>Ga0207757_101041_pt1 | contig 13671 bp, 10 predicted proteins | sample A23P3SouthBayCA_2_FD_187752 | JGI IMG/M metagenome (GOLD analysis project Ga0207757, IMG submission 187752) | Aerobic enrichment media microbial communities from Eden Landing Ponds, California, USA - A23 P3 (2) (SPAdes) | ecosystem: Environmental > Aquatic > Marine > Unclassified | place...
TCGCCTTCGGCTCGCGCGGATGCAATACATCGTATCAGATAACTGCGCTCTCGTTCCCTCGGCACGTTCACCCCGCCAGTCGCGGGTTCGGGACGTTCCCGCGGCTGTTCCGGCTCCCGTTCAGCGCCGCCCGGTACCAGGGCGGGCGCGACACGTCGCCCACCGGCTCGCGGTAGACGACCGAGCGGGTGACCCGGACCGGCTCGCCGCCCCGAAGGCGCCCCTCGTACGACAGGGCGAGCGTCCGGACGACGCCGCGCTCGGTCACGGTCGCCCGGAGCGAGACGTTCCGCGGCTCGCGGACGCCGGTCGCCGCGGCGAACGTCGTGGGGTCACGCAGGCGCTCGCCGACGAGGGTGTACGTCGTCGGGGCTGTGTCGCCGCCGACCGTTCGGTCGGTCACGCGGGTCGACACGCCCGCGAAGACCGTGTAGTGGTCGCGCCAGGGGATCGGCCGGCGGAGCGTGCTGTAGAAGCCGGCGCCGCCGTTGTACGTCCCCGGGCCGAGGTAGCGGTAGCTGCTGGTCCCGTCGCGGTCGAGCCGCTCGAACAGGACCGACTCGTTTGCCCAGACGGTCACCGTGGTCGTGGCGCCGTTGGTGAGGAAGCCGGTGTTGCCGGCGACGGTGATGCGCGAGCGGAAGCGCCCGGGCACCGCGGCGGTGGTCTGGTCGGCGCGGGCGTGGACGGAGCCGTTCCGGTAGCGGACGGTCCAGTTCGAGTGGAAGCGGTAGCGGTCCCCGAGCGTGTCGGCGTGCGCGTTCGCCAGCGCCAGCGGGTCGGTCACCCCGCGGGCCGTGAGCCCGGGTGCGAGCCGCTCGACCGGCGTCGCCGTCTCCGGAACGGCCACCGGCGTCAACGTCTCCGTCCGGTTGCTCGCACCGCCGTCCCCGCCCCCGGGTACCGCGCTGCAGCCCGTGAGGACGAGCAGCCCACAGAGCGCGACGGTCCCGAGCCGATGCATGTCCCGTGGTTCGGACGCACGGAGCATACGGGTTCCGGCGGCCGCCACGAGGGCTACCCAACCGTCCGGCGACGGGACCCACCCGACGATGGGAGGGGAACAGGCAAGTGGGGGAAGCAAGAATTGCCGCCCATGCAGACACTCCTCCTGAACCCCTCGGACGTGCGCGAGAACGCGCAGATGCCGGACGTGATCCGGGCCGTCGAGGAGGCGTTCGGTGCCTACCAGCGGGGCGACACACAGATGCCCGCCAAATCCTACATCGACCTGCCGGAGTACAACGGCGACTTCCGGTCGATGCCGGCGTACATGGACGCCGGCGACTGGGACGCGGCCGGCATCAAGTGGGTCAACGTCCACACCGACAACATCGCGGAGTACGACCTCCCCACGGTGCTGGGGACGATGGTCTACTCGGACCCGCGTAACGCGTTCCCGCTGGCACTGATGGACGGCACGACGCTCACCCGCCTCCGGACGGGCGCGGCTGCCGCCGTCGCCACCGACCACCTCGCCATCGAGGACGCCACCTCGCTCGGCATCGTGGGTGCTGGGGTCCAGTCGTACACGCAACTGGACGGCATCGCCTGCGTCCGCGACATCGAGGAGGTCGTCGTCGCCGACGTGCGCGAGGCGGCCGTCGCCGCCTTCGTCGAGCGCTACGAGGACGAGTTCGACGTCCGTGGCGGGAGCATCGAGGAGGCCGCGGGCTGTGACGTGCTCTCGACAGTGACCCCCGTCGAGGAGCCCATCGTTCCCCGTGACGCCCTCGGCGACCACACCCACGTCAACGCCATGGGCGCGGACGCCCCGGACAAGCACGAACACGACGACCAGACCCTGCTCGACGCCAAGCTCGTCATCGACGACTACGAGCAGTGTACCCACTCGGGCGAGATAAACGTCCCCTGGGGCGAGGGGCTACTGGGCGACGACGACATCTACGGGGAACTCGGTGAGATCGTCACCGGCGAGAAGGCCGGGCGCGAACCGGGCGACGGCATCACCCTGTTCGACTCCACGGGACTGGCCATCCAGGACGTGGCGACCGCCCACGTCGTCTACGAGCACGCCGACGAGAACGACAACGGCTACCCGTTCGAGCTGGTGGACACGCGGGTTCGATAGGACACCGAAGCCGTACCGGTTACACCCGTGCAAAACGCGGGCGCTCTTCTCCGCTCGTGCCGACGGGCCGGCCATGCGCGAGCGTCTCGATCCGGATGTCGACCTGACCCGCCGCCAGGCTGTCGGCCTCGCGGGGCTGGGCCTCGCCGGTGCGCTCGGCATCGACACCTTCCGTGGCGCCGGCGGCGCCGAGGTGAGTGGTCCCGACGGCAGGCCGGACACCAGCGACGAGGCTGTCGACGCGTACGCCCGGGGCTGCACCGCCTTCGGCCTCGACCTCCTCTCGGAACTCCCCGACGACGAGCCGAACGCGATGGTGTCACCGCTCGGCCTCTCGAGCGCGCTGGCGATGACGTGGGCCGGCGCGCGCGGCGAGACCGAGCGCCGGATGGCCGAGGGCTGTCACTTCCCGCTCGAGCAGGACCGGCTCCACCCCGCCGTCGGCGCCCTCCAGCACGACCTCGACGGCCGCGGCCGGGGCGTCCAGCACCGGGAGTTCCCGCAGATGTGGAACGTCAACCGGTTCTCGCTGGGGCTGGCGAACGCGTTCTGGGGACAGACGGGCTACCCCTTCGCCGACGCGTTCCGCGAGACGCTGGCCGAGAACTACGGGGCCGACCTCCGCGAGGTGGACTTCGAGTCGTCGCCGGAGGCCGCCCGCCGGCGCATCAACGACTGGGGGAAGCGCGCCTCCGACGGCCGGGTCGACGAGCTACTGGCACCGGGAACCGTCACGGGGTTCACGAAGTTCGCCCTCACGAACGCCGTCGCGCTGCGCGCGGACTGGCAGCAGCCGTTCGACCCGGATGACACCGAACGCGGGGAGTTCACCCGCCCGGACGGCTCGACCGTCGATGTCCCGCTGATGCATCAGGAGGGCCAGTTCACGCTCCTCCGGGAGTATCCCGACGATACCGAGGCGGGCGTCGGCTACCGGGCCGTCGAACTCCCGTACGTCGGCGGCGACGTGAGCATGGTGCTCGTCGTTCCCGAGCACGACCGCTCGCTCGCGGAGCTGGAACGGGCCATCGACGCCGCGTGGCTGGAGTCACGGTTCGCCGATCTCGACGACCGGGGCCCCGGCGAGGCGATGGTGACGATGCCGAAGTTCTCGTTCGCCAACGAGTTCGAACTCGGGGAGACGCTGGAGGGGATGGGGATGACCACGGCATTCGACGCTAAGGCCGCCGACTTCGGCGGGATGACCGACCCGGCAGACGCCGCGGACGGCCTCCACCTCAGTCACGTCGTGCAGGACACCTACGTCGCTGTCGACGAGGAGGGGACGGTCGCGGTGGCCATCTCGGCGAGCCTCGGAGACCAGGTGTCGGGCCATCCCTCCATCACCCTCAACCGGCCGTTCCTGTTCTGCATCCGCGACCGGCCGACCGACGCCGTGCTGTTCCTCGGCCGGGTGACGGACCCGAGCGTGAATTCCTGACATTATACAGATATTTGCTCATTAGAGGACAAATACACCGGATAATGTGTGAATTATTGCCATTATATGGTGGCTGTCGAGGCTGAATCTCAGCGCCCCTGCGTCCGACGCCGTGCTCGGCCGGAACCGTGCCCGCGCTCGCCCGCCATCAGCTGGTACAGTAGTCGATGGCCTCGCGGACGGCCGACCGCCGGCCGATGAACGTCAGGTGGTCGCCCAGCTCGATGGTGTCGTCGGCCTCGGGGAGTCGGTTGGTCTCGTCGCGACTGATGAGCGCCAGGTGGCACCCCTCGGGCAGCTCCTCACCCAGCGTCGCGACCGTCTTCCCGGCGTGGTCCTCGGAGGTGACCTCGACCTCCTGGACGTCGCCGTCGCGGTCGAGTTCGGTCATCCACTTCGAGATGCCCGGCCGTTCGATGACGTTGTCCATCGACCACGCGACCGACATCGAGGTGGAGATGGCCTCGACGTCCAGGTCCTCGAACGCGTCGAGGTTGGACGGCTCGTTCACGCGGGCGACGACCGTCTCGATGCCGTACGTGTTCTTCGCGAGCTGCCCGATGAGGAGGTTCACGTCGTCGTCCTGGGTCGACGCCGCGACGATGCGGGCGTTCCCGACGCCGGCCCGCTCCAGCACCTCCTGCCGTGTCCCGTCGCCCTTGTGGACGGTGAACCCCCGCCCCCGGAGCTCCTCACAGACCTGCTCGTCCCGCTCGATGAGCACGACCTCCTCGCCGCGCCCCTCGAGCCGCTCCGCGAGTTCGCGACCGACCCGGCCGCCGCCGATGATGATGGCACGCATTGGAATCACGTCGAGCGCCTGCGCGATGTGACGGGCCAGGCCGCCTTCAATCACGACGGTGGCGAAGATGACGAGGAAGACGGTGCCCACGAGCGTCGTCGCCGCCGTCTGGTTGGTGCCCTGGAGCTCCAGTGCGAAGAGGGTCGCGACGCTGGCGGGGATGATTCCCCGCGGGCCGAGCGCGCTGATGAACAGCCGTTCGGGGTTCGTCAGCCGGCCGCCGCCGGTGCTGAGCAGCACCCCCAGCGGCCGGACGACGGCCGCGATGACGACGACGGCGACGATTCCCCCGGGCCCCAGCGAGAGCAGGTCCTCCAGCGAGAGCAGCGACGCGAGTGTGATGAACACGAACGCGATGACCAGCAACGAGACGTCGCCCTTGAACTGCTCGACGGTGTCCCGGTAGGGGATGTCCGTGTTGCCGAGGACGAACCCGCCGGTCGCGACCGCCGCGATGCCGGCCTCGGAGGCGCCGAACCGCGCGCCCAGCACCTCCGCGACGCCGTACATCGCCAGCGACGAGACCAGCACCATGAGCCGCGCGTTCTGCGGGGCGTTCTCGACCGCCTGCGTGCCGTGCCGGAGGACGTACCACAGCCCCGCGGCGATGGCCCCGCCGACGGCGATGCCGAGGCCGAACCGGAGCGCGAACTCCCCGACGAGCGCCAGGGGCCCCTGCGACCCGAGGAGGATGTACTCGAAGGTGACGATGGCCAGGATGGCCGCCGTGACGTCGTTGACGACCCCCTCGGTCTCGAGCGTCGAGGCGACGCGCTCGCGGACGGGCACGACGTTCATTATCGGCGTGATGACCGTGGGGCCCGTCGCGATGAGCAGCGACCCGATGAGGAAGGCCACGTCCCACGGCGCGCCCAGCGCGTACCGGACGACGACGGCCGTGCCGACCAGCGAGACGAACGCGCCGAGCGTGACCAGCAGGAGTGTCTCCCGCTGGGCTCCCCTGAGCCGCTCGATCCGCAGGTGGAACGCCCCCTCGAACACGATGATGGCGACGCTCAGCCCGACGATGGCCTGGAGGGTCTCCCCGAAGACCGACGGGGTGATGATGCCGAGTCCCTCCGGCCCGACGAGGACGCCCGCCAGGATGAGGAACACCACGCTCGGCACCCGCAGCCGGTCCGCGAGGACCTGCGAGGCGACGCCCAACCCCATTATCGTCACGACGACGCTGATGAGCTCGATGGCGGCGCTCATCCCCTCCCTCCCCGGGCGGGCGAGCGCCGGACATGTGTCGTGCGTGCCATCATCGGTTGCGAGGGAATCGTCCGACGGTCTCGGATGGGACACCGCTCCGCGTTCGGTCGCTCGGTAGGGGTGTGTGCCTAATCAACATTCGTCTCCGGGGTCCTGCCGACCGGCCGAGGCGGATGTCGGAGCGACCGCGCGGCGACGGACGAGTGACCGACCGTCCGGACCCGTGCACCGTCACTCGATGTGGATGGCCGGGCGGAACGGCACCGCGTCACCGGCCTTGTCGCCGGGGTCATCGGGGTCGGCGCCCTCGTCGAGGACGCGCACGTCGGCGTCGAACTCGCGCTCGTAGAAGCCGACGGCGTCGGCGTACACGTCGGCCTCGTCTGCCGCCTCGAGGATGGCCAGCCGGTCGTCGTCCTGTTCGCGGACGAACTCGACCAGTTCCTGCACCAGCTGGTTCACCTCGTTCCCGCGCTCGCGCAGGTCCGGGTCCGACATGACCTCGGACATCACCGCGCCCACGTCCGGGCCGGTTTCGACCACCTGCTCGAAGACGCTCCGCTTCCAGTCCGCGGCGGTGTAGACGCGCACGACCTCGGGGTCCGTGCCGGTCACGTCCACGATGTCGTTGATGTCGTCGGTGAGCGACTCCACGAGCGACTCCCTGACCTCGACAGTCGGGTCCTCGCGGGCCTCGTCTACGTCGGGCCAGCCGGCGGTCTCGGCCGATTCACCGGCGAGCTCCTCGTGCAGTTCGTTCGTCAGGTACGGCGTGAACGGTGCCAGCAGGCGCAGCCGCTGGCTCAGGACGTGCCGGAGCGTCCAGCGCGCTCCCTCGCGGTCCATGTCCGCGCGGCGGCGGTACCAGCGCAGGTGCTCCTCCATCGCGTAGAAGGCGGCCTGGCTCGCGGTCCGGGTCTCGAAGCCCTCCAGGGCCTCGGTCGCCTCGCGGACGACGCCCTGCAGTTTCGACAGCAGCCACTCGTCGATGGGGCGCAGGTCCGGCTGGTCGTCGGGGGCATCCTGCTCAATGACCTCGGTCGCGCGGTTGTAGAACCGGCGCAGCTGGCCGTGGGCCGACGAGACGGCCTCGTCGCGCCAGTCGTAGTCCTGCCACGGCTCCGCGCTGTTCAGCAGGAAGAACCGGACGGTGTCGGCGCCGTACTCGTCGATGGCCTCGCCCGGCAGGACGACGTGGCCCTTCGAGGAGGACATCTTCTGTCCCTCCAGCAGGCCCATCCCCATGATGGTGATTCCCTCCGGCCAGTTGCGCTCGTCGAACAGCTCGGCGTGGTGGTAGAGGTAGAACGTCAGGTGGTTCGAGATGAGGTCGTTCGCGGAGACGCGGTAGTCGACCGGGTACCAGTGGTCCCACTCCTCGCGCAAGGAGAGCGCGCGCTCGTCCGGGTCCTCGACGGCGTCCGCGCCGTAGAACAGCGTGTCGAAGAAGGCCTGGTCCATCTCCTCGGGCGGGATGTCGTCCAGCCGGTGGGCGATGGTGTAGTAGGCCATGTAGATGGTCGAGTCCGACAGGGGCTCGATGACGAAGTCCTCGTCCCACGGCAGCCGCGTCCCCAGCCCGTAGTTCCGGATGCAGGGCCACTCGTTCAGCCAGTCGACGGTGTGGGTGTACTGCTCGCGCGTGTTGTCGGGGATGGCGTCCAGACCCTCGACGAGGCGCTTGGTCTTCGCCTTCCAGTCCTCGTCGTTGTAGCGCAGGAACCAAGTCTCCTGCTTGGCGACCTCGACGGCGCCGCCACAGCGGCAGACGACCTCCTCGGTGAACTCCTGCATCGAACCGAACGCGCCCCGGTCCTTGTAGTCGTCGCGGAAGCGCTCGCGCACGTCCTCGACGGTCTCGCCGGCGTACTCGCCGTACGCGTCGATGAGCGTGCCCTGGTGGAACTCGCGGTTGTACAGCTCTTGGGTGGCCTCCTCCAGCGCGGGGTCCTCCTGGCTGGACACGTCGTACTCCTCGACGGCGTCGCGGGCGGGAACCTCGCCGTACCCCTCGATGGTGAGGATGGGGACGGGCTCGATGGCCCGGACCTCGTCCGGGTCGATGCCGTACTCGGTCATCTCGTCCGCCCGCTCTTTGGCTTCCTGCAGGGCCATGTAGTCGTCCGGCGAGTGCGCCGGGACCGACATCACGACCCCCGTCGCGTTGTCCGTGTCGACGAACGATGCGGGCAGGATGAGCACCTCATCGTCGGTGATGGGGTTGGTGACGCGCTCGCCGACCAGTTCGGCGCCGCCCAGTTCCTCCACGACCTCGACCTCGTGGTCCTGCAGGCGCAGCTTCTCGGCGGCCTGCGCCGAGACGACCCACTCCTCGCCGTCGACCTCGGCGCGGACGTACTCGCCGTCGGGGTCGACGAAGGCGTTGGTGACACCCCGGACCGTCTCCGGGCGCAGGGTCGCCATCGGCAGCACCGTCCCCTCGCTGTCCCGGAATCGCACGAGCGTGTACTCCTGGAACTCGGCCTCCTCACCCTCCAGCAGGTCGTGCGTGGTGACGGGGTTGTTCTCGTTGGTGCAGAACTTGACCGGGTGGAGGCCCTTCTCCAGCAGGCCGCGCTCCTTCAGGGTGCGGTACTGCCAGGTGATGAACTTCGAGTAGCGCTCGTCGTTGGTGGTGAACTCACGGCGCCAGTCGACCGAGAGCCCCAGTTGCTGCATCCCCTTCTTGTAGTGCTCCTCGATGAAGTAGCGGGCGAACCCCATCGGCGTCTCCAGGTCCTGCAGCGTGTCCTCGGGGACGTTGTACGTGTCACGCAGGACGCTCAGCTGCTCCTCCTCGCCCTTCTTCAGCCGCTCGACGGCGCCGATGATGGGGGTACCGGTGACGTGCCACGCGATGGGGAAGAGGACGTTGTCGCCCTGCAGTCGCCGGTAGCGGGCGTACACGTCCGGAACCGTGTACGTACGGGCGTGCCCGACGTGCATCCCGCCCGACGGATACGGGTACGGGACGGTGATGAACGTCGCGTCCCCGTCGTCCTCGGGATCGGCCTCGTAGTAGCCCTCCTGGCGCCACCGGTCGCGCCACCGGGCCTCGATACTGGCGGGGTCGTAGCTCATACCCCGAATGCGTACGGCGGGGCCTAAATACCCGTCTCATCGTCGTGAACGTGTGGCAGGGTGGCCGTGGTGACCGGCGAGAACGGCGGAACGTGTCGTCGGTTCAGTAGTACGTGTCCCAGCGGCTCCGGCGGGGCCCCGTCTGCATCCGGTACCAGAGGATCGCGGCGCCGTAGGCGACGGCGAGCGTGGTCGCGACGTGGTAGAACGCCCGGAGCGGCCCCCCGGGGACGGCGACGCCCTGGCTCAGGAGCGTGTTCACGGTCCCGACGAGGATGAGCTCCACGGCCTGCAGGACCACCGGGAGCGTGACCAGCAGCGAGAGGGCGATGAGGCGCCGGCGGTGCATCGTCGACCTGTCGTCCCCGCGGAGCGTCCAGAGCATCCCCACCGGGAACGCGGCGGTCGCGAGCAGCGTCGGCGCACCGCTGCCGACCGTGGACACGAACGGTGTGGCGGCCACGACGGCGCCGACGGTCTCGGTGACGGGCACGCCGGCGGCGTCGAGCAACAGGCCGACGTAGAACGCGGTGACCGCCCAGACCGCGCCGGCCACGATACGAGCCCACACCGCCACGGCCCATAGCCAGGCGGTGTCGATGGCGACCCAGAGTCGGGAACGCTCGGGGACCGTCTCGTCGGCACCGTCCGTACGTCGGTATCGGCTGTCCTGCAGGGCGCGGCGTTCGCTCACGGCCGTACGAACGGGATTTCGTTCCATCACACTGCTGCCGGCTCTACCCGCCGTTTCAAGTACTCGACCGTTCGCCACAGCACGTATCAGCGGCAGCAGATCTCACCGACCGCGGCGGGCACGCCGACCGAACCGCCGTCGGGCGGGACCGGAACCGGTGGGCAACCCGGCTTCGGTCCCGTCGCTCCCCCCGTCGCGCTGGTCGGCGCTGCACTGCTCGCACACCGGGCGGCGTAACGCTCAAGCTCGGGGCGCCGCTCGCCCAGCTCGATGGGTGAGTTCGCTCGTGACGTGGCTGCCCGCCTCCGCGAGCGACTCGCAACGGACCGTCCCTCGCTCGACTGGACCACGGAGTACCACGTCGCCGGGACGCCCGTCGACGTGGTCGGGTCGGGCGAGGACCTGCTCGTCGCGGTCGAACTGGAGTGGCGCCGTGCGGACCCCTCGGACAACGCGGCCAAACTGTTCCGGCACCTCTCGGAGGGGAGCATCGAGGCAGACCGCGTGGTCGTCGTCCACCTGTTCACCCGCTACTACGACCTCGCGCGCGGTGGCGTCTCCTCGAAGCGGCAGAACGCCGAGTTCGTCGGGAACGTGGCTTCGGACACCCTCGATGGCCTCTCCTACCACCCGGTCACGGTGGACCTCGACCCACCGAAGCGGGGCGGCGAGCGACCGGACGGCTGGCAGGCCGCGGTCGACGAGGCGGCAGCAACTGTCTCGGAGCTGGCGAACTGCTCGCGTTAGCTATCAACCTGCACGGAAATCAGGTTACTCGGCAATTCAGAACAGAAAGTCGGCTTCAGTTCGAGAATCGGTGGTTGGTTACGCCATCAGTTCCGTCGCGTCGTCCAGCACCTCCTGTGCGTGGCCGGCGGGGTCGGCCAGCTCGGGGTCGTACGCCGCGACGACCGCGCCGTCGTTCAGGAGGAAGGTGACGCGGTCGGTGTAGCCCTCGTCCGTGTCGACGCCGAACGCGGCGGCCACCTCGCCCTCGGGGTCGGCCAGCAGTTCGAAGGTGACGCCTTCCTCCTCGGCGAAGTCGGCGTGGCTCTCCACGTCGTCCATCGAGACGCCGTACACCGAGACGCCGGCGTCCTCGAACGCGGGGAGGTGCTCCTCGAAGTCGTTGGCCTCGATGGTGCAGCCGCCCGTGAAGTCCTTGGGGTAGAAGTAGACGACCGTCGGCCCGGAGAAGTCGAGGGTGACGGTGTCGCCGTGCTGGTTGGGTGCGCTGACCTCGGGTGCTGCGTCGCCTGCGTCGAGCATGGCCCCCGCTTCGGTCGGGGATGGGATACCGGTTTGGGTCGGTCCGCTACAGGTCGACGACGCCGTCGTCCATCAGGTCGAGCAGGAGGTCCCGAGCGTGGCCGTCGGGATCGACGCCCTCGTAGACGCGCTCGACCTCCCCGTCGACGATGACGAACGTCGTCCGTTTCGCCCGGCCGGTGATGCGGGGGACGCCGAACGCCTCGCAGACTGTCTCCTCGGGGTCGGCCAGCAGGTCGAACTCGATGCCCTCCTTCTCGGCGAAGTCGGCGTGGCTCCCCACGTCGTCCGTCGAGACGCCGTAGACGGTGACGCCGGCGTCGGCGTAGCTCTCGGCCTCGGTGGTGAACTGCTGGGCCTCGACCGTGCAGCCGGGCGTCTCGTCCTCCGGGTAGAAGTAGACGACCGCCACGCCCGCCCACTCGGGGGAGACGGTGTCGCCGTGCTGGTTGGGCGCACTGACGTCCGGTGCCGGGTCGCCCGGTTCGAGCATGCACGGTGGTTCCCCCGCACGCGGCATACGACTGCCGGTCTCGTCCGTCGGTCCGGCTCGCCACGAGCGGACGCGTGCCCGGTTCGTGGCCCGGATTCCGCGGGTCGTCCAGTCCTCCCACTCAGAGTGACCGGGAACCGGACGACCGTCGAGTGACCTCGGGTTATGATATTGTGTAGTTCAATCTGATAGCAGATTTCGAATCTATACGAACACTTCTAGAGCATATTAACACCATTATGCCCAAGACTTATGCATATCGCTCGATGTTCGTCGAGTGCAATGTCCGCGTCACTACCCCCGTCGGGTCCGTCGGCGAGTTACGCGCCGTGCTACGAGTGCAACGAGGGTACGCTGGTCTGGGACCACGAGGCCCAGGAGAGCCGCTGCTCGGTCTGTAACGAGGGGATCTGACCAGGCTCGGCCCGCGCCTCCATCCAGCCATACCTGCATCGGGCGGGCGTCGCCATGTGCGCCCGTCCGGCCCGCCGGCGCCCTGTCACGCCGGCACCGAAGTCCATGTGGCTGGCGCCCACCGCGCCAGCACGCCGCTGTCCACTCGCCGGCATTCTCCGCCGGCGTTCGTTCCTGTTCGAAAACAGCCGTCCATCCAGCGTCTCCCGGTCCGACCGGGTCGTCGACAGCGCGCTGCACCACGCTGTCGATGGCTGGCGCTGTGAACACCCTTCTGCCGGGGGACTGTCGTGTCGTGTCCGTTCGTAGAGGCGAATCCTGATTACGTGACCGACCGGGATACGCACCGTAATGGAGGTCAGACTGGAGTCCGAGCCCGGCAACAAGCTGTCGGGATACGAGTTCGATGCCGAACGGGCCGAAATCGTCGATAGCGCGGACACGACGGCGACCACCGTCGGAGAACTGCTGCAGAACCGGTCGGATGTGATCGCGGACCGGGACCGGCTACGTTTCGAGATACGGGAGGTGACGTTCATCGACGTTCACTCCAGCGGGTACAACGAAGAGCCGGAGACCGAAACGCGGCTCGTGGGTGGGAAGACCGAGTTCCTCATCAGAGTGGATAGTTACGCGGGGGAGGACGTACCGAGGTTCTCTCGCGTCTCTACCTCACCGATTCCGATACACTGGGCTGCGGAACGATCGGACGCGAGAACGGCTCCGATATCCAGCCTGGAGTTGGAGCTGCTCGGCGTGCTGAAACCGGACCGCGGGGAGTACCTCCCGATCGAGGAGGTCGTCGCGGACGACCGTCCGGCGAATTCAGGGGGGCAGGCAGGTCGGCAGTGCCCCGATTGTGAGGCCGACCTCACCGACTACAGGGAGATCAGCTTCTGCCCGATGTGCGGCGTTGCGATGCGGTCCGGCGACCCCGATACCGGGCCTCATGACGGGTAGTTGGACGCAGCGAACCGCTGACCACCCCCGACCGGCACGGACGGGTCGTGAGCCGGTCTGCGACGGCGTGACTGCCGGGGTCACCCGTCGAAGCTCTCCTCGAACCCGAAGGTGCCGTCCCGCTGGACGACCTCGCCGTCGAACTCGATGCGCGAGTCCTCGCTCATGTCCACGATCATGTCCTCGTGGACCGTCGACTCGTTGCGCTCGTTGTCCTCGCCGACGGTCTCCTCGTAGCCCCGGCCGATGGCCATGTGGACGGTGTCACCCATCTTCTCGTCGAACAGCATGTTGTAGGTGAACCGGTCGATGTCGCGGTTCATCCCGATACCGAGCTCGCCCAGCCGGCTCGACCCCTCGTCGGTCTCCAGCAGGCTCGTCAGCAGGTCCTCGTTCTTCGTCGCCTCGTGTTCGACGACCTCGCCGTCCTCGAAGACGAGCCGCACGTCCAGCACCTCCCGGCCCTGGATGAGAACCGGCTTGTCGAACAGGACCTCCCCCTCGACGCTGTCGACGACCGGCGCGGTGAACACCTCGCCGCCGGGCATGTTGTTGTCGTCGGCGTCGTTCTTCGCGTGATTGCCGGCGACGGACATCCGGACGTCGGTGGTGTCCCCCGAGACGATACGGACCTCGTCGGCCGGGTCGAGCAACTCGACGAGCTGGGCCTGATGCTCCCGGACCGCGTCCCAGTCCTTGTTGACGGCGTTCCAGACGAACTCCTCGTAGGCCTCGGTGGACATCTCGGCCTTCTGGGCGTAGCCCGTCGAGGGCCACTGCGTGAGCACCCACCGCGAGTCGAGCAACGCCTCCTGGACCGCCATGTTGGCGCGCTTGGCGACGGCGTTCTTTTCTGGCGGCACGTCGCCCGTCTCGTTGAGGTTCTGCTCGCCGCGGATCTGGACGACGGCGTCGGCGGCCTCGTACGCGGCGAGCGCGATCTCGTTCTGCTGGTCGAGCGTCTCCTCGTCGGCGGCGAGCTTGTGCGCTCGACGGGCCCGGGAGCTCCCGAGGGAGTGATGGATGATGCCGCCGCGCTCGCCGACCAGTTCTGCGACCGCGACCACGAGGTCCTCGGCGGTGTGGTGGGCCACGATGACGACCTGGTCGCCGGCCGCTATCTCGGCGCAGTCGTCGACGAGCACCTCGGCGTGTTCCCGGATGCGGGGGTCCATATCCCCATGTAGGGGCCAATCCGCGAAAAATCGCC
>Ga0207757_101043_pt1 | contig 13656 bp, 17 predicted proteins | sample A23P3SouthBayCA_2_FD_187752 | JGI IMG/M metagenome (GOLD analysis project Ga0207757, IMG submission 187752) | Aerobic enrichment media microbial communities from Eden Landing Ponds, California, USA - A23 P3 (2) (SPAdes) | ecosystem: Environmental > Aquatic > Marine > Unclassified | place...
GCTCGGCATCGTGCCCGCGAGCATCCAGACGGTGTCGGCCGCGGCGCTGCTGTTCGTGTACAGCGGGACGATGCGCTACCTCGAGATCGGGGGGCCGGTGCTTCGCTCCTTCCTCTCGCGGCCCGAGGTCGCGCCCGAGCGCCTGCTCGTCATCTCGCCGGAGGACTTCGTGATGTTGGCGCTCGTCTCCGCGCTGTACGCCGGCGCGGCCGTCGGCACGCTGTGGGTCATCGATCGGCCGTGGAAGCGCGCGCTCGGCGTGAGCGTCTTCGACTTCCTGCAGGGCTTCATCGGCCACATCGCCGAGGGCACCGACGAACTGGAGAGCTTCTTCGAGCAGATCGGCGAGGAGGCGGTCGTCCCGGTGACGGTGCTGGCCTTCGAGCGCGCGGACGGCACCGAGAAGGCCCGCTTCGTCCTCCCGATGATCCACCCCGGGCCGATGGGCGAGATCGGCGGCGGGAACCTCCCCAAGCGGATCGCCGAGTCCGCCGAGGGGCTGGCCTTCCCGCCGCACGCGACCGCCGGCCACGACTTCAACCTCGTGACGACGCGCGAGGTGGAGACCATCGTGGACGCGGCGGCTGACGCGCGCGAGCGGATCGAGCCGACGGAGACGGCCACGGCGGGCGTGCGGGCCGACGCGGGCGACGCGTCCATCCTCGCGCAGGGCTTCGGCACGGGCGCGTTCATGACCGCGACGTTCGCGCCGGGCTTCGCCGACGACGTGGAGTACGGCGTCGGCCTCGCCGCCGCGTCGGAGGCCCGCGGCGCCGGCGTCGACGAGGTGATGCTCGCGGACGCGCACAACAGCAACAACGGCCTCAACGGCCCGGACCTCGGCCACGTCCACCCCGGGAGCAAGCGCTCCTTCGACGTCATCGCCGCCGCGCGGGCGGCCGCGGAGGCCGTCGCCGACGGCGAGGAGGGGACGATCGAACTGGGCACGGCCTGGGACCCAACGCCGTGGACGCCCAGCGAGGGCATCGGGCCGCTCGGCGTGCGGGTCGCGGTCGCGACGGTCGCCGGCCACACGACGGCCTACGTGCTGGTCGACGGGAACAACATGGACCCGGGCGTCCGGGGGCGCCTGCGCGAGGCCGTCGACGGCGTCGACGCCATCGAGGTGATGACGACCGACACGCACGTCGTGAACACGCTGGAGTCCGTGAATCAGGTGGGCGGCGCCCTTGACGTGGATCGGCTCGCCGCCCTCGTGGGTGATCTGGTCGAGGACGCGCTGGCCGACCGCGAACCCGTCTCCGCGGGCATGGCGACCGAGCGGGCCCGCGTCACGGTGTTCGGGAACGACCGCACGGAGACGCTCGCGAGCCACGCCAACACCGTCGTCGCGATGGGCGGGGCGCTGGTCGGTGCGGTGGTGGTCGCCGCGGTGGCGCTGAGCCTACTCCTCTTCTTGGTCACGTAGCACGCGGTCAGCGGCGCCGCGCGCCGCGAGGGCCGCGTCGTCCGCGACCGCGTCCACGTCGGCGTCGGCCTCGGGCGCCAGCAGAAACACCTCGACTGCGAGGTCGCCGTCGCTGAGGGAGACGCTCACGTCGAGATCCTCGACCGCCGCCCGGTCGAGGTGAGAGAACACGACGTCCGTGGCCGCCGCGGACGCTTCCTCCACCGCGGCCGCCTCGTCTGGCACGTTTACGCGCCGCCGGGGGCCGGGCCGCCAGCGCCGCCCGCGCCGCCGAGCATCTCTTCGAGTTCGCTCTGGAGGCTCTCGAACTGCTCCTGCACGCGGTCCTCCTGCTTCTGGAGCGTCTCGACGCGAACTTCGAGGTTGCTGACCTTCTCCTCGAGGTCGTCCTGGGCCTCGTCGTACTCGGTCTTGACGAGGAGCTCGCCGACCTCGCGGTACATCGTGGCGTCGGCCTCGATGTCGTCCAGCTCGTCGAGCGCCGTCTCGGCGTCCTCGAGCTGTGTCTCGGCCTGCTGCTTCTGCATCGCGACCTGCTGTGCGGTCTCTTGGAGGTCCTGGAGCTCTTCGATCTTCTCCTGAGCCTCCGGCGGAAGGTTGCCCTGCATACACCGACAGTGTGTGTCCGCCGTGAAAAACCCCCGCTTTCGGGCTCAGGAGTCTCGGGGCGTGTTTCGCCCGATACCGCCGATTTTCAACCGTAGCAGTCTCCAGCCCGTTACTTTCACCTTCAGCCGGGGCGCCAGCCGGAACGATGTTCGGGTCGAGCCGGCCCGCACCCCGCCGCTGTCGGCCTCTAAGGATAGTCAGGGGTGGTCGGCGTGACGCTGAGGTACGCCGAGCGTGCCCGCGGCCGGCACGACGTGGTGATGGAGGCCTGCCCCTGCGGCTACGACTTCGATACCTGTGAGTTCCGCCACCTCCATTTCCTCCGTGACCATGACCCCGAGGACTTCGGCCTGTCGTCGCTGGGAGACCGCGGCGATGCGGACGGCCCCCTGATCGAGCCGGACCCAGCCGTCGCGACTGACGGGGGTGAAGCCGGTGAGTGAAACGCCCTCCGCAGGCGAGTTCGTCCGCGCCTCTCGCCTCTACGACGCTCGCGAGGGCACCCACACGCTGGCCCATGTCGAGATGCGGGCAGACTGGGCCGTCGCCACCTCCGAGGGGGTGCGTCGGCCGTGAGCGCCCAGCAGACGACGCTCTACGACTACGAGCCTTCGGTTGACGACCTGACGGACGCCGAGTATCGCGTCTGGATGGCCGTCGAAGATCAGGACTGGGGCGTCCGCGAGTACGCTCGCGAGACGGAGCGCTCGCCGGGGACGGTCGGGAACCTACTCCGGCGAGCACGGGAGAAAATGGGGGGATCGGAGTGAGGTCCGTCACCCCCGCCTGCCACGAATATCAGGCCGAGCACTTGTTTGCCGATCTCGCGGCGTTCTTCGCGTGCGACCGCCGGGTCAAAGAAGGCGACGGGTCACAGACGGCCACGTTCACCGTCGACGGCGAGACGTGGGAGGCGAAGCTCTACTACCAGGACTCGGGGATCGTTTGCCCGAGCGGTGACGAGCTTCCCACCGGGACGGAGTGGCGACTCGACGAGGTGCGCGAGTTCCGGCTCGCCGTCGAGCGCGCCAGCGACGAGGACCCGACCGGCGAACAGTCCTTCAACGCACACCTGCGGCCCCGCTGGGAGGGAATGGAGGTCGAGAACGACCACGGCGACACCTTCGAGTTGGACCTCCCGCCGCTCCCCGGCGACGAGGCCGTGAGCATCCGCATCAATGGGTCAAACATCGACTTCGGCCGGTACGGGGAACTGCTCCGGCGTGGCTTCGACGCCGTAGGTGTCGGTGCGCGGTACTTCCGCGACCCGCTCCCGATGAGTACCGTCACCGACGCCGAGGTGTACGTCCGGCTCGACAAGGACGTGAGCGGCCCTGTGCACGCTCGGGACGGTGCCATCGCAGAGATGGGGCACCTCTTGGAGAACGACCGCGAGGGCTATCGCAAGGTGGTGCAGGATGACGACGACGACCACGGCCAGAACCTCCCCGGCTACTACCACACCGTGACGCTGGGGCCGCGCCGGGTCCGCGAGGCGTTCCCCAGCCACGCGACACCGAAGGAAGTGAAGCACTACTACGCGAAAGAGGCGAAGGACCGGGACGAAGACGATCCCCTCGCCCATCCGAAGGTCGGTGCCTCCTATCAGGTGAACCGGTGGGACGGGTCTGTCAGACTCACCGAGGGCGGCGTCGAGCGCGCCGACGGGCCGGCCGTGACCATGACCGAGATGCGCGAGGAGTTGGAGACGACCCTCCGCGCCGTGCTCGCGGACGCCGGGATCGACCTTGCACCGTCGAGCGGACCGCCGCTCAGAGAGCGCGATCAGGGGGATCGCGTCGGCCCCTACGTCGTCGATGCCTACTTTCGCGCGGAGGTGAGCGACGGCTGGGACGAGCCGATCAGCCTCAACCTCACTCACGTCCGGAGCGAGCAAGAGAGCGTCGTCGTGCGCCATCTCTCCGACGGTCTCAGCCCCGTGCAGTGGGAGAGCTTAGACACGCTGGTTTCGGACGGTGGCGAGGTGTCCCCGGCCGACATCGCCGACGAGAACGGCCGCCACGTCGGGAGCGTTCGGCGCGCCCTGCGGAAGATGGACGATCTGGTCGAGCGGGAGCGAGCGCGCGTCAGCCTGTCGAGTGAGTACGTCGCGGAGATGGTCCATGACGCGGTACAGGAGGCGCGAGAGAGCTACGAGCGCGCGGCGGAGACGACCGCGAAGGCGGTCGAGGCCGCCGAGCGCGGGATGGGCGAGACCATGAGCGCGTTCATCGCGTGGGCCGCGAAGCACGACGTGGACGTGAACGACGCCCGTGGCGCCCGTCTAACCCTTCGCTACGGCGAAATGCCCGGTATGGAACAACTGGTTCGCGACCTGCGTTCAGGCTTCCGTGTGTGGAAGGATGCGGGCCTGCCCGCCGACCAGTACCGGGAGGCGCGCGTCGAGTTCGCGGACGGCGGTCACGCGACCGTCTGGCGATACCTGTAGCGGCCGCCCGCCGCCGGCCGGGAGCGTCCCGGTCGGCGGATAGCCGTGGCTCTGCCCTTCTCCCCGAGTTACGAAACCGTGGTTTCCCGAAGTGGGGCCGTGGGACAACCACAGTTGCAGAAGTGAAGCCGAGAACCCTGATCGGGCCGCCGACCTGCTCGACGCCGAGCGCGGCGCCGAACGGGGGCCGTTCCGTTTCCCGTTAGGCGTGTACCTAAGGGCACATCATCAAAACACCCCGCGCCGCATCCGCGGCTGCGGACGCGAAACGCACCCCCATCCGCTACTTCCACTTCCGCACCGCTTGGATCGCTTACTCGGTACCTCCCGCCTCACCTGTCCCCATGGCGACGACCTTCCCGAAGGATCTCGACGAGCTCGAAGATCGACTGTCTACCCCGGAGGGTGTGCCCGGACGCATCACCAGCGTCCAACTCAAGCGCGACCTACGGGGGTTGAGCCGGCCGCGTGTCTGCGAGGAGTGCGGAACAGAGTCACCCGGCCGGGAACCGTACCTACGAGCCACAGTCCGCCATGTGAAGTCGGGAATCCCGCACTACTCAGACTTCCATTTCTGCAACGGGGATTGTATCCAGCGGTGGGCCGAAGATGCCTAACACCTCGCCTTTTCGAGAGAAAACGCCGCCGAAACAGTATCAGATTTTAGAGAGAAGGCACAGCCGACTTAAAGAAACACCTGCGGCGGGGCGGTGAGTGTGTGGAATCGGCCGGATTCCACGCACTCAGAACACCGCCGAGACCGCGATCTTCCGCTGGCGACTGTCCCGATGGCCCCCCGCCCCGTACCACGTTGACCCGGGAAGCCTCGACGCCGGTACCCGCTTGCTGTTCACGACCTGAATTCCCTCGCCTCGACGACGAAAGGCCACGAACACGTAGGAGCCGCTTGCCGCGGCCAGCTTGTCGTGGTACTCCTCGAACACGCGGAACCGCGGGTAGTCCCGCGACAGGTCCGTGCTCTTGATCTCGACCGGGCGACCCTGCCGGTCCACCGCGTCGCACCAACTCGTGTGCTCACCCTCACGTCGGAGCCGGTACTCCTCGGCCGCGGCCCGTTCCGCGAGCGTTCCCGTCCGGTTAGCTTTGTGCGATGGCATTCTGTTCCCTCGCGTGCGTCATATATATAGAACTCCGCGCCCCCGAAAATGTCGGGTCATGGTCCTATCTCTAATCCTCGGGTCCCCTGCGGGTTAGAGATATAGGGGGGCCGGTATCCGCATCCACCTATCCACCCCGTCGCCCTCATGCGACTATTGCCTCCACGCTGGAAACCGTCTCTCTGTGATCCTTTTCCTCCGTGTACTCTCGCCATCGAGAACCCACCCATCCGTGGCTGTACGGCACGTACTGGGCGGTTTCGCGGTTGCTCATTCCCTCCTCTTTGCATCTGACGACCGTCCAGATAGCGACGCGTCGGGCGACTTCCTCGCTCTCTAACTCCTCCACGTCGTCCGTCGTCCGGTACCACGACCATGACGACGCCTCGTCGGTGTTGAATCGCCAGTCGGTCGGCGGCACGCCTTCCATCTCGAAGCGCCGATCGGCGAGTTGTGCGCCTTTGATCCGGTCGGCGACGACTGCCTTCTTCTTGCTCTGCTTCTTCACGATCGTCCCGACGCGCCACATGAGCGGATGGATGGACTTCTCGCCGTGGGCGATGTAGATCAGCGCGCCGTTGTACTTCCGGATCAGGTAGATCAGCGGCCCCATCTTCGTCGCCGTCTGGTGGCCGCTCGACCCGTGTCCCGACGCCGAGATACTGAACTCGTCTCCGACGAACAGCTTTCGCTGCTGGTCGTTGTGAAGCGGGTCGCCGTCCTGCTCCACCCAGTCCTTCAGCGTCGGGTAGTTCGGGATGTAGCCGTCCTGCTCCTCTCCATCGGGATCAGTCCACTCCGTCCGTTCTCGAAGCGATTTGATGTTGCTCCCGACCGCGAGTTCTCCCTCGGCGTGTGCTTGGAACCGCTGGCCGAGTAGTCCCGCAAAGTCCGTTTTCCCGGTCCCCATCTCGCCGAGAATGATGATGACTGGGGCCGGTCCCGTAATGAGTTCGTCCACCTTCTGAATCGCCTTCATCCCGCTCACGTCCGCCCGTTGATCGGCGTCGCCCGTGAGGTGCTTCAGCGTCTGCGTGTCCCCTTCCTCCAAGGCGTTCCGGGCTACGTCGGTGGCTTCCATCCGGAGCGGGCGGCGCACCATATCGAGGTCCGCCGCTCGGCCCGGCATCTTCTCGGGTTCCTCGGGTGCCGCAGTCTCCGGGTCGTACTCCTGCTGGATCGTTGCGATGTATCGAGAGAGACGCGCATCGCGGGTGAGTCCGGCATGATCGTACGCGAACGGTTCGCGGATGCCATGTCCCTCCTGATGCTCTCGGTACTGGGCGGGCGTGTAGAGGTCGTCGCCGCCGTCGTCGGTCATCGTCACGACTCACCCCCGTCTGTCGCGACGGGTTCCTGTTCCGCGGCGGGCGGCTCCATCGGCTCGCCGTCCGGCTCGGGGTCCGCGAGTTGGTCGAACTCGGGCAGGTCCTCCTCGGTGAGCGTCGGGAGGTCCGTCTCCGTGACGTTCTCCGCGCGCTCCTCAAAGTCCTCGAACACGTCCTTCACCGCCGTCTTGTCCAGCATCTCGCCACGCTCGCGCGCCTCCGCGAGCCGGTTGATGAGCTGGTGCTGAAGGTCCGCGCCGAGTTCGCTGATCGAGTCCCGCATGATGCCGAGGGTGATGTACGCCTCCGTGAGCTTCCCGTACATCGACTCCATGTGATCCTTCGACGTGAGCACCTTCTGATCCTCAAGTTCGGAGAGCCACACGCCGCGAACGATCAGGTCCTCCGTCTCCGGCTGCCAGTCGAAGTCGCGGACCGCCCACGCGCTCGACCCGTTCACCGCCCACGGGTCCGGTCCCTCGACAGTCTTCTCGGCCCACACCTCCGGCGGAACGAGGTACTTCTCCACGTCGTCGCTGACGGCGTTGACGTGGAACACTTCGACCGACTTCCGCGTCCGGAGCCACCGAGCGAACCGGACGCCCGCGATGAATAGCGGCGGCCCGAGAATCAGCAGGGCCGCGAAGAAGTCCATCACCCACCGCGGGACGTGCGGAAGATCGGGGCGGACCACGCCGATGATGATGCCGAGGAACACCAGCACGCCCGCGGTGAGCAGCTGGGCTTCAGCGACGACGTAGGTGAGGCGGTCGGCCCACGAACGGAACGTCGGTCGAAGGCTAACCATCCCCGGCCACCTCCGGAGCGCCGCCCTCCTGTCGCATCACCCACAGCGCCGCCGTGACGAACATGAGGATCGCCAGCGCCGACCCGCCGATCCAGCCGACCGTCGCGCTCCCGCCCGCAAGCGGGTTGATCGGCTGGATGCCGGTCGAGAGGTAGACCGCGCTCGACGACGTACCGATGCTCACTGCGGCCGCGCCGCGGTACGTCCCGACCTCCATCCGCACCGTCGTCTCTCCGTTGACCATGACCCGCTTCGAGGGAACTTCCCGAGCGCCCGCTTCTTCGACCTGCCCGAGCACGTCGGAGATGGCGATACGAGTCGGCAGGTCCGCATGGAGGTCGACGACGAACTCGCCACCCGAGTAGTGGTAGTCCGTCACCGTGACGTAGGGGCCAACGTCGATCACCGCCGACTGCGGCCCCTCCTGTTCCGTGGTCGTCGTACTGTTCTCCTGAGCCGCGACGGTGCCGACGCCACCCGCCACTACGGACAGGATCAGCGCCAGCGCGATGAGTGCGCGTTTCATGAATGGGTGGCGCATCCCTCAGAACGGGAGCGCGCTACCGATGCCGTCTACCACGCGGCCGACCGTAGCGTCGTAGAGGCCGCTGACGACGCGGCCCGTGAGGTCGATGCCGAAGTTAACCGTGCCTTCGACGCCTTGCTCGATCCACGTCAGCCCGATGCCGACAGGATCGTAGCCTGCGAGGTAGGCCGCGCCACCGACACCGGCGACAAGCACGGCGACCTCAACCTTAGCGTCCATCTCTACCACCGCCCTGCTGGGCGCGGTTGTTCACGACGACCGCCGCCGCCACGACGGCGAGGATGGCGATGAACACCATCTGGGAGCCCCCACCACCGCCACCGCCACCACCGCCAGCAAGCGGTTCCCGGCTCTCGATTTCCTTCTGGAGTTCGGCGAGCTGGGTCAGCTGTTCCTGGAGCTTGGACGCGTTGGTCGTCTGGTAGTTGTAGTCCCGAGTGCGGACCGTATCAACTCTCTCCCCGTCGCGGGTTTGCGCGCCTTCGAGGGTCCAATTCGACCCGATCCGCTCCATCGACGTGTTCTGTCCGGCAGGCACGAAGAACGTGCCACCGAACTGGGAGGCGTTGTACGTTTGCCCGACCTGGTAGCCTCCGTCCGGGCCGGTCCGAGCGAACAGCATACCCTTCCTCGTGACGTTCGTCCCGTTCCGCTGGTAGGTCACGTTCATGTAGGACGTGTTCGCGAGATCGGGGGAGTCGAGCCCCAGAGCGGCGATATTCGCCCACTTGTAGACCGACGCCTGAGTGTTGTTATACGCCGTCGCCCACTCCGAGGCGAGCATTTCGGGAGTTACGAGGTCGCTGGTGTTGATCTCGCCGGCCTCGATACTGGTCCTCACTTTGTCGATGAACGAATCATCGTACTGCGAGATGAGGTCGCTGGGTTGGTTCTGGATCTCGTTGAACAGACTGTCGTACCGTCCAACATCCAGAACAGTTTTTTGGCTGATGTTTTTCTCAGCCGGCCACGATTCGTCGGAGATGGGGTTAGTTCGGATTTCGATAGTCCGTTCAGTTTTGTCACTATTCCCGATACGTCCGTATTTGTTCGGGTAGTTTTCCCCCACGTGGAAGTGTATCCCGTTTACACCAACTTTTGACCCGTTAGATAGGGTAAGATTCGATATATCAGTTGCCACGCCTCGGAAATCAGTCCACGAGTGTCCCGAGTAGATCTTGCCAAAGATCAACCCGCCCCCGTAATCGACGGTAGAAGTGTAATTGAGTTGGGCAGTATGTTGGTTGAAGCGGGTGACAAGATTCCGCTCACGGGTCGAGTAGTAGTCCCGAATGGCCTCGTGAGTGACCTCTTTCATCTGCGATGTGTTCGTGATGGAGTCGTTATTGATCGCCTCGACCAGTGCAGTCTTGGCCTTCATCGACGCGATCGATTGCGAGTCTGCGAGAAAGTTCTCAACAGTCGTTAGATACGTGTCGGCAGTATGATGCTGGGAGACGAGAGCCGAGGCGAGATTTAGTTTCGTTTGCTTATCGCCGTAGCTATCATCAACCTCTTCAGATCCGCCATCACCACCGCATCCGCTCGTTACATCGATGAAGCAGAAAACACCGTCCGGGGCAGAGAAAAGAGCCGCCCCGGTGCCAACTGGCTGAGCTTCTTCCGTGGCATCCTGAATCCCGGGGCCGAAGCCCCCAGCGAGCGCTGCGGACATGACCATGACCATCGCGAAGGCGACGGCGACGACGGAGATCGGGTCCGGAAGGTGGTCGCGAAGGCTCACCGCGGTTCACCTCCGGGGAGTGCCGCCACCTGTTTCCGCACAGAGCGGCGCCGGTGCACCTGATCCACTTCGAGGGCGATCGGCGGCACCGCCGCCAGCGCCGCCCACGCGAGCGCGCCCATCGCGGTGAGGAGCACCGCGAAGAAGGCCAGCCCGAGGGCCAGCGCCTGCCACGGCTTCACGCCGAACGCCAGTTTCCCGTGTGCCATCCTCACCACCTCAGTAGTAGGCGAGCAGGGCGTACGCCCCGGTGAGGATCATTCCCGCGACCGCGCCGATGCTATCCGAGGACAGGACGAGATCGTTCAGCGCCGGCACGAACGGAATGCCGATCATCAGGAGCGCCGCGCCGCCGGCGGCGCCCTGCTCGATCATGTCGAGGTCGTCGAAGCCCTCACCAGCGCGGTTCGTCGCCCACGCACCGCCGAGGCAGAGGAGTGCGACGACCCACGCGATCGTTACCTCCGCGCCGGTCGCGCTCCAGAGCACGTCCGACATGGAGTAGCCGAACAGCGAGAACGACCCGATGCCGACGAGAACCACGACTGCGATGGGATACGCCCACCCCAGCACGAAGTCCGTCGCGTCGATGCTTCCCTCCCGATGCAACCACGAGTCGCCGGTTCCTAGTGACATACTGCAACCGGCCGCTTCGGAGACGGGGGTCTAAACCCAAACAGGGGGCGAGCCTACACCGCCCGGACCGCAGACGCGACTTCAGCGAGGGAGTCGTCCCGCGACGTGAAGGTGTGAGTGCCGGACGGCGTATCGACGTGCAGAGTGTGTTCCGGCGTCGACGCAAGAAGCCAGACGAGCAGACCCACCACAAGCACAGCGACAGCGACGACCAGCGCCAGTATCCCAGCCGGGTTGTTTTGGAGGAGCACCAGCCCGAAAGGGGCCGCGGCCGGGAGGGCGTCGCCTCCGCCGGCTTCGAACCGGACCGCGTCCACTCGCGCCGGATTCAGGTCTACGACTTTCGTGTCGTCGACGTAGACGAGCCGGCGCGCCGTGAGGGCCAGTTCCCCATCCGACCCCCTGCTATCATCGTACTCGGCGTCCAGAGTATGGAGGACATCCTCTCCGTCGGGGATATACTCGGATGCTTTCACGGTCGAAAGTGACCGAGTGACGACTAAAATCTAGGGCTCCGGCAGGTCCTCGGCGCCGAGATCGCCCGCGAGGAGCCGCCTGCCGCGGTTGGTGAGGCGGTAGGTCTGTCCGTCCTGCTCGACCAGACCCACGCTGGCGAGCGTCTTACACTCGCGTCCGGTGTAGGTCCGGTCGTAGTCGATGTTCTTCGCTAAGTCGCGGGGAGAAATCCAGATGTCGTGGCTGTCGAAGAACTCCAGTATCTCGTAGTGAATGGGGGACATCCACTCGATCCGCTCAACCATCTTTTCGTCGTCGTGAGGTTCGGGCATACGCCTGTTAACTGGTCCCATTACGATATTGTTTGTATTTGTTTGGTGCAAAGTTTTAACACCAATTGGTTACACTATGGTCCCAAGCACATCCGTCGTCCGTCGCGTCGAGGAAAAGGAGTCCTCCGGCGCGGGAGCAGGCGCCGGGTGTGCCCGTCGGAGGGAGCACATGAACGGCAACGCCGCACAGCGGTTTAACCCACACACGGAGTCGAGAGCGGAGGCTGGCGAGACTAGTTTCAGTTCCGCCGCGGCCTCGGCTCGGTCTTTAGTGTCAGCCGTCCATGTGCTTACCCGGCGGCGGTATCGGTCCCCGGTCAAACAGGCGAACGCGGGTGTGCTCCCTCCTAGAGCAACACAGCCCGCTCCCCTGTTGCGCCGGCGAAAACCGGGCCATCAGGCCCGTCAGATGGAGATTCCGACGCATGAAACACAACACCAGCGGAACGGTTAGTAGTATCGTCTGCGGTCAAACTGAAGCGCGCCGAGACGGGTGGTCAAAGTGAGCGACGCCTGTCTCCCCTGCGCGGCCGACCGGTGCCGGTCGTGCGCGGAGGTCGTAACGCCACAGGGCGCGCTCTGCGCGGAGCACGCCGAGAAGCTCCGGGCCGAGGCCAACCGAGGTGGAAGCGCATGAGCGGCGCCGAGAGCGCCGACCTGCAACCACTCACGCCCGAGGCGGGTGTCGAGCGGTTCCTCGACCACTATCAAGCGGGAGTCCGCGACAGCACGTTCCGGAAGGCCAAGAGCCGCCTATCCTTCTTCCTCGAATGGATGCAGGAGGAGGAAATCGGGAACCTCAATCACCTCACGGGCCGCGACCTGTCCGACTTCGTGGCGTGGCGACGCGAGCAGATCGCCCCGATCACCCTTCAGAAGAACCTCACGACGGTCCGGGTCGCGCTTCGGTACTGGGCGGACATCGAGGCCGTCCGTGACGGGCTCGCCGAGAAGGTCCACGCACCCGAGCTTCCCGACGGCGCCCAGTCCCGCGACGAGCACCTGAGCGCGGACCGAGCCGAGGCGATCCTCGATCACCTCGACCGCTTCGAGTGGGCCAGCCGGGACCACACGGTGCTGGCCCTTCTCTGGCGGACGGGGATGCGCCGGTCGGCGCTCCGCTCCCTCGACGTGGACGATCTTCGCCCCGACGAGCACGCCGTCGTACTTGAGCACCGCCCGGAGAATGGGACGAAGCTCAAGAACGGCGAGGCCGGCGAGCGGTGGGTCTTCCTCGGGCCGAAGTGGTTCCAAGTCGTGGACGAGTGGGTCGCCGCGAACCGCCACGACGTGACGGACGAGTTCGGGAGGGAACCCCTCATCACGACGGAGGAGGGGCGCCCGGCCGGGTCGTCGATCTACGACTGGGTGAATCGGATCACCCAGCCGTGTCACTACGGCGACTGCCCGCACGACCGCGACCCGGCCGAGTGCGAGGCCCGAGAGTCGGACGCGTGGAGTAAGTGCCCGTCGGCGCGGTCCCCGCACCCGGTTCGGCGCGGCGCGATTACGCACCACCTCAACAGCGAGGTGTCGCCGGACACGGTGAGCGAGCGCATGGACGTGTCGCTCGAAGTCCTCTACGAGCACTACGACGCCCGGAGTCCGCGGGAGAAGATGGAGGTCCGTCGCGGCGACGTGGAGGGGGTGTAGATGCTGGGGAACTTCCACTTCCGGCCCGCCCAACGCGACGCCGTACAGCGGTCCACCCCGCGAGTCCACTCGTGGGTCGCGCTCCGCGCGACCACACTCGTTTCCTCGCGTAGTCCCGTTCGCTCTCAGCGGTCGCTCACGAGACCCCCGCGAGTCCATCAGAGCGGCCGAGTTTTGCGAAGGGCAGAGAATGCTTTGGCAGTGGTTTGAGACGCGGAAGTCGCAGTGCCGACCGGCTGTGGCTTCCGTGTTTCAACGTACGAGTTCTCACTGTGGAAATCCACCACGTCGAGAAGCCAGCGTTTGGCGTCACGGTCCACGGGATCGGGCCACGGCGGTGGATCGCCGGTCGCTGATCGGTCGCTGAAAAAGCGGAAAAGCGAAAAATCGGGACCGGCGGTTATCGAAGTTCGATAGTCCGCTGCGCCAGCGTGCTGTCGGACGGCGAGTGGATGACGGTCACCTGGTAGTTAGTATCGTTTTGGAGAGCGTACGCACCATCGGTAGCATTCTCCATGATGGTGACGCGGTCGTTCAGTTCGATGTC
>Ga0207757_101049_pt1 | contig 13611 bp, 10 predicted proteins | sample A23P3SouthBayCA_2_FD_187752 | JGI IMG/M metagenome (GOLD analysis project Ga0207757, IMG submission 187752) | Aerobic enrichment media microbial communities from Eden Landing Ponds, California, USA - A23 P3 (2) (SPAdes) | ecosystem: Environmental > Aquatic > Marine > Unclassified | place...
GTCGCCGCCGACACGGCGGCCGTCCGCGCCGCGCTCGCCGACGCCGGGTTCGCGACCGTCGAGACCACCCACTACTCGCTGACCGCCGAGTACAACTACACCCGCGACGGCCGCGACCTTCGTGGCTACCGCGCCACCCACGGCCTCGAGGTGACCACGACGCCCGACCGCGCCGGTGACGCCGTCGACACGGCCGTCGCGGCCGCCGAGGACCGGCGCGCGGGCGAGAGCACCGTCCGCGTCGACGCCGTCCGCTTCGGCCTCACCGACGACGCCCGCGCAGCCGTCCGAGCTGAGGCGCTCACGCTCGCCACCGAGAACGCCCGCGCCGACGCCGACGCGGTCGCCGCCGCGGCCGGCCTCGGTATCGACGGCGTCCGGTCGCTGTCGGTCGGGTCGCCCGCCGGCCCGGTCTACGACTACGACCGCGCGTTCGCCGAGGGGGGCGCCGGCGGCGACGCCACGCCGACCACGTTCACCCCCGGCGATGTGACCGTCACCGTCGAGGTCAGGGCGGCCTACACGCTGGGCGACGGGAACTGAGAGCGGAGAGAACAGCAGGTCCGGACGACCGCCGGCGGGCGGGACGTCGCGAGCGGCCTCAGTCGTCGTCGGCGACGTTGCGCCGGTTCCCGATACCGCTGGCGGCGGCGAACACGTCGCCGAACTCCTCGTGCGGCTCGGCGTGTTCGTCGCGGTGGCGGTGACACAGCGACTCCCGGCCCCGGGACCCGACGGTGTGGAGGTCGGGACGCTCGGCGCTGCAGACGCCGCCGAACTCCTCGCGCAGCAGGTCGAGTGCGGCGGACTCGCTCCGGGACTGGACGAGCGATTCGGCCTCCTCGACGGTCTCGCGGACGCTTCCCGACAGCTCGATGTCGGCGAACACCTCGTCGTTGATCTCGGTGATATCGGAGAACCGCGTCTCCAGTCCGAGCAGCTCCTTCGCGATCTCGCGGAGCGACCGTTCGGCGCGGTCACGCTCGCGGAGGATCTCCTGGAACGTCTCGATGGCGCGCCAGACCTCGTCGTCGAGGTGCTGGTACTCCTCGGGCCGTATCTTCACCGGGCACCGCGTCGAGAAGGGGCAGCCCGACGGCGGGTAGCGCGGCGACGGCGGCGTCCCGCGCAGGGTGACCCGGTCCTTCTCGACGGAGGGGTCGGGTTCGGGAATCGCCGACAGCAGCGAGAACGTGTACGGGTTCGCCGGGGAGTCGAACAGCTCCTCCGTCGGCCCGAGCTCCATGATGTTGCCGAGGTACATCACGGCGACGCGGTCACAGATGTGCCGGACGACGCTCAGGTCGTGCGCGATGAAGAGGTAGGTGAGGTCGAACTCGTCCTGCAGGTCGTCGAGCAGGTTGAGGATCTTCGCCTGCACGGAGACGTCCAGCGCACTCACCGGCTCGTCCAGCACGACGAACTCCGGCTCCAGGGCGAGCGCCCGGGCGATACCGATTCGCTGGCGCTGGCCGCCGGAGAACTGGTGGGGGTAGCGGTAGTAGTGGGCCTCCTGCAGGCCGACCGTCGAGAGCAGCTCCCGGACGTGCGCACGCTGGAGCTGTGCCCGTGTCGGTATCACGTCGACCTCGACCGTGTTCCCCTCGACGGAGACGCCGAGGTCGTCCTCCTCCAGCGGCATCGCCTCGCGGATATCGACCGAGGGGCCGTCGAGGTGGACCGTGATGTCCACGTCGCGGCCGGTGGCGTCAGCTGGTGCCCGCGTGACCTTCTTGCCCTGCACCGTCGCCGCGTCGGCACCGCTCCCGGTGAGCCGGACCGACAGGTGCGGCCAGCCGTGGACCTCCAGCGGCTCGCGGACGATCTCCCCGACCGTCATCCGGTCGTTGAGCGACGACTCGGGGTCCTGGAAGACGATCTGGGCGTTCCGGCGCCACTGCTTCAGGTCGCTCCCCGAGAGCTCCGTGATGTCCGTCCCGTCGAACAGCACCTCGCCGGCGGTGGCGTCCTCGAGCTGCACGAGCGTCCGGCCGAGCGTGGTCTTCCCGCAGCCGGACTCGCCGACGAGCCCGAGCGTCTCGCCGCGCTCGATGTCGAACGAGACGCCGTCGACGGCCTTGACCGGATTCCCGCCGAGCAGGTTGTCCGTGTCGTAGTAGGTCTTCAGCTCGTTCACCTGTACGAGCGGGTCGGCGCCCCGACCGTCCGCGTCGGCGTCGGCGTCGGCGTCGGTGCCGCTCCCGGAACCGTCGCCGTCGGCCGGCGTGTCGGTGCTCATCGGTGCTCACCTCCGGAGCCGTCGGCCGCGGTCTGTGGCTCCTCGCCGTCGGTGTTCGAATCCGTCTCACCGCCGATGACCCGCTCGGCGGCGTTGCCGAGCTGGCGGTGGCGCTCGACGCGCTCCTCCTCGGTCGAGCCCTCCGGATACAGCAGACAGGCTGCGGCGTGGTCCGTGTGGTCCTGCCCGACGTCGACCGGGACCGGATGGACCGCCTCGCAGGCGTCGAACGCCTCGGGACAGCGCGGCGCGAACCGGCAGTCACGGGCCGGCTCGTTCGCGGTCGGCACGTCGCCCTCGATGGTCCGGAGTCGCTCCTCGTCCGGGTGCCGGCCGGGGATGGACTCGAGGAGCCCCTGCGTGTACGGGTGCTTGGGGTTGTCGAACAGGTCCCCGACGGGCGCCGACTCGACGATCTCGCCCGCGTACATCACGTTGACGCGGTCGGCGATCTCCGCGATGACGCCCATGTCGTGGGTGATGAACATGATGGAGAGGTCCCGCTCGTCCTGCAGGTCCTGCAGCAGCTCCAGGATCTGTGCCTGGATGGTCACGTCGAGCGCGGTGGTCGGCTCGTCGCAGATGAGCAGCTCCGGGTCACAGGCCAGCGCCATCGCGATGACGGCCCGCTGGCGCATTCCGCCCGAGAACTGGTGGGGGTACTCGGTGATACGGCGGCGGGCGTCCGGGATGGAGACGGCCTCCAGCAGCTCGACCGCCAGCTCCCGGGCCTCGGCGCCCTCCAGCCCCCGGTGGAGCCGGATGGCCTCGCGGATCTGGTTGCCGACGGTGTAGACCGGATTGAGCGACGTGAGGGGGTCCTGGAAGACCATCGCGATGTCGCCGCCGCGGATCTTCCGGTAGGCATCCTCGCTCTTGCCGACCAGCTCCTCGCCGCGATACTCGATGGACGACCCCTCCAGGATGCGGCCGGGCGAGTCCACCAGCCCCATGATGGAGCGGGCGGTGACGGACTTGCCCGAGCCGGATTCACCGACGATACCGACGGTCTCGCCCGGTCCGATGGTGAACGAGGCGCCGTCGACCGCACGGATGATCTCCTTGTCGGTGAAGAAGGCCGTCCGGAGGTCCTCGACGGCCAGGGTGGGCTGGGTGCCGCTCATGCACCACCACCCGCCATGGCGCCCTCGGTACTCTCGCCGCCCTCGCTCTGCGGGTCGATGGCGTCGCGGATGCCGTCACCCAGGGCGTTGAACGCGGTCACCACGATGACGATCATGATACCGGGGATGGTCCCGATATGCCAGGACTGGGTGGCGATGTACGGCTCCCCGATGGCCACCGCCCGGCCCCACTCGGGGGTGGGGGTGGTGATACCGAGTCCGAGGAACGACAGCGCCGCCGTCGAGATGATGATGCCGCCCAGCGTCATCGAGGCGTACACCAGCAGGTAGCCGACCACGTACGGCAGCATGTGCTTGCGCATCGTCGCCGACGGCTTCTGCCCGTACGAGCGGGCGGCGTCGATCCACTCCTGGTTCGACACCTGCAACGCGGGCCCACGGATGGCGCGCCACAGCAGCGGCCAGCCGGTGAACGCGAAGATGAGCGCGATGAGGAACCCGCGGTTGTAGATCGCCGCGATCGGATGCCCCCGGAAGACCGCCACCGCCATGAGGAGCAACAGCAACTGCGGGATGGAGATGATGGAGTCGCCGACGACGACCGTCGCGAGGTCGACCAGTCCCTTGTAGTAGGCCGTCAGCATCGCCGCGACGGTGGCGATGAGCCCGGAGAGTCCGATGGCCATCAGGCCGACGAACAGCGAGACCCGCGACCCGTACATCATGAACGTGAACAGGTCCTTCCCGGAGTCGAGCGTTCCGAACGGATGGAACCTGCCGTAGTCGTCGTAGCTCAGCAGGCCGTAGTTCGAGTCGCCACCGCCCTGCGACCGGGAGTCGCCGTTGGCCGCGCCGACGAAGGTCTGCTCGACACTGCCGGCCTCCTCGTCGAAGTAGGAGATCTCGTAGCTGTATGGCTGCTCGATGTTGCGCTCGACGGTGGTGGGCGAGAGCGCCGGCGCGAACAGCGCCATCACGATGAACGCCAGCACGACCACGGCCCCGAACTGGCCCCAGGTGTGGCCGCTGAACCGGTTGACCACGTCGTCGCGGGGCGTCCAGTCGGCGTAGCGGTAGTGCCGGCGGAAGACACGGTAGCCGTTGGCGAGCCATCCGAACAGCACCGCGGCGTAGACGTAGACCAGTGCGAACCGGATGAACCACGCGAACGCGGGCGGAAGCCCGAGGAAGGTTCCCTCCCAGGGGCCGTCGTTGCCACCGTTCACGTCGTACCCCTGGTTGGGGATGATGTCACGCGAGAGCAACGTCGGGATCTCGCTGGCGCTCTGGACCACCGCGTCGAGTCCGTAGGCGGAGGGGGTCACGCCGGGGGCGGCTGCCACGGCCCCTCGGATGAACGAGACGAGCAGGCTGGCGACCGCTCCCGCCTCCAGTAACACGAGGACCGCCAGAACCCCGGCCCAGATGGCCGCCGGCCGGGGGTTGGCCGCGATGCGCTCGAACAGACCGGCGTCCCGTGGAATCGTCGTCTCGTCGTCCGATACGCCCGGAAGGATGGTTTCGTTGCTCATTATTCCTCGTACCCCACTCGGGGGTCGATGATGGTGTACAGCAGGTCCTGGACGATGTTCAGCACCAGCGTGAGCAGGATGAAGATGAACGACAGCGCGCCCACCAGCGGCAGATCACCCGCCAGGGCCGCCGAGAAGAACAGCTGTCCCAGGCCGTTGTACGAGAAGACCGATTCGACGATGATGGAGCCGCCGATGAGGAGGAACGCCTCGCCGGTGATGATGGGCACCAGCGGGATGAGCGCGTTCCGGAAGACGTGCTTCCAGACGATGGCTCGCTCGCTCAGCCCCTTCGCCCGGGCCGTCTCCACGTAGTTCGAGTTGATGGTCTCCAGCACGGCGGTCCGTCCGATACGCATCTCGTTGCCCATCGAGGACGAACCCAGCACCAGCGCCGCCGGGAGCACCACCTTGATGGCGGCGAACAGTCCGGTGAGCGCCGCCGCGGGCGCGGTGACGAACATCGTCGGGTCGGCGAAGAACGCGAGGTCAGGCGCCCGGACGATGGTCGTCTCGACACCGAGGTCCTGCCAGGAGAAGCCGAACAGCTTCTGACTGTTCGACAGCACCTGCAGCAGGATGACCGCCAACCAGAAGTTCGGCATCGCACGCCACACGATACCACCGAAGGAGGCGAGGTAGTCGCTCCGGGTGTTGGGATTGAGTCCCGCGTAGAACCCGAGCGGGATACCGATGAACAGGGCGATGAGGACCGACCAGAAGCCGAGCCAGATGGTCCGGGGGGCCCGCACCGCGACCAGTTCGATGACGGAGGTCGCCGGGTTGAGCACCCAGGACTCCCCCAGGTCGAACGTCAGCAGCTGGGTCATGAAGTCGATGTACTGCTGCCACAGCGGCACGTCCACGTACCTGACCTCCCCGTTGACCATCACCTGTCGCTCGATACCGAGCCGGACCGCGATGCGGTGATAGTCGCCGGCCCCGCTGGTCGGGCCGATGATGCTGCGAACCGGGTCCGCCGGCCCGGCTCGCGTGATGAGAAACACCATCGACATGGCGAACAGCAGGATGGGGATCGACAGGGCGACCCGCCGACCGAAGTAGCGCCACCTGCTCATCGTTCCGAACGGTCCTGTTGGAGCGAACTTCGCATGATTCGATACGCTGAAATGCTTATCTCGGACGTGAATATACCCTTTGGTGTTGGGCTCTCGATACGCGTGCTGACACCGCTAGGCGGGACTCACGAGTGATGACGCGGCGGCGTCACACCACCGCGACATCCGCGGTCCGCCCAGCGGCGAGGCCGGTCGGTGACCTCAGTTGCCGCCGCCTTCCTTCCAGGTGGTGTCGTGCATCTGCCGCGACGGACCCATGGAACCGAACGGCTGGACGTTCGTGTTCGGGTACCAGAACCGCTCGTCGGAGGCGTGGATGACGTTCAGGAGGATGACGTCCTCCCAGTTGGCCTGCTCCATCGTCACGGCGGCCTCGTCGCGGGCCTGCTGGGCCTCGTCGGTCGGCGCCTGGTTGTTCTGGATCTTCTCCCAGGCGGCCTGGGCGTCCCGGCGTGCCTGCGTGTCGGCGTCGTCCCAGTCCGTGTAGGTGGTCGCCGAGGACCCCAGCTCGTCGACGTCCGTCAGCGACGGCGCCATCAGCTGGAGGAAGTTGTCCGGCGCGGGCCAGTCAGCGATCCAGCCCAGCGTGTAACACTGCAGGTTCCCGTTGTTCCCCTTCTCGATGATGGTCGAGAAGTCCGTCGGCTCGACGGTGACGTTGACGTACGCCGAGGAGAGCTTGTCGCGCAGTCCCTCGGCGAGCTGCTGGAACGCCCCGGAGTTGTACGCGTTGATGGTCAGGTCGAACGTGTTGTCCGGCCCGTAGCCAGCGTCCTCCATGACCTGCTTGGCGTCGTCGATACGGGTCTCGCCGACACCGTACGGGTAGTTCTCCTCGACGTCGCTGTTGTAGGCGCTCGCACCGCCCGGGTAGATGCCCGGCGGCGTCAGGTTGTAGCCCGGCTGGAACCGCTCCTTGAACACGGACTGGTTGACCTCCTCGCGGTTGAGGACGTACGCCGCGGCCTGCCGGACCGGCTTGGGGGCCTGCTTCGCGTTGAACGCGATGTAGTAGGTCAGCAGCGTCGGCGACTGGGAGTAGCGGACCTCCTCGCCGCTGGCCTCACCGGAGCCCAGCGGGCCGTACTTGCCCAGCTTCTTGCCATCGTCGGTCTCCTGCTGGACCGTCACCTGCCCCTTGTCGTACTTCGAGGTGGGGATGGCGAGGAAATCGGAGTTCTTGTTGGTCGAGTAGGTGTAGGACGCCTGGTCCTCCTCGATGATGGCCCAGTAGATGCCGTCGAGGTAGGGGCGGCCATCGACGTGGTAGTCGCCGTAGGCCTCGATCTCGGCGTGGTCACCCTCCGTCCACTCGACGAACTGGAACGGCCCGGTGCCGACCGGATTGGAGGTGGCGAACTCGGACTGGCTCATCTCACCCTGGTACCCCTCGATGTCCCCGACGATCCCCTCCGGGACCACCGCGAACGAGGAGTAGGCCATCATCTCCATCGAGGAGTGGAACGGCTCGGAGAGTTCGATCGTCAGCTCGGAGTCGCTCGTGGCCTCGACCGCGATACTGCCCGGCACGTAGTTCCCGTCCTGGGTCTCGTGCGCGACGCCGAGGCTGTCGAGGATGAAGTACTGCCGGTTGGAGTTCTCGGACTGGGCCAGCCGCTCCCAGGAGTACACCACGTCCGACGCGGTCAGCTCTGACCCGTCGTGGTACGTGACGCCGTCCTTGAGCGTGACCGTGTACGTCGTGAAGTCCTCGCTGACGCTGATGTCGCTGGCCAGCGAGTTCTCCGTCTTCGGCTCCCCGTTGGGGTACTTCGTCAGCCCCTCGAACAGCTGCCGGATGACGACACCGCCGGCGGTGTCCGTGTTCTGGATGGGGTCGAAGGTGGTGATGGTGGAGTTGATGAGCTGGAGGGTGCCGCCCGTGTCGCCCTCGCTGGGCTCGGGGACGGGATACCACTCGGCACCGCCGCTGCCACCGTCGCCGCCGTCGCCGCCGTCGCCGTCGCCACCGTCGCCGGTACAGCCGGCCACGGTCGCGGCCGCCGCGGCACCGCCAGTCGCTTTCAGGAAACTACGACGCGAAAGGTCGTTCTCGGTCATGTATCGTGTATTGTGTCAGGGTTATCGACGCGTCTCCGACGCGCCGTGGCCGAACGTCGATTCACCGTGTCCGCGTGCCATACAGCCGAACGTATCGATATATACGCAAGTAGCTATCGTATGCTGAAATCACGATTTCACTAACAGTGGTATACAGACGCATGCACCGCGGATAACCGACCGTTCGTTCACCCCGTGCCGGTGATTCCGGGCCACAGAGAGGCCGAATCGGCGTCGATATCCGGCACGTTTATGTTGGATTGTCAGTTACTGTCATAGTATGGCACCCGACACCGCGCGGGCGTCCGGATTGGCGCCCGACTGTGAGGTGATGGGCTCCGTCGACGACGACCGGTTCGTCATCGCGGCCATCTGTCGCGACGGCGCCTGGCTCTCGATGCAGGCCGCGGAGGCCCTCGATCTCGAGGGCTGGCGGTAGCCGTCGCGGGTGCGGCAGGAACGGTCGTGACGGGCCATCGATGCCCCGCCGCGACCCTCCGAAACGTTCCGTTCCGCTGTCGACCATCACTGGACCCTCAGAGCCATCTGCCGCGCGCTCACTCCTCGCCGCCGACGATATCGTCGTAGCGCGCACCGGTCTGCTTCAGCGTCTCCGTCGAGAACAGCCGCTCGTGTTCGAAGGGGAGGTGCTCGGCGGCGAGTTCGTCCACCTTCTCGTCGACGGCAGCGGCCTCCCGGCCGTGGACCATCGTGAACAGGTTGTACGGCCAGTCCTGCTCCGGCCGACGGGGCCGGTGGTAGCACAACGTCACGTACGGGAGCGCCCCGACCGCCTCACCCCGCGCGTCTAGCTCCTCGTCGGGCACGTCCCAGACGACCATGCAGTTGGCGTCGAAGCCCGTGACGAGGTGGTTGACGACACAGCCGATACGCTTGATGCAGCCGTTGTCGCGGAGGCGCTCGACCGCCGCCAGCACGTCGTCGACCGGCGCGTCGATGGCGTCGGCCACGTCCCGGTACGGCGTCCGGGTCAGCGGGAAACCGTCCTGGATCTCCAGCAGGAGCCGCCGTTCGAGGTCGCTGAAGTCGGCGGTCGCCTCCTCGGAGATGCGGGTCGCGTCGACCTCGGTCTCCTGCAGCGATTCCCGCGCGAATCGGTCCCCGTTGACGACGGGGAACTCCAGGTCGATGTAGAAGTCCGTCAGCATCGGCAGCACGAGCACCTCACAGCCCGTTCGCGCCTCGATATCATCGAGGATGCGGTCGCGGGTCTCGCGGCTCCCCGCCGTCACGACGAACCACATGTTCCACTCGTGGCTCCGGCGGTAGTTGTGGTTCACCTGCCGGTAGCCGTTGATGACCTCCGCGACCTCCTCGAACCGGTCCTCGGGGGCCCGGACGGCTGCGAGCGTCGACGAGCCGATGACGGGCGGGTTGAGGACGGCCCCGAAGCGGCGGAAGACGCCACGCTCACGGAGCGCCTGTACCCGTTCGAGCGCCTCGGTCGCCTCGATACCGAGGTCCTCGGCCACGACACGGAACGGCTCCTCGACGACGGGGAAGTCGGACTGGTAGCCATCGACCAGCGCCGCGTCCACCTCGTCGAGTCCGGCGCGCCAGTCCTCGTCGCTCTCGCCGGCCCCCAGCGAACTCATTGCCCGAGGTTGGGGTCGGGGTGACTTGCCTCCGTCGGTCGCGGATGGACGCGGGGGCACCGAAAACGGGGGCGGGAGCCGCGGCCGGGCGGCACGAAATAGCTGCGGAGTGGACAGGATTATTGATCAACATCACCACACTGTTCAGATAACTGGTGGGCGGGTGAACAGCCGCGGCGATAACCGTGTAATGTGCGACCCGCAGACGCTGGTCGACGGCGAGAACCGTGGTGAAGGGCAAGGATGAAACCCTCTAGCGTGTAGACAGCGTACACGAATGCCGACGGCACTCATCACCGGGGCGACGAGCGGGATCGGCCGGGACGCGGCGGTCCGGCTCGGCGACGACGGCTGGCGCGTACTGGTCCACGGCCGCGACGCCGAGGCCGGCGCCGAGACGGTCGCACAGGTCGAGGAGGCGGGTGGCGAGGCCTCCTTCCACGCCGCCGACTTCGCCGACCTCGATGCGGTCCGTGCGTTCGCCGCGGAGATACGCGAGTCGGTGGACGAACTCGACGTCATCTGCAACAACGCCGGGCTGGCCATCAACGAGTTCCGCGAGAGCGAGCAGGGCTTCGAGCTCCACTTCGCCGTCAACCACCTCGCGGGCTACCTCCTCACCCACGAGATAATCGACCTGCTGGCCGACGACGGCCGTGTCGTCAACACGGCATCGGTCGCGCACCGCAACGGCGACCTCGACTTCGAGGAGATCCGCGAGAACGGCCGCACCGGCGTCCCCGGCATCACGGGCGCGAAGGAACTGGCCCCCCTGCGGAAGCTCGGGCAGGCGACCGGCGTGACCGAACGGACCGGGCTCAACGGGTTCGCCTTCTACTCCAACTCAAAGCTCTGCAACGTGCTGTTCACGAAGGAGCTCGCGCGGCGGCTCGGCGAGAACCAGCAGTGCAACTGCTTCCATCCCGGCATCATCCCGGGCAGCGGCGTCGGCCGGGACCTCGCCTTCCCCGGCTCGCTGCTGTGGGAGAGCCTCGACCTCGTCCCCGGCGTGAGCGACACCGTCGAGGACGGCGGGAGGGCGATGGCGAAGCTCGCTGCCGACCCGAACGTGACCGTGACCGGCGCGTACTTCAACAAGCGGCGGAAGGCCCGCGCCTCGCCCAGCGCCCGCGACGAGGACCGCGCGACCCGGCTGTGGGCGCTGTCGGCCGACCTCGTCGACGTGGACCCGAACTGGCCCTGAGCCGGGCGGCCGAACCACGGCGGACCGCCACGTCCCCGACGGCACGCCGGCACCCGCTGTCGCGTCCGAATCCGGACAAAGAACCCCCATCCATGACCGCGGGAACTGGCATTAGGCTCGCGACCGTACCCGCCGTATGGACCTACCGGACCTCTCCGGACGCACGATACTCGTGACGGGGGCGACCAGCGGCGTCGGACGGGACGGCGCCATCCGCCTCGGTGCCCGCGGGGCACGTGTCCTCGTCCACGGGCGCGACGCGGAGCGCGGGCAGGCGACCGTCGACGCCATCGAGGACGCCGGCGGCGAGGCCTCCTTCCACCCCGCGGACTTCACGGACCTCGAGAAGGTCCGCGACCTCGCGGACGCGGTGAAAGGCGCGACCGACGAACTGGATGTCCTCTGCAACAACGCCGGTCTCTACACCAGCTACCGTGGCCACACCGAGCAGGGGTTCGGGATGATATTCGGCGTCAACCACGTCGCGCCGTTCGTCCTCACGCACGAGCTGGCCGACCACCTCGCCGAGGACGCCCGCGTGGTGAACACGGCATCGGTCGCGCACCGCTTCGCGCAGCTCGACCTCGACATGGTCGAGCGCAAGCGCGGCCTGACGGGCCCGGCGGTCGAGCGCTACTGCGAGTCGAAGCTCTGTAACGTCCTGTTCACGCGCGAGCTCGCGCGCCGGCTCGGCCCCGCGACGGCCAACTGCTTCCACCCCGGCAACATCCCCGAGAGCAACTTCACCCGTGACCTGCCGTTCCCGCTGTCGCTGGGTGCCGACGCGCTCTCCGCACTGCCCTCGATCCCCGGACTGACCGACAGTGTCGAGGACGGCGGCCGGGCGCTGGCGTATCTCGCCGCGGCCGAGGGCGTCGAGGGCGTCACCGGCGAGTACTTCGACAAGCGGGAGCTGACCGACCCGGCACGGACCACCAAGGACGACACACTGGCGCGCCGGCTCTGGGACCTCACCGCCGACCTGGCGGCTGTCGATTCCGAACTTCCACAGGGACCGGCGACCCGCGACGCCGAACCCGAGGGCCGGGCCTCCCGGGGCGTCCGCATCGACGTGACGGACGCGGGCAGCGGCACGGACGACACTGGTAGCAGCACCGACGACACGGGCAGCGGCCCCGAATCGAACGGAGCCGCGGACGCCGAGGCCGGGTCGACCGCGGCGGGCGACGACGGCGCCGTCGACGTCGAGGTGACGGACGCCTCGGCGACGCCCGGCGACGCCACGACGACGGCCGACGACCGGGTGCTGACGGACCTCGACGGCGTGGGGCCGACGACGGCCGAGGCGCTCCGGGCGGCGGGCTTCGAGTCCGTGGCCGACGTGCGCGCGGCCGCGGCGGCGGACCTGACCGTGGCCGACGGCGTCGGCCCGGCGAAGGCCCAGCGCATCAAGACCGACGCCGGCGAGGGGTGAGCCGCTGCACCGGGTCCACCCCGACGAGGGCGACAACTGGACGGGTGCCCGGGACCTGGGAGCGACGCGGGGTGTTTTTGATGCCGCCGACCCGACGGTGGGGTATGGCGAAAGCGACCGAGCCCGACACCGAGTTCGGGGAGTGGCCCCTCAAGCGACTGATGACGGAGGTCGTCGGCTCAGGACACAAGTCCGCCGACGACATGACCCGCGAGCAGGCCCGCGACGCGTTCGCGCGCATCCTCGCGGGCGAGCCCGACCCGACCACGCTGGGGGCGTTCTGGCTGGCCAACCGCTGGAAGCGCAACACGCCCGAGGAGCTGGGTGCCTACGTCGACGTGATGGCCGAGGAGTCCGTCGTCGGGCACGCGCCGGACTGCGACCCCGTCGACTGCGGCGCCAACTACGACGGCAAGGGCCGGACCGCCCTGCTCGGCGTCGCCGCGGGCGTCACGGCCGCGGCCGCGGGCACGCCAGTCGTGGCCCACTCGGGTGACCGCGTGCCGACCCAGAAACAGGACTCCTACAAGCAGGTCCTCGACGAACTCGGCGTCGAGACGGACCTCGACCCGGAGGCCTCGGCGGCGATGACCGACGACGTCGGCTTCGGCTACTACTACCAGCCGAAGTTCAACCCGGGCGTGACCGACCTGTTCGACCGGCGCGACGAGATGGGCGTCCGCACGTTCGTCAACACCATCGAGACGCTCGCGAACCCCGCCGACGCCGGCGTCCACCTGGGCTCGTTCTACCACCTCCCGTACGCCGTCCGCATCATCGAGACGTTCCAGCAGGCCGAGACCGCCGACATGGACCGCGTCGTGATGTTCCAGGGGCTCGAGGGGTACGACGATATCCGCCCCGGAAGCACGAAGGTCGCTGTCTGGGACCGGGGCGACGACGTGGACGACTTCGACATCGAGACCCCCGAGTACGGGATGGACTTCGAGAGCGAGGACCTGCAGGTCGACGACATCGCGCGCGACTCCGCGGCCATCACGGAGGCCGTGCTGCACGGCGACCGGACGGACCGCTTCGCCGACGCCGTCGCGCTCAACGCCGCGCTCCGCATCTACGCCCGCGGCGACGCCGACGACATCGACGCCGGCCTCGACGCCGCACGCGAGGCGCTCGATTCGGGTGCTGCTGCCGCGACGCTCGAAGAACTGCAGGACTTCTGATTAGAATTCGAGAGGTAAGACGGACACCTGTACGTTAGCTCGCAGATTTCGAAGTACGCCGCGGGGCCGGGCCGTCGATGGCCGTCGCGGGCAGCCGCCACGCCACCCGAAACGTTTCCTCGGGGCCGGGCCGAGAGCCGGGTATGAGCGAGCGAGACGGGGGCGACCGCGAGCGGCTC
>Ga0207757_101057_pt1 | contig 13483 bp, 15 predicted proteins | sample A23P3SouthBayCA_2_FD_187752 | JGI IMG/M metagenome (GOLD analysis project Ga0207757, IMG submission 187752) | Aerobic enrichment media microbial communities from Eden Landing Ponds, California, USA - A23 P3 (2) (SPAdes) | ecosystem: Environmental > Aquatic > Marine > Unclassified | place...
GACCGCGGGGGGTTTCCAGACGGCTCGCCACCCCTCCGGCGGCTCCAACCCGAGCAGGTCGAGCATCCCCGACAGCTCCCGGGCGGCCTCGTCGTTCCGCACGTCGACGCGGGTGCCCGAGCCGGGTTCGAGCGCGACGAGGCCGCCGCCCGCCCGAAGCGACCCGTCCAGCACTGGGCGGCGGTCCGTCCACGGCGCCGCGGACTCGCGGACCTGCACCCGGACCACGTCGCCCGTCTCGACCCGGTCGTCGACGCTCCCGTACGGGAGATATCCCTCGGCGGTCGCTCCGGAGTTGACGCCGTCGCCGCTCTCGCCGACGCGAAGCCGCACCACTGCACCCCCGCCGAGCGTCTCGGCCACCGTCCCGTCGAGGACGGTCCCGGGCGGCGTCGGGTCGGTCCACGCCAGCGCGTCGATTCCCGCGCCGGTCAGGAGTTCCCGGAGGGAATCCGTCGCGTCCGGGCCGCCGTGCGCGCCGACGCCCTGTCTGTCCTCCGTCGTCGCGATCCGAACGTCGGGCGATGCGTTTCCGAACTCGGCGTCGAAGCGCCGCCGGATCGGCGGCGAGGCGTCGACGACCTCGTGGCCCGCGTCGAGCAGCGTCTGCGTGAGCGCCGTCGCGTAGATGCCGCGGACGCGCGCCCTCATAGCTCCGCCGGGTCGCGCGCGAACCGGACGCGGTCGTGGACGGTCGCGCCGAGCGACAGCTCGACGAGGGCGGGGGTCTCGTCGTCCGCGGTCCGCAACACCCGCCCGCCCTCGACCGGGACGCCCCAGCCGTCGAGCGAGAGGTAGCCCCGGAGGTCGCTTCCGTGGGTGAACAGATCCACGTCCGCGCTCGCGTGTTCCTGTCTGTCCGCCGTGCTGTGGGCCGTCTCCATGTCGGAGTGGTAGGGTCCCGCCGGCGCGAAGAACTCCCGGAGGCGGTCGGCGTCCTCGTCGACGAGTTCGGCGACCCGGTCGGACGCCGCCGCGATGGCGTCCGTGTCGAGCCCCGCCTCGCGGAGGGCCTGTTGGGTCCGTGCGTCGAAGTGCATACCGCCCCTTCGGTCGCCGCGGTTTCAATCCTGTCGGGTCGTCGCGTCGCGCTCGACGGTCGCACGAGTACTCCGCATCCTGCCACGGCTTAAGTCGTCCGGGCCCAAACCGGGTGGCATGCCATCACGGTCGGACCCGGTCGAGTCGCGCTCGGACGACGACCGCGATCTCTACGACATCGCCACGTGGGAGGAGCGGACCTCCCTCGACGGGCTCTCGGTCGCGTTACACTGGCTCATCACTCGGTCGGCGAAGGCGCTCGTCGTCTTCGTCGCGCTCCTCGCGCTCCTCGCGATCCTCGGGTCCTTCGGGCTCGGGCTCGTCTTCGACCCGGCGGTCGCGATGCTCGTCGGGCTCTCCGCTGTCCCCGCACTCGGGCTCGCCGCGTACGTGTACGTCTCCGACGTGACCACCGGGGAGCCGCTCTCGCTGCTGGTGGCGACGTTCCTCCTCTCGATCCTCACCGCGACGTTTGCAGCGGTCCTCAACGGTCGCGCGCAGCCGTTCTTCGAGCCGTTCGGATTCCCCGGGCTCGTCGTCTTCTTCTTCGTGATCGTCGGCCCGATCGAGGAGTCGGTGAAACTGCTCGCGGTCCGGCTGTACGCGTACACCGACGACCGGTTCGACGCGGTCATCGACGGCGCGGTGTACGGCGCGATCGCCGGGCTCGGGTTCGTGGTCATCGAGAACTTGGTGTACATCGCGCAGACCGTCGAGCTGGGTGAGCTGTCGCTCGGCCTCGCAGCGCTCGGCGCGGGAGACGGGATCGCCGCGCTGCGCGCCCTCGCCGGGCCGGGGCACGTCATCTACTCCGCGTTCGCGGGGTACTACCTCGGGCTCGCCAAGTTCAATCCCGAGAACCGCGGGCCGATCATCGTCAAGGGGCTCATCATCGCCGCCGCGATCCACGCGCTGTACAACTCCCTCGTCGGACCGGTGACGACCGTGCTCTCGCTGGCGACCGGGCTCCCGCAGCTCGTCTCCCTGTTCGTCTTCGTGATCCTGTTTCAGGGCGCTTTCGGGTACGTCCTCTTACGGAAGCTCCGCCGGTACCGGGACGCGTACATCGAGACGCGCGACGCGATCGATCCGGACGTCGAGCCCGAACTGACCGAGTTCGAGGACTGATCGGCCTTCCCGATCGGTTTCTCTCCGACCTGCCCTCTCGCTTCTCTCCGGTCAACGCTCACCCCGGCGGCGGATCCACCCGTGACCGGTCGCCCGTCCCGTCGGTGAGCGCGCTCGCGAGCGCGCCCTTCACGACCACCTCGTCGCCGAGTTCGGTGAGCCGCACCTCGGGAACGTTGATAAACACCATGTCGGCGAGCTTCTCGCGAATCGGATCGAGCACCAACTCGGGGTTGTTGAGCGCGACCGCACCGCCGAGGCTCACGACGATCGGCGCGTACGCGTGGATGACGTTGGCAACCCCCATCGCGTTCCAGTGCGCGACCTGGTCGATCACGTGGTCAGCAAAGGTGTCCTCACCGGCGGCCTCGAACACGTCGATCGCGGAGAAGTCGGGGTCTTCGATCGGAAGGACCGTCTCGATCGGATCCTCCGCGTGAAGCTCTCGGGCGTACTTCGGGATGTTGTTGCCCGAGCAGTACCCTTCCCAGTGGCCGTCGAGCCCACAGCCGCAGGTCATGAAGCCGTGGGGGTCGACGGTCATGTGGCCGACCTCGCCGGCGTTGCCGTCCCACCCCGAGAGCACGTTGCCGTCGACGGCGACGCCGGCACCGATCCCCGAGGAGATAGTGAGATACACCATATCGTCGGGGTTGCGCTCGGAGTGGAACCGCTCGCCGATGACGCCCGCGATGGTATCGTTATGCAGGTACACCTCGTCGGTGTCGAGCAGTTGAGACACCGGTCCGACGAGGGGAATCCGTTCGATGCTGTCCGGGAGGTTCGCCGGTCCGTTGACGACTCCGGCGGCCAAATCGAGTGGACCGATCGAGCCGATCCCGGCCGCGACGGCCGCGGTCGGGTCGATCCCGGCGTCCTCGCACGCGCCGCGGACCACGCCGAGGACGGCCTCAGTGACTGCGATCCCGTTCGGCCCGCGCGGGGTCCCTCGCGAGTCCGCTCCGAGGACGGTCGCGGTCTCGTCGCCGACGACCGCCCGGACATTCGTCGCTCCGAGATCGACGCCCACGTAGTACATCGGCTAAACCCGCGGACCGGTATCACTTAAGCGGGACGCTTCGGGGGACACGCGCCGGTGCGGATCGCTCCCGTCTCGGTACTTCCGAGTTTTCAGATGTCGCGACGTCGAGCGCACGAACTGCACCGGACACGACGTCGAACCGGTCGAAAAACGAGACGGTCGAAAAACGAATCGCCGAAACCGAACTCGCCGTTCAGTAGTCGGGCGCGTCGTCCTCGACTTCGCGCTTCAGCGAGTCGCGTCGGGACTTCGCGTCACGGCCGGTCGCCTCCAGCAGGAACTCGTTCTTGGCGTCGACCGCGTCGGCGGCGGCGTCGGCGTTCCCCTCAGCGATCACGTCCTCGGCCGGGCGCTCCTCGAAGTGGACCGCGAGCTTGTCCTTCTTGCTCCCGTACTCGGCGGCGCCGGCGACGATACGGTCGAACACGGGGTTGTCCGGGTCCCCGACGACGTACAGCTCGTGGCCCTGCCACTCCTCCGTGTCGGTGACCTCGCCGAAGTACTCCTCGACGGAGCCTTTCAGGTCGGGCATGCGGTCGTCCAGATGCTCGCCGCGTCGCATCTTGTACTCCTTCATGCCGCGTTCGTTCGACAGGGGGCCGTAAACCAGTTTCGTCACGGGGTCTTCGCCCCGTTCGCCGGATGTCTCGCCGAATCGTTCAGATCGGGCGTTCGTCGACGTACCCGCGCTTACACTCCGGACAGATGTCGCCCGCACGCATGGAGTTGCCGTCGGCTGCCCGGGTCATCTCGCACTCGGGGCAGTAGTACTCCGTCGTTACCTCCGAGTTCGACGTTTCGAGCTCCGGACTCTCGCCGCGGGTGATTCCGACGCCCTCGTCGACTGCGCCGGTCTCGGCCGCGCCGTCGCCCGCGCCCGGTGTCCGCGCCGGTGCCTCGACGTACTCCGCGTCCTCGTCCTCGCCGTCAGCCGGCGGATCGGCCGCCTCGGGCGTGAGCCCGCCGCCGAACTCCACCTCACCCGTGTCGCCCTCGCCGACCTCGGCGCTGAACCCCTCGTCCTCGCCGCCGTGTTCGGGCCACGGGGTCGTCGCTCCCGCCCCCTCGTCCGACTCCTCGACGTCGGGCCACGCGCCGCGCTCGCGGTCATCCGCGGTTTCGTCCCCCTCGTCGAGGATCACGCCGTCGTCGGTCTCCGCGCGCTCCTCGTCGGCGGGCGCCTCCGTCGTCTCGGCCTCGGGGTACGCCGCGTACTCCCCCTCGTCGCGTTCCAGGGCGTCGCCGTCGGGGTCGGTCCCCCGACCGTCGTTCGGTCCAGCGCCCGACGGCTCGTCGTCGATCAGCGCTGCCCCGTCGCCCTCGCCGTCCGCGTCCGCGTCAGTCTCCACGGTTGACTCCGCTTCCCCCGTCCCCCTGGGGGCGACCGTCTCGGACGCTGCGGGGCCGTCGTTCGCGTCGTCGTCCGCAGAGTCGTCATCGATGATCACGGCGTCGTCGCCGTCGCCGCCGTCGACGTCGTCGCTGAGTCCGGCGGCGTCCGCGCCCACGGTCTCCGAAGCGGTTTCGGCCTCGACACTGTCGGCGCCTCCCTCGTCGGCGCCTCTGACAGGCGTCTCGCGCTCCTGGTCGGCGCCGGAGTCCGTCGGATCACCGCTCGCGGCGGTGGCTTCGTCGGTCAACTGATCCATCGTCGTGACCTCGGTGTTCTCGCTGACCACCTGCGTCTCGCCGCAGCGAGCGCAGGTTTTCACCTCGGTGACGGTGGTGACGACCTCGCTCCCGTCCTCCTCGCGCTCGCGCTGTAGTTCGGGCTCGCCGAAATTGTGCCCGAGCAGACACCTGAGTCCCATTACGCTTCATCTGCGGTTCCGAGGGTAAAAAACGCCCCGTCCGGCGTCTGACGCTCGGCGCACGTTGTCCCCACGGATCCTCGCCACCTCGTGGTCCCGTTCGACGCACGGTCGCCTCGCTACGGTACCCAGATTCTTTGTGGATCGGTCGCGTACCGTACCGTCGTCCATGCCGACCGTATCCTACCAAGGAGAGGAGATCGAGTGCGAGACAGGCGCCGTGTTACGCGACGTGTTGGCGGAGGCCGGCCTCTCCGTGTACAACGGCAAGATGAAGCAGTTCAACTGCCGGGGCGCGGGGTCGTGCGGGTCCTGTGCGGTCCAGGTCGACGGCGAGGTCAGCGAGCCCGACAAGAAGGAGAAGGCCCGCCTCTGGCTCCCGCCGCACCACCCGAGCCACGACGTTCGCCTCGCGTGTCAGGTCCGCGTCGAGGGCGACGTCGAGGTGACGAAGGGCCGCGGGCTCTTCGGTCAGCATATCTGACTCGGCCGTCGGCTCTGCGCCCGCGGATCCGCCTGCGTCCGCGGATCCGTCTGCGTCCGTGGCTCCCGTTTTCGCCGCGACGCGGACGCTCTCGGTAGATCGTGTGGTCACTCGTCGTGTGGTCACTCGTCGCCGTGAACCATCTCGATCGATGGCGGCGGCGCTCAGTGTCGTAATAAGAACCCGCGGCGGACGCGTGTCCGGAGGCGGGCAGAAGTCTCGTTGTCGCGTGTCAGAGTCGCGTTCGGCGTCAGCCGGACCGACCCACCGTATCGGATCGGCTTACTGCCGAACGACGTTGGACGCGCGCGGCCCCTTGGGCGAGGACTCGATGTCGAACTCGAGTTCCTGGCCCTCTTCGAGGTCCGGCCCTTCGACGTCTTCCATGTGGAAGAACACGTCGTCGTCAGCGTCGTCAGTCTCAATAAATCCGTAGCCGCCAGTGTCGTTGAAGAAATCAACCTTTCCGGTCGCCATTGCATTCTAACGAACGCTCCGTCGGGTGATAAGGATTGCGAGTGTACAGTTACCACGCGTGTCACCGGACGTTTGTCGCTGGTACGACTACTTTATGAGACGATCGGTGATCGTACAATCGAAATCGACCGCCGCCACGATCGATCTATCGGTTCCATCGACGTTGGGAGCGCGACCGCCACCGGGGAGACGTTTATATATGACCGAGGCGATCGACCTGCCGTGTTCCGACCCCTCCGCGAGAACGGACCGGCGCTGCTCGTCCCGGCGGCGTGGATCGTCGTCGCCGCGACCGTTCTCGGCGCCGTCTCGACGCACGCGCTGTTCGTCGCGCACGTCGTCATGAGCGCCCTGCTCGTCGCCTTCGTCGCCGCCTCGTGGCGGGACATGGCCGACGGCGTGCTCCGGGCGTGGAAACTCGTGATCCTCGCTGGCACGCCCGTCACGCTCGCGGGCGTGGCGGGGCTCCTCGCGCTCGGCGGTTCCCTCGGTGTTCCGCCGGAGCCCCTGTTCTCGATCTCGCTGTACGGGTGGACGCTCCTCCCGGCGGCCGGTTTCGCGTACACCGGACGCCGCGTCGAGGCGGGCGCGCGGATCTACGACGCCGGCGCCGTCTGCTGTGTCGCCGGCGCGGTCGGCGTCGCGCTGGCCCCGTCGGCGGGATGGACCGCGGTCGCGCTCGCGGTGGTCGGCGCCGGCCAGACCGCCGGCATCCTCGACGCTACGGTACGGTACTGAGCGCTCTCACCATGACGACCTTGCGGCGTGCGATCACCCCACAATATCTACCGCTGCGGTCCGTACGGTCCGTATGGTCGATCTCGGACTGCTCTACCTCGCGGTCACCGGCGCGCTTCTGCTCGTCGCGTTGGGAGTCGGCATGCGCGTTCTCCGGGACATCGTCGGTGACGCGCGAGAGATCCGTCGCAAGCGTCGATCCGGAGAGCGAGAGCCGGAGGCGGAAGACGAGGAGTACGATCCCCGCGATCCGGACGAGACCGACGGAAACACGACCTCGACGACGTGTCCGCAGTGCGGCGCGGACAACGACGCCGCGTTCGACTACTGTCGCCGCTGTGCGTCGCCGCTCCGCCCCGACTGGTGATCGTCGCCGTCGGCCGAGTCGGGTCGGGTGTACCACCACGCCCACAGCAGCAACACGCCCTGCAACGGAAGCCGCGCCCACGCCGCCGCGCGGGCGACTCCCGAGAGGCGGTCGGGCGCGAACTCGGCGGCCACGTCGTCGGTCGCCATGTACACGTTCGCGGGGAAGACGGCCCCGAGCAGCGCCATGATCCCCCACGCCGACCCGCGTCGCGTCCGGTCGCAGGCGACCCCGAGTCCCAGTCCGACCTCCGCGATCCCGGAGAGGTACACGAGGGCGCGAGGCTTTGGGAGTCCGGGCGGGACGACCCTCGCGAACGCCTTGGGTGCGAGGAAATGCGTGATCCCCGCGAGCACGTACGCCGCGCTCATCACGTAGCGGAGCGGGCGCTTCCGGTCCGCGAGCGTTCCGCCGTCGGAGTCATCGACGCCGTCGAAGTCGCTTCCGTCGTCGCTCATCCGCGTCAGTAGCGACGGCGGCGTAATGAGCCTTCCTGCCGGTCGGCGTTCGAACGACGGAAGACGTCGCTCCGCTCGCCTTCCGAGCCCCCGCTCGCTGCGCTCGCGGGGACGGGAGACGGCTCGATCTCCAGCCGAGTGCTCTGCAAGATCCGATCGCTCCCGGTGTCGATCGACGAGTGCACCTCGGCGCCGGTGGCGTCGGTGTCCTGCTGATTGCCAATCGTGGCGGTCACGTCGCGACACGTCTGGGCGCACTCGGTGCTGCTCTCGATGGCGAACGCGAGCGACGGCTGGGACGCGGCTGTCGGAACTCGCCCCATGCCGTCTGTCGTTCCCGATTCACCTCACCCGACCGTTTATTTTCATTCGGTGAGTCGTGTACGTCAATATGGCTGGTTCGGACGACAACCCTCAATCCCGCTCTTTGGTCATCGGGACCTTCACCGCGATGTACGACCACTTCTGGAACATCCTCTTCACCGGCATCGCCATCATCATCCCGGTGGTCATCACGCTCTACATCGCGCAGATGGCGGTCAGCCTCATCAGGCAAGCACTCGACCCGTTCATCTCGGTGTTGCGCTACTTCAACCTCATCCAGCCCTTCGAGCGCGTCGAGCTCTTCGGCCTCCTCATCGAACTGAACCTCTTCTCGTTCGTCATCGAGTTCCTCACCGAACTCATCGCCCTGCTTATCCTCTTCGGCATCGTCATGGTCGTCGGCGCGGTCGGCCACAACCGGTACGGCGAACAGATCATCGAATTCATCGATCTCACTATCGCCTCCATCCCCGGGGTCGGCACCGTCTACAAGAGCTTCCGCCGCATGGGCGACGTGATGCTCGACAACGAGGCCGAGAACTTTCAGGATATCAAGCTCGTTGAGTGTCTCGGCGAGGAGATGTACGTGCTCGGCTTCGAGACCAGCGCCGCCCCCACCAGCGTCGAAACCTCCGCCGACCACGAAGAGATGATGACGCTGTTCGTTCCCATGGCCCCCAACCCCGTCACCGGCGGCTTCCTCACGTACGTCCCCCGCGAACGAGTCTCCGACATCGACATGAGCATCGAAGACGGCGTCAGAAGCATCCTCACCAGCGGTGTCGCCACCGGGAAAGGAGCCACCGCCAAAGACCCGCTCTCCATGGACGACATCCAGAACGTCGCCAGCGTCGACCAACTACAGAACGCCTTCGGCTTCACACCCGACGAGAGCGAGACCGACGAGAGCGAGACCAACGAGTAACACCGCGGGTCGCGTTCGCGGCACGCGAAGAGCGCCATGGTCTCGTCGGCCCAGGCCGACTGAACCGGCTGTGCGCAGTATTTTGCTCGTGGTTCAGTCGCGACGCTCGTTTACGTCGTCGCCCGGAGAATATGTCGTCGCCCCGAATTGAACGCCGGAAGACGATCCTGCTCGCTCACTGCGTTCGCTGCGCGGAATACGACTTCCGAGTCCCCGCTCGCTGTCGCTCGCGGGTTCAGAATATGCCGCCTCCCCGATTTGAACGGGGGACAGCTCGATCTTCAGTCGAGTGCTCTCCCAATCTGAGCTAAGGCGGCTCGCACTCGGACCAACGCCGATTCGAGACAAAAGGATTTCGAAAGGCGGCGACCGGATCGGCGAGTCGCAGAGCCACCGCCGGCGACGCGATTTCGCTCCCCCGTATCGCCCGAGACCGCTCTCGGCACTCGCTGAACGGTCCAGGACCGACGGACAGGGACCTTCGAGATGGGAGCGTCCGGAGTCGAACCTCAGTCGTTCCGTCCGCGCTGCTCGCGGTGTTGCTCGCGGCAGCAGAGTGGGACCGCCGCACGGCCGCGGCGCTCGCGAGATTACTCACGCCGCGAAAGTGGGACCGCCCGGATTCGAACCTCAGTCGTTCCGCTCGCGCTGCTCGCTTCACTCCCTGGTTCGAACCCGCTCCACTGCTGCTGCTCACGGTGCTGTTCGCAGCAGCAGAATGGGACCGCCCGGATTCGAACCGGGGTCACGGGCACCCAAGGCCCGGAGTATACCACTAACCCACGGTCCCGCATCCATACGTACCCGCATCGGCCGGTAAAGCGTTTCGTTGCGCGGGCGGGTTCTCACTCCTCGTCGTCGCGCAGTTCGAGGTCGGCGACGATCTGGTAGGGGTCGGTCCCCTTCCGGATCGCGTCGAGCATGAAGAACGCCTCGTCGGGCGCGAGGAAGTGCCTCGTGATCCCGCGACCGAGCGGCGTCGGCTCGAAGCCGTCGATGAACTCCCACTCCAACAGCTTCCCGATCGCGTGTTTCGTCGGCACGTCGCCGATCATCCGGTCGTTGAGCCGCTTGGCCTTCTTGCCCGCGACGACGACGTTCGCCAGGGTCTCCTCGACGGCGGCGGTCTCGTCGTAGTGGGTCGCCACGTCCTCCATCTCCCCTTTGAGGAGGGTGAATGCGACCTCGTCCTCGGTGCGATCCATGGAGTTGTGGTAGACGCCGTCGGGCTCGACGAGGAGGTAGACGCGCCCGCGGTCGTGGTAATCCGGGCGCCCGGCCCGCCCGAGCATCTGGGAGAACTCCTGGACCGAGAGCCACTCGATCCCCATCGCCAGCGAGTCGAAGATCACCTGCGAGGCGGGGAAGTCAACCCCGGCGGCCAGCGCCGCGGTGGTGACGACCGCCGAGAGGTCCTGGTTCCCGAACTGGCGCTCCACTTTCTTCCGGCGCTTGTAGTCGAGTCCGGCGTGGTACGGCGCGGAGTCGTACCGAAGCTTTCGGCTGATCTCGTGGCAGCGCCGCCGGGAGTTCGTGAAGATGATCGTCTGTCCCCGATATCCCTTCGACGACTTCGTGTCGAACTCGCGTTTCACGAGCTTGTCGGCGATATCGGCCTTCTCGCGGCTGTCCGCGAAGGTGACGTGGCGCTCGATGGGAACGGGGCGCTCCTCGTACTCGATCAGCGTCGCTCGGAGCTTCTCGGCGAGCCACTCGGGGTTCCCGACCGTCGCGGAGAGGTAGACGAACTGCGTGCCGCCGTATCCCTCGTGCGTTTCCATCCGCTCTTCGCTGTAGTACTTCAGCCGGGAGATGAGCCCGTCGAGCCGGTGGCCGCGCTCGCCCTCCTTCAGCGTGTGGACCTCGTCGATGACGACGGTGCCGACGTCGCCCAGGTCCTTGCCGGTCCGGAGCGCGTGGTCGATCCCTTCGTAGGTGCCGACGATCACGTCGGCGTTCGGATCGAAGCGGTTGCCGTCGTCGTTCACCCGCGAGGAGCCGACCCGGATCGACACGTTCAGGAGGTCGCCGTAGCGGTCCTCGAAGTCCTCGTGCTTCTGGTTGGCGAGCGCGACGAGCGGGACTAAGAAGAGGAGCTTTCCGTCTCCCTTCAGCGCGCGGTCGATCCCCGTCAGCTCCCCGACGAGGGTCTTCCCGGTTGCGGTCGCGCTCACGACGAGTTGGTCGTTCCCCTCCAGTAGGCCGTTCCGCACGGAGAGGCTCTGGACCGGAAGCAGCTCCTCGAAGCGCCCCTGCAGGTGCGCGGACAGGTCGGGGTGCAGATCCAGGTCCTCGGTCCGGACCGGCGAGACGTCGTCGACGTTGGCGGAGACCTCGTCGTACTTCGTGAGGTCGGGATCGAGTCCGCCCTGCAGGAGATTGACGATCCGATCGAGGTCACCCGATTCGTAGAGGAGTTCTTCGAGGCGCTCCTCGGCGGCGCCCGTGAACTCGCCCTTGTACGACAGCTCGCGTTCGAGTTCTCGCCGGGCGCAGTCCCGGCAGATCAGCTCCCCGTTGTGCTCGATCGCGCTCTCGCTCGTGATCGGGCCGTACCGGCCGTCGCTCGCGCAGCGTCGGCAGGTCCGCACCGCCGTCGCCTCCAGTTGGTAGCCGTCGAGCATCGCCTTCAGCCGCTCGCGGTTCTCTGGCGAGGTCTGCTCGGAGATCCGGATCCGACCGGCAGCGCGAGCGAGGTCGACGAACTCGTCGGGCTGGCGGGGGTGATCCTCGCCGTCGCGGATCACCCGGAACTTGCCCGGTCGCGGGCCCGCGGAGGTCTCCTTGAGTTCGAGTCGCCCGCGGAGCACGCGGTTGCCGTCGCGGTTCGCGACGACGGTGTAGTCGCTCCGCGCCTCGTGGAGGAACAGCGTCTCGACCTCGGCCAACTGCTGTGACACTGCGATTCGGTACGCGAGCGAGGTATTTCAGGAGTTCGGCTCGGCACGCGCGGCTCACCACCGTGAGAACCGCGCCTCGAAAAGGGTCCGGGCAGTTACGAGACGAGTAGCTCCTCGCCGCGGTCGACCGTGATCCGGCACGGCGGCGAGAGCTTGTTGTACGCGCGGCGGAACGCCTCCTTCACGACGGACGCCTGCTCGACGTCGCAGTACGCCGTGAAGACGATGTCGTCCTTGTTGAGTCGCGCGGCGGTCCCGACCGGCTTCCCGAACGCCTGCCGCATCCCGTCGGAGACGCGGTCCGCGCCGGCGCCGGTCGCCTGCTTGTTCTCCCGGATGACCTGGTGGGGGAACTTGCGGAGGGTCATCTTGTAGTTGCCCTCGCCGAGCTCCTTGATCAGGTGCCGGTTCGCCGAGAGCCGGGAGCTCTCGAGCGAGCCGTGTCGGATCTGGAGCTCCTCCTCGACGCGGAGGCTGATCTGGACGGGGTAGTCGTCCGGCTCCGCGGAGAGGTCGCCCATATTGTGCTGAGCGATCTTCGAGCCCGGGATGCCCGTGATGTATTCGCGGCGGGTGTACGACGGCTTGTCGATCGTCCGATACATAGAGGCGGGTTTGTCAGACATGGCTACTTGTCCGATGTAGCCCGTGCTGCGGCGATAAACCCTTCGATACCGAGGCGTCGACGGCTCGTAATTCGGCTCCCGGCGGGGCGTCTCTCGGTCGTCGTCGCCTCACTCCTCCGCCGTCGGATCGAGCGCGACGTGGTCGAACCCGCGGTCCGCCAGCCGCTCCGCGGCCCGGTCGGTGATCGAGGGGGAGACGAGGACGCCCCGGACACGGGGGTCGTCGGCGTCGCCGTCCTCGCTGCCGCCGCCCTCGCCGTCGGTGTCGGATCCTTCCTCCACCCCCAACTCCTCCCGAAGCGCCCGCACGTACCGCGCGAGCTGGCCCACCGCGTCCGGGCCGACCCGCCGTCGTTTCAGTTCGACGACGACCGGGGTGCCGTCGGCGTCGACGCCGAACACGTCCATCGGACCGGCGCTGGAGGGGCGCTCGGTCTCCCGCGGCTCGAACCCCGGCTCGACGAGTTCGGGGCGTTCCAGGATCCGGGTCCGGAGGTCCTCCTCGCTCCCGTGGAGGGTAAGGTCTCGACCGCCCGTCACGGCCATCGCGGAGAGCTGGTGGACCTCGGAAAAGCGGACCGTCAGGGTCTCGTCGGGGTTCGCTCGGGTCGATCGCACGCGAAGCTGTCCACCGCGCACCGCGACGCGGTGTTCCGACCCCGGCGGCTGCCAGTTGACCGGCTGGCGTCCCTCGTCGGTGTGCACGAGCGCGGCGCCGTCGGGCTTCAAGACGAGCAGCCGGTCGCCCGCCCCGAGGTCGGAGGCGGCTCGGCCCTCGTAGCTGACCGTACAGCGGCCGAAGACGCTGATCAGGTCGCCGCGCTCGAAGGCGTCCTCTAGCTCCCAGAGGGCCTCGCGGTGGCTCGGGTCGTGGACGCTCGTGACTGTCACTACGAGTCGTACGTGATTGTCGCTCAAAAAGGGCGCGAGGGAGAGGTCTGTGGCGGTGGTCGGTTGTACGTCGCTGTCGACGCTGGTGGGCTGTACAAGATCGGCGTCTCTGTCGATCGCTTATAAATTGTTATCGCTGTCGACGTGGTGAAGACTTCCAAAGCCCCAGCCTCGTCACCGGACTACGTCCGGTTGCAAGCGAGAGATTCGCTCTCGCCCTGTCGCTGGCGCCTTATAAGGCGCCAGCGACTCCCTCGCGCGGTGCCGTTCG
>Ga0207757_101059_pt1 | contig 13462 bp, 16 predicted proteins | sample A23P3SouthBayCA_2_FD_187752 | JGI IMG/M metagenome (GOLD analysis project Ga0207757, IMG submission 187752) | Aerobic enrichment media microbial communities from Eden Landing Ponds, California, USA - A23 P3 (2) (SPAdes) | ecosystem: Environmental > Aquatic > Marine > Unclassified | place...
GAACTACGACAAGTGTGAGTGTGGCCGCACGATGGTCCGCATGGACAACGTCACCGGCCGTGCGGACGACCTCCTCATCGTTCGGGGTGTCAATCTCTACCCGAGCGAGATCGAACACGTCGTCCTCGACGTCGACGGCGTCGCGCCCCACTACCGCATCGACCTCCACAAGGAGGGGACCCTCGACGTCATGGAACTCACCATCGAAAAAGCAGAGGAGTTCGACGGCGACGACGAGGAACTCCGGAAGCGAATCATGACGCGCCTGGAGAACGTCCTCCAGTTTACGCCGGACAAACTCGAACTCGTCGACCACGGCGGCGTCGCCCGCACCGAGGTCGGCAAGGTCCAGCGCGTCTACGACCACCGCGAGTAACGACGGTTTCAGGGACGATAGACGCGTCCGCGGAACGTCGCAATCCGGTTTCCACCTTCGCCCGTTACTATGATTTCGTATTCTGCAGTTCGACCGGAGACGTGCGTCTCCTCGGCCGTGGCCGTGAGCGTTTCGCCGGCGTCGACGGCTTCCAGATACGAGATGTTCGCCTCCAGTCCGACGGCGGGCTCGCCGTGGGAGTTCGACGCCGCGGCGAAGGCAGCGTCCGCAAGCGAGTAGATAGCGGCCCCGTGTGGAGTTCCATGGAAGTTGAGCAAGTCCTCGGTGATCGTCAGCTCCGCGCGAGCGAACCCTGCCTCCAGTTCGGTGATGTCGATACCGAGCGTCTCGCAGTACGGATCAGAGTCGATACGTGACCGTGTCTCATCAGATACATCCGACATACAGGTGCCCTATTCAGAAAGCTGACGTAAATACGTACTGGTGATTGATAACTATATTTACATATTTGGCCGTGAATCACCACGAACGTAAAACTATTTAACGGTGGTTTACGAAATTCGGTGTATGGCCTACAGCTACGAGCCGCATCACTTCGAAGACTTCGAAGAAGGGCAAGAGTTCATTAGCGTCGGTCGGACCGTCACGGAGTCGGACTTCATGATGCACTCGGCGCTCAGCGGCGACTGGACGGAACTGCACACCAACAAGGAATACGCAGCCGAACAGGACGATTTCGGCGAGCGCATCGCCCACGGGCCCATGACCTTCGTGCAGGCGACCGGCTTCGTCTATCGCACCGGGATCGTCGAGCGAACCGCGCACGCGTTCCTGGGCATGAACTACATGGATCTTCCCAATCCGGTCTTCATCGGCGACACCCTCCAGCTCGAGATGGAGGTCACGAAGACGAAGGACGTCGGTCGCGACGACGCCGGCCTCGTCGTCCTCGACACGGAGATGGAAAAACAGGACGGCACCACCGTCCTCGAGGGCGACATGAAGTTCCTCATCAAGAAACAGGACTGAGACCTGGGTTTCGTTCTTTACGTACCTCTCGGACGGAGACGGCTCTAAGCGTCATACGGATGCCTGACAGTCAGTGCCGGTACGCCCGTGACCCATCGTCTGGGTGTGCCGGGACCTCGTGACGGCAGTCCGTATCAGGGTAACTGTCTCCTATCACGCGACAGTCATAGCGGACCTCGAGCGGAGCGACTGATGCGTGATCACGCGGTCGGAAACGACCAGGGAAGTGGGACAGTGCGTGTCGTTCGCCTCGGTCTGGGATGGACGCCTCTCCGTCAGTACCGAAGGGACCGTGAGTCGTCCTCCGATCGCGGAAACTCGTCCAGTAGTTGTCTGAATCGGCCAGTGACCGAAAACGAATGGAAACATTCACCGTATTTCCGTAGCCGGAAACGCTGTTGACACCACCGACATAAACTGTTAAGGTGAACGGAGCGTTCGTATCGAACGCAATGGAATACTCCGGTCCGACAGACCTGTATATCGATGGCGAGTGGACAGCCGCGAGCAGCGGTGAGACGATCGAAACCGAAGATCCGGCGACTGAAGAGCCGTACGCGACGGTTCAGAAGGCCGACGAAGACGATGTTGACGCGGCTGTTCAGGCGGCCACTGCGGCAGTCGACCACGACTCCGAGTGGCGGTCGATGGCCCCCGACGAGCGCGGCCAATACATGCACGCGATGGCCGACGCCATCGAGGAGATGAAAGACGAGATCGCGATGGTCGAGTCCCACGACAACGGGAAGACGCCGTTCGAGGCGGGCCTCGAGATCGACCTGGTTATCGACACGTTCCGATATTACGGTGGCTGGTCCGACAAGGTACAGGGCGAGCAGATCCCGGTATCCGACTCCCGACTCAACTACACCAAGCGCGAGCCAGTGGGTGTCACCGCTCACGTCTCCCCGTGGAACTACCCCTTCCAGCTCGCGGGTCGAAGCATCGCGCCGGCGCTGGCGACCGGCAACAGCGTCGTGCTCAAACCGTCCAGTATGACGCCACTATCGGCGCTGTACTACGCCAAGGCCGCCGAAGAGGCCGGGCTCCCTAACGGCGTCATGAACGTCGTCCCCGGCTCCGGAAGCGGCGCGGGCAGTGCGCTTGCCAGCCACGATGACGTCGACCACGTCACGTTCACCGGCAGCACCGGCGTCGGCAAGACGATCCAGAAAGACGCCGCCAACAGTGTCACGGACGTCACGCTCGAGCTCGGTGGGAAGGGGCCGGCCGTCGTCTTCCCCGATGCTGACCTCGACGCAGCCGCCCGGGGCGTCCAGTATGGCATCTTCATGAACGCCGGCCAGATGTGCTGGGCCAACTCCCGACTGGTCGTCCACGAGGACGTCGCAGACGAGATGATCGAGAAGATGGCCGACATCGCCGAGAACATCCCAGTCGGTGGCGGTATCGACGACGATGGGCAGATGGGGCCGGTCGTCAGCGAAGACCAGCAACAGGAGATCCTCGACTACATCGAGACCGGCAAAGAGGAAGGCGCAACCGTCGTCGCCGGCGGTGGCGTCCCCGACGACAAGGACGTCGGCCACTTCGTCGAGCCAACCGTCTTCGCGGACGTGACCAACGACATGACCATCGCCCGCGAGGAGATCTTTGGTCCCGTCTTGTCGATCATCGAAGTCGAAGACGAAGAGGAAGCCCTCGAGGTCGCCAACGACTCGCCGTACGGGCTGACCTCCTGTGTCTGGACGAACGACCTCAGCCGTGCCCATAACATGGCCGATAAGCTCGAGTACGGCATGGTCATGATCAACGACACGCCCAACACCTGGCCACAGACGCCGTTCGGCGGCACCAAGCAGAGCGGCCACGGCCGCGCACAGGGCGAGGAAGCCATCGAGGCCTACACCGAAGTCAAGAACGTCCACGTTAACCTGGACTAACGACGTCGCGACCTGTTCACCTGTCGAAACAGTCGCGGTTCTGTGGCATGGCGAGCGCACCTGTTTTCGACTTTTCCGGATCGCTTCCGTTCGAGAACGGTACATCCCGCGTTCGGATGGGACGGCAGCGGTGGCAAAGCAATATCGATCCCCTCGAGTCACGTCCACACCGACGCGAGCAACGCACGGAGTAGCGCGACAGCCTGTCGGTCGTGGCATTTGCGGTGACATGCTCTCAGGACGAGAGCAGAGCTAGTGACGTACTAGGAAACAGAGGGGGTCGACGAACTGAGCGCTAGCGGACCAGTCACGCAGAATGGAAGTGGAAGTCCGGTTGGTGAAGCCGACCGCGTCGATGACACGGTCGCAATGCGGTCGGCGGTGATGAGTCGTCACTGACAATCCAGGAATGGCCGCGTGTCACGCGGCACAGAGCAGCTATGCGAACTTCTCGAAGGGCTGCTCACAGTCGTTGCAGTAGTGCATCGACCGACAGAGCGACGGCCCCTTCGGGTGGTCGCGTTCGGTGTTCTCCGAGCCGCAGTAGGGGCACTCGGCCTGCTCAAACTTCCCGGACGTATCGACGCTGGGATCTCGGTTGCGCATGGTTAGACACTCAGTCCGAATTCACGGAGTGATTCTTTGCCCTGTTCGGTGACCATGTTGACGGTCCAGCCGGGCGACCAGACCACGGAGATCTCCGCGGTATCGATGCCGTCAACGGCGGCCACGGACTGTTTAACCTCGTTGATCAGCATGTCACGGGCGGGACAGCCGGTGTAGGTCAGCGTCATATCGACTTCGGCGACGCCGTCCTCGACGGCGACGCCGTAGATGAGCCCCAAGTCGACGATGGAGATCGGCATCTCCGGATCCTCGACCTCGTATAGGGCCTGCCAGACACGGCGCTCGACGCCTTCGGCACCCTCCCCGGTGGCTGGCACCTCGCCCTCGACGGACTCTTTCTCGTCGTATTCGACATCCTCGTCGTTGTCGTAGCTCGTATAGGCGCAAGCCGTCGCGTCGTCGTCACGCTCCGGGCGCTCGTACTCGCTACTCATCGTCGTCCATGATATGGGTAGCGTAGTCGCGACCGAGCTCGTCGTAGGCTTCCGTCATCTCGTCGAAGAGCGATTCCCAGTGGTCGGTGTGGTCGCCGTCCCGCCCGAGGTGTTCGGGGAGTTCGTCCGGCGAAATGTGCACGTCGTACTGGTCGGGGAGGTCCAGGCCCGGCACCTCGATACCGATCGATTCGAGGAAGTCGCTGACGCGGTCGTGCCACGTGTCGCGGAGTTCCACGAGGTCCTCGCCGCGCAGGCCACGCTCGACGATCGTGGCTTCGACCTCCTCGTCGGCCGGTTCGAAGAGCGTCAGCGCGTAGGGGTACAGCCGGTCGACGGCGTCCTGGACGTTCTCGCGACCCTCGTCGTCGGCTGCCAGCCGCTTGAGCCAGTTGGTGGCGTACTCGAGGTGGTAGTCCTCTTCGCCGAGCACCTTACCGACGCGGTCGCGGATGGGTTCGAACGTCGAGTTCTCGAGCGCGTGCAGCTGGATGTCCTCGGCCACGTCGTACAGGTAGGCCCGAACGATGGCGTCGGCCCAGTCACCCTCTTCGAAGGGTTGTTCGACGAGCGTGCTGTGACGGAAGTCGTCGGCGTCGCGCTCCCAGATCAGGTCCGTCTCGTCGTAGCCGAAGTCCTTGAGCACCTCATACCAGAGGCGGGCGTGGCCCAGTTCGTCCTGTGCGATGTTGGCCATCGAGATGTCCGACTCGAGCGTCGGCGCGCGGACCTGCCACTCGGTGTAGCGCTCGGCCAAGACGAGTTCGTCGTCGGCGAGACGGAAGAGCAGATCCTGCACGGCTTCCTGCTCGGCCTCGTCGAGGTCGTCGGTGTCGGCGAACTCGACATCGTCAGCGGCTGCCATTATGCCTCACCTCGCTTGCGCTCTGCCTCGTTGAGTTCCTTCTCGGAGGCTTCGACCTCCTCGGCTGCCGGTTCAACGTTGTACGTCCGGGCGAACCGGTAGGACTTGTCCGTCGTCCCGCCGAACTTCGCGTCCTCGGTGTCGACCTCGCCAATCTCGTCCTGGGGAACGACCCAGAGACTGTTGGTCGGCTTCCGTCGGCCGTGCTGGATCTCGGCGAACAGCAGTGCCATCTCGCGGTCAGGTGCGTGAACGTTGCCACAGTGGGTGTGATAGTCACCCGCCTGGTTCTGTCGGAAAACTTCCCAAATCATTGTTAGTCAGCCGCCTGTGGTGATTGACCGCCCGCTGCGAGTGCTTCCTGTTCGTCGAGGGCGTTGCGGACCCATTCGACTGCATCCTGTGCGTGCTTGCGACCTTCGATCTGGCCGACACCGGGCTCGTAGTCGTTTTTCGCGATGGTGAAGAACTCGTCCCAGTCGAGGTCGTCCTCGACGACATCGTACGTCCCGTCACCGTTCTCGCGGATCCGTGGCTCGTCCGGGATCTCGAGGCCGTACTTCTTGGCCTTGGGGAGGTACGTGTTGAGGAACGCATTCCGGAGCTCGTCGTTGGACATGACCTTCAGGCCGACGTCCGCGGAGAAGTCGTGGTGCGACGACTGGTCGTCAGTCGGGCCGAAGAACTGCAGGATGCGCGGCCACCATTTGTTGAAGGCCTCCTGCGTCATCTCCTGTTCTTTCTTCGAGCCGTTCATCAGCTCGCCGAGGATGCTCTCGCCGTGTTTGACGTGGAAGCCTTCCTCGAAACAGACCTTGTCCATCGCGTGGGCGTAGGGTTCCCAACTGGACTTCTTGAGCGTCGCCTGCCGGCGCATCGCCGCGCCGTCGACGAAGAACGAGATCATCGGCGTCTCGACCCACGATTCGAGCGGGTAGTGGAAGCAGTTGAGGAACTTGCCCTTACCCTCGGCCAGATCGTCGAGCATCTCGTCGCGGGTCTTGATGCCGAGCGATTCAGCGGCCCGGTAGAGCAACTGCCCGTGACCGATTTCGTCTTGGACCTTGGCGCTAAACGCCATCTTCCGCTCTAAGCTCGGTGCCTTGCGGATGAACGGCCGCTCTAAGTACCCGCCCATGATCTCGCTGTTCGCGTGGAACTCGAGCATTCGCGTCGCTGCCTTCCGATACTCCTCCGGGAGGTCGTCCTTCGGGCTGAACGCCCGCGGTTCCGCCCGTGCCTTGGTTTCCTCGACGTTCATTGTTCATCATTACCTACGGGGTGCTCGTGCTTACTAATTGTGCAGTCTATATGGTGTGTTTATATACTTCGAGTCCGAACTGACACGTGATGATCGACGAGTGCCTGATGACGGAGTTCCGAATCGAGGGCGACGACTGCCCGCTTGCGGACGCGACACGTCACCTCGAGGAGACCGTCGATGCCGCCCCGCCACTGTTGCGGGATGACGGGAACGTATTGCTCCGGTTCAGTTCCTCGTGTGGGGACGACCTGACGGCGACACTCGACGACGACGACCGCGTTCGCTACCTCTATCAGGCACAGTCGGATGGGCGCTACAACTACCGCTGTCTGTCGCTGCATCGGTGTGTCGTTCACGAGCTCATCAGTACCGGCTTCATGGTCGAATCACTGACCTACCAGAACGGGAACGCGATTCTGTCGGGGGCCGTCATCGGAAACGACATCCTCAAAGACGTCCTCGAGACGGCGGGACAGACTGTCGGGATTCAACTCAAGCGAGTGTACTCGATGCGACCCGACAACGACGAGGCGGTCGCCAAGCAGTGGGATATTACCCCCGCACAGGAAGCGAGCCTCCGGTATGCGCTCCGGATGGGATACTTCCAGGTCCCTCGACAGGCGACTGCACAGGAAGTCGCGGACGCACTCGAGATCAGCAAGACGGCTTTCCTTGAACGGCTCCGTCGGGCACAGGAAGGGCTGTTTTCGGAACTGTTCACCGACATCGACCGGCGGGCCAGCAACGACACATAATTGTACACGGGTTTGGCATACTGTGATATGCGAATCGACGACGGATCCGTCCGACAGATTACCTTCGATCGGCCCGACGCGTACAACGCCATGACCGCCGCGGTTGCCCGCGATCTCGCGGACGCGCTAACTGATCTCGACCCGACCGACCACGATGCCGTCGTCATCACTGGCGACGGCGACGCCTTCAGCGCCGGTGGCGACATCGAGGCGATGGCCGAACGGGACGAATCGGCACCGGAGGCGTACGAGCGCGTTCGCACGACGCTCGGCCGCGTAGCCGAAGCGGTACTGACGGCCCCCGTCCCGGTGGTCGCGAAAGTAAACGGCGACGCCGTCGGCGCTGGCATGGCACTCACTGCGGTCGCGGATTTCGCCTACGCCGCCGAGTCCGCTCGTTTCGGGGCCTCGTTCATCAACGTCGGGCTGGTCCCCGACCTCGGCGGCACCGCCATCCTCCCGCGGCTCATCGGGCTTCGCAAGACGAAGGAACTCGCGTTTACCGGAACGCTCATCTCTGCTGCGGAGGCGGCTGACCTCGAGATCGTCAACGAAACAGTCCCAGACGACCAGCTCGATGAGCGGGTCGACGACCTTCTCGAGACGCTCGCCAACCAGCCGACGGAGTCGATCGGGCTCGCCAAGCGCGCGATCCACAAAAATCTGGGCGCATCGTTGCAGGACGGCCTCGAGCGCGAAGCACACTTCCAGACGCTCGCCTACGACACGGACGCCCACGCCGAGGGCGTCGATGCCTTTCTCAACGATCGGACACCGGAGTTCTAGTGGAAACTGACGCCGACGTCGTGGCGGTCGTCGGTGTATCGCGCGATGTTACTGACGAGTGGCGTGACGCTCTCGACTTCGAAATGGCGACTCGCCCGCGCTGTTCCATGGCGGTGACTACGAGAGTTTCGTTCCCGCTGAATTCGATCATGGAGCAGACCAGTACGCCAGAGACTGGAATATCGGTTTAGACGCAGACAATCCATAAGGTTTTGATTGTCGAGCAAAACACCTCATCTATGGAGATCGACCTTCCCGGCATCGACAGCCAGCGGCTCATCGACACACACGCCCACCAGCCCACGAGCGAGTTCTTACACGACGCAGGCGGCGAGATGATGGAAGACGCCGCAAACAAGTTTGGAACCGACTTGGAGACGTGGGATTACGAGGCGATGCTTGAGGAGTACGAAGAGGTAGGGATCGGGCGCTCCATTCTGCTGGGGTGGGACGCCGAAACCAACACCGGGAGCCCACCGGTTCCAAACGACTACGTGGCCGAGATACGCGATGAATACCCCGAGTTCTTCATTGGGTTTGGGAGTGTCGATCCATTAAAAGACGACTGCGTCGAGGAAGCAATCCGGTGTGTCGAAGACCTGGACCTCGATGGATTCAAATTCCAGCAGATCGCCCAGGGCTTCGATCCGTCCGCAGACCGCCACACACACCTCTGGAACACCATTGAGGATCTTGGCGTGCCGGTTATCTTCCATGGCGGCAACTCGACGCTTGGAGCTGGCAGTCCCGGCGGTCGCGGCTTGCGGATCGAGTACGGTGATCCGATGCTCGTCGACCGGGTGGCTGCCGAACACCCTGACCTTCAGATTCTGCTTGCACATCCCGCGTTCCCCTGGGAGAAAGAGCAACTCGCTGTCTGCCAACAGAAGGGCAACGTCTACATGGATCTTTCCGGATGGATCCCAAAGTACATCGACGATCAGGTTCTCCACTACGCTGGGTCCGTCCTCCAGGACAAGGTGATGTTTGGGACCGACTACCCGATGATCAATCCCGAAGACTGGCTCGAGTCGTTCGAAAAGCATACCGACTTTGATGAGTCGGTCCAGCGAAAGATTCTCTACGAGAACGCTGAAGAATTCCTCGGACTCTCATAGTCGTCTTGATTAGATTGCGATCTCGGTAAGAGCGGTGTTTTATACGATCTGCTGTACCGATTTACCGGTGGGATCGCAGGACAGTCGCGGTCCCACCGGAACGGACTGGCAGTAGTCCGTATTAGACGGCCAGGATCTAAAGCAACTCTTCCTCGGTCGATGGGTTGGATAGCCAAAAGGAGTCATAGAACTCTTCTTACACTGTGTGATTGTGTATCCGGATTATCTCTCCGTTCGTAGTGATCGCTTCATTGGTTCGTTCAACTCCGATCCGCCGGTCGTACGTCTCGACTAATATTGAGAAATCAAACGTCGAACTATTACATCCGAAATTTCCAGCAACATCAAAACTTAAAAAGCCGAATATTGATTCAAATCGTTCAGCTTCGCATTGAATCCACATCTCTGAACAGGAGGGAAATCAACGGCTCTTATCTGAGACGATCGGGGGCTCCAATTCACCGACCGTCTTGTGCTCGTTGCAGCGGTCGTGTGCGGGATCAGTCGTCAGTGGCTGACGCATCGAGTTCGTGATTAGAGATACTGGCCTCTGGCTCTAAGAACTTCGCCCGGTCGAACTGAGCGAGGTCGTCTCCCTCGGCGACTCGTGTTGGCCAGTCTGGGTTCGCAAGGGCACTCGTCCCGAGCGTCAAAAGGTCCGCCCCGTCCTCGAGTGCTTTGCGTGCTACCTCGGGCGTGCCTAGGCCGCCGTTGGCGATGACGACTGTGTCATCAGTGGCGTATTCGACAGCGGCTTCTGCAAGCGTTGGTCCATCGGCACCGAACGTTGGTTCGGTGGCGTGGCGTTCGGTCGTATGAATGTAGTCTGCACCAGCGGCTGAGAGTTCTCGGAAGAAAACGGCTGCCGCGTCTTCGCCTTCGGGCCACTCGTAGCCGTAGTCGGTCACCATTGACTGTGAAATGCGGATACCGACGATGAAGTTTTCAGGAACTGCCTCGGCAACTGCGGAGACGACTTCGGAAGGATACCGAACGCGAGCTGCTGGCTCACCGCCGTACTCGTCGTCACGTCGGTTCAGCGACGTTGAGAGGAACTCATTGAGCAAGTAACCATTTGCAGCGTGTAGTTCCACGCCATCGAAGCCAGCGTCGTGAGCGTTTTTCGCCGCCGTGACGAAGCCTTCACGCGCAGTTTCGAGATCATCTCGTGTGGCTTTCTTTGGAACGGGATACGAGCCACTGCCACCATAGGCTTCGGCCTTCTCGCCGTCCGGTTGGACAGCTGATGGGGCGATTGTCTCCTGGTCATCACTCCGTGGAATCCCCTGGTTCTGGGCACCGCTGTGCATCAGTTGCGCGAAAATCGTTGCGTCAGCGTTGTGAACGGCATCGACGACCTGCGTCCACGCGTCGGCGTGCTCGGCAGTGACTAGGCCTGGCTGATTGAGATAGCCCTTACTGTATGCATCGTCGGTATAGACACCCTCGGTAACGATAAAGGAAAAACCGCTATCGGCGAACTTCGCGTAGTATTGCGCCATCTCGTCAGTCGCTCGTCCATCAGCCGTCGCGCTCACTCGCGTCATCGGCGCCAAGCCGATTCGATTGTCTAGTGTAACCTCACCTATCTGCGTCGAGTCAAACAGCATCTTGTCGTTGGCTATGAACCGAGCATGGATAGTCGCTGGGTTGGAATATACCAATCAAGACTATAGTGCTAGCCTCACTTTTCTACTGTATCTGTGCGTGAGTTTGTCTTTACCGTCGAGTATGAGAGGGGTGCAGATCAGTTGATGGACCTTTTCATCGAGAATCCGGACCTCCAGGCCGAAACGATGGCCATTCACGTGACCCAGGAGTCGATGTGGCGTCTGGAACACGTCACAGGGCCGACTGCAGCGCTTGAAGCTTTCGATGATCACCTCGAGAGCACTACCGTCTGCAGCGATATCATCAGCATGTGCGACGCGCCCATCGTCGAAAGTGACCACGAAATCCTCTCACGGACGCCCGAACGTCGAATCATCTACTCGGTCCGCACGGAAGGAGACGGGATTCATTCGATACCGTTCGTCGCCGCCAAACACGTCGGCGACGGCCTGCTGATGCAGTCGAAACGCCGTACGAACAAGTACCAATGGAGTCTCCTCGTCGATGATGACGATACAGTGGGAGATATTTACGAGGAAATGACGGACGGACTGAGAGATGGACTGTCACTCAGCATTCAACGTCTTAGCGAACCCCGGTGCTGGGTCAAAAGCGGGTTCGACACGGATTCACTGCCAGCGGAACAGCAGGCTGCACTAGAGGCAGCCGTTGCGTACGGATATTACGAAACACCGCGATGCAACTCACTCAAAGAAATCGCTGCGGCGATAGATATCCCGAACTCCACGCTGCAGTATCGGCTGAATCGAGCTGAAGCATGGCTTGCGAAACAATTCGTCTCTGATACGCTTATCACCGATGTGAAAGAGCGGACCGAGCTAGTCGAAGTCGAAACGTAAATAATCGGAACTTCCCGAATGTCGCTTCGTGAACTGTGCTGGGTCATGGACGAACGGAGTGAATGCCGGTGTGATAACTGAGTGAACAGGAAATAGAATCCACGGGTGAGGAGCAGTAAAGTAAGAAGGCAGAGATACGCTGTTCTAGGCGAATGCTGTTGCTCACCAGGAGCTTGCCCAAGGCCGCGGGCTGGTTAATGACTAAGATAACTTTTGAAAGTCAAGGAATTCTGGCACCACTTCTTTGCGAAGCTAATGCGTTCGGTTATTTGTTCGAACGTCTCCTGAACGAGATCTTTGAACTCGTTTTCGCTTTCCACGATGATTGGGCACATCGTCCACTTGAGGTGATCCCAAACGTTCTCGATTAGATTGAGATGCGGTGAGCTTGTGGGGAGAAAGATTCAGGTCGATCCCGAGTTGATGCGCACGCTTGCGCGTGTGTTTACAGAGATCCATGCTTGTTCAAGACGAGCAGAATCCGACGTCGTGGATTCTGCTCGCGGACCTTCTCTAAGACTTCGCACATCCGTTCTTTCTCCTCAGTTTCTCTGAACGTAGCGAGACTCTCGCCGTTGAGCGCATAGAGCCCGACAGCCGAATCGTCCGTCTTGACTAGCGGTCGTTCGATATGAGGATCGTCAACGTACCAGACGCGCCGCGAATTATCGTATGGCTGTGGCTTCGACGCATCGAAGAAGCCGAGGACGGTTCCACCGTCGGTGCAAACATCATCGTCAACAACCCATCCATCGTCATCTTCACCCTCGCGTTTGTTGTGTGGCTGATCGTCCTCGTCGAGCGCGTCGTCGACGCGCTCTTCGAGGATTTCATCTGGGTTCTCTGTCTGAGGAGGCCGCTTTGGCCGTGGTTTCGCGTACGAAAGACCAAGATTTCGCAGGAACGTCCCGAGATAATTCCGGCTATACTCGACGCCGAATTCTTCTTTGAGAAGATGCTGAATCTCCTGTGATTTCCAAGGCTGTCCGTCACGAAGCATTTCGATCAGTTCTTCTTGTTCGTCTTCGTCGAGTTTCGGGGGCCGACCGCCCCCGAAACTCGGCATGAGTTCTTCGAGCCCACCTTCATTCCAGGCTTCTGCCCAGCGATCACCGGTGGCCGCCGACCTTCCTTCCCGGTCGGCGGCCTCCGGAATCGAATCACCCTGATAGAGGTTTTTCAGGAACCCAAGACGCCGAAGTCGGTGATCGTCTTCAGCCTCTCGCAGCAATTCGTCGATCTCCTCTTCAGACAGGTGACGCTTGATCTCCTTGCGACGTGAGCGTTCCATGAACGACGGTCGTCCTTAACTCACAAAAGTTTTCGTACTCATTAGATGTCCTCCACCGGTCGATCCGGAAGCGTCTCAAGGACATCTCGTTGAAGGAGCGTGTTCCCAACGCTTCAACGGTATCAAGATCGAACAGATCGGTAAGATATCCACGGACGGTATTGGCATGGGGCGAGTTGTTAGTTTTCTCGCAGACGTGATTAATCGAGGTCCCGCCGGCACTGGTGCCGGCGAGGACCTCGTACAATTCCTCCGTTGTGACCGCTACAGTCTCTCCGAGCTCCAGCGAAAGTTCCTCATCGAGACTGTTGACGACAAAATTAAGCAGGTGCTCTTCTTTTAGCTCGTTGTCTGCTTGGGTCGATTGCACACCTTCGCCAAGCAGACACTCATCCTAATCCGATGTGATCGACTGATCATCGATCTGGACGGAGAGATCCTCGGCTGCCATATCATCGGACCGGACGCCGCCGATCACATTCATACTACCGGACAACAGTCAGTGAATACTCGATCGCGTCTCGACGGCTGTCACCGTCGGCGACAGCGTCTTGAGTGCGATCGAGGGATGAACCGTTTTG
>Ga0207757_101063_pt1 | contig 13391 bp, 14 predicted proteins | sample A23P3SouthBayCA_2_FD_187752 | JGI IMG/M metagenome (GOLD analysis project Ga0207757, IMG submission 187752) | Aerobic enrichment media microbial communities from Eden Landing Ponds, California, USA - A23 P3 (2) (SPAdes) | ecosystem: Environmental > Aquatic > Marine > Unclassified | place...
CGACCCGGCGGTGGCGGGGTGTGACCGCGTTCGCCCTGCTGGCGGGTGCGCTGGGCGTGCTGCTGTCGCGGCCGGCGCTGGCGCTGGCCGGCGCGGCCGGCGTCCTGTTCAGCGCGGCCGCGCGCACCGCCGGGCCGCCGGCCTCGTCGGTCGCCGTCGAGCGCGAGGTCGAGCGGGAACGGGCCGAACCCAGCGAGTCCGTCCGGGTGACCGTCACCGTCGCGAACACCGGCGACGCGTTGCTCCCCGACGTGCGGGTCGTCGACGGCGTTCCCGGCGCGCTGACGGTCGCCGAGGGGTCACCCCGGCACGCCACCGCGCTCCGCCCGGGCAAGCGCGCGACGTTCACCTACGTGGTCCGGGCGAGCCGTGGACACCACCGCTTCGGCCCGGCGACGGTCCTGCTGCGGGGGTTCACCGGTGCCGTCGAGCGGGAGCTGGCGGTGCCCGCCGCGGCCCCGGAGTCAGCGGGGGAGAGGACGGGAGGAGAGACGGCGAAGGAGACGGAAGAAGGAACGACCACCGGGACGGGTGACGAGGCTTCGACGACCACGACGGACCGACTCGCGTGCGCCCCGCGCCTCGGCGAGGGCCAGGCCGTCCCGCTCCGGCCGCAGACGACCGGGTTCTCCGGTCGCGTCACGACCGATTCCGGCGGCGCGGGCGCGGAGTTCCACTCCGTCAGGAGCTATCGCCCGGGCGACCCGCTCTCGCGCGTCGACTGGGCCCGGGTCGCCCGGACCGGCGAGTTCGCCACCCGACAGTTCCGCGAGGAGCGGGCCGCGACCGTCGTCTGCCTGCTCGACACGCGCGAGACGGCCTACTGCGCGCCGGCACCGAGCGCACCGACGGCACTCGAACGGAGCGTGACGGCGGCGGGGACGGCGTTCACCTCGCTGCTGGACGCCGGGGACCGGGCCGGCATCGCGGCGTGGGGGCCGACGGCGTGCTGGCTCGCCCCTGGGATGGGCGGCGAGCATCGGGCCCGTGCCCGGGAACTGCTCGGGACGCACCCGGCGTTCGACCCAATCCCGCCCGACCGGACGTTCCTCCCCACCATCGCTCGCCGGCGGGTGGAGCGCCGGCTGCCGGCGGACGCACAGGTACTGCTGTTCAGCCCGCTGGCCGACGACCCGCCCGTCGACCTCGCGCGCCGGCTCGACGCCCACGGACACCGGGTGACCGTCGTGAGCACGGACCCGACGGCACGTGACACGGCCGGGCACGCGCTGGCGGCTATCGAGCGCGACCGCCGGCTCTCGACCCTGCGGAGCGCCGGCGTCCGCGTGGTCGACTGGGGGGACGAACCGCTCGCGACCGCCCTCGTGCGGGCCAACCAGCGGTGGTCGACGTGAGTGCCGACACCCGACGCGGGGCGGCGGGAGTCGACGAGGCGGAGCCGTTCGATGACGGGCCGGGACGCGCGGCGCTGGCCATCGTGCTGGTCCCCGGGGTCGTCTCGGCCCTCGTGCTGCTGACCGGGGGTCCGGCAGCCCTCGCGGGCGCGCTGGGGCTCGGACTGCTCGCCGTCGGCACCCATCACGGGCGCCGGGACCTCGTCGGCGGCGGGGGACTCGCGCTGCTGGCGGGGACGCTGCTGGCGGGGGCGTTCGGCGCCGGACCGGCCGCACTGCTCGTCGCCGCGGGCGCCGGGCTGGTGGCCTGGGATACCGCCGAACACGCCGTCGGACTGGGAGAACAGGTCGGCTGCCGGGCGGCTACGGGTCGTGCGGTCGGGGTCCACGCGGCCGGGGGTGGACTGCTCGCGGCATCCGGCGGCGGTCTCGCGTACGTCGTCTTCCGGCTGGTCGGCGGCGGGTCGCCGGTCGCACTGGTCCTGCTCCTCGGCGGCGCCGTGGCACTGCTGAGTGCCATCCGGTCATAGTATCTAGAACGCACGTTTATCCGGCGATGATTCGAAGTACGGCGTAGTGCTAGACCGGGGTATCGACCCATTACTACTGGCGTACGTGGTCGCGTTCGGCGCCGCCGCGCTGGTCTGTTTCGCCAGCCTCGCCCGCGCACAGCGCATCACGGACCCGGAGACGCGCCGAGGGCTGGTCTGGTTGCTGTTCCTCAGCGGTGGCTGGGCGGCAAGCCACGTCGGATTCCTCCTTGCCCCCGACGACGGGCAGAAGATGGCCTTCTACCTCGTCGGGCTGGTCGTGGGACTGGCGACGGTGGGCCCGTGGCTCTACTTCTGCTCGGCGTACACCGGCCGGACCCTCCACCGCGACCGCACCTACCGGCTGGTCGCGGTCGGCGCGTTCGTCGTCATCTCGGTGGTGAAGCTGACCAACCCCCTCCACGGGCTGTACGTCACGCCGGTGTCGACAACGACGCCGTTCCCACACCTGGCGGTCGAGCCGGAGGCGCTCCACTGGATCGTGGCGGGGCTCGCCTACGCACTGACGGCGTTCGGCGGGTTCGCGTTGCTCGACCGCTTCCGCCGGGCGGACGCCGACACGACGCCGCTGACGATTCTCCTGTTCCTCGTCGGCCTGCCCATCGGGCTGGACCTGCTCGGCTACGCCACGCCGTTCCTCGTCGAGATCACCCACGAGCCGCTCGGCGTCGCCGTCTTCGCGGTCGGAACGCTGGTACTGTACACCGAGCGGTTCGCGGCCGTCCGACTCACGAGCGATGTCGATGACCCGGTCATCGTCCTCGACGACGCGAACCGCGTCCGGGACCACAACGAGCCGGCCGCGACGGTGTTCCCGTCGCTGGCGGGGAGCGCCGGCCAGCCGCTGGCGAGTGCCGTCCCGCAGCTCGCCGAGTACCTCGAGACCGAGCCCGTCGGCGGCCATGGCAGTTCAGACGGCCACTTGGATGCCGACGACGACGGCGACGGTGACCCCGATGCCGCTGACGCCGGCGACGGCGACCCGGCGGCGGAGCCGTCCGTCCTCTCGGTGTCGACCGACGACGGGACCCGGTACTACCAGCCCTCGGCCACGCCGGTCGAGCTCGGAGGGACCCGCTACGGCCGGCGCCTCGTTCTCGTCGACGTGACCGAGGCCGAGCAGCAACGACGGGCTCTCGAGCGGCAGAACGAGCGGCTGGAGCGGTTCGGGAGTGCCGTCTCGCACGACCTCCGGAACCCGCTGAACGCCGCGAACGCGCAGCTCCAGGTCGCCCGCGAGCAACTCGACGGCGAGAACCGTCATCTCGCGGCGGTCGCCGACGAGCAGGCCCGGATGGAGGCGATGATCGAGGACCTCCTGACGCTGGCCCGTGAGGGCCGGGACATCGGCGCGACGGAGCCCGTCTCGCTGGCGGCGCTCGCCTCGGAGTGCTGGGCGCGGGTCGATGCCGGCGGCGAGGGGTGCGACCTCGAAATCGGCGGCGACCTCCGGTTCGAGGCCGACCCCGAGCGGCTCCGTCAGGTGCTTGAGAACCTCTTCCGCAACGCCGTCGAACACGGTTCGACGAGCCCCGCTCCGGGGGAGCGGGACGCCGTGGAGCACGGCGCCCCTGACGACGCCGCGACGAGCGAGGAGAAAGCGGCGCTGACGGTGCGCGTCGGCCCACTCGAGAACGGCGAGGGGTTCTACGTGGCCGACGACGGCGCCGGTATCCCCGAGGGGCGCCGCGACCGCGTGTTCGAGACGGGCCACACGACCGCCGACGGCGGGACCGGCTTCGGCCTCGCCATCGTCCGGGAGATCGTCACCGCACACGGCTGGAACATCCGGGTCGTCGAGAGCGAGTCGGGCGGCGCCCGCTTCGAGGTCACCGGCGTCGTGCGCACCGACTGAGTCGGCCCGCTGCCGGAACGCTGCCAGCCCCGGGAGCCGCCACCTGCCGGTCCCCGAAGCGTCACCGTCTGCCGCCCCCCGGGTCCGCGGATTCAAGGCCGGGCGGGCCCAACTTCCGACCATGTACGCGGTCGTCGGGTGTTCGAACTGCGAGGCGCTGTGGGTCGTCGAGGGTCGGCCCGACACCACCTCCTGTCCGCGCTGCCAGAAACGACACCAGCACAAGAAGCTCAAGAAGTTCGTCACCTGCGAGACGGCCGAGGCCGCCAAGGACGCCCGGTCGCGACTGCTCGCGAAGCGCGGCGGGTTCGAGGAGGCGGCCGCCGACCTGGACGCCTTCGAGCGCCTCGGCGAGACGGCGATGGAGTCGGGGATGGGCGACGACGAGTTCCTCGCCGCCGCCGGACTCGACGCCGACGAGGTACAGGCGGCCGGCGAGCGCGCCGAGTCCGGCCGGGAGCGGAGTCTCTCTCGCGAGGCGGCCGTCCGGACGGCGCTCCGTGAACTCGACGCGCCGAGCGAGGACGCCGTCCGCGAGTTCGCCGCCGACCACGGCGTCCCCGGCGACTACGTCGCCCGCTTCCTCTCGAAACTCGAACGGGCCGGCGAGGTGACGCGGACGAACGGCGGGGGGTACCGCCTGCTGTGAGCCGGGACGACACTGCCGAGGCCGTGACCGACGACAGTGCGGAGTACGACGACCTCGGTCCCGACGGCGGTCCCGGCGACGACCTCGCGCCCGCCGGCCTCGACGGCGTCACGCTCGCGGACCTCGACCCCGGCCCGCTCGTGACGGGGGCGTTCGTCGGCCTCGCGGGATTCCTGTTCCTGCTCCAGCCCGTGGTTCCGTTCGTCGAACTCGGCGCGCTCCGCGTGCGCCCGGTCGCACTCTCGGCGCTCGCACTCGCCGTGGGGCTCTGGCTCGGCGCGGCGGTCTACCTCCGCCGCGGGAAGCGGCTGGTGGGCGGCGCGCACGCCGTCGGCGCGGTCGGCTGGTCCGGCATCGTCCTCGGCACCGCCACCGGGAACGGAACCGTGCTGCTGGGGGCCATCGTGGTGCTCGTGGTGGGGATGGTGGCACTCGCGGTCGAGTCACGACGATACGCGTAGTTTCTTCTGAAACTGGCCAATATAGTATTTATTTCGAATATATTGTCAATATGTGGAATTTATTGAAATCTGGGTGGGGATCGGTGATGGTCGCTCGGCGCCTCAACCAGTCTCGACGTGTCGGGCCAGCACGGTCCCCAGCGCCCGCCCGACGACACGTTCGCCCACGTCGGCCAGCGGGACCCACTCGTGAGCGACGATCTCCTCGACCTCGGAGGGGTCGCTCGTGATGTCGACCGGGCGGCGCTCGCGCTCCTCGCACCGGACGACGAACGCGAGGTCGCGCTCGATACCGTCGGTGTTCCCGCCCTCCCCCGGGGAGAGGTAGTACGAGTAGACGTCCAGCACCTCGGTCGCCCGGACGTCGAGGCCGGCCTCCTCGCGGACCTCGCGCTCGGCGGCGGCGTGGACGGACTCGTCGGGCTCGACGCCGCCCCCCGGCAGCGACCAGTCCCCGTTCGGCCACCCGATGCACAGCGCCCGGCCGTCCCGGACGACGAGGCACTTCGTCGTCGGCCTGACGCGCACGTCGTCGGGGTCCGGGTCCGTCGGCGGCCCGTCCGGGTTCGGTGGGTGGGTGTCCCAGTCGGCGGGACCGTAGCGCTCGTACATCTGCCCGGCTACCGGCCCAGTTCCTCGTGAGCACTCGCCAGATGTGACGAGGCGAGCGCCCCAAGCAGTGACAGCTCTCCGGCCAGCGCCCCCGTCGCAATCACCTCCGCGAGCGCGTCGGCGTTCGAACCGGCGGGGTCGCCGCCACCCCGGACCCCCAGCACGTCCAGCGCCTCGGCCTGCGTCGGAAGTTTCGTCCCGCCGCCGACCGTGCCCACCTCCAGCGACGCGAGCGTGATGCTGGCGTAGAGGGCCTCCTGGGTGCCGTCCTCGGTCTCCACCTCGCGCACGTCCGCGGTCGTGATGGCGTTGGAGCCCTCCACGACCTGCGCGGCGTCCTGTCCCGTCGCGAGGAACGCTGCGGCGACGGTGTTGGCGGCGTGGGCGTTGAAGCCGAGCGAGCCGGCCTTCGCGCTCCCGACGAGGTTCTTGCGCGTGTTGGCCTCCGCGATGGCCGCGGGCGTCGTCTTCAGCACGGACTCGACGGTGTCGGCCGGGATGACGACATCCGCCGCCACGGTGCGGCCCCGGCCCTCCACGCTGTTGACGGCGGCCGGCTTCTTGTCCGAGCAGAGGTTGCCCGACAGCGCCACCAGCGAGGCGGGCGTCTCGGCCTCCACCACGTCGCACGCCTCCTCGGTGGCGATGGTGGCCATGTTCATCCCCATCGCGTCCTTGGTATCGTACGCGAACCGGAGGAAGACGTTGTCCCCGACGACGTAGGGGGTCACGTCCCGGAGTTCGCCGTGGCTGGTCGTCGCCTCGGCGGCCTCGCGCAGGGCCGGGACGTTCGCCCGGACCCACGACGCCACCTCGCTGGCCTCGCCCACGTCCCGGACCCGGAAGACGGGCGCGCGGGTCATCGCGTTCTTGAGCACGCGCGCGGTCGCGCCGCCGCCCGCTCGGATGGCCGCACAGCCCCGGTTCACGGACGCCACCAGGGCACCCTCCGTCGTCGCGAGCGGGAGGTACTCGTCGCCGCTCGCGGCCTCGCCGTCGACGGGGACGGGGCCGACGACACCCATCGGCACCTGCGCGGCGCCGACCATGTTCTCGATGTTGGCCTCGGCGTCGGCCGCGTCGAACGTGTACGAGCCGATGGCGTCGAGGTCGGCCGCGGTCTCGGCGGCGAGCAACTCGCGACGGGCGGCCGCGGCCGTCGCGGCGTCGGCGTGCTCCTCCAGTTCGTACAGGCGCAGGTCGCCCTCGCGGACCCGCTCGGCCAGGTCGGCGGCGGTCTCGGCGTCTGCGTCGGCGTCCTCGGTCATGGCCGTCGGGTCGGGGCGTTCTCGCGTAAGGCTTCGGGTCCGTGGCTAGGAACTTCTTGTGCTGTTCCGGTGGTCCGGTGAGCCGACGGAGGCGACCTAGCCCTCGAAAGCCCCCGGCTGCTGCGGTCGCGCGACTCGCTGCGCTCCTCGGCCTCGCTTCGCTCGGCCTGCGGTGCTTACGTCGTCGTGCTTCCCGCAGCAGCCGTCCCCTTTCAGTCCCGCCCTGTTGCTTGTTCAGCCGAGCGTCTGCCCGTTCACCCCCGGACCACGAGCAGCACGGTGTTCCCACGGCGGTCGACGAAGGGGCCCCCGGCGGGTGGTTTCACCTCGAACTCGACGGTCCCCTCGGCCTGGTTCGCCCCCAGTTTCGGGTCGAGCTGGAAGCTGGCGGTCCCGTTGCGGTCCGTCTTCGCGACCCGTGGCCCGCCGAGGCGCGCCGAACCGCTCCGGGCCACGACCGTCGCGTTCGCCACGCCGCCGCCGTCGGGGTCCACGACCCGGACGGTCACGTTCGTCTCGCCCGGCGCCGTCACCTCGGGTTCGGGTGCCACGTCCAGTTCCGTCACACCCAGCCCGGAGAGCCCGGAGACCATGTTCAGCATCACGCCGAGGCTGGCCACCCCCACCACCAGCGCGATGACCAGCCGAACGGGGAGCCCCTCGATTCCGCGGTCGTCGTCCGCGAGTCGTCTCGTTCGCACGGGGCGGCTGGTGCGGAATCACACTTCAATCTTCGTCGCAACCGGATTCCACATCTTCAAGCCCCGTCGCCTCTCGCTGCCGGCCATGCGCGAACGGCTCCGCCGGCTGGAACCCCTGCTCCTCATCGCGGCCGGTGGGTTCGTCGGGGCCGCGCTCCGGTTCGCCGTCGCCGAGGCCCTTCCGTCGTCGGCGCTCCCGTGGGGCACGCTCGCGGCAAACGTCGCCGGCGCGTTCCTGCTGAGTATCCTCCTGTACGAGAACCGGCTCGTCGGGAACCTCAGCGCGGAGACGCGGCTCGTCGTCGGCACCGGCTTCTGCTCGTCGTTCACGACCTACTCCACGTTCGCCGTCGAGACGGCCGCGCTCGCTGGGCTCCCCGGCGTCGCCGCTGGCGCCGAAGTTCCGCTCCTAGCCGTCGCGAACGTCGCGTTGAACTACGTGCTGGGGTTCACCGCCATCGGCCTCGGGCAGGTCGTCGCCCGGGTGCTAGCATGACGGACCCGACGCTGCTGGTGGGGCTGGGCGGCGTGGCCGGCGCGCTCGCTCGCCACCTCGTCGGCGAGCGCGTCGAGGAGGCGACCTACGATACGCTCGCGGTGAACGTGCTGGGGTCGTTCCTGCTCGGCGTGCTGGTATCCGTCCCGGTCGGGAGCGACCTGCTGTTGCTGGCCGGGACGGGATTCTGTGGCGCGTTCACGACGTTCTCCTCGTTCGCGTACGAGACGGTTCGGCTCGCGGAGGGTGGGTACGGACGGCGAGCCGTGGGGAACGCGACAGTGAACCTGGTCGGGACGCTAGCGGCGGTGGGGCTGGGAGCGCTGGTGGCCAGCGCGCTCTGACCCGAGCCCAATCTATACGGTCCAGCCACCCGCACTCCACCCGATGCTCTCGCTCGCGGACGCCGAACTCGTCGACCTGAGTATCGGCCTCGAACCCGGGGCGGCCAGCGAGCCCTGGCCCCCCGACGTGGAGTACTTCGACCACGACCAGGGCGCCCAGCTCCTCTCCGAGAACCTCCATGGCCTCGGCTACGATGTCGACGCCTCGGATTTTCCCGACAGGCACGGGCTGGCCTGGGAGGAGGTCCACGCCATCCCCCATGCCGGCACCCACCTCGACGCGCCGTGGCACTACGGGCCGGAAACGGGCGGCGAGCCGGCACGGACCATCGACGAGGTGCCACTGGAGTGGTGCCGGGGGAACGCCGTCGTCCTCGACGTGCGCGACATGGACGCCGGTGAGGAGATCACCCCGGACGATATCGACGCCCGCCTCGACGCGCTGGACCACGAACTGAGCGAGGGCGAACTCGTCTTCCTCCAGACGGGCGCCGACGAGCTGTGGGGCAGCGCCGAGTACCTCCAGCAGTTCCCCGGGATGGGCGCCGCGGCGACGAAGCACCTCGTCGAGCAGGGCGTGCGCGTCATCGGAACCGACGCGTACGGCTTCGACAAGCCGTTCGCCGAGATGGGCCGGCGGTTCGCCGACTCGGGCGAGAGCGAGGAGCTGTGGCCCGCACACTTCGCCGGCCGCGACGTGGAGTACTGTCAGATCGAGAAGATGGCGAACCTCGACCGACTTCCCCGGCAGACGGACGTACCGGTCGTCTGCTTCCCGATCTCCATCGAGGGCGCCTCCGCCGGCTGGGTCCGGCCGGTGGCGATGTTCGAGCCCGGCATGCTCCCGGACGGCGGTGACGCATTGGCGGCCGATGGCGGCATCCCCGTGAACGGAGGTGGTGCCCGATGAGACTCGCCACCGTCGCGGTCGAGACGCCGGTCGGCCGCGAGCGCCGACTCTGCGTGCGCGACGAGGCCCACGACGAGGACGAACCGGGCTCGCTGGTCGACGTGACGAGCGGCTACACCTGGCTGCTGGAGCGCGACGGCGAGCCGGCCGCGCGCGACCACGCGGGCGCGGTGGTGCCGCCCGATATGCGCGAGTTCCTCCGCCGTGGCGACCGCGCGCTCGACGCCGCACGCGACGCGCTCGACGGCGCGCCTGCTCCCGGAGACACCGACCGCGGCGAGTTCGTCCGCACCGAGGACGGTGCCCGCGTCCGGTTCTCGCCCGCCGAGGACGGCGTCGAACTGCTCGCGCCCATCCCCCGACCGAACACCATCCGCGATTTCATGGCCTACGAGGAACACGTCCGCAACACGCTCGGCGAACCGCCCGAGGTCTGGTTCGACATCCCGGTCTGCTACAAGGGGAACCCGGACACCGTGGTCGGACCCGGCGCCGAGGTCGAGTGGCCCGACTACTCGAACCTCTGGGACTACGAACTCGAACTCGCCGCGGTGGTCGGCAAACGTGGCACCGATGTCGACTCCGACGAGGCCGAGACGTACATCGCGGGCTACACCATCTTCAACGACTTCTCCGCGCGCGACACGCAGGGCGAGGAGATGGACGCCAACCTGGGCCCCGCGAAGGGGAAGGACTTCGCGAACGCGCTCGGGCCGTACCTCGTCACGGCGGACGCGTTCGACCCGACCGAGGCGACGATGACCGCCGAGGTCGACGGCGAGACGTGGTCGGAGGGGACCCCCGGCGAGATGCACCACTCCTTCGCCGACATCGTTGCACACGTCTCGGACGGTGAACCGCTCCATCCCGGTGACGTGCTCGGCTCCGGGACCGTCGGGGAGGGCTGCGGGCTCGAACTGGGACAGTTCCTGGAGGACGGCGCGACCGTGGCGCTCGAAGTGGAAGGTATCGGTCGGCTGGAGAACACGGTCGTCAGCGGCGACGGCGGCGGGTAATCGGGGGCGGCCCGGTCAGTTCTCGGAGAGCTTGCGGAACGCGACCTCGAAGTCGTCGTCGGTCAGCTCCATGGCGGTCCGGTCGAGTTCGGCCTGGAGTTCCTCGATCTCGGCCTCCAGCTCCTGGTACTCCTGGCTGTTCGAGAGCTCCTCCTCGCTCTTCTGGGTCACCAACGCGGCCCGCTTCGAGACCAGCGCGTAGAGGTCGCGGAGCTGGTTGTCGTACTCCACCCGCGACAACAGGTTCCGGACCGCCTCCAGCAGCTCGTCGCGCAGGATGGGCTTGACGAGGTAGTCGTCGAACCCCATCTCGATGATGTCGAAGTCCGGCTCGACGGCGGTCACCATCGCGACCTGGCAGTCGTGCCCGGTCTCCCGGATGTGTTCGAGCACCTCGTCGCCCGACATCTCCGGCATCAGCCGGTCGATGAGTGCTACGTCCACATCCTCGTCGAACGCCTCGATGGCCTCCTTCCCACCGTAGGCCACCCGGGTCTCGTACCCCTCGTCGAGCCACGCGGCGTAGAGGTCCGTCAGGTCCGGTTCGTCGTCGACTACCAGAACCGTCCGTTCGCCGTCGCTCGCGGTCATCGCTCACCCCCACGCGTCGCTCGACCTCGGGCGCCGGCCACCGGGTCCCGTCGATGCCGGGCGTTGTCGGTCATCACCACACCTACCGTATAGACTCGGGAATCTTATAATTGTGGTCGGAGGGCAGGAACGAGGTAGTACGGGGGCTAGTCCGGTATCTCCTCGCCCAGTTCGTAGGACTCTGCCCAGTTGATACGTGAATGGTCGATGTCTGCCGAGAACCGGAGTTCCATCTTCTGTTCGGTCGCTTCGTCGATATCGATCCAGTAGAGCGTTCCTTCCGCCGGGTATCTGACGATGAACGCGTCGATTTCATCCTCGTACGTCTCCTCGTGGTAGCTCCCGTCACGCGTCGTCTGTGAGTGCGTGTTGAATCGGATCGTCTCCGGTTTGTTCGACCATGCGGTCTTGCACTGGATGCGGTACAGCTCTCCACCGTCGTCGAGCACGAGGTCGTACTTGTCGTTGTCTCCGAACGGGACCGAGACGCTGTAGCCTCGCGCGATGAGTTCCTGCAGCACGTATGCCTCGGTCTCGTCACCTCTGTCCTTGCTGTTCGTCACGGTAGTCCGGACTGCACCGTCATGGATGAAAAGGACTGACCGGAGCAATCGCTCCGGGTTAGGGCCGTGAAGAGGAAAGCGCCCGGAGCGGGATTTGAACCCGCGTCACAACCGTGACAGGGTTGTATGATGGGCCACTACACCATCCGGGCACGCAATTCCTCGTAGCCCGGTTTTCACCTTAAGGCTTTCCAAGACAGGACCGAGTCGGCCCGTGATACCGCGGCACACCGGTGGGATGTGCACACGACACGCGCCCGTCGTATCTCACTCCGGGGGTCGGCGCCGTGGTTCGGCGCGTGCCGAGGTGTGGGGTGTGTTCGCAACGTCGTCATGTTTTTAGTAGTCACGCACGTTACTGGGAGCATACGCCACCCCTCGCAGGGGGCACCCGGCCGGTGGCCCGTTCGGGCCGGGCCGGTGACGCGTAGCGGTAGCCGTCGCGTTCAGCAACGCTTATTGCCGCCCCGCTAGTAACCGGCTGTAGTATCTCGTGACCGTGTTCTCAACCGCCCACCCATGGTAGACGTAACCGACCACGAACTCGTTCCAGAGCACGAACTCATCGAGGAGGAGGTCCTCGAGGGAGTGCTCGAAGAGTACGACATCGACCGCACCGACCTGCCGAAGATCAAGCGTCGCGACCCCGCGACCCCGGACGGCGCCCAGCCGGGTGACGTGGTGAAGGTGACGCGCGACTCCCGGACCACTGACCAGGCCATCGTCTATCGACTGGTGGTAGAATGAGTATGGACAGAGAGACCCGTCGGACGATATCGCGACAGTACTTCTCCCGTGAACGCCTGGCCGAGCACCACTTCCGCTCGTTCAACGCGTTCCTCGGCAGCGGGATGCAGGAGGTAGTCGACGAGAAGGAGAGCATCGAGACCGACATCGGCGACAAGGAGGGGCAAGAGCCCGTCCGCGTCGACCTGGGGAACGTCCGCATCACGACGCCGCGCGTGCGTGAGGCCGACGGCTCCGAGGAGCTGCTCTACCCGCAGGAGGCCCGTCTCCGCAACATCACCTACTCCGCGCCGGTCTTCATGGAGATGACCATCGTGCGCGGGGGCGAGGAGGAAGAGGAGCACATCGTCGACCAGTCCGAGACGAAGGTCGGCCGGATGCCAATCATGATCGGCTCGGACAAGTGCAACATCGCGGACTTCAGCCACGAGGAGCTCATCGAGATCGGCGAGGACCCCGCCGACCCCGGTGGCTACTTCATCGTCAACGGCTCCGAGCGCGTGCTGATGACGAGCGAGGACCTCGCGCCGAACAAGATCCTCGCCGAGTACGACTCGAAGTACGGCGACGAGATCCAGGTCGCGAAGACGTTCAGCCAGCGCCGGGGCTACCGCGCGCTGGTGCTCTGCGAGCGGAACCGCGAAGGGCTGCTGGAGGTCTCGTTCCCGTCCGTCTCGGGGAGCATCAACTTCGTCACGCTCGTGCGGGCGCTCGGCCTCGAATCCGACGAGGAGATCGTCCACCGGGTCAGCGACGACCCCGAAGTGGTCAAGTTCATGCTGGAGAACCTGGAGGCCGCCGAGGTCGAGACGACCGAGGAGGCCATCGAGAAGCTGGGCAAGCGCGTCGCCAGCGGCCAGGGGAAGAACTACCAGCTCAAGCGGGCCAACTACGTCATCGACCGCTACCTCCTGCCGCACCTCCACGAGGAGGGCGTCGACGAGGAGGAGGTCCGCATCAACAAGTCCTACTACCTCTGCCGGATGGCGGAGGCGTGTTTCGAACTCGCGCTCGGGCGGCGCGACTCGGACGACAAGGACCACTACGCGAACAAGCGCCTCAAGGTCTCGGGCGACCTGATGAAGGACCTGTTCCGGACGGCACTCAACAAGCTGGCACGCGACGTGAAGTACCAGCTCGAGCGCGCCAACATGCGCAACCGGAACCTCTCGGTCTCGACGGTCGTCCGTTCGGACGTCCTGACCGAGCGCCTCGAGCACCCCATCGCGACGGGGAACTGGGTCGGCGGGCGCTCGGGCGTGAGCCAGCTGG
>Ga0207757_101068_pt1 | contig 13355 bp, 17 predicted proteins | sample A23P3SouthBayCA_2_FD_187752 | JGI IMG/M metagenome (GOLD analysis project Ga0207757, IMG submission 187752) | Aerobic enrichment media microbial communities from Eden Landing Ponds, California, USA - A23 P3 (2) (SPAdes) | ecosystem: Environmental > Aquatic > Marine > Unclassified | place...
CGGGGACATCCGCGACCAGCGCGCCGGGACGCTCTCGGGCGGGCAGCGCCGCCTGCTCGAACTGGCCCGCGCGCTGATGGTCGACCCCGACGTGATGATGCTCGACGAGCCGTCGATCGGGCTCGAACCGCGCTTCATCGACGACGTGTTCGAGCGGATCGAACAGCTCAACGAGCTGGGGACGACCATCCTGCTCGTCGAACAGAACGCCGAGAAGGGACTCTCGGTCGCCGACCGCGGGTTCGTCCTCGCGAGCGGCGAGATCAAGTTCACCGGCACCGGCACCGAGCTCCTCAACGACGACGAGGTCGGCCGGCTCTACCTGGGAGGATAACCGATGTATCGGATCCTCCTTCCCGTCGACGACGACGAGTCGCGAGCCCGCGCGCAGGCGGACTTCGTGGCCGGCCTGCCCGGCACCGACGACGTCGCGGTCGTGGTGACCCACACGCTGACCGACGAAGAGGCCGGCGCGCCCGACGAGATACGAAACGTCGACCGCGTCGAGACGGTGGCGCTCGTGCGCGACTGCCTCGAAGACCGCGGCATCGACGTCGAGCTCGCGGAGGCGCGTCACCCGCCCGCAGAGGGCATCCTGGAACTCGCCGCTGAGTTCGACGTCGACCACATCGCGATGAGCACCCACCGACGCAGCCCGGCCGGCAAGGCGCTGTTCGGCAGCGTCGCCCAGACGGTGCTGCTCGACGCCGACGTACCCGTGACGGTCGTGACGGCGGACGGCGACGCGTAGGCGGCGACGTTCCGACGCACGACGAGATTGCGATCGGGACGTCGCACTCGATCGCCAATCGGTGTGTCACGGAGGACGTCCACGCTTGGTGCCGCTGGACCGACGAGCGTCGCTGATCCCCGTAGCGACAGAACGCTTATCCCGAATTGTCCACTACCTCGGAGTATGAGCACGGGCCGCGAGATCCGCCTGATCGAGGAGGACGACGGCGGCTGGTCGGCGATCGACGAGGCGCTGAACGTCGCCAGCCAAGGCGAAACGCGCGAGGAGGCGCTCGCGAACCTCGACGAGGCGATCGAGCTGACCAAGGAAGCCCGCGAAGCCGACACGGACGCGCCCGAGCCGGACGCTCCCTGGTTCGAGGGATGAGCGGTCCGCCACGAGACTTCTCCGGCCGGGAGATCGAGAAGGTACTGACCTCGTTCAACTACCGAAAGGATCGACAGCGCGGTAGTCACTCGATTCTGAAATATACGAACCCCGACACCGGTGAGGTTCGGACCGTGACGATTCCGCTGCACGATCGGATCAAGATCGGGACGCTCCAATCGATCGCATCGCAGTGTGGCGCTGACGATTTCGACGCGTGGTGCCGCTGGATCGACGAGCATCGTTGACACTCACACATCCTCCTGCCCGGTCCGGACGGCCCGGATCCCGATCTTCGTGAGCACGGGCTCGACCCACTCGGGGAGCGCGTAGTGTTCCCAGCGGGAGTAGGCGATCTCGTCGTTGACGACGAATTCCCAAGCCTGATCAACGTCGACGACGCGGCAGTCCGGATCGTCGAAGACAAGCACAGTGATTGCGCCGACGTTCTCCAGCGACGGACATATTTTCCCGTCTACCGGCCGTGGACTCGCTGGGATCCCCGCGAGCGAACGACGTGAGCGAGCGGGGGTACAGCGAGTCTATCGACTGGAGCGAGTGAAACGAGCGAAAGGAGATGGACTCGCTGGGCAGGAGCTTGGGGTCTCATTCGAAAACCCCCGCCGAATCGAGAACCTCTCTTCGAACGTTCATTTTCTCCTGCTCAGTCCGAACGTCGTAGTGCTGATACAGGATGTCGAGCGTCACGTCCATTCGCTCGCTAACGATCTCCGGCGTCGTGCCAGTATTCAGAAAATGAGTGATCGAACCCCGACGAATCGCGTGCGGACCACACGAAGACGGGCACCGACTCGGATACCCATCACCGCCACGAGCCTCACAACTCTCCGGATCGCGGTCGTGAGGACACCCCCCGTACTCACACGGCTGGGTCGCCTTGTTCACCCACTGATAGATGGTATCTCCAGTGGGACGGCCGTACCGAGTAGTGAGGAGAGGCTTCCGACCGTAGTCGTCGGTAACATCGTAACGATCAGGATGATCCACCGAGTCCTCGACGACCTGGAACACCCGCGGGCCGAGGTAGACCCAACGGTCGCCACCTTCGCCGTTCTTGAGCTTGGTACCCGTTTCCGGCCGGTGTTCGAGAACGACCGCGTTATCATCCGAACGAAGATCATCGACGTCGAGAGATCGCAGCGCCGACCGCCGCATCCCGGTCGTCCAGAGGAGCAGCATCATCACGTGGCGCGGGCTCGCGTAGTGGTACCGATTGAGTGATTCGAGAATCACCTCGGCGCGATCAGCGGAGAGGTGATCGTCTCTCGATTCAGCTCCGTCAGGAAGGTCCGGGGCGTGCAGCTTCTCGTGCAGTCCCTCCCGGACAGCATCTATGTCCGCCCACCAGCGAAGTGCCGCGCGGATAGAGGTGAGCTGCTTCTGAAGCGTAATCGGGGCGATATCACCCCGGCGCCACGCGACGAAGTCGGCGAGATCCCGGCCAGTGAGTTCGTTCAGGTTCTCAATCTCCCGCTCGCCGCACCATTTGAGAAAGAAGTTCAGCCGAGTTTTCGTATTGTTAAGCGTCGATGGCCGGACAGACGGTTCACGGTACTGTATGAACCGATCGACGCCTTCCTCCGGATCGAGGGGCTGGAGATCATTACTCACCAGTACCCACCTCGGTTGAACTGGCGAGAGAGCCGATGCTGTTTTCAAAATGCGTCGTTTCGTTTATCGTGCGGGCTTTGCCCGCGTGGATGGCTTCACTCATCACGAGGCACGGAGCCACCTTCTTGGGACCGTGTTCCAGCACGGTCCCGCTCTTCACCGACCGACCAGAGTCATCAGTATCCCACTCGGTGGCTCCGCAAGAAACATTCCTACCACCGAGAACTTATAATTTTTGTACGAACTATCTATATCAAGAAACAGGATATAATATCAGAACGAACTGAAATCCGATATGAGAAAGTCGGGGAAATGGATGGTACTGTTAGATGAACGAATCCTTGAGCTGCTGGACGAAGACGAGGACGGATTTCTAACCCCGACCGAAATTGCTGACGACAAACGAATTGACTACACTCCCCAATATATCGGAAGACGTTGCAAGGAATTGGCGGACCACGGTCTTGTACAGGAAGTAAGCCAGTCTGTCTATCGGATCACACCAGAGGGAGAGGCCTACCTCAGAGAAGAATACGATGCCTCAGAGACAAGTGAGGTGTCCGTTGAATCGGGTGAAAGAGCAGCCGAGAAGGGAAGTGATCAAGCAGGAAGATGACTGTCCGACGTCAGGGACCCTGGATGTACCCCACAGACGAGCGTATCCTCGAACACCTAGCCGAGACATCTTGGGCGACTCCGAAAACAATCGCCAGGGAGACACACTTAGAGACGATCAAGATTGACGAACAGTACGTTCAGCAACGCTGTGAGCAGTTAGTAGATCGAGAGCTAATTGCCCCGATTTACGATAATATGTACGAGATCACATCGTGGGGATTGGCGTACCTCCGCGGTGATCTGGACGCAGGGACTCTCCCTCGGTGGCCAGTGAGATACTGACCTTGCGCGACCCTCCCAAGGAGGGCCGCGCAAGGTACATTTACAAATCCCCACCTAAGAATGGAGAGGACGGTTGGTGGGTGGCATAGAATCCGTGGAGCTGGTATAAGGAATCTCTTTGTGCTGTTACTATGTGATTGACAACGCGGCATTCATTCCAGTCGGCAAGGGACTGATTTAGTCTGTATCCAGGATATAAAGAGAATCCCTCCACTCGACGGTACGGCCACGTTCCGGGCGTGCGGCGCTACGCGCCGTTCCGGGCTTTCGCTGGGTCCGTTGCGTCTCGCTCCGGTCACAGGAGACCGCGACCGCAATCTCGTAGGACCGCCCCGACGGTGGGATTGTTCCTAGTCGTCGGGGCCACGGTCGCGAAGTTCTGCTAAGAGTTCCGACCAGGAGAGGTCGAGATCAAACAGATTCGAGCGGAGGTTCCAGCTCCACGGCGCCGGTTCGTCCGGGTCGTACTCTACCGACGTGGGTTCGAGTGATTCGACCGGGCCACCGAACAGCTGCTCTGTCGGTCGGTCCGAGTCAGCAGGCCAGCGTCGATAGAATTCGATGGTTTTCGGCTCGGTCTTGTAGAACGCCAGCGACGTGAGCCGCTTCATCTCCGGGTCGACGTCCTTCCCGGTGTGTCCGATCACGATTACCAGCTCGACGCCGAGTTTGCTCATCCGCTTGAGCAGCGGGGACCACTGAGTGGCGACGTCGTGCGAGTTCGTCCGCGCGTCGAAGTGCGTCGAGCCTTCGTCGATCACGACCGCTTTCGGTCGGTCGCGATGTTCGAGTAGGGACAGGGCGAGATCGTGGCAGGTCGTTACCCGTTCGTCGACGATGCTGCCGCGGGCGTTGCTCAGAATCAGTAGGTCGTCCCAGAGGGTCCGGCCGAGTTCGACCAGGAGCCACGCGCTGTTTGTCTTGCCCGTGTTCGGATCTCCCGCTGCGAGGACGGTAGTCAGCGCCCCGTCGCGATCGAGTTCGTCGAGGATACGCGCCGGGAGCGTGAGGGCACTGGCGTCGAGATCCTGTTCCGTGATGCCGACGAGGTACGACATCGCCTCACCGTCTCCCTGTTTGACCGCTCGGGTGGCGCTTTCCGAGCGAAGGTGTGCGTCGACGACCTGGCCGAGCCGCGTCTCCTCGAACGCGCCGAGGTCGTCGCTGATCGGCTCGTCGTAGAGGAACGAGAGGACGTCGTGATCCGCTTGGTCGAGCGGCAGACCAGCGTGCGAGAGGAGATCGGCCTCGTTGTCCATTCGGCCGCGGGCCTGTTCGTACAGCTTCGCCGCGGTCAGGAGGTGTTCGTTCACGTTAGTCATCAGTCGCAGCCTCCGTTTGCTTCGAGGCAGCTGCGTCAGCAGCGGCATCGAGATCCGGGCCGTCGAGGTCGTCGTCACGATCTCGGATGTGTCGGTCGAGGTCGAATTGCTCTATCGCGTCGTCGATCGCCCGATTGATGGATTCGCCGCGGTCCGGCAGGGTCGATTTCTCGAAGGTCTGGACCACCGAGAGTACGGCCTGCCTCGTGGCAGACCGGACGATCGAGAAGACCTGCGTCTCGATGGCGAACCCACGCTGAGCGTCTTGTTCGAGGACGTTCCGGAGTTCGTGGACTTTTGAGAGCGCGATCATCAGCTCTCGATCGTCGAGCGTGCCGGGCCAGACGCCTTCGACCGTGTTGGCTTCGAGATCGACGTTCTTCCCGAACGCGAGGGAAGGACTCGACCAGTAGAGCTGTCCGTCGACGACTTCGACCTCTTTCCAGCGCGGGCGAGGCCAGCGGTAGATCCCGGCGCCGTCGAGGTCGAGGAGATCGACGTCGACGAGCCAGACCCAACCGGGGCCGTCGAACAGATCCGCAGCTCTCCCCGCGGTCCAGCGCCCGACCGTGAACATCGAGAGGACGAACGCGAGGCCGCCGATCTTCGCCGTGCGAGGGATGGACTGACCCGTGACGAGTAGCACGGCGACAGTGACGAGAGCGACAGCTCCGAGTAGGTACTTCCCGCGGACGACGAGCCAGACGAGCGCGCGGAACCAACGCGGATCATCGGGACTGTCCTGGTGGCCGCGTTGCGTCTCCTCGGCGGTGGCTTCTTTCGGTTGGTTCGGGTCGTTTCGTTGGGATTCAGGCATCGTTCACCTCATCAGCAGGGAGCACACCGCACGTCTTGCAGAGGTATCCATCATAGGGGGAACGAGTGTGCGTAGGAACAACGTAGCTCCCACAGGACGGGCATCTCTTACGACCAGGCATTATGCAACACGCTCCCCGGTCTTGTCGACAGCAGAGCGCTCACGGACGAGTCGGTACAGGACCATCAGCGCGACACCAGCAGCAGAGGCGAGACCTGCATCCCGAACGTCGGCCGCGGTCCATGGACCGGAGATCAGTGCCGAGCCCTCGGTCGTTTTGACGAAGTGGACCACGCCGTTTTGCTGAGAGAGGTCCGTCGAGATCCAGACGCGGGAGTTCGGCGGGGCCTGGATCTGGACCTTGGTTTCTTGATTCGGTTGGAGGTACGCCTCGCGGAACTTCGCGGAGCCGGTCGAGGCGTCGGTCTCCTCGATGACGAGCAGCGAGACAGGCGCGTAGCGGTCGGATTTGAACGTCAACGTGAGGACGCCGGTCTGTCGGTTGTAGCTCTTGTCGACGAGATCAGTGCGCTCGTCGATAGCGAGGATCGAGGTCGCGTTCGTCGACGAGCTGGGCGTCGGGGTCGCCGTCGTCGGGGTGGGCGTTTCGGTCGACTGCGCCGCTACCGGAGGTGCGACGAGCAGACCGAGCAGTACAGCAAGTATCAGGGTGTGTTTGTGATTCATTTGAACAGGTAGGGGTGGAAAACGTGGTTCGCTACCAGAGCGACAGGAGATCGAGGCCGGTCCAGGTCCAGTCGGGGATGCCCAGGAAGTCGAGGGCCATCCCCCATAGGTCGACGCCGAGGGCAGAGCCCGCGACGACGAGCAGGACCGCGACCGCGATCAGTCGCCAGGGTAGGAGCTTGAGCACGAGCCAGTACATCCTACTGTTCGGACCTCCCGAGCAGCAGCGCGGCGCCGATCAGGGCGGCGATGGCGATCGCGGTTCCAGAGGAGCCGCCGAGGCCCGAGCCTCCACCACCCAAGTTAGACTTTCGGGCTTCGATCTCGGCCCGGAGTTGTGTGAGTTGGTCCTGCATCTCAAGCAACTCGGAGGTGTTAGCGGTCTGGTAGACGTACTTCGTCGTCTGCGTCGAAGTGACATTCGTGCCGTCCTTCGAGCGCATCTGGTCGATAGTGAAGGTCTCACCCTCAGCGAAATCGACCTTGTCGCCGGTCGTCGTCGCCATAAACACCGGACCAGTGATGTTCGAGGTATTGTAGGTCGTGCCAGTCTCCCAGGTGCCACCAGGTGCGTGCCGAGCGAGCACGAGACCACTGTAGGTGTTACCGTTGTAGGTAACGTCCATCGTGCCGGAACTCGTCATATTGGGCGTATCGAAGCCCATCAGAGCGAGCGCGGCGGTCGAGGAGTACAGGCCCTCAGTTTCGTTGTACGACCGGACGCCATACTCCCACATCGCAGTGTTCGCGGAGATCACGTCGGACGCATTGACATTGCCCGAATCGAAGTCCGACCAGGTGGCGTCGACGAAGTTCTCGGCCTCCGTCTGAAGGTTCGAGTTCATCGTTTGAATCCGAGACCATCCATCGGTGTAGGACTTGAATCGAATTCTCAGCGTGTTGTAGTTGGAGTTCGGAGCCGCGACTGCGAAGTATTCGGCCAAGTGGTCGTTGACTCCGCCGTCGATGTAACGGTAATCGAGTCCGTCGAGGGGATTCTGGAGCGGATAAGTGGCAGGGTTGAAATCAGAGTCTTTGGCCTTGAAGACAGGAACTTCTGTCGTGTTCCCATTTACAAGGGTCATAGTCTGGGTGCCCTGGGGTCGGATATCGTGGTAAGAATCGCCACCGCCAGAGCCACCAAGATAGACAGTCGCGTCCCCGAGACTCTGATTGTTGGCCTTCTCGTCGGCCTGGTACCAGGACTGAACAGTGACGTTGTACTGCTCGACGAGATTCTTCTGCTTGGTAGCGTAGTAGTTAGAGATCGCCTGCCGAGCAGCGACCTTTGCCTCAGCCTTCGTTTTCCCATCCTGGTAGGCCTCAGCGATAGCAGACTGAGCCCGCATCCACGCGATAGATTGGGTGTCGTTCAGGTAGTTATTGAAGGGAGCCATAAACGCCTCCTGTTGGGCGTCCTGACCAGCCATTGCCGAGTAGAGGTCGACGTGGGCCTGCGAATCAGAGAGGTTGTTCAACTCCTCGATGGCGCCCTGGTCAGGAGCGAGGCAGTGCTCAATGCCGTCGTACATCCCGAGCGACCAGGACTGGACAGCCATATCAATGAACTTGTCCAGGTCAGAACAGTTTGACGTGTCGACAGCGGCGGCGGAACCGGTCGAGGCCGTGATACCCGAAGTGACGAGCAGGAAGGCCATCAGGACCGAGAGGAAACGCCTACGCATCGGGATCACCGCCGAGGTCGCGGATCTCTTGGTCAGTGAGCCCGGTGTCGTCGCGATCGTCGAGGTAGTCGAAGAGGACCACCAGACCAGCGACGATCATTGGGAGTGACGCCATCAGCCCATCCGGACCGTTGTAGACGGTGAGGTGAGCGAGCGTCGACGAGATCGACGCGAAGCCTGCCCCGAGGACGAGGCAGAGCGACGGAAGATCGCGGTTCATAGCGCCCCTCCGACGATAAGTTTCGAGACGGCTGCGAACGCTGTCACAGCCGCCGCGGTCAGTACCACTATCCGTTCGTGGTCTCGAAAAACTTGGAACATAGTGGGGTGCCTCTCAGCGAACGGCGACGAACCAGCCGAAGATCGTCACGGCGAACGCGAGCTGCGCGCCGAGCGGACTGGTGCCGCCGAGGTCGTTGATGAAGGTGGTGATCTCCGAGACGTACTGGTAGCCGAGGGTGACGGCCGGAACCGCGCCGAGCATCACCTGCTCCCAGGTCTCGTAGTTCTCGAACCGCTTGGTCTCGGACGACATAAACGCCGCGGCATACACGCCGATCCCGGCGAGCGCGGCGTGTTCAGTCGTCAGCGAGTAGTTCGAGAGCCACGTGAGCGTGATCTCGGTGATGCCACCGAACTGGTACAGCGAGGTCGCGATGAACACGACCGAGAAGATGGCCGGGAGCGTCCGGAGGTTCGCGTACTCCGAGAGCGCGCCGGTCATCGAGGAGCTGTAGGATGAACTCATCAGCTACCTCCAGAGACCTTACAGTGAGTTGGGAGGTATTCGTCTCCGTTACTCATTTCCACCTCCTCGGTAGCTCGCGCGATCCAGACAGTATCGCCGTCTTCGATGTTTTCGTTGAAGTAGGCCCGCTTTGCTTCGTCCCGTGCGAAGTAGCGAATGACCTCATCACGATTCTCGTCCTTGATCCGGAAGAGGACCCAGGGACCATACTGGTTTTCACCTTCGACTGTTTCAAGAACTACGCCGAGGATTTCCTCCCCAGAGGCGAGTTCGATTTCGGGCTCTTCTCCGTCAGTGCGCTCCGGAGCGGCATCAACGAACCCCTCCGGCGCGCTTGGCATTTCGCTCGACATTGCAGTCGTGCATACAATTGGGTTTAAAATACCAAAATCGGTATCGGGGTGAAAGTAATAATTCTATCAGTATGAGCGTCAAACGCAGCCTAAGACTCTCTATGGACACAAGTGCGGGCCACTTTCCGCTGCTCAATTCCATGGACACGACCAAGGTGGTCAGCCATCTGCTCCCCGTACAATCTAACGCCGCAGTCGCACCGGTACCAAGCGTCATCCGTCACAATCCCGGCGAACCGTTCCCGGTAATTCGTTGTTTCTACGAACTCCATTCCACCACCACCCGATGCATTGTACTCCTCGCCATCGACAGTAATAGATTTCAGCTCCCAAGTTGGGGACATCCAATAGGGACGGTCAATTCCAAAACCGACAGCCCGTGAGGGATTCGTCGGTGCCCCGGATCGAACTTCCCGAACAACGTCGACGTGTTCAATAGCATCGTACCTTGCAGCCAGCTCCAAGTTCGAAAGATCTTCGTGAGCGTGTACGACGAGTTCGATCCGACTTCGAACTCTCGTCCTTGCGGTCGATTCTCCTAGAGTAGCCGCTCTCGCGGCTGTCGGCCACTGTTCACGTAGATCCTCCCGGCGGGCATCATCAGTTCGTATTTCTAGGCCACCATCTGCTACGGATGGCCCTGAATCAGCTGAGGACAATCTGTGTTCAGCTAAGGTCTGAAGTTGATCTATGTCGTGAGTCGTACCACAGCAGGCACAGACTATTTGGTTACCATCCTTACGAACCTCTTCACCGTGGGATCGAATCTGGTCGGATTTTTCCGACTCCGCTCTCTGACGGCAGGCATCAGCTTTGGCAGCCTCCCGAGCAGCCTCAGAACGTGAGACAGTACGGTAATTAGCAGCGGTAGCCGCAGCTGCCCAAGCTTGATATGTGGGACTCCGATCGAGGAGGTCCGTTGGCTCGATTGAGCAGTACCCCGCGACATACGCAGCTACGTCTTCTAACTCGTCTGGTTCACGTATCTCGATTGCGCTGGAACCATGAGCTTCCTCACCCGCCCAATCGTTTGCGTCGACATGCTTCTCAACTATTGGCCGGAGATCTGGCTCCGATACCTCGCCGTCAACCACTAATACGATATGTTCATGGCCATAGCACTCATTGATTCCGAGCGTTCCACGCTTTCCTGTATGAGGTTCGGCTCGGCGGTCGTACTGCCATTCATTAGATTCAAATCCAAGTGATCGGAGTGTATTTCGCATTTGGTGATACACCGACTCCCACGAGGATCGGAGTGCTTCGAGGTGATCGACCGGACCGACACGTTCACCGCCGGGTTTCGATGATGCAGAGAGTGTGATGAGACCGATTCGGGGATTATCGAAGCTTGGGGCTGTTTCACCGCCAGAGGGGCGTTGACCGCCTGTCAGCTCCCGAAGCCAAGCATCTAGCTGCGCTGCGTACTTTTTTTGATAGGACTTTGACCACCGAGTTTGTGCGTCAACGTGGTACTCCTCGGTGTCGTTCAAAAACCGCTTTTCGAGGTTTATGGTTGTCTTAGTAACCTCAGCGTGCCGTTCAAGCAAAGTTTGGACGGCACCGGCCCACGTGTATGGAGATACCTCACCGTCGGTCGTTCCAGTCGGGCTATCAAGTTCGAAGGGAAGGTTTTCACTCTGTGTTTGAGATAACCTCAAATCCTCTTCCCACTCTACAGATTCGACGTTAGCATAGTCGCGCCGGAGTCGAACCTGATCGCCAGTAGCTAGATCGAGGCGGGAGCGCTCCGGATACTGCTTCACGAATTCGCGAACACAGTTTTGAATCCGCTTCTCGTCAGGTGCCGAAGAATCGGGGCTATCGGGGCTTACAGACTTGTTCTTATTGCTGTGCCGAGAGGGAGACAAGTCCGATTCCGACCCATCACCCGATTCTTCCCCGGCGCTCATACGTGGGGAAGAGACTCAGAAGCGCCAGCGTCCTCGGCTCTGTTGCGTACGGTCGATTGCGATGGGAGCGTGAAGCCAGAACGGAGTGAAAACGCAACCCAGACGAGATCCGGATGAAGTTGATCAATTGGATCACCGCGATCAGGGACGGGCACTGAGTGGCAGCTCTCACACTCGCGATAGCGGGTACAAGATCTCGTCCGGTGATTGACGCACCCTTCCAAACAACTCCGGCACTTGTAACGAATCAGACTATTAACGAGGTGTTTGGCTAACACCGGGACCACCCCCGGTTTCCTTCTACTAAATCAGGGTACAGCGGTGATGCGGATGCGCAATCAAGGGCAATTCGCTTAGAAACGTCGTTCTTTGCAGATGATGCTTTTCTGCAAATACCGCGTGCAGCGGCTAAGGGACGTGAATCTCCGAGAACTCGAAATGACGGAAAAGTTAGATGGACTCGCTGGGATTTGAACCCAGGGCCTCTTCCTTGCGAAGGAAGCGATCTACCACTGATCTACGAGCCCGCAACCGATTCGAGGGTACCGCGTCATTTGTAGCTTCTGTTTCGTCCGCTGCGCGTGAGGCGATCACACGCGAGAGAGCGTGTGACGCTGACGCCTTAGCGACGTGAGCCGACGCGAGCCGCGGGGATCGCGGCGTCGGGGGCGTCAGTCTCGGACGTTCTCAGTCCTCGAGGACGATCTCGATGCTGACGTCGTTGGGCACCTGGATCCGCATCAGCTGCCGCAGCGCGCGTTCGTCGGCGTCGATGTCGATGAGACGCTTGTGGACGCGCATCTCCCAGTGCTCCCACGTGGCGGTCCCCTCGCCGTCGGGGGACTTCCGCGCGGGCACTTCGAGCGTCTTCGTCGGCAGCGGGATCGGGCCGCTGAGGTTGACCCCAGTCTTGCTCGCGATCTCGCGGACGTCGTCGCAGATGTCGTCGAGGTCGTCCGGGCTGGTCCCGGCGAGACGGACGCGTGCCTGCTGCATCTATCGCTCGTTGACGCTGAGGACCTTTCCGGCCGCGATGGTCTGACCCATATCGCGGACCGCGAAGGACCCGAGCTCGGGGATGTCACCCGACGGCTCGATGCTGAGCGGCTTCTGCGGCCGCACGGTGACGACCGCGGCGTCGCCGGACTGGATGAAGTCGGGGTTCTCCTCGGCGACCTCGCCGGAGGAGGGGTCGAGCTTCTGATCGATGGACTCGATCGTACACGCGACCTGCGCCGTGTGGGCGTGGAAGACCGGCGTGTAGCCCGCGGTGATGACCGAGGGGTGCTGCATCACGACGATCTGGGCCTGGAACGTCTCGGCGACCGTCGGCGGGTCGTCGGCGGGGCCACAGACGTCGCCGCGGCGGATGTCGTCCTTGCCGATGCCGCGGACGTTGAACCCGACGTTGTCACCGGGGCCGGCCTGCGGCACTTCCTCGTGGTGCATCTCGACGGTCTTGACCTCGCCGCCGACGTCCGACGGCTGGAAGGAGACGTTGTCGCCGGGGCTGATGGTACCGGTCTCGACGCGTCCGACCGGGACCGTCCCGATACCCGAGATGGTGTAGACGTCCTGGATCGGCAGGCGGAGCGGCGCGTCCGTCGGCGGCTCCGGCTCCGGCAGGGAGTTCAGGGCCTCCAGCAGGGTCTCGCCGTCGTACCAGTCGGTGTTCTCCGAGTGCTCGGCGACGTTGTCGCCCTCGAAGGCCGAGATCGGGATGTAGGTCGCGTCGTCGGAGTTGAACTGGACCTGCTTGAGGAGCTGATTGACCTCCTGCTTGACCTCGTTGTAGGAGTCCTCGCTGTAGTCGACGAGGTCCATCTTGTTGATGCCGATGATGAGCTCGTTGATGCCCAGGGTGCGGGCCAGGAAGACGTGCTCGCGGGTCTGCGGCGCGACGCCGTCGTCCGCGGCGACGACGAGCACCGCGTTGTCGGCCTGCGAGGCGCCCGTGATCATGTTCTTGACGAAGTCACGGTGGCCCGGACAGTCGACGATGGTGAAGTAGTACTCGTCGGTGTCGAACTCCTGGTGGGCGATGTCGATCGTGACACCACGCTCGCGCTCTTCGGCGAGGTTGTCCATCACGTAGGCGAACTCGAATCCGCCTTTGCCCTTCTCTTCGGCTTCCTCGCGGTGCTGCTCGATTACGTGCTCGGGGACGGACCCTGTCTC
>Ga0207757_101072_pt1 | contig 13326 bp, 12 predicted proteins | sample A23P3SouthBayCA_2_FD_187752 | JGI IMG/M metagenome (GOLD analysis project Ga0207757, IMG submission 187752) | Aerobic enrichment media microbial communities from Eden Landing Ponds, California, USA - A23 P3 (2) (SPAdes) | ecosystem: Environmental > Aquatic > Marine > Unclassified | place...
TGGTCTTCGTGGATTTCACTGTCTGCTTGCTGCTGGTGTTTGGACACATCTTCAGCAAGCAGACGTTCTAACTAACCGGCTTTGTGAGGTACTGATCTTTCGAGACGCCTCGGTGGGGCGAGAGCCACTGTCGCGCCAGCGACGCGCAGCTCTCGTAACCGTTGACGTGTACTTCCCCATCAGCGTATTCACCGTCGCCGTGGCCGACGTATTTGCGGGTGAATGAGTCGTCGTCCTCTAGCAGGTCGTAGGTCCAAGCCATGATCGACCAGCGTGAACACTGGCGGTTTGTCGCCGACGTATGATCCTCGCCCACGCGTAAACAGTCCACGCGAGCGCGGCCCCTGGTCGCGCTCGGGCCTTTCAAGCCAGCTGAGACGTACATTTCGTCGATTTCGACTGGCCCGGACAGTGTGATCGAAGGCGCGTCGAGCGCTTCGCCAGAGCGCTCGACGCGCCGTCTCACCGTCCTGTACGAAAGATCGATTTCCGCCTCGATCTGGCGGATATTCGTGTTAAACCGTAATAATACGAGATCGTAAAGTACCACTCTTTCAGTGTGAGCTTCGAGTGAGCGAAGATTGTACCGGTCTTGTCGTTGAATGTCCAACCGCAATTCTCACACAGATACCGTTGATCCACCCGATAGCTGCCGTTTCTGACCGTCAGGTCAGAACGGCAGCGGGCGCACTCGACACCATCACGCCAGCGAACCTGTTGCAGCAGGTCCGCTGCAGCCGATTCCGACACGAATCAGCTTACAGGGAACATATCGGGCTCCGCTGACGCGGTGCACTTACCCTCTTCGACTTTCAGCCACAGCTCTCGCCGTCAACAATCTCCTTCCCAAAAGCGTTGAACAATAATCTGCGAGGTTGAATTATTCGCCGTATCGCTCGAGAACTCGCCGAATTTTCCTAGCTGCGTTTCCGTCACCATATGGCTCTGTGTCAGAAGTTGTTCGTGGTGGATTCGCCAGTGCGTCTCGAATCGCGTCTCTGTCAGCGCCGACGAGAACATTCCCACCGGCGTCAATCGTTTCCGGCCACTCAGTTTCCTCTCGGAGCGTGACACACGGAACGTTGAGGAAGAACGCTTCCTTCTGGATGCCGCCGGAGTCGGTGACGATGACATCGGCATTTATTTGAAGAGTGATGAAGTCGAGATAGCCGACAGGGTCAATGAGCGTTAGTTTCTCCTCAATTGTGTCCCGGAGGCCGTACTGCTCTAACCGTTCCACTGTCCGAGGATGCGCTGGAAGGATAACGCGCCGTTCGTCTGCCGCAAGCGTGTCCAGAATTGTTTCGAGTCGGTCACGGTTGTCCGTGTTCCGCGGTCGATGAACCGTTGCAAGAAGATACGGTTCTCCCTCGATGTTGAGTTCTGATAAGATACTCAACTGCGTGAGTGCTTTCTCCTGTACGCTAAGCAATGCGTCGTACATCACGTCACCGACATTATGCACATTCTCGGAGATTCCCTCTGACGCCAAGTAGTCGATTGCTCGCTCACTCGGCGCGAAGAGGATATCTGAGGCGTGATCAGACAAGATACGGTTAACCTCTTCGGGCATCTCACGATTGTGACTTCGGAGTCCTGCTTCGACGTGGGCTACCGCCGGGTCCATTTTCGCACCAGCAATTGTTCCCGCCAGGGTCGAGTTCGTGTCCCCGTACAGAATTATCACATCTGGGTTCTCGTCGCTAATCAACCTCTCGAGTTGAGTGAGCATCTCCGCAGTCTGTTCTCCATGTGAACCCGAGCCAACACCCAAGTTGTAGTCCGGGTCCGGGATTCCAAGTACCTCGAAGAATACGTCCGACAGCTCCTCATCGTAATGTTGTCCCGTATGAACGAGTACTTCTTGATGCTGTTTTCGGAGTTCTTGGGACACGGCGAATGCCTTGATGAACTGTGGGCGTGCGCCAACAATGGAGAGTACCTTCATAATACTCTCTCTGGATTCAAACTGTACCGGGTTAGACTCAGCAAACACAATATCAACATGTGTCGGTATTGAACTCGTCGAAACTTAGCGTCATTTTTACCGGAAATCGTTTCATAATTTGCCATTGGACTGTAGACCACTTCCAATAGTGTATACTCGGTGCTTTTCACTGCTGATCGTAGCTGACGGTCGCCCGTTCACGATAATTAGTGGGTCAAAGGAATCCCAATTGATTCCATCGAATTTCTCGTGGTTTGTGACTAAGATAACTGCATCGAAATCCTTCTCGTGGATATCGGCGAGTTTGATTTCGGAGCCTTCGAAATCGGAGAGGTCATCAATCACTGGGTCAGTGACGAACACTTCACGTGCCTCTTTCGATAAGCGTTCGATTATCGGCTTTGCTGGCGCTGCTCGTGTTTCTGCGACATTCCCCCGATACGCTACACCGAGAACGAGTACCCGAGCGTTTTTGATGTCCTGATTGGTGGCCTCAAACTGCGAGTGAAGTGCGTCCACGGTAAAGTCCGGCATCGAATCGTTGACGTTGCGTGCGGTCTGGAGGAGTGGGAACTCCATATGTATCCAGTTGATCAAAAAATACGGATAATACGGGATGCAGTGACCGCCAACACCTGCACCAGGCTGATGCAGATTTATGAACGGGATTGTGTTTGCTGCGTCCGCAACTTCCTTGAAATCCACCGGTAGCGGATCTGCAAGTTCGGCCAGCTCGTTCGCCAGCGCGATGTTGACGTCCCTGAACACACCTTCAGTGATTTTGACCGCTTCCGCGGTCGTAGCATTACTCACGGGAATCACGCCCTTTTGGTTTAATTGTTCGTACACGATTCGTGCCGCCTCCGTACTCTCCTGATCAACCCCGCCAACGACCTTCGGATACGACTCCGTGATATCCGTGATTGCTTGCCCGCTTGATGTCCGTTCTGGACAGAACGCGAGCCCGAAGTCACCTCGCTCTAGCCCACTGGTTTCCTCCAGAAGTGGAAAAATCTCGTCTCGACAACTCCCTGGCGGGACAGTTGACTCTACGAACACGACATCGCCGGTATCGAGTTGTGGGCCGACGTTCTCCAGTAACGATTGGAGGATGGAGAGATCCGGATTCCTGTCGTCATCAAGTAGTGTCGGCACGATTGCGACGTGAATCATTGCTTCGTTTGCAGCCGCATCGATGCTCGTCGTTGCACGAAGCGCACCCTCTTCGACAGTCTGCTCGACGAGTGCTGGAAGTCCGGGTTCTCCACTTACTGGACAGTCTCCTGCCTCAACCGCGGTGACGACATCCGGATCAACGTCAACCCCTATGACGTTCGAACAGGTGTCCGCGTAGACCGCTGCAAGCGGCAGCCCCATCTTCCCCAGCCCATATATTGCAACCGGGATTTCTCCTGACACAAATGCATCCGATCGCACTTGCTCGGCGGCATTTAAGTCGTATATTGTACTCATTCTCCTGCTTGGATTCCAGATTTCTCATCGATCTCAGTCACGAGTTCGAACGCCCGAAGTCCGTCCTCTCCATTTACCCGAGGTATTGTACCTGTTCTAATAGATTCAACGAACTCGCTGAGTTCGGCTTTCAGTGGCTCACCGTTGTCGATCTGTGGGCGTTCGATAACGCTTTCGTGACGGTACTGCATTCCGGACTCCCGCTTCACGAACTCCGGTGCTGAACGACGATGAATGTCGACCGTCTTATCGAGGTAGTCTAACTCGATGAAGTTCTCTTCGGTCGTAATCTGTAACTTCCGGACCTTCCGCTGAGTGAGCCGACTCGCAATCAAGGTCGCAACAATGCCGGATTCAAACTGGAGCGTAGCCGTCCCATATCTATTTTTTCGTGTCCCCGCACTCTGGACGGTAGCCGGCTCGTCACCAGTTAACGAGAGCACGATATCTACATCGTGGATCATCAGGTCGATAACTACATTATCGTGTATTTCACGCTTCGGCGGAGGCCCTAACCGCTCAGCGTGAATAGCGACGATGTCCTCCGTGTCTACGACCTTGTTTAGTGCTGTTACGGCTGGATTGAACCGCTCGATATGTCCAACCTGCATGAGCACATCGTTTGCTTCCGCCGCCTCAATTAACTCTTCACCCTCTGATCTGGACGCTGCGATTGGTTTCTCGATGAGAACGTGAATACCGTGCTCGATACAGGTCATCGCTGTCTCGTAGTGATACGGCGTCGGCACCGCAATCGATACCGCGTCAACGTCCTCTACGAGACCTTGTACTTCTACTGCACGTGTTTCGTATTCTTCCGCGATCTTAGATGCCTTCTCCGCATCAGCGTCCGCAACACCAACTAAATCTACTTCGTCCAACTCATCGTACACTCGAACGTGGTGTTGACCCATACTTCCAACGCCGATAACGCCTGTTCGAATCGGATTCTCAGTCATCTTGGAACTCGTTTACTGTCGCAATAATCTGTGAGACTTCTTCGTACGAAAGCGCCGGATGCACTGGGATTGATACGACTTTATCAGCAACCCGCTCAGCTATCGGGATAGTAGTACCAAACTCCTTGTATGCGGGCTGCTGGTGGATGCACGTCGGGTAGTATACCTTTGCCCCAACCCCATTTTCATGGAGATAATCAAGCAGTTCCTCCCTATTTTCTGTTAGGAGTGTGTACTGATGATACGCATGTGTCCGGTCGTCTGGCACAATCGGTGTACGTACTGTCTTCGACTCAATTTCTCGCATAAATCGTTCCGCATTTGCCCGTCGCTCTGACAAATATTCCGGCAACGATTGGAGCTGCTCTCTCCCGATCGCTGCCGCGATACTTGTCATTCGGAAGTTGTGGCCGACGCGGACGTGTTCGTAACCACCTTCGGGTGGCCGGCCGTGGTTTACGAAGCTTTTCGCTCGTTTGGCGACTGCCTCATCGTTAGTTGTCAACATCCCACCTTCACCGGTCGTCATGTTCTTGGTCGGGTAAAATGAAAAGCACGCTACGTCGCCACACGACCCTACTCGTTGACCGTCATACGTTGCGCCGTGGGCCTGCGCGCAATCCTCAATCAGGTCCAAGTTGTACTCCACAGCGATCTCGGATAACGCGTCTATATCGCAGGGCAGCCCATACAGGTGTACCGCGAGGATTGCGTCTACGTCTTCGCTCTCGACGATCTCCCTTACTGAGTTAGGATTGAGGTTGAAAGTTTCACGTGAAATATCTGCAAATACTGGCTCCGCTCCCGCGAGTCGAATCGCATTACTACTCGCAATAAATGAGAACGGTGTCGTCACGATCCGGTCTCCCTCACCGATTTCTAATGCTTCGAGTGCAGTATGGAGCGCAGTCGTTCCGTTACTGGTTGCAACTGCGTGGGACGTTCCACAATAGTCTGCAAACTCTTCCTCAAATGCGCGAACTCGCGGCCCATCAGCAACCATGCCGCTCTTGATTACGTCGCTAACGCTTTCGATTTCTGTTAGCCCCAGATCGGGATTTGCAATCGGTATCAAATTTCGTTTTCCCCTTGAAGAGATTCCGGTAATTCTTCGTGTTCAGCCGGTGTCCCGACTGCAAGTGTCTTCGATGGCACATCTTTAGTGACTGTCGCTCCCGCTGCTACGAATGCATCCTCCCCGATTGTTACACCCGGTAGAACCGTCGCATTTGCGCCGATCGATACCCCGTTTTTTACTGTCGGCCCCACAAGTGTAACGTCTTTCCGAACGGGGTAAGGATCATTTGTGAGAACTGCATTCGGGCCAAGAAACACATTATCACCGATTGCTGTGTTACTTGGGACGTAGACGTTCGTTTGCATACTAACTGAAGAACCGATATCGCTCCGGCCATCAATAACAGTATTAGTTCCAACAACGACGTCATCACCAATCTCAGTGTACTCTCGAACTAGGGCGTTGTGCCCCGTTATGAATCCATCTCCAATGCGCACATCGTTATAGATTATCGTTCCTGTACGAATTGTCGCCCCAGATCCGACATCTGGTTCGGTAGAGTTCTCTGCGTATTCGAATCCAAGTGTTGCCTCCGGATGAATATGCTCATCCTCATTTTCGCTGTTACTCATTACTATAAAGTCTGCAGCCAATCGCCTTTATTTGTCTACTTATTTAACTCGTTCGCCCTCGCACAGCTGTACGTAATCGATCAGAACTCCAACGTGTGGCGTAGGAAGAGCTTGAATCGCTGATTGAGCGATCAGTACCTGACCGACCAGTGGCAACACTGCTCGGGAAGATCGAAGAAAGCCTCAACCATTGGCTCAACTTCATTGGTGGGCCAGCGGTTTCCCCCACGAACAAAGCCGCTGAAAACACGCTTCATGAACCGGTTATTCTGCGGAAGCCTCATCGGAACACTTCGGAATGACCGCGGTATGTTCGTTCACGAGACGCTGCTGGCCCTCCTAAGAGTTCAAGTGAGTCGTTCTAAACAACGAAATGATTTCACGAGCTGAGGCTGTGCCCGCCGTTGCATCCTCGGGTAAACACGTACTCGTAGCCTAAACGGTGTGGCTCTACCAAAACCATTTATTCGAGATACCCGAAGTCCTTCAGTCGCTGTTTGACTTCGGTATCATACTCGATGTTTCCCTCAGTGGTTTCTGAATTTCGTTCATATTCCTTTCGTAACTCATTTATTTTTGTTTTTAATTCCGGCTCCAAACCACCACTCCGTTTTATGAATCGGGAATTGACGAGATCAACTCGTGTATCATCTTTTACTGCGACGATGTCGTAGACGGTCTGTTCGCCGCTACCGTGTGGATCGACAGGATTCGACGAGTTATCAGGATTATGTATATATTCTGTGATAGATGTCTGATTAGTCTCTGGATCAAGTAGTGATGGACCAGAGAATGTTTTATCCTCGGAACGTTCAAGTATTTCCATCGTAGTGCGTGGTAGAGACCGAAGGTTCACCGTTTTCGTAACTCGAGAACTTTCCTCGTCGGGAGTAAAGAGGATTAGTGGAACATGAATTCGCTCCTCATCAAGTTCCGTCTCACGACGGAACCATGACCCGTGGTCTGCCGTTACAACGACGAATGTATCGTTCTTTAGTAGATCCGAGATAAGCGGGGTAACCTTCCTGTCCGTTTCCCAGACGGCTGATTTAAATAATGTGTACATATTCTCACCAATCTGATCATCCCCGCTCTGCACTTGCTCATATACTTCTTGTCCACTAACACCAATCGGTAAGTCCTCACGGGGAACGTCAGTGAAACGAGCGATCGCTTCGTCGCCTGCATCAAGTGGCGGATGAACATCCATATAATTTGCAAGTATGAACACGTCATCTTCAGATCGGTCAATGAACCGTCGAATACGTTTGTTCATCGTTGCGGCGTATTGGAACTTGTATTCATCGGCAGTTCCCCCGCTGGGCAAAGACGTCCGCCGTTTCTGCCCCACTCTTCGATGCTGAACCCCATTGATTATGGATCGGATCGGTTTTCCCCCTTCAATGACGAACCGGGTGTATCGTTTGATTCGGGATGGTTCGTCAATGGTTCGTACGAACTCTTCGGGATCGGTCGCAGACGGAAAGACGAGATATTCCTCTTTTCGAAGGTCGTCGACATGGTCGAAATCCCTGTCAATCCCGTTCGATATATATGGGTTTGCCGAAATAAGGAGAGACTCGTGGGTGTCGTTGAGTACCCCTGGAACCGTGGGGAGATCTGCATCGAAGAACGGGTACGCCTCATGCATCCCTGTGACCGCTGGTCGTTCCCCGGTCAATAGTGACCCGTGGGAAGAAGGACTCGACGGCCCCGGGACGTAGGCATTGGTGTATATCGTTCCCCTTTCGTCGGTAAGTTCCTTCAGGAGAGGCATTGTATCCGGCCCCCCATCCCAAGGCGTTACCTCGAAGGAAAGGGAGTCCAGAATTATCCAGACGACATCCATCGTTTATCTCTATGAAAAACAGTACATAAGAGTTTTTTCTTGGGAGTCGAGTAGCCCGAATTCAAACGACGCCCAGATCGTCGTCAAGTCGATTGAGTATCCAGCTAACGTCCGTTAAATCCCACCGGACCATTCGCTCCGCTGCATGCGCGTCAATGCGCGGCAACCGATGGGGGTCAAACTCGTTCCCATCGCATATTAGTGCCGGACGTGTCGTCACCGCACTCTCGTGAGATTCGCGAACAACCCGGAGTACGCGCGGATCAAAATCACCCGATGGGTAAGCGAATCGATCGACTTCGATGTCTAGTTCCGATTCCAGTTCCCGTTTCGCGCCGACGATCTCGGACCGCAGTTGGTCTTTGGGGACCTCCGACAAGTACGGATGGGTCTTCGTGTGGTTGCCTATCATGACTCTTTGGTCCTCGCACAACGTCAGTAACTGATCCCTGTGAAGAAGCTTTTCCGAGTCGAGTTCGTGTGGGTCTCCTTTCACTGCATTAGAAATCACATACAGTGTGACCGGGACGTCAAACTCCTTGATCACTGGCCAAGCGTCTGTGTAAAAATTCTTGTAGGCGTCGTCGAACGTGAGCGCGATGCGTTTTTGATCTGCGTCGGATTGCCGAATCTCGGAGAGATCGACCACGGTGTATCGATCCGTAATGTGTTCCAGATCGCGCCGGAACCGCCCAACCGAGACGTTTCCGTATTCTGACGGGTCTCCAACCGAGTGGTACATCAAGATCGCATCGCCTCGCCCGTCGTAGAGTCTTGAGAATTCAAGATACATATCGATACAAGCCAGTCCCCGCCACGCCATCCGCTTGAGAGAAGACAGACGTGTACTCACTTGTTGCACTGTATATCACTCACAGATGCCACCAGAGCAGAACCGATAATATAATTTCCTATAACGATAAATCATCTCTGAATGGCCGCTAATAGATCGCTCCCAAATATCGCTGTTGTGGTACTCGACACTCTTAGGAAGGATACTTTCGACGAATACTTCAATTGGATCCCTGGGGAGCGGTTTGAACAGACATGGTCGACGAGTCACTGGACTGCACCCGCTCACGGTTCGCTATTCACCGGCCAGTATCCGAGCGAAGCAGGCGTATTTGCGCGTTCGAAGTCGCTCGATTACGACAACCCGGTCCTGGCCGAGCGTCTGGGGAATGCGGGGTATACGACTCGTGCTTTCAGCGCGAACGCCATCATAACGAGGGAATATGGCTTCGGTCGCGGATTCCAAGAGTTCGAAGGACCATGGCCAAACATCCCTTTCAACCGCGACATCATTGATTTCAACAGCATTGCCCGGCAGAACGACGGGATGGAACAGTTTTACGAATCGGTGAAGGCGGCCGTTTTCGGCGACGCGGAGACGATTCCGTCGATCAAGTACGGCTTCCGGAAGAAGTTCGCCCAACCGGAACCCGTCGATGACGGTGCGAGCGAGGCCTTAGAATTGATCGAGACCACCAAGTTCGGCGAAGGCGAGTTTTTTTTCTGTAATCTCATGGAGGTCCACGCTGCTTATGATCCTCCACAGGAGTACGAAACTGTCGACCTGCAAGACCAGGCTGGGAACGGACTTCTCCAAGCGCTCCGTGACGACCAGTTGTCCGCGGACGACATCCGAACCGCTTACGACGACTGTGCGAGGTACCTCTCGGACGTCTACCGTCGTATCTTTGCCGCGCTGGAGGAGGACTTCGATTACGTCATTACGCTCTCGGATCACGGAGAACTGTTCGGCGAACACGGCTACTGGCGTCACATGTACGGGCTGTTTCCGGAACTCACGCACGTTCCGCTGGTCGTGAGTGGAACCGGCGAGTCGGCTGTCCACGAAGAGGTGACCAGCCTTCTCGACGTTCATCAAACGGTACTCGACATCGCAGGCATCGACGCGGAGTCACGCGGCCAGTCCCTCCTAGAAGACGTTTCTTCCGGCGAGTACCTCATCGAGTACCACGGCATCGCGCTCGAGAAAATCCGACAGAGCATTCGCGAGCAGTTCGGCCAGGACACTGTGGACCGATACGACACGCTGTTGCGTGGCGTCGCGCTCCCAGAAGACTATTACGGGTACGAAACACTGGAGGAGTTCGAAGAGGTCGGGTCGGCGTTCGCCGACGATCCGCGAGAGCGGTTTGAGACGCTGAGTGATTCGATCCAGACTCCTCAAGAGCAAATTGAGCGTGAGGAAACCGATCAACAGATCGTCGAACGGCTCAGAGATCTCGGGTACGCCTGATTCTTCGCTTTCGGGTGTGTGTCTCTGTCAGCCCCGATACGCGAATCCCTACGGTTGAGCACGTCACCATCGCCGTGGACGACGTATTCGCGGGTGAATGAGTCGTCGTCCTCTAACGGGTTATATGCTCGAAATCCGTCCGTATAGACGGTTAGCGACTCCTGATCTTTCAGAACTAAATCAGCAGATTCAACGAGGACTCTCTACAGTGTCTGAACCGGATATCTGGAACTATCTCTGCCCATGATTACCGGTAAAAGCTAACGTTCGATCATATGAACGGTCCGCCTTCTCGAAGACGCTCAACCCGCTCGTCGACACGTTTCACGAACACTTCGACGAGGCCGACGAGAACAGCCAAGCGGTCTGACTGCAGGGCAGGCGTTCAGTCGTCGTTTAGATACCCCTCTTCGGACAGTCGCTCTTTGATGTCTTGCTCTTCGGTCCGATTGATGTCGAAGGCGTACTCGCCCTCTGCATCGCCGGCGAGGACATCCATCTCCTCGAGACGGTTCTCGACGTATACGACGCTCTCCTCAACGGCCTGCTGTTCGGTGTCGACGACGATATCGGGATTGTGCGGCTCCTGGAATGGGTGATTGATGCCCGTGAAGTTCTTGATCTCCCCTTCGCGAGCCTGTTCGTAGAGGTTCTTTGGGTCGCGTTCCGCGCACGCTTCCACCGAGCACTTCACGTAGATGAGCACAAAATCGTTTTCCGGTTCGATGATTTCCCGAACCTTCTCCTGGGAGTCCCGGAACGGCGTTATCATGCCCGTAACGACACCGATACCGTTCCGGTTCAGCAACCGACAGATGAACGCCGTTCGGCGGTTGTTCAGTTCGCGATCCTCCTTGGTGAACCCGAGGTCCGGATGGAGGTTCTTCCGGATCTCGTCCCCGTCCAGATTCTCCGTCCGGATACCGCGTTCGTTGACGAGGTTCTCAACTCGCTTAGCGATAGTGGACTTGCCTGCTGCTGGCCGCCCCATGAACCACAGTGTGAATGTCATGTCGTATTGACCCCGTGTTCGCTCTCCACGAACCTATCTTCGGTGTCGATAATGTATTCTGCGACTTCTGGCCTAATCGTCCGCTTCGACGGGACCTCACCGCTCCGAATCTTCCGTCTTATTTTGCTCCCGCTCGGGTACACGCGCGCATCGTCCCCGTGCGGGCAGAGGCGCTGTGACGTCATCGAATCGCACGTCGTACAGTAGAAGACGTCATCAAAGGTAAGCGGAGTGATGTCGAGGTTGCCGTACTCTTTGAATATCTGGTGGGCCGCCATCGGGTCATAAAAGTCACCAACCCCAGCGTGGTCTCGTCCCACGATGAAGTGCGTGCACCCGTGATTCTTCCTGACGAGCGCATCCAAGAGCGCTTCGCGAGGCCCGGCATAATGCATCTTGCACGGGTACACCGACAGCGCTGCGCTCTGCTCGGGGTAGTACTCGTCAAGGAGGACGTCGTACGCACCGAGTATCGTCTCGTCAGTGTAGTCACCTCTCTTCTTCTCGCCCAGTTTCGGCTGTATGAGGAGGCCATCGAACATCTCAAGACTTACCTTCTGGAGGTACTCATGCGCGCGGTGGGGTGCATTCCGGGTCTGGAACCCCACGATGTCGTCCCAGCCGTACTCTCTGAAGAGCACGCGAGTCTCACGAGGCAGCAGGTCTGCGGCACTGTAGTACTCAGCGTCGAACAGCGTCACCTTCCCGCCGACTAGGTAGTTGTGTTTCTCGAAGAAAGTGTCGACGCCCGGATGGGACCGGTCAGCCGTCCCGAAGACGGCTTCAACCGTCTCTTCCTTGTTGAACTTGAACACGTCTTTGATATCAAGCGTCCCAACTAGGTTACGGTTACCGTACTCGAGACCGACCGTCTGGGACGGTGTGAGGACATCCGCTTTCTCGGATGGGACGTCGAGGATTATCGGGAGAGGCCAGACAGTCCCGTCCTCGAGGGTCCCGTCGTTGATGACCTTGTAGAAGTCGTTCCGACCGAGGAACCCCTTAAGCGGACTAAACCGGCCGTTGGCGATGTTCGCGACCGTCTGAAATTGGTCATCATCGAGACCGATACGCGGCTCGTTCGCCGCTTTCTGTCGCATTCGTTCCGCTTGGTCCCCTCCCATAACCCGGTCAATGAGTGTCCCACCGTGTGGTTCTAGCATATCTTGCTACTTGCCATCGAACCATATAAATGCACATATGAGGAAATCTCCGACAATGCCTCAAGACGGACGGGCCGACCTCCATCTTCACACCACCGCATCCGACGGGACATGTTCGGTGCACGAGCGAGCGGAACAGGCCAGCGACGTCGGACTCGAAGCCATCGCGATCACCGACCACGACACCATCTCTAACCAGCTCTCTGAGCGAACGACGACGATGGCGGGCGTCAAGGTGGTCACTGGTGTCGAAGTGCGGGCCGACATGTGCGACACGAAGATCGAGATACTCGGCTACTTTGTGGACCCGTCCGACGAAGAACTCCAGTCCGTCCTCGAACGTGTCCGGGAGTTCCGCCACGGACGCAACAGGGAACTGGTCGCCGCACTGAACGATACGGCCGGCCTTGGCTGGGACTATGAGGAACTCGCGGCCGCGACCGACAGCCTCGTCGGTCGACCGTACTTCGCCGAGGAACTCGTCGATGCGGGCATCGTCGGGGACATCCAGAGCGCGTTCGATGAGTACCTCGCAGCCGAGGCCGAGTGTTTCGTCGAGATGGAACGACTAGGGTACCAGCGTGTCATAGACGCGATCCATCACGCCGGTGGGGTAGCGTCGCTTGCGCACCCCGGACGCGTCCGCGCGGATGTACAGACCGTCGAAGCGATGGTCGAAACGCTCGTCGACTCCGGACTCGACGCCATTGAGGTCCCCTATCCGTACGGAACCGTGCGCAGCTCCGACTACGCAGCAGTTGGGGTCGAGGACGCGTCCGCGTGGGCCGAAGCGTGCGGACTACTCGTATCTGGTGGGTCAGACTGTCACGGCCCAGGTTCTGGAAAGTATCGCATCGGCGACCGAACGATAGACGAGCCAGCACTCGAAGCGTTACGATCCGAAGCCGCCCAGTACCAGTAGACGCCCCGTGACCCAACTGCTCGAGGCGAACACCGGCCATCGACGGCCCACGACCATAGCGAACCCGAAATCCGCACCGCGGCG
>Ga0207757_101082_pt1 | contig 13228 bp, 16 predicted proteins | sample A23P3SouthBayCA_2_FD_187752 | JGI IMG/M metagenome (GOLD analysis project Ga0207757, IMG submission 187752) | Aerobic enrichment media microbial communities from Eden Landing Ponds, California, USA - A23 P3 (2) (SPAdes) | ecosystem: Environmental > Aquatic > Marine > Unclassified | place...
CGGTAGTAGTCGTCGACGGTCGTGTCACCGGCGAGGCGCCGGATGACGTGGCGCATGTCGAGCGTGGACCCGTCCGTCGCGGTAGTGTCGACCTCCCGGGTGCCCAACTCCGAGAGTGCATCCTGAATCGCCTCGGCCGTCCCCGTTTGACGTAAGCGCTCGCGGATCTGCTGGTGAGTCGCCTCGCGGTCGAAATCAGCAATCCGGTTGTCCCGGGCTTCGAGAGAATCGCTGAGGCCGTCGTCCCAGCGAAGCGACTTGGACTCCTCGTCGGCGTCAACCTCGGTGTCGAGGACGAGTGCATCTTCCGGTGCATCCTCAGTCCCGAGGTCGGGGCCCTGGCCGATCGTCAGGACGGCCACCGGCTCCTCGTCGTCCTCTTGGTCGCCGAAGACGACGTCGACCGCGTCGCCGGCCGTCTCTGGAATTGCCTCCATCTCAGGCGACCCCCGACGCCGCGGCCTGGGCCTCCGAGACCGCCTCGTTAATCAGCGCCTCAACCTCGTCGGCCGCGAGGTCTTCGTAGTGAACGCCGAGGACCCGGGTCTCGGCGGCGCGAAGGATGGGATTCGGGCGGTCGGCACCCCGATACGCGGCCGCCGTCTGGCCCCATTCGATCAGCGTCGACGTTGCGATGCCCTGCTCGATCGGTGAGGTGGAATCCTCGAGTGCGAGTTCGCGGACCGTGTTCGCCGTCGAGACGAGGAGTCGAGCGACCGATTCGTCGACGGGCGCGTTCTCGGTGAGCAGATCGACCTCGCGGCTCTTGTCGACGAGACCGAGGTAGGGTACCTCCCAGACGTTTCCGTGGCGACGCTTCTCCGCGGGGTCGATGGGGTGAGTCTCGTATTCCGGCCCCTCGTTCATCGTCGCGATCGTCGCGAAGTCCAGGGCCTCGCCGGCGATCGTCTCCCCGCCGCGCAGGTCCAGCGTCACTTCCGACCGGCCGTCGAGCGCGGACTGAAACGTGCTCTTTCGGTGGAAGTGCGCCCGGTTGACCTCGTCGATCAGCAGCAGCGTCGGGCGGTCCTGGGAGCACAGCAGCGCCTTCGTGACCGGCCCGTCGACCCACATCGATTCGCCGCCGACGAGGTGGGGTGAGCCCTTGAGGTCGGCATCGCGCATGCCCGCCGTCACTTGCACGGTGAAGAGCGGCCACTGCCGCTCGGCGGCGATCGTCTCCGCGAGCGTCGTCTTCCCGGTCCCCGGCGGCCCCGTCAACCGTGTGCGCGGGAGCTGCTGCGTATCGTGACGCGCGTCGAGGATGGCGTCGATGTCCGATTTCTCGCCGTCGACCTCGACGTAGACGGCAGCCTCCGGATCGGGCACGTACTGCGACCAATCGTAGTCCCGATCCCCGAGGACCGGCATCTCGGCGCCGTCTCCCCCAGGGTCGCCGGCGGCTTCGAGCATGTAGACGTAGCCGTTTCCGGCAGGATCGCGATCGCGCGCGACCCGAGACTCGGGGTCCTCCGCGAGGCGCTTGCAGTAGCGCCGGGCCGTCGAGCCGGTTACGCCCGCGTGCTCGCCGATCTCGCCCGCTCGCGTGGCCCCGTCCTCGATGGCGTCGACGACTTCCTGCTCCTCCATGGTCAGGCACCTCCGTGCCGGCTGAGGCTGCACCCTGTGCGCACTCCGTGTGCACGATTCCCGCCGTGCTGCACACCCGCGGCGGGGATTTCGTACTCGGGGTCGGCGGCGCGCCGACCCCCCTTACGCACGCGCACCTCACCTACGTACGACCCTACCCCTGGGGGACAGGCCTGGATGGATGGAAACCCGCGCGCGCCCCCGATATCAGACGGCCACAGGAGGCGGACAGGACGCCAATAGAGTCTATTCATCGTCATCCAGGGCTGCGCCCTTGTCGACGTCTTTCGTCCAGTTGCCGATCGTACTCGTTCCGTATGGCTTCCCTCGCTCGGGGTTGTTCGGGAGGTTGTTTCGAATCTCCCGAAGACTCTCCCCATGGCGGTTTCTCCGGCGTGCTTCCTGCCGATGCGCCATGCGAATCTGTTTGGTGGTCAGTTCGTCGTCGTCATCGTCCTCGTCGTCGTCCTCCGCGTCCTCACCCACGTAGTCGTCCTCATCGATCGCCGTCGACGGCGGATCGGTCGCCCAGTCGCCGGCCACCAGGCGCAGTTCCTCGTCGTCGACGAGGTCAGCGCGCTTCTGAAACCCGCTCGGTCCCTCATTTTTGTCGTGACAGTGCCACGACGGCGGCGTCAGGTGGACCGGCGCGATCCCGTAGCGGTATGGGTTGCCGATCGCGGGGTCACAACCCTTGATCACGCCGGCGTGCCCGGGTTTCCCGGTGAGGGTTCGCGTGAATCCCTGCCAGTTGTTCTGTGAGGCCCACTTGAACACGTCCTTGATCTCGTCGTTTGACCCGCCGAAGACGACGTAGCGGTTGAAGCGGGTGCGGATCCCCTTCTCCACGTCGCTGGGATTCTGTGTGTCGGCGACCACGTGCGTGTTGATGTCGCGGGGCTTTCGCTGGATCTTGAGCAGGCGGTCGATCGTGAACTCGACGACGGCCTGGACCGCGTCGTCCATCTTGCGGCGGAACTCTCGGTGCGGAACGAGTTCCCAGAGCTCCCGCAGCCGGAGGATGAGCGGCGGCGTGTTGTGCGATCGGATCCGTCGCGACCAAATCTGATCGATCAGGTGCGCCGCGATGAAGTACCGCGTCAGTTCGTCCCGGACCGGCGCCTGGTTGATCCGCGTGATGCGGTTCGTCGACGTGAATAGTTGGTGCCAATCCAGTGTGTGAGGGTCGTCGGCCGTTCGGATCACGCCCTCGGCTTCGAGATTGCTGAGGAGTTTGATCGTCGACTGTTTCGTCGAGTCGTTGAGGTCGTCGCGGTGCCCGATCGCCGACGCCAGGTCGCTGAGACTCCAGTCGGCATGATTCGAGTTGACTTCGCGGTAGGCCTCGCGGATGGCCCGCTCTTCTTTGCGGCCCGCCCGCTCTTGGAGCACCGCGACCATCAGACTCTCCGAAATCTCCGACGCCGGGATCGTGAACGGCGTCGGAACCCACGACTCCGCGTCGGTGTCGTAGGGCAGCGGGTAGTCCTCCAGGTCCGGCGACAGCGGGACGAACAGTTCGGCCTCGGGGGTGTAGGCCACGACCTCCCAGACTGCCTCGGGAACGTCGCTGTCCTCGGGGTACTCCGCACCGCGCTCGACGGTCACGCCGTACTCGTCCTCGATGTAGGCCTGGGCGTCGTCCCACGACGGTGGGAGGCCGTGTTCCTCACGTGCCTCGCGAAGGGAGTCCTGGCGCTGGCCGACGTCGTAGGCGACGGCGTTCTCGGTCGAGGAGAGTTCGACCGGGTCGAGCACCTTGTAGTCGCGGCCGTTGCCGATGCTCGCCCGGTAGTAGTCCTCGGCCTGCCGATCGGCGCCGACGGACTTGCCCGAACCGGTCCCCCCTGTATAGAAGTGTTTGAGCGCCCCGAACTGTCGCGTCACCGCCGGCACGGGATCGGGGAAGTCCATGTCGTACTGCTGGAGATGCTCACCCACCTTGACCGCAAACCCACTGGCGTCGACGCGGTTGCGCATGCCGTCCTGGGTGATCTGGTGGTAGGACGTGATCGACTCCGCAGATTCGAGCGCCTTCCAGATCACCTTGCGGGCCGACTCCGACCGGGGCGTCGACCCGGCCGAGTAGGACGCCAACAGTTTGACATCGCTCACCTGCGGACTCGCGACCGCGTCGAGAAAACGATCCGGCTGGTTGCGGAACCGAGAGAAGGCCGACCAGTGCCAGGGGTACCTGTCGTCATCGGAGAGCTCCCGATGGTACTCACTCATCGGTCGAGCATCCTCCCGGTCCCGGAGCAGCGGGATGATCACGTCAGCAAGGATCGAGCCTGCTTTGAGGTAGTCGTTCGTCGTGAGGGCCTTGTTGGCCGCCTCGACTGCCTCTTGAAGCCGGTCTTCTTGGCTGCGTCGGTGCTGTTGTTTCGCCTGCTCTTGGACGTGTTCACCGAAGCGACGCGACTCTCGACCGTCGTGTTGACTACTCATGGTTGTGACATCTTGTGAGATTCAACAGAGATAGTGCAACTCAGGACGACGCGGCGGGTTTCTCGTCCCCATCATCGTCGTAGGCGGGTTCAGCGGAGACATCGGCCTCGGACACCTGGGGATCGTGATCCAGTTCGCCACGGATCACGAGGACGGCAGTCTGGAGTCGCTCTCGAACGCGGTGGCCCTTTTCGAGCCACTGCGTTCGAGCATCGAGTAGCACCCGGGGGTCGCCCATGTGGTCGGTCTTGTAGTCCGTAATGCCGTCGTCGATCTGATCGGCCATCCGGACCGGCGCCGGCAGCGTGCCTCGCTTGAGGGCACAGTATGGATCCGAACAGGTACACAGCGGGTCGTCCCGGACGCCAGCGTCGAGGCGATCCTTCTCAGTCTTCAGCGTCTCAATGAGCTGCTGCTGGTAGGCCTGTTCCTCTTGCAGCCGGGTCATGTCGTCGGCGACGTCGGAGATGATGTCCATCGCCGCCTGGATCGACTCACCGTCTTCGACTTCCCGCTGTTCCCGGATCTCCTGGGCCAGATCGTTGATTTCCCGGCGGAGCGCCTGCATTCAGATCGCCTCCCCCAGTGGGCCGTCGAAGTACAATCGGAGAACGATCATCAGCAGAATGAGCGCCCCGGCGAGCATCAACGACATCGATCCCGTCATGAGCAGGACCCACGCCGCCAGCAGGAAGATCGCGCCCCAGACGTACGTTGAGACAGTCGTGTACAGTTCGTAGGCGCGGCGGGTCCGGTCAGGGAAGACGGTCACCGCGACGGCGACGACGATCAGGACGAGGCCGATCATCCCGAGTGCGAGTGTCGCGGCCATCGTTACTGAGCAGCCTCCCATTCACGGTGTTTGTGCTGTGCCGTCGCTGTCGCCACGTCGAAGACGTCGGCGATCAACCGGTACGGGACGTCGTGCTTCCGGAGGTCGTTGATCTGTCGGCGGTCCTCCTCGGTCAAGGGAGCGTGTTCGGTTTCCATGAGTGTGATTTCGGGGGGAAATCGGGTCTACGCCCGGTTTTTCAGGTAGCTATCGATTCGATACCCAGCGATGTACAGCAGGTAGGCCGCGACGGCGGCGAGGACGATCCCGACGCCGGCCGCCGCGAGCGTCGACGCGTAGACGACGATCACGACCGCGACGAGCAGCGTCAGCACCACCAGAACGCCGCGGAATGTGGTCGGATAGGTCACTTGCCCACCTCCCAGCCGAAGATGCCCGAGAGGTCCTCTTTGATCCGATCGGGGATCAGCCCGAGGTCGTTGATGATCGACGACCCCGACGCCCGGAGGTTCTTGCCGCGTTGCCATCTCACGGGCGGCGGATCGTCCGTCTTCGAGAGCACGAACACCTGATCGTCGACGCCTGCTTTGGTGTACTGACAGACAGGCGCGGACCCACCGTCACAGTCGGGGACCGACACCCAGGTCGGCTCCCCGGCCGGGCCCTCGCCGGCGGAGTCGTACTGCATCGTGAGTCCTTCGCCGGTCGTGTTGATCGGATAGGAGGCCTCGCCATCCAGGGCTCCGTCAGGAACGTACGCCCACGTCCCGTTCGCCCCGATTTGTGGGGGTCTGTAACCGGTCGTGTTGGCGACGACTTCTCGGGACTTCGCCCGCCCCCAGAAGACGAACGACGCCGCTTTTGGGATCGTCCACACCGCGTCGGTCTGCCCCTCGAAGCGCACCGTCATCGAAGTGTAGCGCCCGGATGCGGTGGGGGCGAAATCCGCGGTCACGTCGGCGTTGACCGCAGTGTCGTCCTCGGCGGTGATCGGGTAGAAGTACTCCGCGGGCACGTAGATCCGGAGTGTCTTCGTCAGGGATTCGTTGTACTGGATCCGGAGGTACCGCTTGTCCGCATCGAGCCGGAATCCGCCCAGATCGACGTCCTCGTGGTCCTCAGCGACGGTCAGCCGAACATCGGGAACCGTTCGGGTCGCCGTCGCGATGCCGTCGTCTTCGTAACCCTCGATCGCGTCGCGGTCGGTTAGTCCGTGGTCGGCGTCAATCGTCACCACGTCGGCAGTCGACTGCCCGCGGACCGCAGGCGGGGCGAGGAGGCCGGCGACGAGCAGGACCGTCAGGACGACGGCGGCCGTGTGTGTACGTGTCATCGGAAGTCACCCATCCCAGCGGTAGAAGTTACGGTCCCACAGGTCGGCAATGGCGGCTTGGACCTTGTCAGAGAGCAAGATGAACAGCATCATGGTTCCGATTGCCGCGAGGAGATACCCCGAGGACGTGGCGGCCAACAGCAGGATGAGCGCCAGGAGCCCGAGGACGAACAGTCGCCAGGCGATGAGGCCGGCTGGGCCGTCGAAAAACCGGACGATGGCATTGCCGGTCGACTCCGGAAGTGGTGTCCACACCATCGGTGGGTTAGAGACGGAGTTGTCGAAGCCGGGCAGTCGTGCAATCGGTCAGGTCCGCGTCGAACGCGCCGAGGATGTCCGCGACATCAGCACGTGCCTGGGCCGGGTCGGCGGCCCCCGAGAGGATCACGCCGCCCACGTGGGTGTCCTCAACGTCGAAGCGAAGCGGGATCGTCCACCGGTCGACGGCCTCTCCGTACACGTTGTACCAAATCCCGGACGACAGGTCGACGTACTCGATGGAGATGTTTCCCATCGGCGTCGAGCAGTCGAGCAGGAGGCCGTCCACGGTGGTTTCGTCACGCACGCGGGCGAACTCCTGGTTCGTGAGCGTCGGGTCGTCGAGACGGTCGACTGTCCCGACACCAATGAGACGGGCGAGCGCATCCCGAATTCCGTGAGCGCGGACGTATCTCGCGATCGTCCGCAGTCGACCGGTTTCGCCCGTCTCACTGTCGGCGCTCATCGGATCACGCACCTCCCCAGGGCCACAGGCGGTTGATGGCGGGGATGAGCCGGAGGAACCCCAGCGCCAGGAACGGCAGGGTCAGCAGCACGAGGACGGCCGTCGCCCCGAGCGTGAGCGTCGTCGAGACGAGGGCCCCGACGAGGACGACCACCGCCGAGACGATCTGCTCGGCCGGGCTGCCGGTCCCGATCGTGTACTTACCGACACGCATGATCGTCGGAAGATACGTCTCTGGATCGCCGATGCTGAAGCCGAAGTCGATTTCTGTGGTTGCCATTAAGTCTCCTCCTGAGTGTCGTCGAGGATCGTCGTCGGGTCGTCGGGGACGGTCTGCTGGCCACCGCCGTCATCCGAGTCTCTGTATTCCTTCGCGCCGACCGCGATTACCAGTCCGAAGAACCCGATGAGGGTCGCCGCGGCAGCGACTGTCATCAGAACCTCCATCGACGGTGGCGAAATCGTGATCGACACCTGGTAGGGTGGCTCCGGAAGAAGCCACAGGACCCCGGCTGCAAAGTACAGCGCCGGGGCGACAAACATCAAACAGACTCCAGCGACTTTCCCGAGGGGGCCAGGTTCTGTACCATCCCCGATCCGGCCGCGGATCGCCGCGGTGAGGGTCAAGATGAACCCGACACCAAGCAGCCAGATCGTCGCGGCACCCGTCCCGGGATACGGCGTCAGTTGGTGGACGATCCCGCTTCCTAGTCCTAAGAGGATGGCAGCGATGCCGCCATTCTCTAGGAGGTACTGCGTGTCAAGTGACAGTTCCATGGGTGTGAGGAGTTAGGAGCCGCTGGTCATCGAGAACGTGCAGTCGACGGTCCCGAAGTACTCCGCCTTGAGTTCCGCGCGGTACGGATCGGTTATGTTCTCTCCTTGCGCCGCGTACTCGTTGATGAAGTGAGCGAGTTCGGCGTCGGCGTTCCTGGCGGCGTGGTCCGAAAGTGTACAGCCCTCGTCGACGGTGAGGTCCATGTCCTCAACTGAGTCGACTATGCCGACCGCTTCGTACTCGCCAGTCGTCTCGTTGACATCGGCGATCACGTAGCGAACGGCTTCCGAGTCCTGGGCCCCCTCAAAGCGGAGTTTGAGTACGTCCAACTCTGTGGACGCAGTCATTCGGTTGTTCGCCCAGTTCAAGAGGACGGTCGTGTTGTCGTTCCACGTTGCCTCAACGCGGTCAGCGCTCGTCCCGGCGAGTTCGCCGCCGCCGAGACGTGTTTCGATCGATGCCTGCGCGCGATCAAGTGCGCCGGCACCGATGGCCTTCGCACCGGCGCCGATGGCCTTGGCTTTCTCCAAGACGCCCGTGTCGGAGTCGTCATCGTCATCATCGCCGAACAGTGCGTCGAGGACGCCACCGTCGTCGGCTGCCGCGGGTGTCGCGGCCCCCGCGACGGCCGCGAGAACGACGACGAGGGCGATCGTGAGTCGTGTGATCTTGTGCATGTGTGTGGAAGGCTCCCGGTCGGATTTGAACCGACGCCAGCAGGGAGCGCGGTGTGTCAAAAGGGGGTGCGGGTAGGGGATCGGTCAGCGAACTACGTCGAAACGGCCGGTCAGGGGACGATCGGGAACTCGTCTTTTCCGAACAGCGTCCATTCCACCTGAGCGAGACCGTAGTAGTAGACCCTCCGAAGGAAGCCGGCAGCACCCGAGTCCTCGGACGGCGACCACCCCTCACCCTTTGCCAAGGTGAGGAGCACGTCGATCACCATCCAGATGAAGCCGGCCAGGAACGTGATCGACAGGATGATCGGGCCGATCGTGAGCAGGTAGATGAGCGCGACGATTCGCCAAACACCTTCCATGCGACCCATCTCAGGCACCTCCGAGGACCGGGGCCGCGCTCACGACTGGGATGCTCTGGGTGACGGAGTGGCCCTGGAGCCCGGTCAGGCGCGTCCTAAGATCCCACTTGTCGTTGCCCGTGGTCGTGACGTCAACCTGGTTCTCGTCGCTGTAGCTCTCGCCGAGCGAGAGCATCGTCGCTTCGTTGCCGTCGACGGTGGTTGCGACGCCGTAGGTCATCGAATCCTCGATCGGGTCTGGTGCGGATTCGAGGTAGACCGCCGTGGGCGTGCCGGCGACGCTCGCCTGGTGGGCGGCGAGTAGATCACCCTCTTCGTTGCTGCCGAAGACGTCGAGCAGCCCCGTCGTCTCGCGGGCGTCCGCGAAGGTGGAGGAGGTCTCGCTGTCCGCGTAGACCACGTAGACGTCCGTGCTGTCACCGTCGATGCCGACGCTCGACTGCTCAACGGTCGAGGTGTTGGTGGCTTCCCCCCAGAGCCCGAGCAGCGGTTCGTTCTCGGACACCTCAGCGTCGCCGTTGTCGACGTCAGTCTGATCGACGTATCGAACAGCAGTCGCGTTGTCGTTCTGAACGTGGATCGTGATGTTGGTGTAGGACTGGTTGACGTAGTCGCCGGTCTGGTTCGCCAGCAGAACGTCGACGCTTACGTTCTCTCCGGCGTCACGCTCCAACTCCATCAGGTCGGCGTGGGTGAAGTTGAGGCGCCACTGCTCGTCGGCGGCAGCGCCGAGCGAGGTGGGCGTGACGTTCACGGCGTCCTGGTCGAGCACGGTCTGGCCGGTGTCGTTGGCCGCGATCGTGACGTGGCTGGCCGCGCTCGCGTTCGACGAGGTGTTGAAGACGATTGTCTCGGTGACGTTGCTACTGCCGTTGAACGGATCGATGGTGGTGCCGTCCGAGATTGTCGAGGTCGGCTCGCCGGGAACGGTGTTGCTTGCGGTCGTGACGGTACTGGGAGCGGCCGCGGCCGGCGCCGCGATCATCGACAGGATGAGCGCGAGCGCGACGGTCAGCGTCGCTCCGGATCGAAGTCGAGTGTTGTGACTCATGTCTGTGTGTCAGAAACGGGTTAGTTGGGAGGCGGTACGCAGGATGGCTGGGGACGGGGGCGGCACGACCGGGGGCGGCACCCACCCAACTTGATGGCGCGTGGTTGTCATCTCAGAGTTCGACCTCCGGGTTGTCGGCACCGACTGCGCCGAGGTTGTAGAGCATCTCCGCGTAGTACGCGTCGACGGAGAACCCGGCAACGGAATCTTGCCACCAGTGCGCCCGCGACCGCATCCGCCAGGGGACGGTGACACCCTCCAGATACAGGTGCTCGTCCATGCCGTTCGCCCACCAGTCGCCTAGAGCGCCAGTCAGATCGGCGAGGTCGACGAACACGCCGTCCTCGTCGGTGAGGTAGTAGTGATGCCACGGACTCACGATGTGGGCTTTCGGGTGGGAGTTCTCCATCGGCGCCGCTGGAGCGAGGGCCTTGCCGGCGACCCAGTGATACGCGCTGTAGACGATCTCGCGCACCTCTCCCGTCTCCGAGTCGACGAACACGTAGAACGGCTCGTGGTCACCGTAATGGGAGTCCGAGAGTGGCGGTGCGAACGGCGAGAGGCCCTCTTGATGACTCCACTCCGTGTAGTAGACACAGCAGTCCGTCTGATACTCCGGCGACCTGGCGACGAACCCGTATAGGGACTGGAGTTTCGCTCTATCAACCTCCCGGACGACGAACTGGGGCTGGTATTTCTTGAGGGCCTGTGTGTCGAACTCGTGGGTGACGTGTTCGGGCGTCGCGTCTTTGATGGGGCTGTCAAGCGCGGCTGCCGTCACGGCGGCGCCGCCGCCGACAACGAGGGCCTGGGTTGCTCGCAGTCCCACGCCTCGGAGAAACTCCCGCCGGTCAGCCGTCGGCATCTTAGACCTCCTGGACCCCCGATCCGACGAAGGGCGCGCGAAGCAGTTGCCGGACGACGAACGAACCGGAGTACGCTCGGTTGGCCTCATCACGGGCTTCGGCCTGGGTCCGGAGCACGTCGGCCTGCTCACGGCTGGCCGGCTCCAAGGCGACCGCGGCCTCCGCGTCGACCATGCCGTGTCCGACCTCGGTCTTTCCGGCGCGGGGCATGGGCGCCGAGGTGTTGCGCATGTAGTTGCCGAACTGCGCGGAGTCGTTTTCGAGGCCGGGGTTGGCGTCGAGGACGAGCGCTCCGACGCCAGCAGCGACGGGTGTCGCCATCGACGTGCCCGAGAGCGATACGTTCCGGCGGATGTCGTTGTCGTCGAGCAGCGTCGCCGTGACGTTCATGCCCGGGGCCGCCAGGTCGGGCTGCTGGCCATTCGTCGCGCCGTTCGAGAGGTCCGAGACACCGCTGTCAGGACCAACGTTGGAGAAGTACGCCGAGGAAGCGTTTCTCGGGGCGGTCGTGTTGGCCGCGGCGACGCTGATGATCCCGGGATCGGGGACGTCAGCCGGGGAGGCGACGTACCGGAGATGGCCGGGACGCTGCCGGGAGTTGCCGACGGCGACGAACACGCCTGTCCCACCGTCATCGAGGAACTCACGCAGCTCCTCGGCAATGGTCGGAGAGTAGGTCGTCGTTCCAAGGCTCATCGACAGGATGTCCGCGTCCTGCTGGCTGGCCCACTGGATGCCCTCGACGATGTCCTGAGTGTTGCCAGAGCCCTCATCCGAAAGCGCCTTGATCGGGATGATCGTGGCGTTCGGCGCGACGCCTTCGTAGGTTTCGCCGGCCCGATTCGGTTCAGGGTTGGCAGCGATCGCGCCGGCAACCCAGGGGCCGTGATCGGTCTGTGTCGCGACCGCATCGGCCCCGGACGTGTTCGAGATCGTGTTTCGCGGTGCTTTGATCCGACCCTGATAGACCGGGTCGTCCGAAAGGGACTGGATGTTGAGCCCGGTATCGATGACGGCGACCCGGACGCCCTTGCCGGTCACGCTGACCGTCGACGAGTTGACCGACTCGCGAACGTCGGCCATGGAGGCCTCGGTCGTGTCCTCGCCGTGGGCGACCCCTGCGCCGCCGAACTGGCCGCCACCCAGGGTCGCGAGTGTCCCGAATGGTGGGGCGGTGGTCTGATCAGCCGATCGCAGCTGCCTCACTGGATCGGCCCGGTCAAGGCGGAGTGCCGGGTCGATCTTGGTTACGTAGGAGCGCTCGACGAGCCCAGTCGGTGAGGATGGGATCGGCACCGTCTGCCCGGCCACCTCGGCATCGGCGACGCGGAGGCCGCCGAAGATGTCGGCAGCCGGCGCGGCGATCAGGGCCCGCCGAGACCCGTTGTCGGTCGCCAGCACGTCCCGCTCTGTCGTTGCGTTCGCCCAGGAGGTCAACGCCGAGAAGTCCTCTGCGTCGGCGACGGTGACGTAGATCCCAGGTCGACCGTCGTAGGTCGTCACGTCCGACGTGTCGTAGCCCCAGAGTTGCGTCATCTCGTTGGCCGGGCCGGATAGCTTGCCCTCGTAGGGGGAGGGGGCGTCGGCCGCCTGCGCGCTCGCGATTGGCCCCGCCACGGCGGCGAGAAGGAGTGTTGCGACTACCAGAAGCGTGCGATTTCTGTGTGACATGGGGTTAGACCTCCGAGAGTGCGGCGGTGATTGCTGGCGTCGGATCGGCCGGGGCGGCGAGTGGTAGGTCGGGAATTGGAGCATCGAGGCTCAAACTCAGCCCGCCCGGTGGCGGCATCGACGCCGGTTGGACGGGGATGATCGCCGACCCGACGATCGGTAGATCAGCGGTAAGTTGGTCAAGCTGATACTGGAGCCGATCGAACGTCGAGGGGTTGTTGTTTACGGACAGGGTCACAGAGCCATCCGCACCCGTCACCGTCTGGATGGTCGTGCCGTCGTCGCGGGCGTTGATCACGCCCCACTCGGACCCTTCACGAGTGAGCGGCGTGTCCTGCGCATCAGTCTGGCGGTAGACGATAGCGTCCTCGGCGAGCGTCTGGCCATGGATCACGGTCCGGACGTGCTTGTTGATCGACTGGCGCTGCTGGCCGCGGGCGATCTGTATCGTCGTGTCAGCATCGGCAGTCGTGCTCGTGCCTTCCGTGTAGATGTGGACCTCCGGCGGGATGTCCCGGTCGTCGGGCACTTCGGCGGTGATCGTCACCGACCCGTCGTCGGCGACGCTGATGCCGCCGCCTGCGAGCCCGTCGCCGGTCTGAGCGACCGTGCCAAACGGCGTCTCGACTGCGCGGACGCTGGGGGGCTGATCGAGCGATGTCTTACGTGCACGAACCCGCACGGGCAGGACGTGTTGGTTGCCGGTGGTGTCAGCGACCGTCAATCGGGCGACGTGCGTCCCGGTGCCCTGAGTGGTCCAACCGACCGTGCGCCCGTTGATAGAAGCGTTGACCTCCGAGCCATCCGGCGCGTAGACCGTCGCCGACTCGATCCCGGTCAGCGTCGTGTCGTCACCGCCGCGGATGGTGGCCGTCACCCGTTCGTCCGGCCCGGGTTGGAGCGACGACAGCGACACCGACTCGATCGATGGCACC
>Ga0207757_101083_pt1 | contig 13175 bp, 15 predicted proteins | sample A23P3SouthBayCA_2_FD_187752 | JGI IMG/M metagenome (GOLD analysis project Ga0207757, IMG submission 187752) | Aerobic enrichment media microbial communities from Eden Landing Ponds, California, USA - A23 P3 (2) (SPAdes) | ecosystem: Environmental > Aquatic > Marine > Unclassified | place...
CTGCGTATCGGTCAGTACTGGAGTGCGCGAGCCTCTGGGAGACCCGATTCGCCGCCTCGCCATTCATACTTCATTCATACTCACGAGCGGCAGCCATCCGCCGCGCTCGGTTCGACTCGCGCCGAGCGACGGCACCCATCGCGTCGTGTGCCCGTCGTCCAAACCTGCGCCGCGTCTCCCGTATCTCGCTCACGATAACTCCGCCAATCCGAATTAAATCGGGTTTAATCGGGGTCAAACCCCTCAAACCCGGCTTCAGCGCTGTCCCGATTTAACGGGGTGTAGGGCGTGGACACGACCGGCATGAACGCGACACGAACTGGCGCGATACTGATGGTGACGCTGTTGCTGGTGTCGGCCGTGGCGCCGGCGGCAGTGACGGCACAGACGGAGGAATCGCTGTCGGTCGACGTGACACAGGACGAGACCGGTACCGTGACGATCGCCGTCGCGGACAACGGGACAGCCGTACAGAACGCGACGGTGACCGTGACCACCGACGGGAACGACACGTACGCCGGGGCGGGCGAGTACGACACCGACGCGAACGGTACGGTGTCGCTCCAAGCGCCCGCCGAACCGGTGACGGTCACCGTCGAGGCGAGTGACGACGGGACGAACGCATCGACGACCGTCGACCTCGAACCGGCGCTCGGTGTCGATATCGAGGGTGCGGCCGACGGATCGGTCGTCGTGACGGTCACGCGCGGCAACGCGACGGTCGAGAACGCGACGGTGAACGTGACGGCGAACACGACCTACGCCGACACGGGCGAGTTCGAGACGGACGCGAACGGTACCGTCACGCTCTCGAATCCGGACGAGACGGTCGAACTGACGATCGCGGCGACGGACGACGACGATACGGCGACGGCGTCGGTCGTCGTCGCGCCGGTTCGGACGCTCGCCGTGGGCGCCGAGCAGAGCGACGACGGGACGGTGACCGTCTCGGTCGGCCGACTCGGCGAACCGGTCACGAATGCGACGGTGACCGTGACCACGGACGGGAACGACACGTACGCCGGTGCGGGCGAGTACGACACCGGCGAGACGGGGACGGTCGTGCTTCCGGCCCCGTCGGAGAACGTCACGGTGACGGTGACGGTGACGGACGACGGCGAGACGGCCACGACGACGGCCGAACTGGAACCGCCCGAACCGGTCGGGCCGTTCGGTCGTGTCGTCTCGGCGTTCGTCGACACCCTGAAAGGTGCGGGCTTCACCGGCATCGGCTCGCAGGTGTCCGACTTCGTGACGAGCAACAACCCGTCCGCCGCGGGCAACTCGGAGGCCGTCTCCCCGTCCGCCGCGGGCAACGACACGTCCGCGACGCCGCCAGGGCAGGCGAAGAAGGACGGCAACGACTCCCGCGTCGTCCCGGCCGATCCGCCGGTCGAGAATTCCGGGCAGCGCAACGAGAGTGCGCCGGGCAATTCGGGGTCGGCGCCGGGACAGGCCGGTGACGACAGCGACGAGGACGATGCGCCGGGCAACTCGGGATCGGCGCGAGGACAGGCTGATGACGACAGCGACGAGGACGATGCACCGGGCAACTCGGGATCGGCGCGAGGACAGGCCGGCGATGAGGACGAGAGTGACGAGGAGGACGAAAGCGACGAGAGTGACGAGGAGGACGAAAGCGACGAGAGTGACGAGGAGGACGAAAGCGACGAGAGTGACGAGGAGGACGACAGCGACGAGAGTGACGAGGAGGACGACAGCGACGAGAGTGACGACAGTAACGGAAACGCCGGCGGCAACGGTAACGGTAACGCCGGCGGCAACGGTAACGGTAACGCCGGCAGCAACGGTAACGGAAACGCCGGCGGCAACGGTAACGGAAACGCCGGCGGCAACGGCAACGGTAACGCCAGTGGCAACGGCAACGGTAACGCCGGTGGCAACGGCAACGGCCGATAACTGAGTTCAGCGCTCCTTCTCGCGACACTGTCGTTCGACGACGGTTTCGAGTGCCGACGACGCGCAGCCAGCCAGTTCGGCGGCTCGCTCAACCCCTACGTCCCGTTCTCTCACGGCAACCGCTGCGCCGGCGACGATACACGGATCGGCGTCGTGCCCGGGTTGCCATGCGCCGTCGTCGAGCGCGCGGTGACGTTCTCCGATGAGTGCCGTCCCGGCGACGGCGAGCATCGCCGCCGCGAATGGATCGCTAGGATCGGCGGTCGGCGACGGATCGTCCGCGTGACGTCGCGCCGCCGGCCGACTGGCCGAGCGGTGCCGTCCCTCGCCGTCCGTGGTGCTTCGCACCGCCCTGTCGACGACGCCGGCGAGGATCAGTGCGGATTCGGGATCGTCGCCGACGAGCGCACGGTCGAGTGCGGCGTCTCGCACCGTCACGAGCGTCATGGCGTGTCGAGACTGTGATCGACGACGGTGCCGTCGGGGCGGAGCGTCACCGTCCCGAGTTCGACGCGTTCGCCCGCTGCGGCGACGTGGGCCACCGCCTCGAGCGTCCTGTCGCGGTCGAGCCGTTCCCAGACGGCTTGCTCGACCAGCCGCTGGAAGGCGTCCCGGTCACTCCAAGCGGCGTCGAGGGCGGAGGGAACGTGGACCAGGAAGCGAAAGGCGTCGTCGTCGACGCCGATGCTCACGCCGAAGGTGTCCGCAGGTGGTGAGTTGTCGGAGTCGTCGGTCATGCCTCCGCTCCGGCCGCCGACCGCATAAGCCGGTCGGTGTGTAAGAGAGTAACAGCCAGACGGCGTCGCGATGGCGGCGTTTTTGCCCGCCGACGGCACAGAGACCCTATGAGCTACTCCATCGGACTCGTCGGCAAACCCTCGGTGGGCAAGTCGACGTTCTTCAACGCAGCGACGATGAACGACGTGCCCGAGGGCGCGTACCCGTTCACCACCATCGACCCGAGCGTCGGCGAGGCGTACGTCCGCGTCGAGTGTGCAGCCCCGGAGTTCGACGCGACGTGTACCCCAAGCGTGGGCTACTGCGACGAGGGGACGCGATTCGTCCCCGTTCAACTCGTGGACGTGGCCGGATTGATTCCGGGCGCCCACGAGGGGAAGGGACTGGGCAATCAGTTCTTGAGCGACCTCAACGAGGCGGACGTGCTCGTTCACGTCGTCGACTTCTCGGGGAAGACGGATCTCGAGGGCGAACCGACGGAGGGCCACGATCCCCGCGACGACATCGACGTCCTCGAGAACGAACTCGACATGTGGTATCTGGGGATTCTGGAGAAGGGCATCGAGCGGTTCGAATCGAAGTACCACGGCGCGGACGCGTCCATCGAGGCCGACCTCGCGGAGCAGATGAGCGCCTTCCGCACGAACGAGGACGAGATCAAGCAGGTGATTCGCTCGGAGGGGCTGGCGCTCGATCCGTCGACGTGGGACGAGGCGGACCGGGAGTCACTGGCTCGCGAGATCCGCAAGCGCACCAAACCGATGGTGATCGCGGCGAACAAGATCGACGATCCCGCGGCGGCCGAGAATTTCGCGGATATCGCGTCCGACCCCGCCTACGACCACCTGCCGATCGTGCCGACGAGCGCACACGCGGAGAAGGCGCTGAAGGCCGCCGACGAGGCGGGCGGCGTCGACTACACGCCCGGTGCCGACGACTTCGACCTCGTCGGTGACGTGAGCGAGGAACAGGCGGCCGGGCTGGAACAGATCCGGTCCCTGCTCGGCGAACACGGTGGGGCGGGCGTCCAGGCGTCGCTCGAAGCCGCCCTGTTCGACGCGCTCGACCTCATCGCGGTGTTCCCCGGAAGCGACGACGGCTCGACGAGCGAGAAGGGGCGGTTCCGCGACTGCTTTCTCCTCCCGTCGGGAGCGACGGCCGAGGATTTCGCGAACCACATCCACACGGATCTTGGCGACGGGCTGCTCCACGGCATCGACTGCCGGTCGTCGCGACAGATCGGCGGCGGTCACGTGCTCGACGACCGGGACGTGGTCGAACTCGTGACGACGAATTAATCGTCGACGGCTTCGGCCAGTAACCGGAGCGCCCAGCGTGCGCTCTCGGCTTTGACCGCCCAACGGTCGCCGTCGACGACGCGACGCTCGGCACGGACGAACGAGTCCTCGGTCCCCCACGGGGCGGCGTAGGCGACGCCGACGAAGACGAGACCGACTGGCTTCCCCTCGGTACCGCCGTCCGGCCCGGCGATGCCGGTGGTTGAGACGCCCCACGTCGCTTCGGCGTCGTCGCGGACGCCCCGCGCCATCTCGCGGGCGACGGGAGCGGAGACGGCGCCGCTCGCGTCAAGTGACTCCCGGGAGACGCCGAGCGCGTCGAGTTTGGCGTCGTTCGAGTACGCGACGACGCTCCGGTCGAAGTAGTCGCTGGAGCCGGGCACGTCGGTCAACAGTGAGCCGACGAGGCCGCCGGTGAGCGATTCGGCGACGGCGAGGGTCTCCCCCCGCTCGCGGAGACGACGCCCGAGGCGTCGTTCGACGGCGTCGTCGCCGGGTGGCGTCGCGTCGGTGGGCGAATCGGCGTTAGGCATGGCCGTCCGTTCGGTGGCCAGCCACATCAAACGGTTCCCACTTCCGGTTCCGACTCTTTTATGTCGGCCGAGTGGAGTGAATCCCGTATGGCAGAAAAGACGATTGCATTCGTCGGACTCGGTATCATGGGCGGACCGATGGCGAAGAACCTGCTCGATGCGGGTTACACCGTGATCGGTCACAACCGCTCGCAGGAACCGGTCGACGAACACGTCGCGGCGGGTGGAGAAGCGGCCGAGACACCGAAGGAAGCGGCCGAGCGCGCCGACGTGACGATCATGTGTCTCCCGGACCACGACGTGGTCGCGGAGGTGATGCGCAGGGAGGACGGTGTCCTCGCCGGGCTGAGCGAGGGCGACGTGGTCATCGACAACTCCACTATCTCCCCCATCGTCACCGAGAAACTGGCCGAGGAGGTCCGCGAGCGCAGCGCGCACATGCTCGACGCGCCGATCAGCGGCGGCGAGGAGGGCGCCATCGAGGGGTCGCTCTCGATCATGGTCGGGGGCGACGAAGACGTGCTTGAGGAGTGTCGTCCGATCCTCGACGCGATGGGCGAGACGATCACCCACTGTGGCGACAACGGCGCGGGGCAGGTCACGAAAGCCTGCAACCAGATCGTCGTCGCGGGGACGATGCAGGCCGTCAGCGAGGCGCTGGTCTTCGCCTACAAGGCCGGCGCGGACCTGGAGGCGGTCGTCGACGCCATCAGCGGCGGCGCGGCCGGCTGCTGGACACTCGACAATCGCGCGCCCAGCATGATTCAGGGTGACTTCGAACCCGGCTTCTTCGCCGACTACCAGTACAAGGACCTCCGTATCGCCACCGACGCCGGCGAAGCCTACGAGTCGCCGATGCCCCAGACCGAACTCGTCCACGAGATGTACAAGTCGATGGTTGCGACCGGTCGCGGCAAGGACGACAACTCCGGCGTGATGCAGGTCATCGAGGATATGGCGGGTGTCGAAGCGCGCGTCGAGGACGACTGAAACTCGTCGAGGCCGGTTCGAAGAAGCGCGCGTCGAGGACGACTGAAACTCGTCGAGGCCGGTTCGAAGAAGCGCGCGTCGAGTCACTCCACGTCGTCGTGGTCCATCAGTTCCCGCGTCCGGTCCGCGGGCGCGGGATCGTAGGTGACGATTTCGAGCAGGTTCCCCGAGGGGTCGAGGAAGTAGAACCCCTCGAACTCGCCCCAGTCGTAGGGCCCCTGTTTCGGGAACTGACCCTCCAGGTGATCCATCAACGATTGGTAGGTGTCGCGGTCGGTTTCGAAGGCCACGTGGGCCTTATCGAGCGGGTGGTCGAGCCCTTCTCGATCCCACTTCTCGGCACGCCCAGTTTCCATGAGCGTGACGACCGTTCCGGCCCCCGTCTCGAACATGACGTGTGCGCCCTGGAAGTCCTCCGGCGGCCGAAGGAGATCGAGATCGAGCACGTCCCGGTAGAACTCGTATGCTGTGTCCAGGTCGTCCACGTCTATGTTGATGTGATCGACTGCGTCCATGGGGCTACTGGCGAGTGCCGCCCGATATAGGTTTTCCCCGTTGCGGTGGCCGGACACAGGCGACGGAGCCAGAGTACGAAGTCACAGCCGACGGCGGCGACGACGGTTCCGACGACTGCCGCGAAGGCGTCGAAGTCGGCCATCCAGACACCGATAAACAGCGGGATCGACAGCTCGCAGGTGTGAAAGGGCGCGTGGACGGGTGCGGTGAACTTCACCAACCCGCGGTCGTTCGTATCCATGCGCTGCCGCGATTACTCCCCTCGGGCGGATGTGCGTACCGCTCGGATCCCCGGAGCTATACGTGTCCCCGCCTTTCGCTGGACGATGCGACGTGCTCACGGCCCCCTGCTCTCGATCGACCTCCACGACCGCACGTGGCGAACCGAGCGTGCCGACGACGCGCTCGATGCCTTCGTCGGTGGCCGGGGACTCGGCACGCGGCTGGCCTACGAGCGAGTCCCGTTCGACGCGGACCCGCTCGGCCCGGCGAATCGCCTCTACTTCACCGCCGGCCCGCTCCAGACGTCGATGACGAGTTTCGCCGGTCGGCTCTCGTGTACGGGTGTCTCGCCGCTGACCGACGGGCTCCTCTCGTCGAACGCCGGCGGCTTCCTCGCGGGCAACTTCGTCGGCGCCGGCTACCCGGCGGTCGAACTCGTGGGCGCGAGCGACGACCTCCTCGCCGTCCACGTCCGCGACGACGGCGTCGAGTTCGAACCCGTCCCCGACCTCGCGGGTGCGGAGGTGTCGGCGGTGACGGCGTGGGCGCGGGAGCACCACGGCCTCGACGCCGACCACGTCGCCTGCGTCGGGCCGGCGGGGGAGAACCGGGTGCGGTTCGCGGCGATCATGACGACGGAGCACCGGGCGTTCGCGCGCGGCGGTCTCGGGGCGGTGCTGGGGGCGAAGGGCGTGAAGGCGCTGACGTTCGACGGCGACGCGACGCCCGGCCCGGACGTGGATGCGCCCGCGCGCGAGGTTGCGAGTGCGGTCCACCGCCAGGCCGCCGAGGACGACCACGTCATGAAGACACAGGGAACGCCGAGTCTGACGACGTTCGCGAACGAGGTTGGGGCGCTCCCGACCCGCTACTTCTCCGAGCGGTCGTTCGAGGGAGCCGACGCGTTGAGTGGCGAGCGCGTGGCCGCGAAAAAGACCGGCCGAGGCACCTGTTCTCGGTGTGCGTTCGCGTGCAAACTCCCGACTGCGGACGAGGCGACGGGCGTCGAGACGGAGGGGCCCGAGTTCGAGACGATCATGGCGTTCGGGAGCAACGCGGGCGTCGACGACCTGCCGGCGGTCATGCACGCCAACGACCGCTGTGACGAACTCGGTCTCGACACCATCTCGTGTGGGGACGTGGTGTCGGCGTATCTCGCCGCCGAGGACGCCTTCGGCGACGCCGAGTTGGTCCACGACCTGATCGAGCGCATCGCCCATCGCGAGGGCGTCGGCGACCTGTTGGCCGAGGGTCTCGCCCGTTGTCACGACGAACTCGGCGTCTCGGACTGGACGATGAAGGGGATGGAGTTCGCGGCCCACGACGGCCGGGCGCTCGCGGGACAGGCACTCGCCTTCGCCACGTCGAACCGCGGTGCCGACCACCTCTATGGCGGGATGTACGTCTACGAGTACCCGCTCGTCGACCGCGAGGACGCCCTGCCGGCGGACGAACTGGCGGGCAAAGCCGAGAAACTGGTCGAGTCGGAAAACCGGAACGCGACGCTCGATTCGGCCATCGCCTGTCGGTTCTCCCGTGGCGTGTTGACCGACGACCGACTCCGGACGTTACTCGACGCGGACCCGGGCGAACTGGACGCGCTCGGCGCTCGGATCGTCGACCTGGAGCGTGGCTTCAACAACCGGCGCGGCCGCGACCGGCGCGACGACGACGCGCTCCCGTACGCGCTCGATGGGCTCGAGGCGGCGCTCGACGCCTACTACGACCGGCGCGGCTGGAACGGAGACGGGACGGCCCCGGCCACGCGATGCGATCGGCTCGTCGGTCAGGAATGACGGAGCGTCGCTGGGTGGATGGCTACGACTGTTTCCAGTCCGGATCGGAACGAGGCGGTGAGAGGACGCCGATACCGACGGCAGGTTCGTCGCCGCGGTTCTCGGCCCCGTGGAGTTCACCGGACGTAAACAGGTACGAGTCACCCGGGTGGAGCGGTATCTCCTCGTCTTCGGTGATCGCCGTGAGTGTCCCCCGGATCATGTAACCGATCTGTTCATTGTCGTGCCGGTGGACGGGGAGCGTCGCTCCCGGTTCGACTCGCCAGTGTTTCATCGACGCTCGCTCCCCGGCCGCTAGGTCGGCGAGGTACACGCCATCCGCGACCTCCTCGCCGTCCGTGCTGTCGTCGTTGATCCGCCTCATTCGATTTGTCCCCATCTGTCCGATGCGACGTGTTAGTAATAAAGGTTCCTGAGGAACTTTTATATTTACATAGTCGTATTCCGTTCGTATGTCAGATACCGAGACGATCAGGGTGTTCCACCTGCCCTTCTCGTTCATGCTCCCGCAGCGAGTCGCTGCCGACCGTGGCTACTTCGCCGACGAGGGGCTCGATGTCGACCTGATCGAGCGGGATCGAACCTGCGTGACGAACAAGTACATCCCGGCCGAGGAGACGCTGACCGACGACAACGACGTGGACCTCTACCCCATCTGCAAGTGGGAGAGTCTGAAGCGGACGTGGGAGTTCGACGACGGTCGCATCGTCGCCAAGGGAACCTTTGCGGACCAGCCGTATGCGGTGTTCGTCCGTCCGGACTCGGATGTCGGGGCTCCGTCGGACCTGGCGAACGTCCCCGTCGGCGTCAACCGGCGGACGGGACAGGAGTACACGGCAATCCGAGCGCTCGAAGAACACATGAACCCGGACGAGGTAGTCATCGAGGGTCACGGGATGCCCACGGACCGGCTCCGGGCCCTCCGTGACGGCGAGGTTGAGGCCGTCACGCTTCTCGACCCGCACATCACCCTCGCCGAACACCTCGGCTTCGAGAAGGTACTGGAGTTCGAGAACCACATGGGCGTCGTCGGCGCGGAGGCACTGGAGGGCGAGACGCTCGACGCGTTCATGCGCGCCTACCGCCGCGCGGTCGAGACGATCAACGCCGACCCCGACGCCTATCGCGACCAGTATCTCGACATGCTCTGGAAGGACGAGGCCGTCGCGCCGGATCTCTTCGAGGACGTCGACACCGACGCCGTCCGCAAGGACATCGAGGTGCCCGAGTACGAAGTGCCCGAACTCGCGGATCGTGAGGATCTCGACTACCACCTCGACTGGATGAAACAGCGCCAGTTGATCGACGGCGACGCCGACATCGACGCCATCGTCTCGCCACTACGGTGAATGGACCGGGACCACGTCGCTGCCCAGCAGGCCGCTTTCGACGCGTATCACGACGACCTGGGCGACCGGCCGACCATGCGCGCTCGGTTCGAACACAACGGGAGCCCGCGATACCTGCTCTACGCAATCAAGCGGCTCGGTCTCGACCACGACCACGGCTTCTACCTCGATGTCGACCTCGTCACTGACGAACTCGAGAGCGGCATGGAGACGATCCGCCACCGGCTCGACGAGGGCGGGACCGATCTCGTGGACACCGACTACATCTCCGTCGCCCGGGAACGCGCCGCGGGCGCGGACGTCGTCGCCTTCCACCCCTACGGCCGGACCGTCGGGGGCCTCGTCGCGCCCGAAGGGACGGATATCGGAGGGATCGCCGATCTGTCGGGCAAGCGCATCGGCGTGACGCGCCGGCTCGACAAGAACTGGATTCTGACGCGGGCGGCCTGCCGGGAGCACCACGGCTTCGACCCGGACGAGACGGCGACGCTCGTCAAAGCCAACTCCCGTGACGGCCTCACGCGGATGATCCGCGAGGGCGAGGTCGACGCCGGCTTCCAGTTCTGGCCGCTCGTACCCGAACTCACTCGCACCGGACCCTACGTGGAGGTGGTTTCGGTCGCCGATCTGGTCCAGCGACTCGCCGAAACCGACCGGAAACTCCCGATCGCCGTCTTCCTCACCGGCGAGTCGTATCTCGACGATCACCCCGAGGCGGTTCGAGGGTTCGCGGCGGCCGCCCGGGACGGCGTCGACCGCCTCCATGGTGACGACGACCTCTGGGTCGACATCGGTGACCACCTGATGCGGACCGACGACCCGACCGTCGTGCGCGCGGTCCGGGACGGCTGGCGCGACATGGTCGTTCGAGACTGGGATACGGCGCGCGTCGAGGGGATGTACCGACTGTTCGACCACCTGAAATCCGTCGCCGGTGCCGACGCCCTCGGTGTCGAGGCGATTCCCGACGGCGCCATCCGTCCCGATCCGTGATACGGTTTCTTGTCAGTTGTTACCGGAGGTCCGTCGGATCGTCTCGGCGGACACCGGTACACAGTTACAATAATCCGTATGAGTCGCGGTATGAACGTTTCCAAGGAACATTTATCACGGTCCAGTCGTACCCTGCGGACATGCCGACCGACGAGACTATTGCGGCGCGCCTATCGGACGGCGACGCCACCGAGTCGACCCGACGGACGACTGCGCTCGCTCGCGGGGAGCGATGAGCCGGGACCACGTCGACGTGCAGCAGGCCGCCCTCGACGCGCAGCACGACGACCCGGGTGACCTGCCGACCATGCGCGCCCGGTTCGAGCACAACGGCAGTCCGCGCTACCTGCTCTACACGATCAAGCGGTTCGGCTTCGACCGCGACCACGGCTTCCACCTCGACGTCCAACTCGTCTCGGACGCCCTCGAAGACGGCATCGAGACGGTCGAGGCCCAACTGCAGGAGGGCCACGCCGACCTTATCGACATCGACTATATCTCCATCGCCCGCGAACGCGCCGAGGGGGCCGACATCGTCGCCTTCCACCCCTACGGCCGGACCGTCGGCGGTCTCGTCGCACCGGAGGATAGCGACATCGACGGCCTGACCGATCTGTCGGACAAGCGCATCGGCGTCGTCCGCCGTCTCGATAAGAACTGGATTCTGACGCGGGCGGCCTGCCGTGAGTTCCACGACTTCGACCCGGACGAGACGGCGACGCCCGTCGAAGCGGGCTCGAAAGTCGAACTCACACGAATGATCCGCGAGGGTGAGGTCGACGCTGGCTTCCAGTTCTGGCAGATCATCCCCGAAATCACCGAGACGGGACCGTACGAGAACGTTCTGCCCGTCTCCGAACTGGTCCAGCGGCTCTCCGAGACGGAGAACAAACTCCCCATCGCGGCCTTCCTCACGAGCGGCGACTACCTGAACGAGCAGACGGAGACGGTCCGGGCGTTCGCGGACGCCTACCGCGACGCCGTGGACAAACTCGTCGCGGACGACGACATCTGGGAGGAGATCAGCGAGCAACTGATGAGCTACGACGACCCCGACGTGATGCGCGCGGTTCGTGACGGCTGGCGCGACATGGTCGTTCGCGACTGGGACGAGGAGAGCGTCGAGGGGATGTATCGGTTGTTCGACCACCTGAAGTCCGTCGCCGGTGCCGACGCGCTCGGCGTCGCGGAGATTCCCGAAGGTACCTTCGAGATCGATCCATGACCGACACTGTCACCTTCCAGTTGAACTGGGAACCGAACGGCTTCCAGGCGCCGTACTTCCTCGCGCGCGAGGCGGGGTTCTACGCCGACGAGGGCCTCGACGTGGAGTTCGTCGAGGGTCACGGCTCGCCGTTCGCCGCCGAACAGACCGCCAAGGGCCGGAGCGATCTCGGCCTCGCCGGTGGGAGCGCGGTCCTCTCGGTGCGGAGTCAGGGGCTCGAACCCCTCGCCGTCGCCGCGGTCAGCCAGAAGACGCCGGCGACCATCTACACGCTCCGGGACGTGTTCGGCGAGCCGTTCACCGAGCCCGAACAGCTCCGGGGCCGGACGGTCGGCCCGTCGGCGACCAAGACCCGCATCCTCACGCTGCAACTGCTCGAAGACCGGGGCATCCGCGACGAGGTCGAGGTCAACGACGTACAGAAACACACCCACCACCGCGTCGAACACCAGCTACTCGACGGCGACGTCGACGCCGCGGTGGGCGTCGTCACGAACGGGAAGGAACTCGAACGCGAGTACGACCGGACGGCCGACGAACTGCTCATCGGCAACTACCTCGACGTCTACGGGATGACGGTCGTCACCAACCCCGACTTCGCGGCGGCGAACCCCGAGACGATCCGCTCGTTCCTGCGGGCCACCGCCCGCGGCTGGGAGCTGGCGACCAACGATCCCGACCGCGCCGTCGACGCGCTCATCGCCCGCAACGCCCAGCTCGAACACAACCGCGAGGTCGAGCGGATGAAGTTCCTCGCCTCCGCCGAGGACCTCCAGTTCACCGAGTTCGTCCGCGAAGCGGGGTGGGGGCACTTCGACGAGCGCCGGTGGGAGAACCTGCACGAGATGCTCGTCGAGACGGACCTCCTCGAATCCCCGGTCGATCCCGCCGAGGCGTGGACGAACGAGTACGTCGACGGTTCCGACCCGGTGATCGCGAACTACGCCGAGCGGATCGGCCGCTAGTCGTCCGCGTCGACCCGCCACAGCGCCCGGTACACCGTCCAGGGGTCGTGGCCGGTGCGGTCGATGATGTCGGACCGACACGCCGGGCAGTAGTCAGGGACGATGGATTCACTCCGGGGAACGTACACCGCGCCGCCGCACTCGATGCACGCATCCGCGACGATGGTCGCACAATCCGCGCAGATGTTGAAGTCGTCGGCCGTGAGGTCGCGCAGGGGTTCGAGTTGTTTGTCCAGGAGATACTCGTCGATGACCGTCTGGCAGCCGTGGCACGGTTTCATAGCGATGCATACTACGTCTCGTGAGCACACCGGAAATAGCTGCCTCCGAAACCGAACTGCCCGCTGGAATCCCAACGCACTGGTCTCCCGAGCGACTGCTCAAGACGCGTAATACAGCGAGAACCGTGGTACCGCGACTGACGGGGGCCGTGGCACCGCGAGTGACAGGGGTCGTGGCACCGCGAGTGACAGGGGCCGTGGTACCGCGAGTGACAGGGGCCGTGGTACCGCGACTCTCGGAAGTGTTATCCCCTGACGCTGTCTACAGTTGTTTGCAATGGCAAACGGTAAGGTTGATTTCTTCAACGACACTGGCGGTTACGGTTTCATTTCGACTGACGACGACGCT
>Ga0207757_101084_pt1 | contig 13153 bp, 15 predicted proteins | sample A23P3SouthBayCA_2_FD_187752 | JGI IMG/M metagenome (GOLD analysis project Ga0207757, IMG submission 187752) | Aerobic enrichment media microbial communities from Eden Landing Ponds, California, USA - A23 P3 (2) (SPAdes) | ecosystem: Environmental > Aquatic > Marine > Unclassified | place...
GACTTGCCTGAGAAAGACGCGGAGATGTTCATGACCTATGCGACCGGGAAGGTATTCAACAAGGAGCAGTTCTGGTCGGAGAAAGCGCTTCACGACACTCTAAAGCATCAGTATGTGGCTGAGGTCGTCGACATCACCGATATAGAAGACGACGATGTGAAGTCCAGATTGAAGAAGTGGATGCTGAAAGAGAACCCGTTGAAGGAGGTCCACGTCTTTGTCAAGCACCGGGACGACGGCAGGTACAAAGACGAATGGCAGTACCACCGAGGCCCCAACGAGGGAACAATCCGGGAAAACGAAAACCTGCCGAGGCCTGATTCAGGCGAAGAACCGGTTTACATCTATCTCGGCTCATTCCAAGAGATCAAGGAGAACGCTGAAGAACTGGCCGAGAAGCACGACTTCGATTTCAGGAAAGACTGGAGCGGATTCACACCTGTCGACTTCAGGTCCTTGACTGACGTAGATAAACGCGAAGAACTCAGGCAAACAATCGACGGTGATACTGAGTAGTGGATCTCAGTCAGTACAATGAGGAACTCAGGGAATTTCAGAAGGCAGGGATCGTAGAGGTCAAGCAGACCAGGGACGGTAGAGAGATCGAGTTCACAGAGCCAGGTGAGGCCCTAACTGAGCTGCAAATTGCTTGGAACGAGGACATGCAGCTATTCCTCTTTAAAATATACTGGGACGAGAAATACAGCGATGTCCCTGGTTCCGTCGAGAAACTGTTGAAGATTGCGGACGACCTGAAGGAAGACCCCGGCATCAACATCCTCAGGACCATCGAGAACAACGAGGAGAAGATCCACGGGATAAGCCTGAAACAAGGATATCTACCAGAGGATATCGTCCAGCAATTCGATCCTGAAAATCCAGTAGAAGACGAAGAAGGTGACGGCGAGTGAATAAGGAGTATGACCAGGAAGCCGGTGCTGCCGCTCTCGACCTAGTTGAAGATGCCGAAATAGCTGAGACGGTAGACACGGAGACCGGTGTAAACCTTGATTTTGATGAGGACGGGAAATTAGTTTCCGTAGAGATCTGGGCCTCTGACAGAATACCTGAGCAGTTCTTCCAGACCAAGGAAGCGGAAGTTAGAGAGTTAGAACCGGCTGCTGAAGTGTTTATGACAGAGGCCGGTACACCTGGCTGCGATATACTGGTAGACTATTACACTGACTCAGGTACAACAGATCTTGAGGAAGGAGATACGCTTCATGCGAAACAGGATCTCCACCTCTGGCTTGCTGATTTGAAGAAGGCGATGGACTTTGATTCCTGGGAAGAGGCCGAGGGCGCTCGGAAACTGGTGGAGCAGGCAGGCCTCCAACTCGGCACCCACGGCAGGCAGATCCTTGAGGAAAAGCTCGAAGAAGACGGAGGTGTGAGCCCGGAGTGAGTAACGGTCAGTGGGGAGTCGAGGTAGACGGAGAAATCCGTGAGGACGGCTTCGAGAGCAAGGACGAGGCCGAGGAATGGGCCGAAAACAACGTACAAGGAGAGTACGAAGTCGTCTCTCTTGCGGATATCCCTGATTGGCCGCCTGGAACGGGGTGGAGAGGCCCGTGAAAATGCACCTCTTAGTGACGAACAGCGGTGCTCGGGGCTGTCACTGGCATGTTTTCGCTCCCGGAGAAACACTGTGTATGTGCAGGACATACTCGGAGGGGCAGATCGCGGTCAAGGCTACGAAGAAGAAATACTCTGAAGACGAGCTTATCGAAACGCTTCAAGAGGAAGATCCTCCAGGCCTCGGCAGTTGGTCAGGGAGATGCCGGAGGAAGGCCTTGGAGAGTTTGACCGGGGAGAAGCAGTTTTCCTGCAGTGAGTGCGGCAAGCCGATCTCCAGTATCAGCGGGTTGAAAGTCCACGTCTCCCGGACCCACGGAAAACCGATGGAAGCAGCCGAGGAAATGGCTGTTGCGAAGGGTGGTGCCTGAATCGAGGTCCTTGATGCAGAAGTTGACTGGAAGGAGGATCTCGGTAACGACCCGCGTCTCCACCTGGAAGCCGACGATATTCCGACCCGTGACGAACTCAGGTACCACGGCTCTAAAGAAACAGGGCTGTGGTATGCCGAGGGCGAGGATGGTTTTGTCTCTTACTTCGCCTGGAGTGGAGGGCAGCAGGACGGATACGGTGGCCGCCACTACGACATCACTACCGTAGACGGGGAAGAGGTCACGTTGAAAGGGCCTTGGAGCAGCCGGGCCGGAGTCATGAACAAGGCAGGTTACGGCCCATGCATGGACGTCCGCTACAACAGCACAAGTACCGGAGCCATCACAGTAGAAGCAGCTGAGGACGCCGTCGACGAGTACCTGGACGATGTCGAGCTCGAACGAGTGGAGAAGTTCAGCAACGACGAACCGTACTGGATTCCGCAGAAAGTCGGAGGTGGTTTTTAATAAATGCAGCAGGCTGAAATTCTGTACTGTGTGGACTGTGACAGGCCTTCTATGGAGTGCCGATGTAGAGAAGTATGTTACCACTGCGGCGGATCAGGAACGGTTGTCACCTGTATAGATGATATCTGTGTAGGCCGGGGCAGCTGTATGCACGGTGACGGTGAAAGCGATTGTCCTGAGTGCAGTGGTACAGGCCGAACTTCACCGAACAGAGTGGAGTACGAAGATCTACCAGAAGAGGTGAAAGTATAGTGGCAGACTTGGTTTCTGATGAAGACAAGGAAGAGCTTCAGGCCTTAACAGACAAGGATAAGAGCGAGATCAATGACGGGGAGCTGACCCGGCTTGCCAAGCTGGCGTTGGAGAGGAAATTCGATTACCCTGAATGGGGGCTGTTCTTTGAGGTCACAGGGAAGAACGGGAAGAGGGCCGATGCAATAGCGTATAATCTCTTCCCCTCCAGGAATTTCAAGACAATCGGCTTAGAGATCAAGGCCTCCCGCAGTGACTGGAAAAGCGAGTTGGAGAAGCCGTCTAAGAATGACTGGTTCGTGGGCCAGGTTGACCAGTTCTACGTAGTAGCCGCGAAGAAAGGCATAGTGAAGGAATCAGAGTTGCCGGAGGGCTGGGGTCTTTACGAGATGAAAGGAGGCGGCAAGCTGTACGAAGTCGTTGAGTCTGATCTTACGGAGCACCAGGATCGTGAGATGGACTCTGAGTTCTATATGAGGGGTGTGAAGAAGGCGGTCGAGAAGATGCACAGTGCTCAAGTCTCGAAGGATAGGGCCTACCGAAGAGGTCGCAGAGAGGGTAAGAAAGAGGGGCAGCAGGAGGAGAATCTGGATTACAAGTCGGAGAAATTGATTGAGGATGGAAAGAAGTACAGAGAGCTCAGAGACCGTGTGAACATCAGTCTCTACAGCTTGAATGACGAGGACATCGAACTCTTGAACACGGCTTTGGAGGTTCTGAAAGGCCTCGACACTGGATATCGTAGTGTTGTCTCCGAGTTAGAGAATTTGATGAGTAAGAATGCCGATGTTCAGGAGAAGATCTCGGAGGTCAAGAAGGAGGTCCAGAACTTGGGTCAGGAACTGGACGAGAAAGAAGACGTGACACTGGAAAAATTCGGAGGTGAGAATCACCGGTCATAGTTGACGGTAGAGAGGTTGATGGCTACTTTATCGCAGAGGCCTACGAGGGCACAGATCTTGAGGAACCTGATATCAGGTATGTCTCTGTCGGTGTTCCAGACTACGTCGAAGAACACGAGGACTGTATCGATGAGGCCTTAGAGCAAAACCCGGACAAGATGGTCTTCCCTACCACATTGAAGGAAGCGGGTGAGGCACTGGATCCGACGGATTCGGAAAAATATGATACTAGAGGTGGAATCTAAACTTGGCAGTAGACGACGAAGCAGAACAGGCAGCAGAAGAGATAGATAAAACTGTAGATCAACTGGACAAACTGAAGGAACAGCTTCAACGCCTAAACGAAGACAATGAAGAACAGAGCAAATCAGAAGAAGAGAATACAATTGAGACCTCTGAAGGGGAGGGTGAAGAGAGGATATCGTTCTTCCCGAGCAGGAGAGAAATAGTAGTAGACCAGCCACAGGGAGATACCCGGGGAATCCTCTCCAAGAGCTCGCACCTGGTGGACTCTACCGGCGAGGCCTACATGTACAAGATCTCGCCAGAGGACATCTGGAACACTCCCTACGACTCTTTCAACGATCTACGAAGCGACCTGAAATCGGTCGTCGATGAGGACTGGGACGACGGTTTCGAATCCAGGATCCTGGACGACTGGAACCACGCACACCAGTTCACGCTCGTAACCAGAGAACAGGACAGCGGGGAGCCGTTCTCCGTTCTGAAGGCTCAGGACCCCGAAGTCTTCGAGGATGTAGCGAAGCGAAAGCTCGAGTACGGCACTCACTACACAGAGTTCCTCTCCGATACCGAGATGCGGATCAAACGAGGCGGAGAGGCCGACGTCAAGGAGAAACTGTACGATGAAGGCTACCCGGTCATCGACAAAAGACAACTGGATGAAGGAGACAGCCTGGATATCGAGCTCGTCGAAGACATAAATCTCAGAGACTACCAGAAAGACTGGGTTGACCACTTCACCGAGAGAAAAGCCGGAGTCTTCGTAGGGCCTTCCGGCTCCGGGAAAACAGTCGCAGCTATTGGAGCGATGACCGCGATCAACGGCGAGACACTGATTCTGGTCCCGAACCGTGAATTGGCCCAGCAGTGGAAACAAGAGCTCACCGAGAAAACCAACCTGTCCCCAAGGAAGATCGGGGAGTACCACGGCGGGAAAAAGCAGCTACGACCGGTTACTATCGCTACCTACGATACTGCTGCGATGACCCGGCACCGCAAGCTCTTCAACAAGAGGAAGTGGGGTCTCGTAGTAGCCGATGAGTGCCTCTCTGGAGACACTGAGATTGTTACAGAGAAGGGAAGAACGACCTTCAATGAGATAGACGACGAGCTTGGCCTTGAGGAAGGATGGACTGAAGACGTAGATCTCTCAGTCCAAACTTTCGACGAGGAGAATGGAGAGTATCACTTCACGTCAGTCTCCGGGATCTACAAAGACCATAAAAAGGTCCAAGAAATTTCTACACAGAATGGCCGCTCTCTCAGAGCAACTCCGAATCATACGCATCTGATTTTCGACCCGGAGACTTGTTCGGTCAAAGAAACTGAAGAACTCTCTGAAGGTGACTATCTGATATATCCTCACGAGCCCGATCAACGAGCTTACGAAGCAGATGATCCTGCTGCCGAGCTTACCGGCTGGGCTATTGGAGATGGGTCGAGAACGGAGGATGACGCGCTGAAGTTTTCCTTTGCGAAGAGAGCTCAAAAGCAGGTGGACATCATATCCGAGCTCTGTGAATCTCTCGACGTAGAGTATTCGACATATGGAAATAGCCGAGGGGATCTCACCATCAGAGCCAGGAAGCCGTTTAGTGAAATTCCGTATTCAGGCCCTGTAGGAGCCAAGACCAATAGTATCCGCGTACCCGCCGAATCCTATACCTGGGAGAAAGGTCGGATTGCAGCGTTGCTACGTGGAGTGTTTGACGCGGAAGGCTGGGCGGATTCGGAGAGCGGTAGAGTTCAGATTGGAGTGACTTCGGAAGGCCTTGCTGACGATCTTATCTTCCTTTTCCAGAGGCTTGGTTTCGAACCTCGGAAAATGAGCCTGGATAGGGAAGAGCCCCATTCAGATATGTATCGAGTTTACCTTCCAAAGAATGAGTGCAAGCTGTTCTTAGACAGAATTGGGACAAGAATGCCTCACAAGAGGGAGAATATCAAGGGAGGCTCCACTACTGGCGGATTCCCTGCATACGACCTCTTTGGGAATCTGAAGGAGGATCTAAACCTGTATGGCAGGGAAGTCCGGGAGATGATTGATGATTCGATTTGCGTGAACAAGTGCATCAGAGAGACCTGGGATACCTCAAGAGAGCGGCTCCTTGAGTTGGCAGAAGGTCTGGAAGAGTTAGTAGAGGAGTCTCCGGACAACGACCTGAAGCTCCTCCGCAACCACTGGAATATCCCCTACTCTGAAATCTCGGAGGAATCTGGAGTTGATATGAGCTACAGTCGAAAGCTATTACTGGATGAGCTCGATGCACCTGAGACCACGGAAAAAGTTGAGAACGCTCTTAAATCGATAGCTGAGGACAGAAAGTCTACTGCTTTAGAGTACGTTGAAAAGCTAGGTCTCCTCGCCAATTTCGGAGTTACTGAAGTAACCGAGATAGAGACTCAGGAAGAAGAAGCAGTCTACGACCTTGAGACGGAGAGTCACACATTCCTCGCAGACGGATTTCTTACGCACAACTGCCACCATGCTGTTGCTGAGACCTGGAAGCGGTTCAGGTCCATCCAGTCAACTGCTCGCCTTGGATTGTCCGCCACACCAGTCCGGGAATCAGGAGATGCGAAAGAGATCTACACGTTGATCGGACCTCCTGTAGGAACTGACTGGGGCAAGCTCTTCAGCGAAGGATGGGTCGCCAAACCGGACGTCGACGTCATCAAAGTTCCGTGGGCCTCGGACAACGCAAGAGAACGATACAGGAGCTCCGAGAGATCCCAGAAGATGATCGAGGCAGCGAAGAACCGGACGAAGCTCGAAGCCATCAAACGTCTTCTCAACCGGCACAGCAATGAGAAGGCCTTGATCTTCGTCGACTGGATAGACCAAGGCACACTGTTTGCCGACGAGCTCGGCCTTCCGTTCATCTACGGGGAAACCAGTCACCGGAAGCGTGACGAGATCTACGAAGACTTCAGAGACGGCGAGATTGACTCCCTGATTATCTCCCGTGTCGGGGATGAGGGTATAGATCTTCCTGATGCGGAGGTCGCTATTCTGGCGTCGACGCTCGGATCTTCGAGGTCACAGACTGGGCAGAGAGCCGGGAGGACGATGAGGCCTCTTGGCGACTCCCAGGTCTACATCTTTTTGACTAAGGGTTCCGGAGAAGCCGACTGGGGCCGAGAATCCACGCAGTACCTTGCCGAGAAAGGAATCGATGTTTCCACTTCCAGCTTCAAGGAACTGAAAGCCACGGCATCGGACAGCGGGTGATACTGAATCGGTGAAGACAGGCCTCTCGATGAGCACGTAGAACAGTTGACTGAGGTTGACGGTGTCGATGAAGCTACTGCGGAAGAGCTTCTCCAGGGTTACGATTATCCTGGCGAGATCTTCACTGATCTCCACTACAGCAAGGCGGTAGAGGATGTGGAGTATCCTGAGCTGCCGGTTGATGACGAAGCTGAACTGCACCGGGAAATGATACAGGCTGGACTCACCTATTACACTGGAAAGGCGGTGTATCGGGAGGTGACTCAGCCCGACCCGAGTGATGGCCTTCGTTTTGTCTATCCGGAGAAAGAGACTGAGGAATACGAATTACTCGGGAAGACGACGGATGCACTGGCACATTACTGGCGCGACGTAGACCAGTTTCTCGAAATCAAACGCTTCGAGCACACTCTGGAAGGCGATTTGGAGGACGTCAAGGATGACACAGACCGATTCACCCATCTCCGCAGCAGCTACCTGGAACGATACATCGACAACCGGGAGTGGGAGATCCTCCGGGAACCCGACTACAGCGAGATACGGGAAAACGCAGATCCCAGTTCAGTGGATCTTCCGGACGAAACCCAGCAAACAAAACTCTCCGACTTGAGGTGAACGACGTATGGCAAAGGTCTGCGCGAACTGTGGCGACAAGCTCGTGGACGCGATGGATATCTGTCCTAAATGTGGCTCCCAAGAGTTCGAGCAAGAACGCCAGAGTTGAGAACAGGCCTCAAGGCCCCCTTGTTTCCAGTGGAAGTACTGACACGCCACACGATTTTATAAGTCCTATTTCATGAAGGAGTTGATATGGTGATTCCTCTATCGTAGTAGGAGAAAGACTGCAGTACAACGATGTCGACGAACTCCGCGAAATCGGTGAACAATTCCCAGAAACAACGGATGGAAAGGTTCTCGCACTCCTCGAAGGCGAAGACGGTGATGAGTGGCAACAGGCAGGTTACAAGAGATCGCTGTGGACCCAGGACGGCGACGAAGACCTACTCACAGGCATAGTCTCCTCCAACGACAACAGATTCGTTCTCCACGACTTCGGAGACATCACTGAGTACACAGCTGACGCTGTCGAGGCCTTGAAAGAAGAGCACGACTTCAACTTCCAGGGCGAGATCAAGACCAGCCCCACATTACACCGTTATACGAACGAAGGTGTCTTCGACGGGATGGAGATCAACCCTGGACAGACAGACGATCCAATTGCCTTCGGCTTGAAAATCACCTCCGGCAACGACGGCAGAAAAGCCACTGAAGGCACTTACTTTGAAGTGAGAGAATGGTGCGATAACGGAGCAACTGCTCCTTTTGACGTGATGAGCGTCCGGCAGACCCATCACGATGAACTGGATCCTACAATGTTCCACCAGCTCTCACGATCCGTAGTCGAAAACGCTGAGATGGTCGAAGACCGCTACAGTCAGATGAAGGAAATCGAACTCGACAGCGAGTGGACGGCCTTCGAGTTTCTTGAGCACAGGCTAGATCTGCCATTCTACATTGAGGGTGACCACGCTGATATCGCCCAGACCTATGACGAAGTCGTCGAGGATCCAAGCAACCCGACCGTCTACGAAACACTGCAGGTTGCTACGAACCAGTTGACGCATAACGCCCGTGGCGATCTTCCTCAGCACGTAATCAATACGGCCCAGGAAAAGGCCGCCGACCTTGTCGACTTCCACGGCGAGCTACCGGACTACGAGGAGATGGCCCGTGCCACGATCGAGGACAGAGCCTACGAGCTGACGAACTACGATGACGCCGAAGAATACTGGGATGGCGAAGAAGAGCAGATAGGCGAGCTCATGGAAACCTACGGAATCGAGGCCTGAGGGTGGATACTGGATTCAGAGCGTTGACGAACTCATCGACGAGTACGTCGAACAGAAAGAGTACGTGGAAAACGAGAAGCCGTACTGGATGAACCTCACTGGAGGCACCCGTTTTTCCGGCGAACTCCGATTCGAATTGGAGAACTACTTCCCTGAGGCTCATTATGAGATGGCGATTGACCAGGCCTTTAGAAGAAGTGCTAAAGATGAACTTCTGACTGACGGCGGTCAGAGAACGCAGTATTTCTGGAGTGGGGAAGAGGGAATCGCATATCATACAGAGATAGGGGAGGACATGGTCGACCCGTTCTTCGACTCCATTAGCCAAGCAGAGCGCTACCTCGAAAGGCAGGCTGACAAGCACGGAAAAGAAAAGTACGAAGGCCTGGTTTTGAGGAAGAGCGGGAACCAGAAAGTGGAGGAAGCGACCGAGGTCCTGACTACGCAGGAGGGACTTGATTTCTTCACAGATGGTGGTAGTCCACTGCCGGAGGCTTATGACCGGTCACTTGCCCAGCTTGCTGAATCTGCTGACCATGTAGAATGGTGATGCGGAGGCTTGGCGGAACAACGGGGATATGAGGATGCTGTCGATGAGTTTGGTCGGACGTTTGAGGAGCAGCTGCAGGATGATATCGTTTGGAACCACTGGATCGACCGCGACCAGCACCGGATCCACGAACAGTACGTTTCCGATGAATATCTGCAGGACGGCGAGGGTGACCTGCCCTTCGGGATGCACGTCACCTACGAGAATGGCGGGCCTCAGATCAAGATCGAGGAACCGTACCGAGCGCCGTGGCACAAAGACAAGGCCGTCGAACTTCTGGACGACAGCTATGATGCCCTTGTAGACTATTTCGAGTGACTTCCTGATGGCGACCCTCCGTTTTATAAATAGTATTTGACAATTCAGGATGTAGGAGGCCTCGATATTTTCCATGCTTGATAACAAAACGCTGGCAGCAGGCGGAACAGTTCTACTCTTAATCATCTCAGCAATTTTCATCTCCGGTGCAGTAGGCGGCGACTCAGACCGATTCCTGCCCTACCCCGAGCAAGCATCAACAGACAACAAAGACATCAACATGAGTGAAGGCCGTATGGAAGGCTTCCTCGGCTTCCTCCCTGATTTCTCGATTCCGTATCTTTCCAGCGTTTCAGCTCCTGACCAGATAACCCCTGGCGATACCGTAACTTTCGATGTCAGTGCTGAAGCACAGCAGGACTTCAATCTCGGCGGCAAACTCAAAGTGGTGGAGATCTACGACTGCCACGATTCCAGCTGTGACAACGGAGAGTTTGTCGAGGCAAAATCCAGTTACACAGGTTTCGATGTAGGGATCAGTCAAGGTACGGACTACAGCTGGACCGTTGATTACCGGACTCCCTCAAGTGGTGAAGGGTACTACGCCGCGACCGGTTACATGAGCGATGGCAACGGCAACGTCCTGACCGACACTCCACGCCACGTTTTCCTTGTAGGAAGCAGCAGTACAGATGGCGGTGACGGAAGCAGCAGTGACGGAGACAGTGATGGTTCCGATTCTGGAAGCGGTTCGGAGACGAACAGTCCTCCCCAGATCGAATCGATTGATGCCCCTGTAGTAGTCAACACCTCTGAAACATTCAGAATCAGCGTAGAGGCCTCAGACACCGACAGTACAGGTCTCACCTACAGCTGGAGTAACGGGAAGGAAGGACGGAGCATCATCCTAAGCTACGAAGAGACCGGTGTCAAGCAGCTGGAGGTAGAGGTTTCAGACGGAGAAGAGACTGTGGCCTCAACAGTCCGTGTGAAGGTAGAACAGCCGGAAGAAGTTGTTGTAGATCCTAAGCCGGCTAACCCGATCACCCAGTTCTGGAACTGGTTCACCGGCCTGTTCAACTAACCGGTGACTGCAATATGGCGGATAGCAGTAGCGCTGAGAAAGTAGCTGAGGCCACTCAGTACGTTTCGGAGAAGTATGTCTGTGATATCTGCGGCGAAGAGCACGCTACACACCGGGAAGCGGTGAAGTGCGCCTCCGATTGTCTGTCTGCCTAAACACCACACTCTGTTTTATAAGCAGTAGCTGACATTAAGATAATATGTCTGATATTTTCCTATCTTCGGGCAAATACGCCGGACTTCTAATCGCTGTCGTACTATTCTCAGCAACAGCTGCTGCAGCAGGCCCACCTGAAGACATAAACCCGGAAACTCCGGGGGAAAAGACGCCAAAACAGCTCTCAGGAAACCTCTCGAACAAGACCAGCGGAAATCCCCTGTCGATGGTCCCCGGTCTCGAAAACAGGACAATGCCCTCTATGCCGGAGCTTCCGGCTCAGGCCTCAGATGTGGCAAAGACTGTGACCAGTACAATTGGAGGTGTATTTGATTCTGCAGCGGACATGAGCGGCGGGATCGGTTCCTTCCTCTCAGATGCATTGTCGTTTCTCGATGGGTCTGAGCAAGTTCAGCAGCCGGAGCACCCCGTTAACGGCACCAACTCGACACAGAGAGGGTGAGAATCAGCGATCAGTCTTGAACGACAGACCACGGCCTATGCCTTCGACAGAATCGACAACTTCCAGAATCTTTTCGACGTCGACGACCAAGACCTCCGTCTCCTTATCGATCCCTGGCTCCACCAGTACGATGATATCACCGAGGATGAGGAGCTGCCTGAAGAAGAGCAGTACTTCGAGACACTAATCTACGGGGCAGATGGTGCGTGGCTGGAAGATGATGAAATCGATGCAGAAGCGAATTTCGAGCTCCGATTCACCTACGAAGACCTGAGCCAGGATGAATACATGGATGTGGTGGAGGCCACGATCAACCAGTTCGAGGAAGAGTACGGCGGCAAAATAGACTACTTGGGAGCTCCTGACCTGGAGAGATACTGTTAGAAGTCGTCGAACCCGGCTTGAACCGTGTCGTCCTCTTCATCTTCTTCGAGGTCCCTCTGTTCCATGTCGTCCCTGTGTTCTGGGATGTGCAGTTTCCCGGCTTCCGGACTGTTCTCGTTGCGGTAGATATCGGCGTCTCCAAGGGCCTTGAAGAAGTCGTGAGAATCCATATCATAAGTGTTCTCCAGGTGTTCGACGTCGCTGGTTGCTGCCCAACTTACCGTCCGCAGGTTGCTGTAGTCGTCAATCAAGAGATCCGCCAGTGATTCGTCGACGCCGTCAACCGAAGCAAGCTCTTCGAGGAAGTGACCCTCGGCCAGTTCATCGACTTGGAAACTGTCGTAAGCCTCCTCGCTTCCCCTGTCCAGTACGTGGATCTCGTCGAGAATCCTCGTCCCGGTGATTTCGTTGTGGCCTCGAAGTGTGGGTTCCAGCTGGTACTTCTCCATTCCCTCTTCCGGTGCCAGTTCCAGGTAGTCAGGCCTGTAGTCTACGAAGATATCGTCCGAATCCTGTGACTCGGCTTCAAGGATATCAGCTACTGTGCCGAATGGCGCTCTCAACGGGACTACGTAATCGCCATCGTCCAGGAGAACGCTGCCTTCCAGGGCCTCATTCAACTCGGGTTCGTACTCCGGATCCGTGATTGAGTGGAAGTCGTGGCTGGGGATTTCCTCTTCGATCTCCCAAGGCCTCTGATACTGGTACTCTCGCAGGGCCTGTTCCGGATCACCGTTAGTTAGTCTCCAGCGATCGTCTTCTCTGAACCTGTCCTCAGAAGCATTGTAGCTGGCGAGAATCACTTCCGCGTGTTCCGGTGTATACCGAGCGAAATGGGTGTGCCCTCCGTGGGCGTCGACACCGATAAACTGGTACTCCGCACCGTCTACCGAGATCTCCGACGGAGGTTCTGCTAGATCTTCGATCGAGAGGCCACCTTCTGTATTTGTTTGTTTCAATTCGCCTTTTTATTACATTTGTATGGTTCTTGGGCAAGATATAAAAATAGTAGTAGCAAGTTATAATGTATGGAACTAAAGTGTCCGAAATGCGGTAGGAAATGGGACTACCAAGGAGACGCAGAAGTCTACGCGACCTGTCCCGACTGCAAAACCTCCATCAAAATAGAAGAAAACAAGGTGTGAAACCAGCAGTGACGGAGTACACAGTAGTAGAGAAAGAACAGCTGAGTGATTTCGAAAGCTACAAGCGCAGCCTTGGTATGCTACTTGGAGTCACTATTGCCAGTTTCGTTATCGGAATTGTCACCAGTAACACGGTAGCATACTTTTTAGGTGCAGTCTGGGCAATAGCTACGGTATTTATCTGGTACCTTGAGAAGGAATCTTTCCCTCATATCCGGGA
>Ga0207757_101087_pt1 | contig 13138 bp, 15 predicted proteins | sample A23P3SouthBayCA_2_FD_187752 | JGI IMG/M metagenome (GOLD analysis project Ga0207757, IMG submission 187752) | Aerobic enrichment media microbial communities from Eden Landing Ponds, California, USA - A23 P3 (2) (SPAdes) | ecosystem: Environmental > Aquatic > Marine > Unclassified | place...
GTGGGAAGCGAGTGTTGCCGACCGCGTCGAGACGGCGCTGCGAGACGCCGCTGTTGACGACGACCTCGAGAACGTCGATGCGTGGCTCGAGGACTTCAACGAGGCGTATGCGGAGGTGGCCGAATCGTTCTCACGCCTGCGTGGCATGATGGGCGAGGACTCGGCGATCGGCGAGTGGGAATCGCTGGTTGAAGATGTCCTCGCGGCGACCGACCTTCCCGTGGCGACGGTCCCCGACGGCGAGGCGTCGTTGCCCGATGATCCGATCTATGACTCGAGTCGGTCCTATGCAGAGAACAAAGCTCGAATCGATCGGTATCGGGTGTCTGAGTAGCGATTGTCGGCTACCGAGACCAACCGATAACGATCCGACAGCGGTCTGGATGCAGGTTCGCAGCGGAGAGATGTAGTTGAATAGCGACCAGTACAAGCAGAGCCATGAACGACGGATTTGACACACGCCCTGCGGCAAACAGAAAAAACGCAGCAAGCAGGCGCTGGTAAGAACCGATCTTGTCGATTTCAGCGTCAGTAAGTTCACGAACGTTATCGAACTCGACCATATCTGCTGCTCGAGTGTCACCCTCTGTAAAATTTTGTCTACATTTTTGATACAACGGTTCAGATAGACGATGATCGAAACCATTGATACATTTGTTACCCTTGCTGCCCTCGCTGCCGTCGCCTACACGAGTGTCCGCGAGCGGCTGTCTACAGACGAGACGCCCATCGAGGAAGCCAAACGCCTGTATGCCGCCGGGACAATCGACGAACCCGAACTCGAGGCCCGCCTTGCCGAGGCCGTCGACGACCGCCACGAACGGATTCGGCTGGTCGTCGAAGATGTCAACGGCGTCGGGCCGGCGACAGGGAAGGCGATCGCCCGCGAGTACGACTCGCTGGATGGGCTTCGGGAGAGTCGTCGCGAGCGGTTAGAAGGTGTCCACGGCGTCGGGGAACAGACGGCTGGGGCTGTGCTCGAGCGAGTGCGGGAGGATTAGTCACCCATCGGTTCGACGTTTTCGAGCCCGACTTTCTTTGCGATCTTGAGTGCGCGGTTCCAGCCTATTTTCTCGCCGGTTTCTATTCCTTGTTCGTGCCCTTCCTCGTAGCCTTCGCGCCACGTTTGGAACTTATCGCTGTTGCGGACTTGCTCCGCTACGTCGTCCTCTGTGTCGTTTTCAGACGAGAGTTCGATCTCCCCTTTCCGCCGGCTGTCGAGGTAGTTTTTCATCGAACTGTATTCCTCTTTAAGCTGGCCTGCCGTCCGCTCGTCGTGAATCCCGTCGTTGAATTGGGACTCTGCAACACCCATATGTCGATCATAAACATTCTGGAACGACGAGGCGCTGTATTCGTATTCCTCGCCCATTTCTTTGAAAGTAGACGATGCATCCCACTGTTCCTCGAGAATTTGAGCGAGTTGCTTGTGCTTTGACTTCGAGAAGTTGTGATTCACAATGACCAAACGGTTTGGTGTCGCGTCTTTTGGCATGATAATACAACAGCGAAGATATAACAAATACTTAACCCTGGATTGGTGGTGTAATACGGAGTCAATAACCCACAGCCAGAGTGGAAGAAAGGTAGGCCGTATTTATCAACTGAATACGCCTGCTTTGCCAAACGTTGGGGCAGTTACGCCGCCGATCGGATTATCGAAGCTACCACAGCGAGGAATATCGCAGCCATCCCGACGTAGATGAGCAGTGTGAAATCATTCACGAACTGTTCTGTGCTGGAACTGGCCGTCTGAATAATCACTTGTTCTACCATTATCGATCTGGTTGCATCTTCTCTATCAGGGCAACCAGTTGATTAGTCTACGTCTGTGTATTTATATTTCTAGTATGAATGGGATCCGGAATGTGGAGAAATCGGACACGAGACGCGCTCACTCTCCATCAAACACTTCCGTATTGTCCTCTGCCAGCTCGCTGGCTTCGATATGCGAGTACATTTCTGAGGTCGTCTGTGGGTCGGCGTGGCGCAACGTTCGTTGTGCCGCGGCGACCCCACGCTCACGATAGAGTTTCTCGCCGACCCCACAGCGGGCTCCGTGTAGCGTGAGGTAGTCTTTTTTCGAGTATATACTACAGTCCCCGAATCACGTCTGCGTGCTTCGACGCTAGCTCACCGACGCGGTCACTCTCGTAGTCAGTCCCTCTGGGCGAACGGCATTCCAAGATAGCAGCACCCAATTCGCGGAGGAACGTTGGTGCGTCTCCTGGCCCGTATTTGTGGATGCTATGATACCCACCATCGACTCGGTGAGTTCCGAGCACGTCGATCATCAACAGTCTCGTTGGCTCATCACCCATATAATGAAATTCGACCTCACAGAGTTTTATGAACGGATACTCGCCCTCTAACTCGTTGCAATCGTTGCACACGTGGCCTTCGTGCTCAGATGTTCGCTGCCCTTCTATCGGGTGCGTAACCTCAATCTTGAATGGCAGGTACTCGTGTCGTTTCTGGAGTTTATCGCCGCATAGGTCACAATTCGCCTGAATGTACGCTGGGTCGTAGTTTCCATAAACCATTATATCACCGTTCGAACGCCTCTGCAAGTCGCTCGCGCATGAACTCACGCCGGTACTTCCGCCGTTCGGCCTCCGAGAGATAGTTTTTCAGTACCACCGACGGATCGCTACTCCCCTGTTCGGCGGCAATCACGTCCAGATTCTCGAGCAGGTCGTCGACCGCGTCGTTGTAGGTCGTATACCAAAAGCGCCGGCCCACTTTCGAGGTCGGTTGCTCGCCCCGAACCTCGATATCAGCACGATCGGCGAGCCGTTGGAACCGTGCTTGGACCGTCTCGCCAGTAATATGACCGCTTTCGGATTGGTTCGACGGGAACAGATACCCTGACCACTCGCGGTCTCGAGCGCCGAGTTCGTCGAGCCGATCGGCGAGTTCGTCCACGCCGTAGATCAACGCGACCGTGCCCGGTCCATTCTTTCGCTCATCGAAGTGGATGTGTAGGTCGTCGCCTTCGAGGACGAGCTGGGAGACGTGCAAGCCAGCGACCTCGTTGCGTCGCAGCCCCCACGCACACAGCGCAAGCACAACGAGTCGTTCGTCGGGCGATTCGGCGGCGTCGTACAGCGTCCCAACCTGCGTGCTTTCGAGGGTCGGGTTGTCGGGTTCATCCGGTACCTGATCCTGCCAGATTTCCCGGTGGTCGACGTCGTCGGTCGGCACGAACGCACTCCCGTGGCGACTCGAGACGTGCTCGTAGAACTGGTGGACGTCGCTGAGATAGCGCAGCATCGACTGTGGACTCTCTAGATCGTCTTCAAGTGCATCACAGACGGCCTCAACGCGCCGGAGTTCGTCATACCGATTCGATTCGTCCATCACGCGGTCAGCGATCGCCGCTGTGCCGTGGACTGACTCGTACAACCGCACGTAGGTTGCAAGCCGATAGCGTTTCGAGTCGGCGGTAGCCTCGGCACGCTTGCGTTCGACACGGCGGAGGAACGCCTCGAGTGCGTCGATCGTCGTTTCGTTGTCGATCCCCCACTGGTAAGAGCTCTCAGTATCGGGGTCCTCGTAACCGACCGTCTCGAGAAACTCGGTTAACGTCATGTCGTGGTGTTCACGCAGCGTGTAAGCGATGCCCGAAAAGCCGGCGTCGACGAGGTCCTGGTAGGTCGGCCGTGACTCGAGGTCGTGACCGGCCCGTCGCAGCGACAGTTCAATCTCAGCATACCAGAACTCGCGGAGTTCTTGTAGGCTCTTTCGAGACCAGTTGATCGGTTCCTGCTGGCTCATGCGCTCACCCGCTCGAGAAACCCCATTTCTGCGGATTGTGGTGATTCTAAGACTCTCATTTTCACGTATCTGAGTACAGCTGACAGTCAAGTAAAACTACTGCTTGTTCGTGTGTCCGGTGTGGACACGCGAGTTTAGTAACACAGCGGAGAAAGTCAGTTAAATTGAAGTAAATCACATGCCGCTATATGATTTGCGTGCCGAATTTGAACACTAGTCACGAGTGTTAAATCATTCGAAAACAAACGTATTGAGATTCAGCGGGGTGGTTCGAGACTATCGATCGATTGTCCGAAGCGTCGATTGGATCTTGCTGAGTTTGTGTTCGATGTTCTGGAGGTGCTGGTTCCGCGCTTCCATCAACTCGAGCATGCGTTCTGTTTGCTCGTCGTCCATGCAACCGTACATGGTTCGTGTCAGAGTTAAGGATTGAGATAGTACAGTGAAAGTGGTTTCTTGGAATGGAAACGTGACAGTATGCAACCCCAGGTAGTTATTCGCAAACCTGTCATTCTTCCTCATTGCCAGCCAGAATAAATTACATCCTTGAAGTAGTACAGACACACACAGCTTAGCAATACAAGACACGCTGTGTGCCTAATACGAACCCCCAGTTAAAGTGCTTTAGAGAGCAACAAAAATTCAGTAATACAAGAAGAATACGAACTATAAATGGCAGATGAAACAATATCAGTTAATGATATAACGAAATGTGGGGACTGTGAGGGTCTTTACGACCCATGTGAGCGTCACTTGGCTCGAATTAACGAGTTAGGTGTCGGTCGGTGGGAAGCTACTGGCGATATTTCTATAGAGGACGTTCCTCGAGAGACTCGTTATTATACGCTCACCAAGCATGCTCAGCATCGAATGGGTTCACGTCGTTTGAATAAGCGAATTGCCCATCATGTTATTGAAAACGGTGAGATAAAAAGAGCGAAAGGCGAAAATACCTTTAAATTCATCGGGGAAACAAGAAATTGCGATGAACAGACAGGCAATTGCGTAGTTGTTGTGTCAGTTACAAAGGAAAGACTAGAGAAAAGTATCACAAATCCTATTATTACCGTGTATATGGAGGATTCTGAAAGTGACCTAATTGATCAGCCTGAAAAGAAGCCGTCGGAAGCCCCCTCCTCCAAGGAAAAAGAGCCGTCGGGAGACCTCTCCTCTAAAAAGGGATGGAAGCATCTGGACTATGGAGAGGAATATTCTACCACTATCCATCATACCAGTCGCGCTGGGGATGGAATCATCCAGGTAGCTGAAGAAGACGGGTACCAACGAAGTGTCAATATTGGCCCCGTTGTGGAAGGTGCAGCAGGGAAACACGTCAAAGTAAAGAAAATGGATAACCAGTTTGGAGTCTGTCTCACAGAACCAGTTAGAGAAAAAAATTATATTGAAAACCATCCAAAGAACCGCGACACTCGAGAAGACACTGCTAACTCGACTGTGGACGACGATCCTGAGGTCAGTGAACCAGCACATTCGAGAACTCTTGATGCCGAACCATCCGCCGTCATTAGTCCAGAGAATGTGAGTCAAGAGATTAGAGAACCGTCAGAACCGCCTCACGAAAAAGAACAAGCAACAAAAGAGAAGCAGAAAGAGGGCCAAGAGACAGAGGACCCCACCGATACTGTGGACACCAGCCCCGTCGAAAAGGAGAAACCATCTTCTATTGATCAACTCCGAAAAGACGCCGAAGCAGCAGCTATTACAGAAGTCTCTCAACGTACGACCACTATCCAACAATCAAAACCAGAGTACTCTCGCTCTCCAGAAGTCAAACAGTATGTTAAAGCACGGGCAGATGGGTTGTGTGAAGGCTGCGGTGAACCTGCCCCATTTATCAGTAAAACCGGTGAGCCCTATCTCCATGCCCATCACATCAACGAACTTAGCGGTGGTGGATCAGATACGCCTGACACCGTTATCGCCCTGTGTCCGAACTGCCATTACCGTGTCCATCACGGCGAAGACGGGGAAGAATACAACAAAGAACTGTTAGCGGTTGTGAAAGAGAAGGAACAATAAAGCGTTTTCCCGATACCAGCAATCGAGATCAGAACTAAGCAACTTTCTTCACAGAACACAGCGGCGCAAACGTTTCAACCTCCAGCTCAAGACGCGTCTGACAGTGTGGACTCCGTTTTTGCATGATTTAGAAACTGATTGTCAACAGTTCTGTACACGCAGGATATATCATCATTATTCCTGTGTACCACCGCGGTCCGACCGGATTTTTCGGAGGTGGCGATCCCGACTGCCACCTGAATCCACACGATAGGTTTTAATGTTTAGTATTCGACGATAAATCTAGAGGCGAGAATCACTGAGAAAGAGAGCGGTCACTGCCAGCAGGAGAAGACCTCCTTGCCAACGTTCTCCGATAACGTGCACAATCACAATTTCGAGGTCCTGTCTCGGTAGATCAGTGTTATAGCCCACTGTGGAATCCAATACCTGTCAGAAAATTTTTGCGATCGTGGCCGCAGTCTGCACGGCGCGCAATTATACCGCCTTCTTAGGGGCATCCAGGGAATCTAACATGCAAGACAGTGTGCGGTCGGTCGCTCGCTCGCAGCGTCCGCGTTCGGAACAACTCGTTTCGCCATCGGCTACCACCCAACTCTCACCGACCGAACCCGGCGCGTCGCCTCAGTGTGGGGATATTCTCTGGCGACGCCACGACGCCGAAGGCACGACGAAGCTCGTGGAAGTGAGCCCGCGACTCAAGGACGACGACGACGGCCACATGGAGTACGTCCTGTGGGAACCAACACACACCGAACGCTGGCAGCACCGCGAGGAGGATCTAGAGGACTGCTTTTGGGATACGGGCCTGTACAGCGACGAAGCCAAGCCCGTCATGGATAATCGAATTTGTGAACTGTGGCAGCGCATTCGTCAGCCATAGCTGTTAGGATTTGTGACACTGTTTTCGTGATGATTTGTGATCGTCCGAGTGCGGCGTGCTTGAGGCTACGTCGCAACCAGCCACGCTGGCAGGTTTTCTACGGAAAAGAGGTGTTAGGACTCGCGGCGTTCCTCGAGGACGAGTTCGGCGACGCGTCCGGGCTGTTCGGTCGCGAGTTTCAAGATGGCGTTGTGAATCTCGCGTGTTTCCTCGTCGAGCACACCAGCCTCGGCGAGTTTCGGCCCGATCGTCGTTCGGCGTTCCGTTTCGAACTCGTCCCACGTCTCGGCGCGTGCATACAGCGGTTTCTGGCGGACTTCGCTGTACTCGAAGGCCGGACCCGTTTCGGCCGGATCACGGTCGGTCGCTGGCTCCGCAGGTGGAGTCCGCGCCGACTCCGATGTGGAGTGGTGTGAAGTAGTTGGCTCCGATTGGTCCTCGGTCGGCGTCGCGTCAGCCGCCTCGTCGTTGGACTCAAGGTCATCAAACGGATTGTCAGTCATTGGCTGGTCCCTCCGTTCGCGACGATTTCGGCGAGGTGTTCGTAGTATTCGATCTGGTCGCTTTCAGGATCGTAGTCTTGGAGTGGTTGGTTGTGCTGAAGCGACCGCGAGAGTGCAGCACGATGGCGAATCCCCGGCGTCGGCGCGTCCATATCCCCGGCGTCGATTGCGTCGAACTCGTCGGCTGTGATCCGGGCAAAGTCCGGGACCGCATCTTGTAGCGGCTGGCCGGGATTGACCTCGTAGCTGGCCGTATTCAGGTTCTCGAGCAGTTCGCGGTCTTCGGTCTGTTGATCGATCCGATCCGAGAGTTTGTTCGGTACGACCGCAAGCACGTCCACGTCGATGTACTCGCGAGCAGGTTCGATGAGCCGGTCCATCGTCCGTTTGTAGCCGCCGATTGCACTCGAGCCCGGTTCGATCGGAATGATGACGTTCCCCGTCGCGACGAGTGCATTGTTGTTGAGCATCCCCGGATACGCCGGACAGTCGAAGACGATGTACTCGTACTGGTCGCCGAGCAGTGGGTCGACGATCTTCGATTTGACACGCGCGGAGCCTTGCATCGCACCGGCGAGGTCCTTTTCGACATCCTCGAGCGTGTTCGACGACGGGAGCAGGTCAAAGCCGTAGTCGGTTTCCCGAATCAAGTCCGCCGGCGTTGCCGTACCCTCGAGAACCACGTTGCCGAGGTTCACATCACCTCGGTAGGCAGACTCAAAGCCGAGGCCATTCGTCGCGTGGCCGTTCGGGTCAAGGTCCGCAAAGAGCGTCGGCCCGCGCTCGGCGAGCTGTCGTGCGAGATTCATCGAGGTCGTTGATTTGCCGACACCGCCTTTCAGGATGACCACGCTGACTGCGCGTGGCTCGTCTGTAGCTGCCATATTATGTGGCTCCGCCCGTTGCAAGCCCGATAGGTACCTATTGTACCTCGAGTGCTTGTTTCAACGGGCATTCTCTACATTCTGACTTTTGTACTTAGTTCTACCGTAGGCAGCTGCAATAGGTGCAGTAGGTACCTCAGCTACAGTACCTATTACAGCTATTGTAGGTGACTTAGCTATAGTACCTATTATAGCTATTGTAGGTGGCTCGCGTAAGTTGTGCCAGCAATCTCTGATGGGTGGGCAAGGCAGCATCGCCACTCAAGAGACCAGAGGAGTTACAGGCGGCAAAGCCGCCCCAGTTAAAGCTGGTATTTGACAGTCGACGGGCGTCGGCACGCGAGACTATGCGTGCAAGACGAATAAGCGTTATGTCAGAACGGCCCTCGACTGCTACGGCTCGCCAGAGGGGCGGCAACAGCCCGTGAGTCAACACCGGCAGCGTGAGCGCCACACACGGCTTTCGGCTAGTAGACTTGCCAGTTAATTCGCACCCAGTGACTCTTCTCGTGTAGACCATCGTTATCGGAAATAAGCCTGTGCAGCACAGTCAAGCATGTTTCTGGTGCGCACCTTCCCGAGCCGTCGAAGTCAATCGACGGGTGGTACCGGCCGTCGCTGTATCTGTGGAATGCGAGATCCCATAACTCCATGTCACCAGTCCACCCTAATCAGCACATCTTCACTGGAGTTTGGCGAATCTACTCTTTTTCATCGTTCGTCGATCCAGGTATGAACCATGGATCACTGTCGAAGACCTCCACGTAGGCGTATCTCCCACGAAACCAAAGCACGACGACACGTCATTGTCGCGTCCCAACAGCGCGACCACGCTCCCACCCAACACCGAATCCACGACTGACTCGTCGCCGGCTCGCACGGGACGGACTCGCCACTTTTCGTCGTTGTGGACACTCCGGATGCCGAGTGAAGGTTTGTCCGGACGATCTAGCGACCAAAACCGTCCGACTCGATTTCTTGGAGTCTCCTATCGACTGCGGCATTCAAAAGAGTTAGCCGATGTAAGAGTTCACTCTCCTCGTTAACGAAGAAATTACCTTCCGACTCCTCAAGCAGGCCAAGGTCAACAGCTCGATCTGTGAAATCTACATCACCGCGGTAAACCTGATTCGTTGAAATTCCAGCAGCACTCGCTAGGTCCTTTTTCGAATATTCGTTCGATGGATCAAGATTGCGGATTACCTCAACAAAATACATGAGCGAGTTATCTGCCAAGATATGCCATGGTGCTGTAAATTTATCTTCCGGCATGTCAGTAGATATTATCTGAAGGAATAAATTTGTTTAGTGGATTTGTCACTCGCCATTGACACCCACCAGGGACTAGTCGCTCACGCGCACCGTTTCAATCCCGTTCTAGGTTTCTACTGTCCTGCGACCTACACGCTCGAGGGCGGGAAGGTCCGCAAGTACCAGTTTCAATCCCGGTGTGGGTTTCTACCGCCCTGCGACTGTCTTCGAGTGCTTCTCTTACACGTTGGCTTGCTTGTTTCAATCCCGGTGTGGGTTTCTACCGCCCTGCGACGCGGTCGGCGAGCGTGTCCTCGACGTCGTCGGTGTGTTTCAATCCCGGTGTGGGTTTCTACCGCCCTGCGACGTGTAGGACTGAGCGAGAAGTGATGGAGGGAGCTGCGTTTCAATCCCGGTGTGGGTTTCTACCGCCCTGCGACCTCATGACCTTCTTCGCGATCCGGGACGACGTGCTGTTTCAATCCCGGTGTGGGTTTCTACCGCCCTGCGACAAGATGTCCCCAGACCCGACCATGCTGCTCGGGGAGTTTCAATCCCGGTGTGGGTTTCTACCGCCCTGCGACTCTCGTCAGCTTTAACGACAGATTTGAAACGGTCAGGTTTCAATCCCGGTGTGGGTTTCTACCGCCCTGCGACGACCTCATATTCGACTGAGAGCGATGCATTGCCATTGTTTCAATCCCGGTGTGGGTTTCTACCGCCCTGCGACCTGGAGGATTTCTGCTGATGATGCTGGGACTGGGATTGTTTCAATCCCGGTGTGGGTTTCTACCGCCCTGCGACCGTCAGTGAGATCGCGGGCGATCGTCCGCGGGTTGGTTTCAATCCCGGTGTGGGTTTCTACCGCCCTGCGACTCGACCGGCGCGGCCTTCTCGTCCTCGTCGTCTTGTTTCAATCCCGGTGTGGGTTTCTACCGCCCTGCGACGCTGCCACCATCCATCCGACGTGCCGATGCATGTTATGTTTCAATCCCGGTGTGGGTTTCTACCGCCCTGCGACCCGGTAGTATCCCTGTTGGCAACTCCCGATAGGTAGTTTCAATCCCGGTGTGGGTTTCTACCGCCCTGCGACTGGGGGTGAATTTTGCCTGAGCGGGTCAATAAAGCTTACTCTACCTACGACAGCGCGGCCCGCTCTCGTGGACCCCCGCTGTACACGGCTTTGAAAAAGGTCGACGAAGGCTGACGTCAGATGACGTTCGATTGCTCGTCCGGTGGTTCGGACCCGAGATCTGTCGTCGCCTCTTGACAGGCTTCGCAGAGCCGATACAGCCGTATTCGATCTCCGTCCGCCGGGTCGATATGGCCTTCGAGTTCGTCTTCGAGTTCGACCCGTTCGCTCTTCGACACGTCGAGTTCGAAGACGCTGTACTGTCGCCGCGCCCCGTATCGTTCCAGTGTCCGGTAGACGCGCCGACGATTCGTGTCGTCGCTGACATCGTACGTCACTGCGAGCCTCATCGCGACACCTCCAGTGCGTGGTAGTCGTCGAGTTCACCCGTGATCGCTTTCCGCAAGAGGATCACTTGCTGTCGGATCGCCTTTCGACGACTTACGCGGTACTCGAAGTGCGGGTGTGTCAACTCTTCGTCCATGTAGCCGTCGAACTTGTTCAAGTACGCTTGGAAGCCGTCGTCAGTGAGTCGATTGTCGTTGCCGAACTGATCGTGCGTGATCGTCCCACGGTTGACCAGGCGCGTGACGAACGCGTCACAGAACAGCGGTCGGAACTCCTCTTGGAGGTCAAGCGCGAGCGACGGTCGTCCGTGCCGATCGGCGTGGAGCACGCCCAGGAAGGGGTCGAGATTGTAGCAGCGTAGCGCGCTCAACACCTCATTCTTCATCATCACGTAGGTTAGCGACAGCAGCGAGTTGATGTGGTCTTCGGGCGGTCGTTTGCTACGCGTTTCGAACGTCCAGCCGTCGACGAGCGTCTCGTCGAGTCGGCCGAAGTAGCGTTCTGCGGCCTCGCCCTCTATCCCGCGAAGGTCGTCCTTGTTCGACGCAGTCGAAACGCGTTCGCCGAGATCCTTGAGGACGGTCGTCCCTCGGACGCCCTTCCGCGAGAGGATCGTCCGCGCGTTCCGGATCTTCGCCGCGATCATCGCCTTCGCGATCGCCAGCTCGTCGCGGTCGTCGAGCGCGTACTGCGCGCGGCGGACTTCGGCGATTGTGTTGCGCTCCGGGACGAAGCTCCCCCCGATACTTCCCGTTCTGCGTGAAGTAGTTGAGCACGATCCCGTGCTCGTTCGCCGTCGCGACGAACGGCGTCGAGAAGTTGACGCCACCGAAGACGTTGATCGTGTCGAGCTTCTCGACGGGGAACGATCCGAGTTCGCCGTCATCGCCGTCCACATCATAGATGACGACTTGCCCGCCGTCGATACGCACCTGCGAACCCTGCGTCGTGACGTAGACGACCGACTCCTCGAACATTCCCTGGCTTTCTTTCACACTAGATCACCCGGTGTCGTTCCCTCCCATCCGGTTCCTTCGGCTTGATCCAGTGCAAGTATGGCCGTTTCGCCCGGCATGCAATGCTCACAGACGGAGCACGCATCGCATTTCGGCTTGTTGTCAGTAACCGTCGGACTGTCGCTGACAGGCATGGTTTGGATCTGTAGCGAGGTCAGAAATATCGCTTCGGCAAGATTCACGCTGAGGTGTTCCGCCCCATGATCCAATCAGACATGAGCCGAGCATGCACTAGGGTCGCGTCCTGCCACAACGCGAGTGAGTCGTGCTCTGTAAGAGGGAGTACATTACCGAACGGACCCAAATGATAGCGTTCCTTAGCTTCGTATGGTCCCACCGGCGTGTATTGGGCGAGTACATCGCCTGCGATATCGATATGGTCAACGCCTTTGAGGTGCCCCTTTGTGATCCCGATCTTACCTTTTGTAAGTCGCCGTGGAAAACATCCTGCTGCAGATTCGCTGTTTGCCTGCTTGCGCCATGTTGCCGCTTGATTGAATGCTTCAATAGTATACGACCGAGCCTCCGATTGCGTGCCGGTGAGAATCATCCGCCCGGCAGCCCGCCGATCGATTTTCTTCAGATGGTCAAGCTCGTCGTCCATCGGTTGACGCCCGTGCGCGTCTTTGAACACTGTCGAAAGCCCGATGTTGTTGGACACGAACCGTCCAGTACCGTAGCGGAGTACGTATCCGAGTTGGTACTCCTTGTAGAGCTGATCACTGTCCGTGCAGTCGATAATCAGCGCTGACAGCGATCCAGGTCGGTAGTCGTGCATTTCCTTGAAGAGCGCCCAAGCGCCACCATCACGATACTGTGCCCTGTATGTCTCAAGGGTTTCCTCTAACTCGTCCCATAGCTCGTCCATGTTTACAACACTATTAGGCAATCGAGCGAGCCGTTCGGTGAAGTGATTACGAACAATCTCCGGATACAATCCTTCCTGTGGTGTGACACGCTCGCGGAGAGGTTCGTCGGCATGCTCCCAGAGGTAGCGCGTATAGGTAGCACAGAGGAGTTCATAGTACGGCGCCGCGGTCGTTTCGCTAATGCTCTCTCGGAACGCTGTCTGAAGGGCGTCCCGGGAGAGGTGGCCCTGTTCACACTGTGCAAGGAGTTCTGTATGGGCGTCTTCAGAGGTAATGACCGCGATTTCCTGAGCGCCTACATTTTCTCGAGCTCGCATCCGGCCGATCCGCTGGATCGCACTGTTTGCCTCGTACGCCGTACATACCAAGCGCCCGATCGCGTCGAAATCGACGCCGACCTCAAGCGCGCTGTTCCCGACGACGATATCGGCAGTG
>Ga0207757_101089_pt1 | contig 13125 bp, 15 predicted proteins | sample A23P3SouthBayCA_2_FD_187752 | JGI IMG/M metagenome (GOLD analysis project Ga0207757, IMG submission 187752) | Aerobic enrichment media microbial communities from Eden Landing Ponds, California, USA - A23 P3 (2) (SPAdes) | ecosystem: Environmental > Aquatic > Marine > Unclassified | place...
GTGTGCGAACTCCTGTGCCAACTTCCAGCACGTCGGCGGCCACGCCTTCGGCGGCGAGACGTACTCCGGCGGCATCGGCACCGGCTGGGAGGCGGGCATCGAAGGACTCGACACCGCCGCCGAGTTCAACGACTTCTGTACCGGCTGTTCGCGGTGTGTCAACGGCTGTCCCACCAAGATCGATATCCCGTGGATCAACACCGTCGTCCGCGACCGGATCAACCGCGGCAAGGAGCCGGAGGGGTACGACTTCCTCGTCGAGGGGCTGACGCCCGACGAGGAGCCCGGCGGACTGGATCTGGACAAACGGCTGTTCGGCAACTTCGAGACGCTGGCGAAACTGGGGAGTGCGACCGCCCCCGTCTCGAACTGGCTCGCCGACACCGGCCCGGCGCGATGGGCGCTCGAACGCGTCGCCGGCGTCGACGCCCGCCGCGACCTGCCCGAGTTCCAGCGCGAGACGCTCGTCGGCTGGTTCGAGAACCGCGTCTCGACGGTCACCGATCCGACCCGCGAAGTCGTCCTCTACCCCGACGTGTACACCAACCACGTACAGGTCGAACGCGGGAAGGCGGCGGTCCGGGTGCTAGAGGCGCTCGGCGTCTCGGTCCGTGTGCCGCCCGTGCGGTCGAGCGGTCGCGCCCCGCTCTCGCAGGGCATGGTCGCCACCGCCGAGGACCACGCTCACGACGTGTACGGCTCCCTCGCGGAACATCTCGACGCCGGACGCGACGTGGTCGTCGTCGAACCCTCCGACCTCGCCATGTTCGACCGCGAGTACGAGCGCTTCCTTCCCGAGGCGTCCGTCGAACGCCTGCAGGAGAACAGCTACGAGATCATGGAGTACGTCTACGGCCTGCTGGAGAACGGCGCCGACGCCGACGCCCTCCGCGCCGGCGACGGGCACGAGGTGGCCTACCACGCTCACTGCCAGCAGCGGACGCTCGGCCTCGAAGCCCACACCGTCGCGGTGCTGGAGGACCTCGGCTACGACGTGCTCACCTCCGACGTGGAGTGTTGCGGCATGGCCGGCTCGTTCGGTTACAAGGACACGTACTACGAACTGAGTATGGACGTGGGCGACGACCTAGCCGAGCAGTTCTCGACCACCGAGGCGCGGGATCGGACCGTCGTCGCCAGCGGCACCTCCTGTCTCGAACAGTTAGACGCCCTGCTCTCGCGGCCGTCGACGCACCCCGTGGAACTGATCGCGCCGTAGAGCGGCCGATCACACCTCGTCGACGACGGTCATCGCGTCCTCGACGAGCCCGTTGGGCCGATACCGGACCCGCTCGGTTTCGTGATCGTATCGAAGCAGATTCGCGTCCGCCAACGTCGGTAGTATCGAATGCTTGAGGGCGATCATCACCTTCTCGGGACGCACGGAGCAGTGGGCCGCGACGTGGTCGCCCACGTCACCGTAGGACGCGACTCCCTCGGCGTCGTTCACCAGATACCGGACGACGAGCCGCCGCCGTTTGTCGGCCAGCGCCCGAAAGACGTCGTCGACGGGGTGGGTCCGCATACGCGTACCCGTTCCCCCACCGGCTACAAATTGTCACCCCGTAACGTGACGACACCCCCTGTCGTGCCGCCGCCGTCCGGTGCTATTCCCGGTCTCAGACGGCGGTCTTCAGCGTCGCCTCGGACCGATACCGCTCGAACACCGACTCGACCGCCGCGTGCAGGTCGGGGTCGTCCGACACCGCGAGCGCGTACGGTTGTCCGTCCTTCGAGACGGCGACGGCCGCCGTCTCGTCCATGGTGCCGGCGAAAAACGTGAGGTCGTCCGGGTGGACGTAGATGTCGACCGCGTCCGATTCGACGGTCGTCGCGTGGCCGTCGCGGTAGTCGACTCGCGACTCCGCCCGGTCGTTCGCCCGCCGGGAGATGACTGCCTCGACGTCGAGGTCGTCCTCGGCTTTCGTCCGCGCCGCCAACTGGTCGATGCTCTCTTTCTGCACGCCGGGCGCTACCTCCCTGATGCGCGTCGCCTCCGCCCGGAGCGAGAGGACGCGGTCGAGGACGCTGAAGGGGTCGGCAGCCGACGCGACGAGCAGTTCCGCGCCCGCGAGACTTTCGAGCGGAATGTCGCGAAGCGCAGGCGGCGCGTTGCGGAGGAGTGGCCCGAAGTCGAGCGCCGTCCCCGTTGCCGTGCGGAACGCGTCGAACCGGTCCGCGACGTGCGAGCCGAACGGCGTGAGCCGCAGTCCCTCGTCGGTCTTTCGGAGATAGCCCCGTTCGTCGAGCGAGTTCACGATCCGAATGACGGTCCGGTGTGACGAGTCGAGCCGCGCCTCCAGCGCCTGCTGGTCGACGGGCCCCTCCGCCGAGAGGATGGACAGCGCTTCCGACCGGTTCTCGGACTGGCTCACGAATCGAAGCTCCGCGACGGCTCGCCCCATGGTCGTCACTCGCCCGCCCAGCACTTAAATCGGGAGCGTACGACCCCGCGCGTGCTCCGATTCGTCGCCGAGAACCGAACGTTCGCGGCCATCCGCGAACTATTAAGACCCGCGACGAACAGGGAGTGCATATGGACGGCACGCCACAGGAGATTACGACGCTCGTCGGGCGCGAGGTGTACTCGAACAACGGGGTCTTCGTCGGGGAAGTCGAGGACGTGCGACTGGATCTGAACCAGCAGGCCGTCACCGGGCTCGCGCTCGGCGAACTCAGTCAGGAACTGTTCGCCGGCCGCATCGAAGCCGGCAAAGGTGTCATGATCCCGTACCGATGGGTCCGTGCCGTCGGTGACGTGATCCTCATCAACGACGTGGTCGAGCGTCTCGAAGACGAAGACGAGGACGAAGAGGTCGTCGCTTAACTCCCGTTCCCTGCCTCGGTCGCACTACTCTCGACGCCCATCGCGTCGAACAGTTTCTTGCGGACCGCTTCCTCGGCCAGCGATAGGAGCGTGTCGCGGTTGTCCTCGCTCGCCTCGATGCCAGTGAACAGTCCCAGCGGAATCTCGACGCTCCCCTGCGTCGAGTGGCCGCCCGTCTCGCCGATGGCGCCGTAGGCGTCCTCCAACACGTTGCCGATGTTGATGCGGATGTCCTTCGACCGCGCGGCGAGGTAGATGGTGTCGTCGGCGATGCCGAAGACGGCGGTGGTGGTGATGCCCTCCAGATTCAGGAGATGTTGGGCGGCCTGTGCTAGCGCGTCTCTGTCGCGGATGAAGCCCGCGTTCGAGACGAGGTGGCTCCCCTGTACCTGCCGGTTCTGAATCGCCTCGGCGAGCACGTCGAGCGTCTCCGGCGACATCGACGGCGACTCCACCTGTTCCAGCGTGTCGTGGTTGGCGAAGGGGTAGAGGTACGCCGCCGCGGTCAGGTCCGCGGGCGTCGTGTCGCGCTTGAAATCGAGCGTCTCGGCCCGGATGCCGTACAGGAGCGCCGTCGCCACCGCCTCGTCCGGCGAGAGGTCGAACTCCTGAATGTACTTCGTGAGGATGGTCGAGGTGGAGGAGACGTTCGGCCGCACGTCGATGAACTCGGCGTCGTAGTCGGACTCGGGTTCGTAGTGGTCGATGAAGATGTCGACGCCGGTGTCGAGGTCGATGTCGCCCGACTTCATGTGATCGACCAGCGCGACCAGCGCGTAGTCGTCCAGCGACTCCACCTCCGAGAGCGGGAGGAGTTCGATCCCGAGGAGGTTGACGAACGCCCGGTTCTCTTGGTGGCCGATGTCGCCGTGGTAGAGGATGTCGGCCTCCACGTCGTGGGCCGCCGCGATGGCTTGCAGGGCCACCGCGCTGGCGATGGAGTCCGGATCGGGATTGTCGTGGGTGAGGATGGCGAGTCGGCCGCCACCGGAGCGCAGGAGGTCGGCGAGTTGTTGGGCCTTGTACTCCAGTTCGCCCGTCTCCAGCGCGCGGAGGGCCGACTCCGCGATGACCTGCGAGGGGTTGATGACCACGTCCGCACCCGCCTCGGTGAGCTCGTCCTCCGAGACGGGATCGGAGGCCCGGACGATGATGAACTGGTCGCCGCCGCGTTCGCGGATGGTCGACACCGCGGCCTTGTTCGCCTCCACATCGGAGGCGAGAATGAGGAGTACGTCGCGGTCGGCCACGAGGTCGGCTACCTCGTCGTCGCGGATGTCCGTCCGCCGGGCGTCTAGGTCCTGATCGCGGAGCGCTTCGACGCGGCTCTCGTCCCGGTCGAGGATCAGCACGCTCTTGCCCTCGTCCGCGAGGCCCTCGGCGACGGCGTGGCCGACGCTCCCACAGCCGAGGATCGCGTACGACGACATCGTCGAGACCGTAGCCGCGTTGCTCATGTACGCCGACCTATCTCGGCATCTCACTTAACACCGTCCCTTCGCCCTATTCGACGGGAAAGGAAACGCCTTTTACCGGGCCACCGATACCGATGGTACAGGGCCGGTAGCTCAGTCAGGTAGAGCGACGGACTCTTAATCCGTCGGTCGGGGGTTCAACTCCCTCCCGGCCCGTTTTCCTGCGAACGTCAGTGAGCAGTGAAAACGCCCGAGGGTGTTGAACCACGCGAGACGAACGCAGTGAGTCTCGCAATCGGGTTCAACTCCCTCCCGGCCCGCTTCACGGACGACAGCGTTGGATTCGGACGCATCGCCGGACGGTCCCAGTCGAACGGACCGACGGCGGTGTCGCTCACTCTCCCCGCTCATCGTTTTCTTGCGAACGACAGTTACAGGCAGTGACAGTTGTCCGTTCGTCCGTGTGACAGTCGATACCACCTCTCTATGGGACTATTTAACGACGTTTTTCTGCACGAATAGAAACTGGCTTTTGCGTGGATTGTCGACCACGGAGCACACACGAAGATGTTCCGCTTATCCGCTCTCAATCGACGGACCTCGAGGTGATCAGAACGTGCGAATCGAACGCGAAGCGGTCCTGATCGTGGTTCTCATCGGCTTGGTCCTCGCGCCGATGTGGTACTTCGCGCTAGCAAGCGGCGAGACGACGGCCGGCGTCCAGCTTCAGAGCGACGACGACACGGCTATCGTCCCCTCCGAGACGTTCCTCCCGACCCCGACCGAGGTCAACACCAACGTCTCCGGCGTCGTGACGTGGCTCGCGCTCTTCGTCCTCGTGGCGATGATCGTCTACACGAGGCGGTTCACCGAGCGCGTCGGGCGCGCGACCGACGTGCTCAGACTGGACGACGCCGTCATGCCGTCGTGGCTGACCTCCGAGGACCGGTCGGTGCTGTCGTACTGGCCGGCACGGGCGCCCTCCGCCGGACTGGCCACGCTCGGCCTCCTCACGTGGGCGGTCGTCGGCTTCGCGGCACTCCTCGCTTGGGAGGGTCTCAACTACGCTCGGACGCAGTTCCTCGGCATCTACATGGGCATGATGCTGCTCACGATGGGCGTCTGGGTGGCCGTCTACACGACTTGGTTCATGCCGAGTATCACGGTCGCAGAACGACGGGAGCACTAATCAATGGATCTCGACGACATCCCCGACGACGCTGTATCGCTCGACGAGACGGAGCACGACATCTCGGTGACGACCCGCCGGAACGTCGCGAAGATTCTCGGCGTGATCGGTGGCGGGGCCGCCATCGGTGCCGTCTCTATCAACTACATCACCGGGTTGGCCGACGCCGGCCTCGCCGGCGGCGAGGACCTCACGTACGAGAACATCTACGTCGAAGGCACCCACCTCGTCGATCAGGAAGGGAACCGCGTCTCCGCCGATCAGCTCGAACAGGGGGGCGGCGAGACCCTCACCGTTCTCCCAGAGAAGGAAGGCGGCGGCGCTCTCGAAAAGAAGAAGGCGACGACCCTGCTCGTCCGCTTCGGCCCCGACGACTTCGAGGAGCCGACACATCTCGACTGGACGGCAGACGGTTACGTCGCGTACTCGATGGTCTGTACCCACGAGGAGTGTCTGGTGTCGGGCCGGGCCGAGGAGAACCTCTACTGCCCTTGTCACGGCACCTCCTACGATCCGCTCCGGGGCGCCGAAGTCGTCGGCGGCCCCGCCCCCAGCGCGCTCCCGCAGCTTCCCATCGGCATCGACGACGACGGTGAACTCCTGCTCGCAACCGGCCCCTTCGAAGGACCCATCGGAGCCTCCCATGAGTGACGAGACGACGACCGACGACGACGCACGCACCGACGGCGGCGTCGAGCGCTACGAACACAGCCGACTCTACCGCTGGCTCGACGCCCGACTCGACCTCGACGACGACTCGTTCGGGAAAGCGTTCCCCGACGACCGCTACGGCTCGTTCCTGCTCGGCGAGGTGGCGCTCTTCTCGTTCGTCATCCTCGCCGCCACGGGGACGTTCCTCGGGCTGATGTACACGCCCGTCACCTCCGAAGTCGTCTATCAGGGACAGGTCGCGAAGTACGCGGGGCAGTCGGTGCCCGGCGCGTTCGCGAGCGTCCTGCGCATCTCCTACGACGTGCGCTTCGGGATGTTCGTCCGGATGGCTCACCACTGGGCGGCCTATCTGTTCGTCGCCGCCATGGGCCTGCACATGTTCCGCGTGTTCTTCACGGGCGCCTACCGCAACCCCCGCGAGCCGAACTGGCTCGTCGGCAGCGGACTACTCTTGCTCGCGCTCGGCGAGGGGTACTTCGGCTACGCGCTCCCGTACGACGACTTCAGCCAGACGGCGACCACCATCGGGTTCCAGATGACTGCCTCCATCCCGGTCGTGGGCACGATGCTGAAGAACCTCATCTTCGGCGGTGACTTCCCCGCCAACGCGACGTACATCCTGCCCAGATTCTTCTTCTATCACGTCTTCCTGCTCCCGGCGATCATCGTGGGGCTGATCGGCCTGCACATGTTCTTCCTGCTCCGCCAGAAGCACACGGAGCACCCGGAGAGTTCGCGTGATAGCTCGCCCATCGGTCCCGACCCAGACGACGAGAGCGTGGTCGTCGGCGTGCCCATGTGGCCCAATCAGGTCGCGATGTCGATCATCGTCTTCTGCTTTACCGCCTCGATCATCTCCTTCCTCGCGGCACTGTTCCCGGTCCAGCGGGTGGCCATCATCGGCCCCGCGTCGCCGCTCACGCAGCCGTCGGGCGTCCGCCCCGACTGGTTCTTCATGTGGGTGTTCGGCGCGCTGAAGATGACGCCGAATATCTTCTTCGGCTACGGCCGGTTCATCGGTGGCGTGCTCTTCCCCACCATCGTCATCGGGGTGATGGCGCTCTGGGTGTTCGTCGACCGCCACGACGAGCCGGTCCATTTCACCGCCAACCCGCTCGACCGACCCATGCCGACCGCCGTCGGCGTCGCCGCCATCTCCATGATCATCGTCCTCTCCATCGCCGGGATGGACACGTTCGTCGCGGAGACGCTCGGCACGAGCGCGGACGCCATCTTCCCGTACATGCTCGGGATGACGCTCCTCGTCCCGCCAGCGGAGGGGTTGATCGTCTACTACGCGCTCAAGCGCCGCTTGGCGCGCAAAGGCGAGGTGGCCTGAGATGCACCTGTCCCCGCGGGCCTACTTCGCGCTCGACCGCGCGACGAAGGTGGTCGGCCTCTGTGCCGTCGCTGGCGGCATCGCGGGGGCGTTCGGCGCGCTCTCGCCGCTCGCCATCGTCGTCGGCCTCGTCGTGGGCGTCGCGACGGTGTTCGTCGAATCCGGCGAGTAATCACGCGCCGACGGTCTGTCGCAGTCGAATTCCCAGCAGATACAGCCCACAGACTGCGAGGACGACCATCCCTACGAGACCGACGACTCCCGAGAGGAAAAAGAGGGTCGCGGCGGTGTTCGGCTGGCCGCCTCGAACTCCGAGCCCGGCGACGGCGACGAGGAAGGACCCAGCCCACAGTACGGCGCCGGCCGTCGCCACGCGGGCGATCCGAGGGTGGACGAACCGGTCGAAAAACGACGCCATACCGGCCCTCTCGTCGCGGCCGACAACACCGTTGCGATTCGCGGTCGGCCGAGCCGCAGTCTCGACCCAGTCACTGTCGACAGTAGAAGGAGTTACGAACTAGCGGCGGCTACAGCGGGCCGTGCCCGAGACCGACCCGGCCAACGTCGTCGTCTACACGCGCGAGGGCTGTCACCTCTGTGACGACGCCATCGAGACCGTCGAACGGGTCGCCGACTCCGTCTCACGTCCGGTCGACATCGAGACGGTCGACGTCGACGCCGACCCCGACCTGCGGGAGCGATACGGGGAGCGCGTCCCTTACGTCACGGTCGACGGGCGACCGCAGTTCAAGTATCGGGTCGACGTCGACGAGCTCCGGGCGGCCCTGACGGCGTAGCCGTGGCAGACGGCTCGTTTGCCTCGCCACCCTCGCGGGTGTGTGACGGTGTAACGGCTCTCTAACAGCCGTTGCGCGTTTCGAAAGGGGTTCAAAGGTACTTCACACAGGTACTGGTACATGGTTCGGAACGCTACGAAGCGGTCGACCCGCCGTGGGTTCCTGCGGACTGTCGGCGGAGCGACGGCGGGACTGTTCGCCGCTAGTCCCGTCACCGCCCAGAGCGGCAGCGGGACGACACATACGGTGACGATGGCGACGGATCGGGGCTCCTTCTACTACGATCCGGTCGGCCTGCACGTCGAGCCCGGCGACACCGTCGAGTGGGTCAACGAGAGCGGTCAGCACTCCACGACGGCGTACACGCAGGACAACCCCCGATACGACGGGAGTCGGCGAATTCCGGACGCGGCCCAGTCTTGGGACAGCGGCGTCTTCGAGGAACAGGGCGCCACCTTCTCGTACACCTTCGAGGAGCCGGGCACGTACGACTACTACTGCATCCCGCACAAGACGCTGGGGATGGTCGGCCGCATCGTCTGTGGGTCGCCCGGCGGCCCCGCCGAGGAGAACGCGTTCCCCGAATCGGACACGCCCCGCGGCGTCATGCCCCCCTCGGACACCATCGTCGAGGAGGGCAGCCTCGAGTGGCCGTACGTCCCCACCACGAACCACGGCGGCCCGCCGATGCTGTTCTGGAGCAGCGTCGGCGTCGTCGGCCTGACGAGCGCCTACCTGTTCTCGGTGTACGACCGGGCGTCCGGGCGGTACGCCGAACTGGACCTGCCGGACGACGAATAGCGCGTCTCGCCCTCGTCGTCCTGTCAGCGAAGGCGCGTGTCGACGAGCGAGCATACGTGTTTATTGCACAACAGTTCGTCTATGGTATGGGGTACCACGATGACGACACACTGGGAACTTTCGGGGGAGTACGCAGAGGCGTGTAACTGTGACGTGGCCTGTCAGTGCATCTGGCTGGAACCGGCCGACGACGACGGCTGTACGGCAGCGCTGGCGTGGCACGTGACCGACGGGCGGTACGGTGACGTCGTCCTCGACGACCGCAAGGTGGCGATGCTAATCGTCTCGGACGAGGGGGTCATGTTCGACCCCGACACGCAGTGGGACGTGGTTCTCGTCGTCGACGAGGATGCGACCGACGAGGAACGGGCCGCCATCGAGGACATCTACCTCGGCCGGGCGGGCGGCATCTGGGCGCCCGTAGCGGACGGCCACTTCCGGTCGACCGAGGTGACGACGGGGCCCATCACGTTCGAGCGTGACGGGGACACGACGACCGTCGCCGTCGGCGACGACATGTCGATGGAGGTCGTCGAGAAAGCCGGCTTCAACGAGGAGACTGGCACGATCTCGCCCCACCCGCTCACGTCGAGTCTGACGATGAAGACCGCTCAATCGACGCGGGCGACCGTCTCGTACGACGAGCAGTTCGACTGGGACGTGGGCGGCAACAACTCCTACGTCTGTGACTTCGAACTGACCAACGCCTGAGTGGATGCCGGGAGCATCGTGGTCCGTCGTCGTCGGCTGGCGACGCGTTCGGGAGACGCATCTCGTCGCGCTCGTCGTGTACGTGATCGCCCTGCTCGCGTGGCTCTCGATGCTGCGTCAGTGGCTCCCGATGCCGGGTTCCGGGGGCATGACGATGGACATGGCCGCGCCGGGCGTACCGGAGACGATGGCGACCGGTGCCGGTCCCGTCGGCTGGGGGCTCTACCTCCTGATGTGGGGTGTGATGATGATCGCGATGATGTATCCGTCCACCGTCCCGCTGATCCGGCTGTACCACGGAACGCTGGCGGGACTATCGCGCGGCGAGCGCCTGCTCCGCGTCGGCGCGTTTCTCGGAGGATACACGCTCCTCTGGACGACGGTCGGTCTCGTTCCGCTGGCCGTGAACGTCGTCGTGCCCGTCTCGGCGGTGGCGGGGTCGACCGCCGCGTTCGGGGGGACGCTCCTCCTGCTCGGCGCCTATCAGCTCTCGCCGTACAAGGACCGCTGTCTCGACCACTGCCGGACGCCGCTCGGCTTTCTCATGACCCACAGCCGCCCCGGCGTCCGCGGCGCGGGACGGATGGGGCTCGACCACGGCGTGTTCTGTCTCGGCTGTTGCTGGGCGCTCTTCGCGTTCATGGTGGTCGTCGGGACGATGAACCTCGTCTGGATGGCCCTGATCACGCTCGTCCTCTCCGTCGAACGGACGGTTGCGTGGGGCGACCGACTCGCGCGAGCGGTCGGTGTCGTCGCCGGCATCGCGGGTTTCGGCGTCCTGTTCGCGGCGACGCTCGGCGTCGCGTGAACGTCCAGTCTCCACGTCGCCTGCGCGACATTTATGTTCGGTCCGTCGATAACACGCCCGTGACGCGGACGGCTTCGCCACTCTCGATCCTCCACGTCGACGACGACGCCGCACTCGGTGACCTCGTGCAGACGTATCTCGAACGCGACGATTCGGTCGACTGCACCGTGACGACGACCACCTCGGCTGACGACGCTCTCGCTCGTCTCCGGTCCGACGACAGCGATTTCGACTGTGTCGTCAGCGACTATCGGATGCCCGGAACCGACGGCATCGAGTTTCTGAACGCCGTTCGGGAGACGCACCCGGACCTCCCCTTTCTCCTCTTTTCGAGCGAGGAGACGGGCGACGTGGCAGCCGAAATCGTCCACGCCGGCGTGACGGACTACCTCCGGAAGGGGTACGGGACCGACCAGTACACCATGCTCGTCCGCCGGGTCGAACACGCCGTCGACGCCGGCGGCCAGTTCGATTCCGAAGCGGCGACGGAGGCCGACGCCGTCGACGGCTCCACCGTCTCCCCGGATGCTCTCCAGTCCTTCGCCGTGAGCGTCGTCGGACCTGACGAGCGGTTCGACCGCGTCGACGACGGCTACGCCGCCCTCTACGACTACGACTCCGACGAGGTTCAGGGGAAACACTGGACCGAACTCCACCCCGAAGACGAGGTGGAACACATCCGAACGCACGTATTGCCGGTCGTCCAGCAGGGCGGCAAGTGGACGGGCCGGAGCACCGGCCTCCGCGCCGACGGGAGCACGTTCACCGAGTCCAAGATGGTCACCGCACTCGACGACGGCCACCTCCTCATCGCCGTGTCCGAGGTGTCCACGCCGACTCCCGAAGGCTGACGGCGACGACTCCCGCCGACGCTGAAGACGTCCTTGAGGACGCGACGGTCGACGACGCCGTCGAACACGGGTCGACGGGCAGCCGGACGCAGTCCGGAACCGCCGTCGGTCTGACCGTCCGTGTCGGCAGCCTCGTCGAAGGGTTCGACGTCGCGGACACGGGGCCCGGTATCCCCCCGACGAGCGCGGCGCCGTCTTCGAGCGCGGCTACTCCACGAACGACGGCACGGGCCTCGGTCTCCTCATCGTTCAGGCCATCGCCGACGCCCACGGCTGGGAGGTCGTCGTCACCGAGAGCGACGAGGACGGCGCCCCCTTCGAGTTCTCCGGCGTCGACCGCCCCATCCTCGCCTAATCGAACAGGAACTTTTATGTAGAATACGTCCGTCGTCGGAACCGATGCATTCGCACGTCGTACCTGTACGCGACTGACCCTTCTCCATCGACAGGTATCGACGTTCGACCGACCCGGATCCCGACGCAGACTGCGAATGAGCACATCCACACCCACCACCGAGCGCACCGCCCGACAGACACCGACGCTGACCGACGGCACGTGGCGTGCCGACTCGACGCCCGAGCCGACGACCGACGACCCCATCGGGAACGCCACGTTCCAGTTCAGTCCCGACTGTGACCTGCGGCTCTACAACCTGATCGACGAGGAGAATCGGGCGATGCTCGACTAGTCGAGGAAGTCCGGTTCGATCCGTTTCTCGTCGCGTTCCGCCCGGAGGTGGTCGGCGAACGCCTCGCGGTCCACGTCCTTGCGCTCTCGCTCCTTCCGGTCCCGCACCGAGACGGTGCCGCTGGCCTCCTCGTCGTCGCCGACGATGAGCATGTAGGGCACGCGGTCGCTGTGGGCCTGCTGGATCTTGCGGCCGACCGTCCACGAGCGATCCTCGATTTCCACCCGGAAGTCGTCGAGTTCGTTCGCGATCCGGTGGGCGTAGCCGAGGTTGTCGTCGCTGACGGGGAGGATGCGCACCTGTTCGGGAGACAGCCAGAGCGGGAACTTCCCGTCGAAGTGCTCGATGAGCACCATCAGGAAGCGCTCGTAACTGCCGTAGAGGGCGCGGTGGAGCATGACCGGGCGGTGGTCCTCGTTGTCCTCGCCGGTGTAGGTGAGGTCGAACCGCTCCGGCATGTTGAAGTCGAGCTGGACGGTGGGGCCGTCCCACTTGCGGCCGAGGGCGTCCTCGAACGCGAAGTCGATCTTGGGGCCGTAGAAGGCGCCGTCGCCCGCTTCCACGTCGTACGCGATGTCCTGTGAATCGAGCACGTCCCGCAGTTGCGACTCAGCGCGCTCCCAGATTTCGTCGCTCCCGACCGACTTCTCCGGGCGGGTCGCGAGCGCCACCTCCGCGTCGAGGCCGAACGTCTCGAACACGCGGAAGATGTTGTCCATGACGAGATTCACCTCGTCTTCGATCTGATCCGGACGGACGAACACGTGGCCGTCGTCGATGGTGAAGGCCCACACCCGCGAGAGCCCCGACAGCTCCCCGCGCTGTTCCTTCCGGTACACTTTCCCGTCCTCGAAGTAGCGGACGGGGAGGTCGCGATAGGACCACGACTTCTGGTCGAAGATGGTCGCGTGCCCCGGGCAGTTCATGGGCTTCAGGCCGTACTCCTCGTCGTTCACGTCGAGGAGGAACATGTCGTCGACGTAGTTCTCGTAGTGGCCCGACTTCTTCCACAGCTCCGTCCGGAAG
>Ga0207757_101092_pt1 | contig 13099 bp, 9 predicted proteins | sample A23P3SouthBayCA_2_FD_187752 | JGI IMG/M metagenome (GOLD analysis project Ga0207757, IMG submission 187752) | Aerobic enrichment media microbial communities from Eden Landing Ponds, California, USA - A23 P3 (2) (SPAdes) | ecosystem: Environmental > Aquatic > Marine > Unclassified | place...
TTCGGTCGAGTCCAGCGCCTGGCGGCACGTTCAGGTACGAGAACAAGATGTCATCACGGAATTCGTACGCTTGCCCGTTGTACGTTGTCTGCAACGCGTCGATACTCCCATCGCGTTTCGAGATGAATGGGATTGTCGTGTCACCCCACGGGCTCATCAACTCTGTCAGGACGTGCGCATCCGGAATGACGCGATCCGTCCCGAATTCCTCGCGTAACAGGAGGCGCGTCATCTTCACGAGTTCAGTCGCGCTCGACCCGGCAACGTACCCGACCAGCGGAATCTCGTGGTGCTGACTCGCTGCAATAACTCGACTCAGCGTAGAGATGTACCGCTTTCGGGTCTCCGGCTTCAACGGGTTCGCAAACGACGCAATCAACGGCCCGTCATAGAACACGACCGGCGTCTGATCGGTATCACCCGCATCACGCGCGTCAGCTAACTCCGAAAGTTGGTCGATGAGTAGCTGTCCTTCGTGTTCGAACCGATGATGGCCAACGAGTTGGGAATCAACGAACCGGTAGTCACCGTCCTCTGATTCCTGTGTGACCTCGTCAGGCGTCAAGAGTTGTCCTTCGACGCCGCGGTCAAGCCGTCCCTCGGCGTGATGATGGTTGACTGCCCATGCCGCTTGGACGTACGCGAGCGGGACGTTGAATTGCGTTGTCGGGGGGAGTTGTGACCCATCGACAGCCATCACCGGCACGTCACGAATAATATCGCGGGCCCACTCGTTGACCTCCTCGTGATTCTCCCACCCGTCACTCTCCGGGTACGGAACGATGAGACTATCCACTTCATCGAACTCGTCTGTCGGATACGCCCCCGGGTATGATGCGTCCTGAAGCGACGCTCGAATCTCAGCACTCGTCCATTCATCGGGCAACCGCTGAAACGCCTCCTGATATCGCTCCACGATCCCTGTATCGTCTTCGAGATACGTCTTAATCGTGTCAACGTTCGCCTCCAATTCAGACGCGACACCGCGTTTATCGATCGGCATTAATTGACCGACACCTCCGATGTCTGCCGGTCTTTCTCGATGGTGATGGTGTAGTCCGTCATCGAATCGAACGTCTGGTCGTGACTAATGACCGTGAGTTGCTCGAAGCTATCCAGTTGTTTGAGCTGGGTGACGAGATTCCGTTTCTTTTGCCGGTCGAGGTTCGCCGTCGGTTCGTCCAAGAACGCGATCCCCACGGACGCTAACTGTTCGAGGATCGCCAGCCGCACCGCAAGTGCAGCTGCCATCTTCTCCCCGCCACTCAGGGTCGAAAACGATTTTCGAACATCTGCATCGTGCACGACGATTTCGTAGTCGCTCGTCCATTCCAGCGTCTCAGCTGACGCGCCGCGAATCGACCGGAACAACTCATTCGCCCGGGACCCAATCCGGTCAGTGATGATCTCTCGCATCTTCGGCCCGGCCTCACGGACGTTCTCCCGCACCCAGTCGGCGAACTGCTGGTCCGCTTTCAGTTCCTTCACCTGCTGGAGTTTCTCCTGGCGCTCCTCTAGCTTTTCCTCTAACTCTTCGATCGTTTCACGAACCTCCGCCAGATTCTCCTCCTTATGCTCTAATGATCGCCGGTCACCGGCCAGTTCCTCCCGGAGTTTCTCGATGTCTGACTCCAGTGTCTCGAATCGTTCTTCATCGAACGACGCTTTCGTCTCCTCCAGTTCTGCCTCCGTCTCTTCGAGATTCGTTTCGAGGTCTGCAAGCTCGCTCTCCAGGTCTTCGACTCTCTCCTGCCGCTCTTCCACTTGCGACGCTTGCTGCTCGTGCTTGATATACGTCTGATGTGCCGACTCCGTCTCTTCCAGCGTTTCCTTGACCTCCGTCAACTTTTCATCCAAGCCCTCGAACTGCTCTAACTCGTCTTCAATCTCCGCCAGCGCCGACTGTTCTTCCTCTAGTTCCGCCCGTTTTGCCTCCAACTCATCAGGGACATCAGCATGCTCCTTCACTCGGAATTTAGCAGTCTGGTACTCATCGTACGCCTCCTCCAAGTCATCCTGCTCGGCTTCAAGATCCGGGAGATCCGACAATTCGTCTTCCAAGTCCGCTAACTCCACCTCTGTCTCCTCCTTCTCGGCGCGCAGATCTTCGATCTCACCTTCCAATGACTCGATTTTCTCCCGATATACAGGGATCTTATCGACACGCTGCTTGACCTCTCGCGCCGTGGCACGCCGCTCACGCAACGCATCGAGTTCCTCGGCGAGTTCCTCACGCTCCGTCTCGATTTCCTCAATCCGGGCTTCACGCTGCTCGATCGTCTTCGACCGGTGATCCTCGTCTAATGGACGGTCACACGTCGGGCACGGCGCATCCACATCCGTGTCACGCAACCTATCTAACTGCTCTTCAAGCCGTTCACGCTCGCTCTCCAGTTGCTTCCGGCTCGCCTCCCGGTTGTTGATCTCCTCAGAGAGCGTTTCCGGATCCGTCGTCTCCTCCCACTCGTCCTCTATCTCCGCAATCGTCTCTTCTTTCGCCTCGATTTCGCGCTCCTTTGATTCGATCTGCTCTGCCAACTCCTCAATCTCCACTTCGAGTGCGTCTACGTCGTCTTCGCGGTCTTTCAACGACTCAATACGGTCATCGAGTTCCTCATACCGTTCTTTCGCCTCTTCACGCGCCTCCAACGTCTCCTGAGCGGTCTCCAGTTCTTCCAGATCTTCTTCCAGCTGTTCGACCTCAAATTCGATCGCCTGGATCGTGTCTTCCTGTTCGTCTCGGTCCGCGACGAGCGCGTCCCGTTCGACCTCCTGCTTCTCTAACTCATCCTGCCGCTCGCGTGCCTCCTCGTACCGACGGTGCCCTTCCCGGTTCGCCTCGCATTTCTCCTGTGCCTCTTCGGCTGCCGCGAGTTCCTCCTTCGCCGTCCCCAAATTGCTCTCTGTCGAGTTGATGTCCCCTTCCAGCGAATCAACCTCCTGGTCAAGGCGGTCGATTTCCTCTTCAACAGCTTCCAACTCTTCATATTCGCCTTCTTTCTCCGACAACTCGCCGGTTTTCCGTTCGATCCCGGCTTCAATTTCCTCAATGTCATCGGCCAACGACTCCGCTTCCGCTCGCTCGTCCGGCAACCCTTGCACCTCGCCGGTGAGTGTATCAATGTCCCTACGGAGAGCCTGCTGCCGACTCTCGATTGCGTCCGGCACGTCCTTGAGCGTCTCCCACGACTCCTCGTACGCGTCCAGATTCAGGAGCGCATCGAACGTTGCCTTGCGATTTCGAGGCGTTTGCGAGAAGTCCGATAGGAATCGCGTTTGGGGTACCCCGATGCTGGAACTCCAGAGACTGCTAAGCTCGTCTCCATCTTCAACATCGAAGCGCGCACACAGCCAGTCCACCAACTGCGTCTTGGAATCGATGTCCTGATCGATCCACTCGTCAGCATCGGGATCATACCGGTGCACGCCGTACTTCGACCGGCCGACCGATCGAACAACTTTGTACCGGTCCGTTCCGTTCTGTGTGTCCTGCTCGAACGTGACTTCAACTGTTCCTGAACTTGCGCCTTCCCGCACGAACTCCTTGTTGTTGAATGGGAGCGAGTCGAACAACGCAAATCCGATAGCCTCCTGAACCGTCGATTTCCCCGCGCCGTTCTCACCGAGAATCGCCGTCACGCCGCCTTCGATCGGCACGACAGTCCGATCCTCATACGATTTGATGTCTTCCAACGCGACTTCCGTGATTCTCATTGCTCCACCACCTCCCCTGCCTCCGCCTCTCCGTCTGCTTCGTCGCCGTCTGTCGTGTCCTCAGACGCTTCCTCGCCTGTGTCGGCATCGGCGAACGGATCTTCTTCAATGTCCAGCACGACGTCGTCTGTCAGCTCTGGGAACAACTCCTGGCGCGCCGAACTCACGGAGTCACGAATGTCCTCAGCGACTTCGCCAGCTTGAGCCATCTGATGAGCGTTCCCTAACACGTCAGCGACATCAGCTGCGTGGTCATCGTAGATCGATTCCTTCGCAATCGTCTCGAAAACTCGGTTTTCTAACGCAGCCGTATTCAACTGCCCATCCTTGAACACTTCGTCCTCGTCAATCTCCGAGAGGAGTTGCTGCACGTTCGCCGTCCGAATCCCTGTATTCACCTGGACGTACAACGCGTCGCACGCGTCTTCCACCCACTCCGCAAGCTCATCCGTCCGGAAATCTCCACGGCTGAACTGCAACGTCCCCGTGAACCGAAGGTCGATAATCGGGTCTCGCGGCTCACCCTGTGCCGTGAACGCGTCCTGACTACAGTATTCTGTCATCGCAGCCTGCTCATCCCGAACGTGCTCCTGAAACGCGGTTTCGAGGTCGCCAGGTGACTCATATGCCGTCACGTCGAATTTAATCCGGTAGTATGGCCGTCGCTTCGTCGGGTGATGCGCCACGTCGCACCCAACCGCGTCACCACCAGACTCAGATTCTCCGGCGCTGAGTGTGACTGAGTAGTAGCCGTGCTCCCACTCAGGCCTCCCTTCCCGCGTGTTATGCGCTTCCGGCGACCCGGGATTGTAGATCCACCCACCCGACTCGTACCGCTTGTGAATGTGCCCGAGCGCCAGATAATCCACGACGTCTTTCACATCTCGCAGCTCGCCATGGGTTACTGTCCCGCCGAGCGTCGGCACCTCGTCTTCCATCCCGAAATGCGACAGCAACACGGTCCACGCCGGCTCACCATGCCTCTCATTCGTCTCTTGAATCCCCTTCGCCACCTGCTGGAGCGCCTGGTCTGTCTTCGCGCCGCGCCACTGCAGGCCGAACACGCGAATCGGCCCGTCTACGTCCGCGGCATCAATATCATAAAACCCTGCAGACTGTCCCGGCTCTTCCGGATCGTACGGGTTGAACCACGCTGTCTCCGGGTCCGCATTCAGGTTGGCTTGCAAAAACACGATGTGTCCGCGCTGATGCAGGTAATTCAGCCACGTCACGTCACGCGGTGTCAGGTTCTCGTCGTGGTTACCGCGCGAGACTAACACCGGTACCTCATCAGGGATCTGTTCGAGTTCCTGTTCGATTTGATGCAGGATCTTCGGGCGCAAATCCCGTGAGTGGAACAGGTCACCCGGTAACAAAATCGCATCCGTCCCGCGCTCCTCAATCATCTCTTGGAACGCAGCACGCGTGGTCGATACCATATCGTCCTCGCGTTGTTTCAACCCGTACTGTCGATGGCCGAGGTGCGTATCAGCGATGTGTGTGAGTGTCAGCATGATCAGTGTGTTGTGGAGGGTACTTGTTCAGCCAAGCGTGCTACCAAATCACGGGCCTGTAAGTATGTGACTACGTGTAACCGGACGACTATTAAACATCATCCAACCAGAGTGGAAGTGAAGTAAAGACGACATACAATCGTCATCCGCGCTCGTGACGCCGTCAAACAAGGCCGCAAAGACAAACTCGACCTCTTCATGAGAACCCAAAACCCCGTAGATATCGACGGCGACATCCTCAAACAAACACCAACATCTTCCTCGGCCTCCCATACTGCCTCACCCAACACAGCAACTGAGGCTAGACGAACCGTCATTTAATGGATAGAACTAAATGACTATTCTGCCACATAATGCAGTATGAATCGGGTCCCCGTCTCCTCAAGTAACCTCAGCAGTGTAGGGTACGATGAGTCGAATCAGGTTCTAGAGATTGAGTTCCACGGTGGAAGAGTCTACCAGTATTTCGATGTCCCCCAGCGAATTCACCAGGACCTCATGAACGCCGGTTCGCACGGGAAATACTTCCATCGAAATATCGAAAATAAATACCGATACGATCAGGTCAAATAATGCGTGTCAATTTAGTCCGTATCCAAGACCCCCGAATCGAGAGGGCGGAGCCGTGAGTGACGGACGGACTCACGTTTCACGCCTCTCAGTCGAGAATATCGGGAAATTTGAAGGCTTAACACTCCAGCTGACCCCGTTCACACTCTTAGTGGGTCCTAACGACGCTGGAAAAACCACTCTCTTGGAGGCATTACAGACTGTATGCGATAATTCAAAGCTGGACATTAAGCAGATCCGGCGTGATGTGACACGAGACACCGGAAGAGCACCCGACGCCTCAATCGAAGCGATCATTGAAAACCCGCCGGACGACCTGGTAGATCGTGCCAATCTTGAGCATGGCGATGCTGCAGGGCTGAAGATCGAATGGGAAGTAACTGGAGATTCAGAAGAAGATGTCTATTTGGAGTCCCCAGACCACTATCTCAGAGAGCGGGTTCCTGAAGATGAGCGGCTCCACAAATGGGACTATTATGCGGATGGCGAAAAGGAGATTCTGAAGGATTACGATATTGAGCCAGGAAGCAACGCTGATGAGCGGGAAGAACAGTTCGAGGATTTGAAGGCTGAGATCCTCGAAAATCCGGAAGACACCTGTCTTGATTGGATCTCTTGCGGAACCAGAGAATTCGGCCGTTTAGCTCCAGCCAGTGAGCAAATCGATACCGAGGATGTGGACAGCCCAATCAAGTTACTCTCAAAACTACTCCGTCAAGAAACCAAATCGTTCCTCTATGCCGAGGATGAGGATGGTGAGAAGAGTGGAGTTGACGAGCTTGTCGAAATTGAAGAGCAAGCGACGGATGCGCTTAACGAACGACTCGAAAGCCTCTCCGACAGGATGGAGCGATACCTCCCCGGTCTGGATAAGATTACAGTAGATCCTGATTGGAGTTTTGTCAACGGAGCAGATCTCTCCAATATTGTGCTTCGCCGGGAAGGTGAACAAATCCCGCTTCAAGAACTGGGTGGGGGAACTAATGCCCGCTCGGCCCTCTCAATGCTTGAATGGAGCGCAGAGGCCAATGAAGGAAAAGAATCCGTCATCCGGACGATGGACGAACCGGATCACCGCCTCCATTTTGACGTCCAACGGAGGCTGATCAATCTTCTCCGGAGCGATATCTCGGGTGAAGATAGTTATCTCTCCCAGTGTATCGTCTCGACTCATAGTTTGATTATGGTCGATGGGACCCCGTTACACGAAGTAGTATATCTCCCTGAAGAAGTGGATACGAACGACGAAAGAGCTCCGCTAGTTTCGAAAGACGAAGCAGAGGCGGAAGATTTCATGGGCAACATCATGGCCGGTTTGGGACTCTCTGCCAGCTGGGTCTATCTCGAACGAGCGATGATTGTCGTAGAGGGCGCAACTGAACACAACTATATCGAAGAACTATACCACCAAGTCACCGGTAGCACCCTCGTCGAGGATGGGGTCCAAGTCTGGGACAGTCAGGGATGTGGCCATATCGTAAAAACCCTCCAGCGGCTTCAGGATAGCGGGCGAGCACGAACGTTCGTTATCCTGGATTCCGATGCAAAAGAGGAGACCCATTCTGAAGATACTCTTGAAGACCACCTTGGAGATATGTACGAAGTCGGAGGTTCGGAGCCAGAACTCGTCTGGATCGGTGACAAGGAACTTGAAGACACATGGGAGAAGGACGACTTAGCCCGACTCGCTGAAGAACACTGGCCGCGTGCAGATGGCAATGACTGGGATGAAATCCATTTCCAGTCAGTAGACGGGGCAGAGAAACCGAGTGACGAAATCGTTGACACCATCCGAAGTGGCTGCGCGCAGAATATCCCAGACTGCCCCAGTGTGACTAAACCAAACATAGGGCTTAAGATGGGGAGATTAGACGATGTAGAACACCCTACCGAGATTGTCGATATTATGCAACATGTTCATGAATACTGTAGCCAGAACTGAGAGAGAAGCATAGGTTGTCTCGTCAACCGTAATACTTCGAGCTACTATCGATCCAGCCTGTGAGCGAAATCCCAACACAGCATGTCGTCCGGCTTGTTCGTCTGTGAGCGTCACCTCCGCTGCGTAATCTAGGTACGGAGTTCTGCGGCCGCAATGATCGGCAACAGCGTCGTACAATGCCACTTAGAAGATCGCATCGGCATCACTCTCTGTCCAATTCGTATCGTAGCTTGAGAACACCGCGGCGTCAAAGACACAGGGTAGCACATCGGCTGTTGAACAGCCGTCTTGAACGATGTCCATGATGAAGTTGTAATACTCCGGCGTGCTGAGTCCTGACCCGGAAACGTGATAGGGAAGATCAAAGTTCGCGTTCAGCCACTTCGTGATACGAGAATCAAGTGGGATCTCGAACCTGGTCAGACCGAGAATCTGGAGGATATTCCGCGCTTGCTTTGACCCTACTCTGTGGAGTCCATCACCAGCGAGCCGCTCAGACAGGTAAGTCGCTGCTTCACGCTCCGTCCCCGGATCACCGGCTTTCGGCTCTCGCGTTCGTGCCTCCCGTAACAGCTCCAGTTCACTCCACAGTTTGTCCCATCCTCCAGAGTCCAGACGTTCGAGATTCGCCTCACAGGCGTCACCGATGTTGTTGTAGTACCGAATCCCCCCGTGTTCTTCGAGCGTCTCAGAAACGAATCCGCTGACGTCATCGACATCCCGACACTGATCGAGACTCACCGTCTGAATTTTGTTCTTCAGAAATTTGGACACATGACTATCTGGTCCTGAGCGCTGCTGGGAGGTGAGTAGTGCTGCGAGATGCGCATTCCAGAACTGATCCGGAGTGATTTCGATATCGGCTTTGGACACGTTCTGTTCCCGTCGTTTCTGCACAAACGGATCGTCTTCTTGGTTGGTGATTATCTCAAGAACGTTGTCGATCTCCTCGTCCGAGAACGTCCATTCGACCTGAGCCATATGTATCCGTCTTATGCACTGCCGAAAAATCTGTTGAGGATGTTTCAACTCCAGTAGCGTGATTCCCACAGGAACTTTCTGCCTTCTCTGAGCAATCCGGTGTATGGAATCGGGAAAGAAATCGTTAGAAGAACTGACGACAGCAGGGGTGTTCCACGTTCCGGAGTACCAGCGGTACTACTCCTGGACCGAGCCGGAGTGGGACGACCTCTGGACTGACCTCTACACGCTACCTCCGGACAAACAGCACTACTTCGGGACGATTATCATCCAGAAGACGGATGAAACGGAAAGCGGTGGGAGTACTGGTGGATACGGCTCTTCCAGAGAGAAACCGATCAACCTCCTCATCGATGGCCAACAGCGTCTCACCTCGCTTGCGCTGTTGGTGCGCTCGATGACGGAATGTCTGGAAGATATCGCACCTGAGACGGATCACGAGGCCGAGATACTCGGCGACGTCGAAGAGATGCGCGAGACGCTTCTCGTTGAGGACAACATCTACCAGCTCCAGTTGCTTGATGAGGAGGATAACAAGTATCTCGAATGGCTGCTTACCGGGCACGACGTTCACGAACCGGAGCGCCCGTCCCAGCGGAAGATGATCGAGGCGAAGGAATACTTCGACGAGCAACTCGATGATCTCACTGCGTCCCCTGATGTTAATCCCGTAGACGTCGCCACCAAGCTCAAGCAACTCTGGGAAACCATCCTCGAACTCGAACTGATGGTGTACGTCGTTGACGCAGCCAACCCCGAGAAGGCGACGCTCATCTTCGACAGCGTCAATGATCGTGGTCGATCACTCTCAACGTTCGACAAGACGAAGTCGTTCCTGATGCGGATGGCCTATCTCGCTGCGGACGACGAAGGCGAGGCCCAAGCGATCATTCGCCGCATTCGGCAGTCGTTCGGGGAGATGTACAATGACCACCAAACGATGCTGGAGTCACCGTACATCACCGACATCAGTGATGATGCAGTCCAGCGGTACCACTTCATCTCGTACTTCGACTGGTCGAACTCTGACGAGTACAGCGATCCTGCCTTTCTCAGCGAATTGAAAGAACACGTTCGTACGCTTCGAAGAGAGGATCCCCAGGCGTGCTTGGAATACATCCAAGACTACACTAACAGCTTAGAGCGAGGATTCAACGCGTTAGCGAAAGTACTCGACCGTACTGGTGACGACGACATCTCGACGCTTGTCCAGCGGATACATCGCCTGCGTCATGCGACGAAGTTCTACCCGTTGCTCCTCAAAGCGTGGCCGAACCTCGATGAGGATGGGAGACAGGAGCTCCTGAACGCCATTGAGACGTACATCTTCCGCGTCTACTCCATTGGCAACCATCGAAGCCACACTGGTGAGTCCAGCCTCTACGTCCGTACACGGAACCTCAGCAAGGACAGCCCTGCGGATGTCTGGGTGAGCAAAGTCGTCTCCCTGATGAACCGATACGAGGATGACTCCCAGTTCCGGCGATCATTGTCCGCTTCTGACCTCTACTCGAAAGCAAGCTCACAGGATCTCCGGTACCTCTTCTACTTCTACAACGAACACCGAGCTGACGAGAAGGGGGAACGTGGGGGCCCGACGCTCTCGGAAGCAATGAGTAACGAATACACGGTCGAACACATCTGGCCACAGAGTCCTGACGAACTCCCGATCCAGGCTGCCGACGAGTATCCTAGTCCCGAAGCTCGGTATGATGCATATGTTCACCGCCTCGGGAACCTCACGTTGGCAAGCAGATCGTGGAACTCGAAGTGGGGGAACGCTGCGTTCGAGACAAAGCGCGACGAGGGGTACGTAGAGTCGAAGCTCTGGGTGCAGTGGGACATCCAAGACAACCACGACGAGTGGTCCGTCGAAAATATCGAGGACCGCGAAGAGGCGATAACCGAGTTCGTTCTCGAAGAATGGGAGACCCCTGAGACACGTCTTGGCGGCGTTGAAGAACCTGCAGACGCCATTGACCGGCTGACGACGGAGGAACAGTTCGTCCTCAAGGCACTCCGCCAGAACACCGGCGGTGCGGTTCGCCGTGTTATCCACGGCGATGTGTGCGAACTCCCTGATTCACCGTTCAAAGAACCAAATTCGAACGGTACAGAACGAAACGAGGTAGGTTCGATTCTGAGTCGCCTCCAGAACGTTGGTCTCGCTGAACAGAACAAGCACACCTGGTCACCCACCGACGAGGCGCTTACCGTGGAGGCCCCCACCTAGCGCCCGGTTTCTGCGAGCCGTCTAAACCTCGCAGTCCGAGTTTTCCTTGTGCCCGTGATCGATGTGATGGATTATCACGCGTGTCGAATATTTATTCGGCCCCAGCCAATCGCCTGTAAATGAACCGACCGCTTAGTCGTCGTTCGCCTGGCTTGCTTGGAGATCTCGGATGATCTGAGCAGCTTCTGACGCGACATAGTCGTACCCGCCTTCGATAGCCAGCCCCGCTGTTTGTCCCATCGCCTTCTCCATATGCCCTATGTAGGCCTGCCCGGAATCCACAGTGCCACCAGCACGGAACAACGCACCTCGCGGCCCGCCTAATTCCATTCCTTTCTGTTCTTCTAACTCTACGATGATGTCTTTTGCTTCGTCGAGCTTCTGTACTCGAACGCTTGCGTTTGTTTCTTGCATTGGTTCGACCCGAACAGGTTGAGAATCTGGCCACTTTTAAAACTCTGCCTCATAGCCGATTCAGACCCCAGATAGAACACGAACATCTGGCTCCAACTAGCCCTAACGATAGAAGATACGACACGTGAAATATCGAATATACCAGTTACAGCGCCTGGTGTAGTCGAATCCTTGAAGTAGTGTTACAGAACCTGTATCTGCGTGCGAAGCTCCCCAGACTAGCGAGACCAACAATGGAAACTACGGAATCGCTGTACAGACCACACGTGAGGGTGTTTATTGGCGGCTGTCCAAGCGGCCGCGGGAAGTCTCCAATACCACCACCGACGGTCCTCTGCAGAAGGAGAAGGTACCACCTGACACCACGCAGCATCATCACTCCTCAATCAACGGGTTGATTGTCCGTTCGATAAGTGCGTCCGTCAATTCCTGGTCGTGCCGGATGCATACCAGATCGATATCATGCTCATTGCACAGTTCCTTCTTTTTCTGGTCGCGCTCCTGCCGCTGTTTGAGGCCTTCCTCGCCACCCCAGTGATCCACTGCCTCGTAGTGCTGGATTCCCTGGTATTCAATTCCGACCTCGGCTTCTTCGAGAAAAATATCTAGCTCCAGTCCGTTGAGAAAGTCCGGCCGGTAGTGGCGCTTGATGGTGTGGTCTGGATAGTTCGATTCCACGAGCTGGTAGAGGATGGTTTCGCTGGTCCATCGGTTGCCCTTCTTGTAGTGGTCGAACGCCTGCCGAACCTCGTTCTCGACAGTGTCCATGATCTCCTTGCGCTCCGCCTGCAACTGGTCCTGCAGCTCCGCGAAATCCTCTGCTTCGTCGTCGGGTAGTGGATCCATCTCTTCGTAGGGCTCCCGAGCCTTGCGGATCCGGCGGTACCGCTCCTCCCGGTCGATATCATCCGGCAATTCGTCCCGGACCTCGTCAATCGCTTCCTCTTTCTGTTCCCTAATCTCTCGTTCGCGTTCCCATTTCTTCTCTTGGAGGCGTTCGTATCGGTCAAGGCGGTCGCGGAAGCCATCGTCCAAGATGTCGGTGAGATCTTCGGGAAGGGCGTCGTGGAGATAGTCATTCCCGCCGCAGACTCCGTATTCGTACTGTTGCTGGTTGACATACCAACCGTGTTTTTGCATGAAGACGGTGCCGTACATCTCGTGACAGTACCGGTATTCGGGGACGACGCCGTTACAGCGGTGGCAAAGCTGGTCGGCAAAATTGAGTTCCTCAATGGTGGCGTCCGGTGAGTCAACATCCGTATCCGGTACTTGATCAAGTGTATCCTCCGGAAATTTCCGACTGAGAATGTTCTCAACTGATGGTGTACGGCCAGAGACAGCAGGGTTCTCCATTTCACACCGGGTGTAGTTCCGGATGGCGTCCTTCGCACAACTGCAAAAATGGAGGTCACCATTCGATTCCGGTTTAAACCCGATGAACACACCGTAGTGGGCCGGGTACTGAACGATCGGGTAGGGCAGTTTGTCCTGCCGGTTTTCACGGCCGGGATCCACGACAATAGGGTTCTCCGCCATATTTTGTCGTTATCCACTAACAGAACGAGGTTTCAAAAATCCATGTATCAGCATTGCTTGAGTGATCTTAGTCTACGAGCGTCACCTCCACTCCGTATTTCAGATGTGGTGTTTGTCGGCTGCGGTGATCGCTGACAGCGTCGTATAACGCCTCCACGTAGATGTCGTGAATGGTCGCTTCGACGTCGTCGC
>Ga0207757_101093_pt1 | contig 13078 bp, 11 predicted proteins | sample A23P3SouthBayCA_2_FD_187752 | JGI IMG/M metagenome (GOLD analysis project Ga0207757, IMG submission 187752) | Aerobic enrichment media microbial communities from Eden Landing Ponds, California, USA - A23 P3 (2) (SPAdes) | ecosystem: Environmental > Aquatic > Marine > Unclassified | place...
GACGAACTACTCCAGCGATCGACCAAAACAGCAATGAGCTGTGACCTCTCAATTGAGAGTACCAGAGGCAAACTCTAGACCGCTTTGCGACGCGACCAAATCATTAGCTTCTGTGTCCAAATACCAATCGGTCAGATTTGAGCTATCATCAACTTTATCGTCAAAATAGTTGTGGGCTATTTCACCACCGTGTATAAGCCTCTTCACATCCGCATAATCGCCAACATACTTGCTAATTTCGTGAACTTCACTAGCAAAAAACCCAATAAACGACTCTCCATCATCGGATGTTTTTGCTAATATGCTTATTTTAAAAACATCTGACCTTTCGTCAGAACGTCGATGCGGGGGTACATCACGTTCTTCCATAACGAAGATAAGAACCGGATTTTCAGTCTTATCACCCGTATATTTCGTAGCGGCAGCAGCCGAGTTGCGGTGTCGAGTCGGAGTACTAATTCTCACCTGTTCATCAGAAAAAAGTACGTCCTGTGCAACAGTAGTAACTGGCTCCCCAAACTCGTCCAGCTCCTTGGATATTTGTTCTCGTTGCTTTTTGAATAACTCCCTGACTTTCTCGTTAAATTCGTCTCGTGGGCTTATTTTTTGAAAATCCTCCTCGTTCTTTTCTATCACTCTAGAATAAAAGAATTCTTTAGGGACTTGATCTGCGTGTCTACCGGTAGCCGGAGAGATCTGAATTTGGTCAAGGAACATTTGTCTGACCGTTTTCTTGGCCCTTATAATAAAGTTTTTGTGGAATCGGATAATCTGTTGTAAATAAGACCGGACTCAGTGGAAGCTAGTTCGAAATTCTTCTCACTTCGGTGGAAGTTCGTACTGTCTAATTATTGGTTAGTACAAACGCGATAACGCTGGATATGATCGCACCGGTTTGAGAACTATGACACGTCACCATCTTATTATAGATGAAAGATAAAATTCCTGAATGAATACAATTACAAATGAGTTCAACTCAATCCACTGATTCTGGACCTCCACAAACAGAAGAAATCTCTGTATCAGACGAATTAACTATATACGCCGCAGTATCTGGAATTGCGCTCTCTCACAACTCTATACCAATAGTTGGAATCGCGAATCCAATCAATGGTGCAATGGTATTGCTATCTGTTGGTTTAGTTCTCGCCATATTATTAGTTCATATAGACAATAGGTTTGACACAGAAGAAGCTGGAATCTCAACCGCACGCACTTTGGTTGTACTAATTTCAGTATATTTGATTGGAAATAGTATCAACGGATTATTTTCTACTACTGGTCTGAATCTCTCTGGAAACTATCAAAGCCTGCTTACACTGGCGATCTTTGTAGCAACGGCGATAATATTGCTGCTTCGTAGGTTCAAGCTGAGTGGATTTGACGACATTAGCCTTGGGAGACACTATGAGTCTGAAGCAGAATGGACGATGAGGAATAAGAATAAGGAAAATCTGAGGAAAGGAGCGATTTTTTCTCTCCCATTCATTTATCTTGTTATCAGAAGTCCATCATCAGCTACCATCCCGATAATTTGCGGCTTTCTCTCTGCAGTAGTCGTCCCAGGCATCTGGGGGAATTTATTCCTGCGGTCCGATCAACTGGAAGATCTGGAAAGTAAGAAAGCAAAGGCAGTAGTTGTCTACCCAGGTTGTGTTTTGATATTCACAGTTCTATTTGGAGGAATAGAACCACCGTGGTGAGTGGGCTATGTCTAACAACAGTACCGCAGCACTAATTCACAGCAAGTTCGTACTGTCTCTCAACCGCTTCTCTAACGCGATAGGGTGGGCGGTCGGGGAATCCTGGCGAGATGTCTTTCCAACAACTCACTGCGTCACTCAGTCCGGGCCACAAACATCGCGATATACCGGAGGAACCGCTTGCCATCCACCGCAGAGCATATGATACCTCGGCGGAACACTACCCGTATGCCTCTCTCTTTGGACGACCTCGAAACGCATCTGTTCAAATGTGCAGACATAATCCGCGATGCCGTTGACCCGACTGACTACAAGGAGTACATTCTGCCGCTCGTCTACTACAAATCCATCTCCGACGAGTTCGAGAAACAGTACGCCGAGAACGTCGATGAGTTCCCTGAAGAGTTTGCGCGACGAAACAATCTCTATGAGATTCCCGTTGTTCCCGAGGGCTACCTGTGGGACGATATTCGTTCCGTCAGCGACAATGTAGACCAAGCACTCAACGAAGCCTTTGACGCGCTCACCGGGGAGAATCCCGAACTGACGGGCGTGTTCCGCGCCGACTACATCGACGCCGACGCACTCGATGACGACCGGCTGGGAAAGCTGGTCGAACACCTCTCGAAGCACGACCTCGACCGCGACAGCGTCCCGCCGGATATGCTCGGCGAGGCGTATATGGACCTGGTGCGCCATTTCGCGGAGGAAGAGGGCAAGTCCGGTGGGCAGTTCTTCACGCCTCCGCACATCGTCAACCTCTGCGTGTGGCTTGTGGATGAGTTCGAGGACGGGATGACCTTCCACGACCCGACCGTTGGCTCCGGCGGGATGCTTATCGAGGCCGCACGGTACTACCGCGAGGAGCAGGGCGGCGACCCGACGAAGATGACCTTCACCGGGCAGGAAATCAACCCCGACATTGCGGCCATCGCGAAGATGAACCTCTCCATTCACGGGCTGGACGGGGAGATCGAGCGCGAAGACTCCCTTTCGAGTCCCGCGTTCACAGACGACGATGAGAACGAACTCACTCGCTTTGACCGCGTTCTGGCAAACTTTCCGTTCTCAGCTGACTGGGCGAAAGACGACCTCCAGGACGACCCGTATGGGCGCTTCGACTGGCACGAAAAACTCCCACGTGCGGACAGGGGAGACTACGCCTTCATTATGCATATGGCGAAGCAACTCAAGCGTCCGGAAAGCGATAAGGTCGGGGGAAAGGCCGCTATCGTCATTCCCCACGGCGTGCTGTTCCGCAAGCACGAGCAACGGTATCGGAAGCCGATGCTGGAGAACGATATGGTGGAGGCCATCGTCGGGCTTCCTGAGAACCTATTCCAAAACGTCTCGATTCCCTCTGCGGTTCTCGTGTTGAATACGGACAAACCCGCCGAGCGTGGGGGCGAGGTGCAGTTCATCCACGCCGCAGACGAGGCGTTCTACGAGGAGTTGTCGAACCAAAACGAACTCACCAACGAGGGAGTTGACCACGTCGTCAAGAATTTCCGCGAGTGGCGGACTGAGGAGCGTGTAAGTCGTACGGTGTCGCTCGATGAGATTCGAGAGAACGACTACAACCTCAACATCGCGCTGTACGTCGATACTACAGAACCAGAGGAAGATATTGATGTAGAGGAGGAACTGGCGAAGTTACGCGAGTTGCAGGCTGAGCGCGATAAGATAGAGGCGACGATGAGCGAGCATATGGAGGCGTTGAATTATGAGTGAAGAGGCTACGCTCGATGATTTCACACAGACAGAAGAAGAGAATGTCAAAAGGACAATAGAGTATGTTCCGGAGTCATCGGTTGAATCAAGCCTTGATGAAACATCAGTAGGGGACATTCCTGATGATTGGGTAGCAACGAGGCTTAGGGATATTGCGGAAGAAACTGAGTATGGCCTAACCGAATCAGCCGAGGAGTACGCCCCTGACAAACCTCGATACATCCGAACACAAGATTTTGATGACTATGGTGGACTAAAACCAAATAGTCGGGCGAGTCTCTCTCGAGAAAAAGCAAAAGATGGTATGCTTGAAGAAGGAGACTTGCTCTTTGCCCGCAGTGGGTCGGTGGGCGCGTCACTCGGGAAAACTTACCTCTACGATACAAACGATGGGGACTGTTGTTTCGGAGGTTATTCAATCCGTCATCGGCTCCAAGATGAGGGACTAAATCACAAATACCTCTCTGAGTACACCTTGAGCGAGCAATATTGGGATTGGGTTCGCCGCCGCGCTAAGACTACAGCACAATCCAATATCAATACTGGTGAATATGGTTCGCTATTACTCCCAATTCCACCACTCCCCGAACAGCGTAAAATCGCCACCGTACTCTACACGGTTGACCGAGCAATTAAGAAGACTGAGGAGGTCATCAAACAGACAGAGCGCCTCAGAAACGGCGTGATGCAGAATGTATTCTCTCGCGGGGTTCGGAGTTATAATGATTTCCAAGAGACAAAGTATGGTGCTATCCCGACCAATTGGGAGTTTAAGCCAGTCCGTGAGATAGCAGAACGAATTGGCTCTGGTGGAACGCCAAACACAGACAAAGACGAGTACTATAATGGAGATATTGAGTGGGTCAAGACAGACGATTTGAATAGTGGATTAATCGAATCTGTCAAAACTACAATAACATCGAAGGGACTGGACGAATCAGCGGCTAAATTATTCCCTGAAGGAACAGTCGTGTTTGCGATGTACGGTGGTTCATTGGGGCAGAATGGTCGGTTAGGAATGGAGGCGGCTATGAATCAGGCTTGTTGTGGAATCGTCACCGACGAGTCAGAGATGAACTCCTACTTCCTCCACCAGCAACTAATCCATCGAAAGAAACAACTTACCGCTCTTAGCGCCGGAACTCACCAGCAGAACATCTCCCAATCTATGATTGAGAAGTTCGAGGTGTTTGTTCCCCCTCTCGATGAACAAATGGAGATGATGGATATTCTAAGGAGTATAGAGGGAACGATTGAGACGAACACGAACGAAAAAGAACGACTGAAGCACCTCAAACGCGGTCTAATGCAAGACCACCTCTCGGGAACAGTGCGAACAAACGACACTAACATAGAGGTTCCTGAAGAAGTCGCACAGTATGGTTAGTATCCCATCCGAGGGCGGCGTCGAACGCTCGCTTCTCTCTTGGCTCGACGGCGTCGGATGGGAGACGCACGGACAAGACGGCGACCGCGGTGCGAACGTTCTCGATGGGGCCTACGAGCGCGACAATCACGAAGTCATCTACTGGAATCTTCTCAAAGAGCAGATCATTGCGCTCAACGACCCCGTGACCGAGGACAACGTCGATAAGTTTGTCTCCTCACTCCGCCGCGACCTCGACACCGAGAACCTGATGGACGGCAATCGCGCGTTTCACCAGTTGCTCACGAAAGGAAAGACCTTCACTGTCAACAGCGATAAGGGCGGGAGTGAGACTGTCTACGTTGACCTTATCGACTACGAGAATCCTGAGAACAACCGCTTTCACGCGGTGAATCAATTCCCCGTCTCTCGCGAGACGACCATCCGCCCGGACGTGAACCTGTTCGTCAACGGGATTCCACTCGTGACGATGGAACTCAAGAGTCTCGCACAGGATAACGACTGGCACGACGCCGTCCGCGACCTCAAGAACTACGAGGAGGACGTCCCCCGGCTGTTTGTTCCCGGCCTGTTCAACATCGCCGCCGATACGATGGAACTGCGATACGGCGCGGTCGGCGCACCGCGAGAGTTTTACGAACCGTGGAAACCCGACTCCGAGGAGCCCGAGGACGACAGCAAGATGCGGCAAGCGGTCACGGCACTGTGCAATCCCGACTCGATCCTCGACCTGCTCAAGAACTTCGTCTTCTACGAGCGACGGGCGGGCGGAGACGCGAAGATCGTCCCGAGATATATGCAGTACTACGCGGTGAACCGTATCCTTGACCGCGTCCGTGAAGGAGACCACAAGCGCGGCCTCATCTGGCACACGCAGGGGTCGGGCAAGTCATTCACGATGCTCTACGCCGCAGAGAACCTGCTCTCACGCCCCGCAGTCGCCGGCAACCCGCAGGTGTTCATCATCGTCGATACGGACAAGCTGAACAGCCAGATGCGCGACCAGCTGGCGAATCTCTCGCTGGAGCAATGGACGGAAGCCGAAAGCATCGACCACCTCCAGCGCCTTATCGAGGACGGACAGAGTGAACTCGTTCTCACGACTATCCAGAAGTTCGAAGACGTCGATCCCGACACGCAGGGCAACGACGAAGTCATCGTAATGTCCGACGAGGCACACCGATTTATGGAAGCTGACCTCGGGAGCCGTCTCGACGCGGCACTTCCCGACTGCTATCACTTCGGATTCACTGGCACGCCCGTCCGGGAAGGTGAACGCCACGAAGACCGCAACACGTTCCGCGAGTTCTCTCCCGAGGGCGAGGACTACCTTCACCGCTACTCGGTCAAACAGGGGATCGATGACGGCCTGATTCTCCCCGTGTACTTCACACTCCGACACGAGATGGAGTGGGAGATCGATGAAGCAGGGCTTGACGAGAAGTTCGAACAGGAGTTCCGCGGACTGACGACCGACGAGAAACGCGATGCGATTCGAGAAAACGTTACGGCGACCACGCTCGCGGAAATCGAGCCGCGCGTGGAGAAGGCCGTCGAGGAGATCGACGCGCACTATGACGACCACGTTTCTCCGAACGGGTGGAAAGGGATGGTCGTCACCCCGAGCCGCCGGTCAGCGGCGATGTATGGCGAGCGTCTAATTGACCGCCGCGACGATGAAGAAATAGAAGTCCTCTACACTTCGACCAAAGACGATTCCGACCTCATCAAGCAGTTTCACACGGACTCCGAGGAACGCGACAGCATCGTCAAGGCGTTCAAGCAGGAGGAGAATCCCAAGCTCCTCGTCGTCCACAATATGCTCCTGACGGGGTTCGACGCGCCCATTCTGAAGACGATGTATCTCGATCGCAACCTCAAGAACCACAATCTGATGCAGGCTATCGCCCGGACGAACCGGCCAGCAGCCGGGAAAGAGAACGGCGAGATCGTGGACTTTCAGGGAGTCTTCGAGAACATTGACGAAGCACTCGACTACGACGCCGAGACGAAAGCCTACGCCGCCCGCGACAAGGACGAACTCTTTGACGACCTCGTAGAGCAGGTCGAGCGGGTGATAGATATCTTCGATGGGATTCCGAAAGAGGACACGCAAGAGGCGACTTCGGAAGCTATCGAGCGCGTCAGCACCCACCCGGAACGCCGCGAGTTCAAGCAGAACTTCCGGCGGCTCCAAAATCTCTACGAGGCCGTTGCCCCCGATGGGCGACTCGTGAGCGAGGGGATCGAGCGTGACTACAAGTGGCTCAGCCGGATTCACGTCGCGTTCAAGCGCACGACCTCGGGAGAAGACGACCCGGAAGACGAGATGCGCGAGAAGACGCGAGAGATCATCAACGAACACGTTGACATACCCGAGATCAAACGCGACTTCCCGACCTACAAGCTCGGAGAGGAATATCTCGAAGACGTTGAAGGACTCGATAACTCCGGCGTGAAGGCATCACAGATTGCCCACGCAACTCGCGAGCATCTCCACCCCCGAGAGAATCAGAACCCACGGTACAAGCGCCTGAGCGAGCGAGTCACAGATATAGTCGAACGCTGGCAGGGCGACGAAATCAGCGACCCTGAAGCCGTTGAAGCACTCAAATCAGTCGAAGCCGACGTTTTGGACGTCGATAAGGGGGCCGACGAGAAGGGAATGGAAGCCGCCGAGTTCGCGATCTACACGCACTTGACCGAGGAGACACCGGACGCGATAGAGTCCGATGAGCAGGCGGAGAGAGTCGCAGAAGAGATTGTGACACAGTTCCGCGAGCGTGTTGACCGTGGATATTCCGGCTGGAAAACGAACCAGCAGACTATCGCCGAAATTGAGCGCATCCTTCTGGACGTGCTGGTGGTCCAGTACGACCTCAGCCACCTGATCCAGGACGACGACGAGTTTGTTGACGCGATCCGGAACTACCTCATTCAGAACAATGGCTAAATCTCAGCAGCGGCAGATCGATCTGTTGGGGGACATCGTTGAGTACGACATTCGCCGGAGTTCAGACGCCTCTGAACCCCGGATTGACGTGGATATTCACGGCATCACAGTCGTAGTTCCCGAGTCCGAAGATATTCAGCCAGCAGAACTTCTCAGGGAAAACGCGGCGTGGGTTATCGAGAAGAAACAGCGGTACGACACATACCGTGAGGAGATTCCGGAACGTAACTACGAGGAAGGGGAGATGTTTCCCTATCTTGGAGAGAAGTATGAAGTCGTGATTGAGCGGCGTCCCTCGTCAGGGGTTGGGGAGAACACATTCCGACTGGCGAAGCACCACGTCGAAGATACTTCGGTGAAACGCGCGCTCGAAGCACTGTATCGGCGTAAAGCACGCGAGATATTCGAGGAGCAGGGTGATCACTACGCATCCGAGATGGGTGTGGAGTATGAGCAAATTGAGATCCGAAACCAGCGGACAAAGTGGGGATCTTGCTCAACAACCGGAACGCTTGGCCTGAACTGGCGACTGATGATGGCCCCGTTGGAGATTATCGATTACGTCGTTATTCACGAACTTGCTCATCTTATAGAATCGAATCACACTGACGGGTTCTGGTCGCTTGTTTCGCAGTATGATCCAGACTACGGAGATCACGCAAAATGGCTTGAGGAGAACAGCGTTGAATTGATATTTTCTGAGAATGATCTCTGACAAGTCTGAATTGAGATTGTCTCGATATAGAGAAAATCCGTAATTTGGGGTTTCAGCGCATAGTCTGTGAACTCTGGGCTATGGGCCATATATCGCGGCGTTCTGGAACTTGGGGTTTTAGCGCATAGTCTGTGAACTCTGGGCTATGAGCTATCGATCGCGGTGTGGTTCCACCTATATCCCAGTGACCCTGACCGCCCCTTATCGTTGTCAGGATCGACAGTTCACAATGGCGGTCTCCCGGAGGCTGATAGGCTTCTGCTGGTCGCCATATCCCCACCGTCAAGGACTATGTGCCGAGACCACTATGCGCTATACAGTACAATCGTCCCCATCTGTGCCGATGAGCCATAGCGTTGAACAGGAGGTATTCGTTCTCGGTCGATATTCTATTGATGGAGTTCCACAAACACCTCTTTCGGCTGTGGGCAGGAGACCTGCAATAACGTAGCAAAATCATCTCAGATTCCAATCTTGTTTCACCGAAGCAGGAACTTTTCTGTTTCAGTATCGACAATCTCTCGCCAGTGAAGTTTGGTTTGGAATATGCCTGCTACCACATAGTGGTCTCAGCCCAGTAAGGGGACACCCCTACTGGACCGGAGCCAATCGTGCGTACTGGCCCACGCAAGCGCCGCGCCTTCAAACAACGCCTGTGGTGGAGTTTGCTTCTCCCCGTGATAATAGTCTGCGATCGGCAGGTGTGCCAGTTGGGAAGCGAGGTACTTTGCGCCGGCAGTGTTCGCATAGGGTGCTGTATTATCACGGATGACTTGTTTCGCTACCCCCTTGTGACCCCCCTGCTTGGCCAGCGGTGGTGTCTGTCGCACGGTGATGGTTCTCTCCGCTCCATCAACCCGATAACGGTGGTCCTTCTTGGAAGCATTCGCACAGTGCTTAATATGCTTATCTCGCGCTGACACAATGTGGTCTGCTGTCACGATGTTGTGCGGGTCATCTATCCACAAATAAATATGTTCGTGCGGTGTGCCGGCGCTCTCTGTTGGAGCGGTGACAGCTACCCATTCGAAGTCAAAGTCATCCAGTTGGTAGCTCAACGCCCTCCGAACCGACCGATGGATGCTTCCCCCGTGTAGCATCTCGTTAGACTCCCACGGGGTCAGCCAGTTATTAGCGTCGTCTATTGGGGACAATCGGCGTGTTAGCATCACTGTTGTGAGGCCGTCATACTCCTCTTGGAAGTGACGATCAGCGTGAAGAATCCGGGGGTAAATTCTTGATTTGTGTCGCTCGTGTTTTGATGTGACTCCCTTCTCGTTCCAGTTTGAGCGTACCACTTTCAGGTACGTTTCGCCTGCATCTGCCACGGTTTCCACTTGACCATTATCGGTGATGAACGGGTCAGGAATCCGATTGATATTCACGGAATCGGGAGCGAGAGGCTGATCGCGTCGAGCAGTGTGGTCGGCGTTATCGGGGTCAGCTGGCTCAGTATCACGGCTATGCGTGACCTGATCCTGAGGATGGTTGCCCGCCACATAGTCATCTTGGCTCCGACTCATAGCCCGGTTTGAAGAACCGGGAAAGCAGTGGCTTGCGGGAAGTGGTTGTCTACGATCCAACTCGGGGGACTGCAAGCGGGGTCGCCGGTCGTCCGCTGTGATTGTGTAACGTTTGGAATAGTTACTTTGGTGGCGCGAGGATCTCCCTGTTGCGTGTGGTACGATGGATTCAATACGTAAAACGCTACGGTATCTTACATTACGGCGAATGAGCAGAGAAGCAGGAGCTACAGAACCAGAGGTGGGATAAGATGTTGAAATCAACAAGACTCCCAAAATCAGGGCAAATCTACACTATTTTGCGCGCCGATACCTACTAATTATACCCCCACTGGGGGGTCACTGGTGTTCTAACCGAATGAATATTACTCTGGGACATCTCCATACTCCCCGTTTCATATCAAGTATAGAATCCGGTCAAATCCGGCTGAAAAGCCACTCACTCAGTTGGAATCCACCAAACAGTATTTCGACCCCCCACATCTTTCCCTGCCAAATTTCCCTCATCTCGAAGTGCTGAAAGCCGCTTGTAGGTGGCGCTCCTTTTGATTGGTAGTTGGTCAGTCACCTCAGCGGTAGAAAGCACTGGATCGGTCGAGTCCTCAAACAGTTGGAGGATTTCATCGTCGGTTACACGGGGCTTCCGACCGGGCTTGGAGTCGTCATTCATAGCTACTCATTTGGCAGGATGTTAGAAATAGCTACCTATGACGGTACTAAATCTTGTTCGCACGCGATAAGGCCGGGTAACGGTGCTTTTATCATTGATAACGTCTAAGGTAGAAATAGAAGGCAACTCGGCCCTCGGGGCGTTGCAGTTCGGAAAACGCCCGGCGTTGCACCGCCGGACGGGTGGTCTTCTTGGAGCCGAAGACCAATGGAAAATACAGACAGCAGTTCGGAAAAGCGTATCGTTGAGCGACTGAATTTCGACGCAAAAACGGCGAAGCGCGTCGGCTGGGAAGCGTGGGAGTTCTCAATTGCTGGCCCCCACAAGGTGACGGTGACGAACGCCAGCTACGGGTTTCAGAAAGAGGATCACGCCTACGTGGTTGGTGTCGATAAGCGCGGCAGCGTCCCAGTCCCTGCGGAGTGTGAGTGTCCGGCTGACAAGTACAACGAGGACAGCGACTGCAAGCACAAGGTCGCGCTGGCGACCGTGGGCGGAACTACTGTTCTGAACGCGGCGGTGGACTTCGATAACCCAGCCCCGGCCTTATCGCGTTCAATCGCTGCTGGTGTCACTACTGCCGCAGACAAGCTCCAGCCTGACGGTGGGACAGTGACCGTCTCTGGGGATTCGGACGCCTGTCCGAACGGTGACGACCGCTGTGACGGTCCTGAAGGCGAGGCGCTTCCTTGCTTCGCCTGCTTCGAGGGGGACCGATGACCGACCACCGCAACGACGAGCGCACCGTGCGCTGTCCTGTTGAAGGGTGTGATGCTACGCCGCTCGCCCGTGGGATCAACCTCCATATCAACAGGTCAAGTGGTGACGGCCACGGACCACGAGGAGAGGTTCCGGACGACATTTCGCTTGACGATCTCGAAACAGTCGGCGAACGCGAGGTGAAGATGGACTATCCCGACGAGCGCGACACCGAGAATCACGCTCGTCTCTGTCCCTACTGTTCTCAAACCTTCGTTGGCATACAGGGGTTGATGATCCACCTCGGCCAGACGGCAGGGCGCAAGAATCACCCTGCAAACCCGAAAGACCGCCACGAACCCCGGGACTTCCCTCGCGTAGAGGTGGACGCAGACGGAAATGTCCAGCAAGCAGTTGACGCCCCGGAGACAGACTCGACTGATAGCCGCGATAAGGCCGTGGTTCCGACCGCGCAGGTGTTCAGGCTAATCGCCGATCTCGTTGCTGACGGCGAGACACGCACTGCCCACCGCGTGCGCCGCGCCCTTCTCGGTACTGACGACGCCGTCGCCCCCGGTCGAGACGAACCCCCGCACCCGGAACTGTTCGAGGCACTCCTCACGCAGGGCCGCGTAAAGAACACTGGCGACCGCGTCACTACCGCGCTCGAAGGTGAGGAGGTGATGGTCAATTGTCGAGGAGAGTCCGGGATGTTCGACGCTGACGAAGCTCGCGACGTTGCAGCGCGACTGGAGCAAGTCGCGGCCAGCGAAGACTGGTTGGACGAGGACGCCCGCGCCCTTATCGCGTTCCTCCGTGACGGTGCTGACGTTCTCGACGGGAATCGGACGGAACACAGTCTTCACGAGGAGTCCGACCACTGGCGCTGACCCGGTGGGATTTGCAGGGCCTCACGAAAGGGCGGACTGGATACTTCCCCACGAAGTATTTATGACTGAATCTGAAAACTAATGTATGGTTGATGAGTTCGCCGGTCCCCGAAAGCTTCGGTACTTCCGTAATCTACTGTTGGCCGTCGTCATCGGGGCCGTTTTTTCTACGATACTTGCTGACCTTTACGGTATCACGTTTTTCGAACCTGTCTTGTGGTGGTTCGTAGAGAACCCAATGGTGCTGTTTGAACTTGCAGGGTTCTTTTCAATCGTTGTCCTGATCGTCATCGCAGTAAGAAAAGCGCTGGATCTGGCCGATAACAACGGACTTTGACACCCTCGCCCTTATCGAAGCAAACCCTTCACTTTGGAAAACCGCAGTACTGCCAGAGGATCGCTCGAAAAGATCATCAAAACATTACCGGCAAGACGTGTCTCGGGACTCTTTTACTGTTTCACATCCGCTGAAAGTATCTGACTTTCGCGTGAAGTCTTAGACGAGTTCCTTATTTCGGGTCTGTAGTGGCCTTATCGCGTTGAAACAGGCTAAACTACCGAAAGGACTAGAACCCCCCAGCCCCCACTACGAGTGAACCGCCAGATGGCGACCACCCACCGACACCCCGTGTATGACTACAAAACCGGGGCGCGAAAATTGGCGCTAATCCCGATTTTCTCTAACGGCCTTAGCTGTCCTCAGAGACCTTCTCGTCGCCGTCCCACTCGGCGGAGTTGTCCTGCGGGTCGTAGCCCAGCGCCTCCTTGGCGCGTTCGAGCGAGTAGTACTTCCGGTCGTTGTCGGAG
>Ga0207757_101099_pt1 | contig 13020 bp, 10 predicted proteins | sample A23P3SouthBayCA_2_FD_187752 | JGI IMG/M metagenome (GOLD analysis project Ga0207757, IMG submission 187752) | Aerobic enrichment media microbial communities from Eden Landing Ponds, California, USA - A23 P3 (2) (SPAdes) | ecosystem: Environmental > Aquatic > Marine > Unclassified | place...
TTCTCGTCGCCCTTCTTGTCCCGGTACTCGGGCATGTTCGTCCGGCCGACGATGACCTGGTCGATGTCGATGCGGGGGTTGTTCTTCGGCTTGATCGTCTGTTCCTGCGTGGCGTGCAGGAAGTCATAGAGGAACTCGCGCTGCAGTTTGAGCAACTCCTCGCCCGAGAAGATACCGCGGTTCGCGTTGCAGAACGCCCCGCTGTAGTCGAATGCTCGCGGGTCCGACTCCCCGTAGACCGCGATCTTCGAGTAGTTGACATCCCCCGTCAGCTCCGTCTCGTCCTGGTTCTTCTTGTCCTTGGGCTCGAACGTCTCGATCCCCTGGCGCTTGTTCTCGTCGGCGATGAACCGGACGATCTCGATGTGGTTCTCCAGAACCGTCTGCAGGTCGTCGTCGTACTCCTCCAGCAGGCGGTCCATGTAGAACTCGCTGGCCGGGTCCAGCGACTGCTCGTTGCGGATGGTGTAGGGCGCGTCGAGCGCCTCGTTCACCCGTTCCAGAACGCGGTCGCGCTGCTTCTGTGGCAGCAGCACGAGCGGGTCCTGGTTCATCGGCGACCGGACCGTGTCGTCGGCCGGGTCCTGGTCGCGGATGACATCGCCCAGGTTGGTCCAGCGGAAGGTGTACATCCGGCCCTCGTCGGTGGCGGTGTAATCCTCGTAGTAGGTCCGGACCTGGCGGTCGAACTCGGACTTCCCGGAGCCGACCGGCCCCAGGAGCAGTTTGATACGCTTCTCGGGGCCCAGTCCACGGGCGCCGGATTTCACCTTGTTGACGAACTCGTGGATGGACTCGTGGACGGCACGGCCGTAGAACGTGTTCTCGCCGTCGTTCAGCGGGTCCTCGCTGGCGAGCAGGTACTCGACGACGCCGGCGTCCTCGTCGTATTCGGTCCCGTAGTAGTCGAACATGTCCGCGACGCGCTGGTGGGCGTTGCGCGCGATGCGCGGGTGGTCGTAGACCTCGTCGAGGTACCACTCGAAGGAGTGGGTCTCGCGGAGGTCCTCGGGGATGGTATCACGGTACTCCTGGCTGAGTGCTTCGAGGCTCTCTCGTTCGCTCATGTGTTGGTCTGGGTGGTCGTCATCTCGGGGGGATGGGTCACAGCCGTGGGCCCACCGTCACGGCGGCCGCGGTCGGTATCGACACGGAGCTGGGGCCCGCCCCCTACGTACCGGCGGAGGAACCGCGGGCACGGGAGTCCGGCCCGGGGGCCGCTCGCACGGAACCGGGGATGAGTGTATTGTGGCATGAGTGGGCGTACCACACTCCGGCGCCGGCACCGACGTCACGGGGCGACGTAACGGGGAGCACGGCCGGGGCGTTCGGTGGCTCGGCGCCACCGCACTATATTAACCATGAGAGTCCGTCACTCATAAGTTTTGCCGCAATCACCCCGAGAGAACACGACCGTCCACCGCCGAAACCACACGCCGACGCGCTGGTGCGACGGACTACCAAGCTCCCTGGCAGAGCGGCGCTTATATACCTTCCGGCCAGCCGGTGTCGGAACCGCCGGACTCAGGGACACCGACGGCGTACCGGCGGGCGATGACCGACGACGCGCGGGACCCCGGGACCTCACTCGACCCGGCGACGCTCCCCGATGGCTGGCGGGTCTGGAGCGACGACGACCAGCGGACGGTCCTCGTCTACCGACCGGATATCTTCGATGGCGGCGCGTTCCCCGCACCGTGTCTGCCGACCCTCTACGTCACCCACGGGCGGCGCGACCGCCGGCCCGGCGTCGAGCGCGAGGCTCCGCCGGGTGCGTCGTGGGTCGTGACGCTCTACCTCGAACCCGACGTGTCGGCCCCGGAGGAACGGTACGATACGCGGGGGGGCGCAGTGGAGGGTGCCCGCGAACTGGCCGCGGAGTTCGCACGCGGGGACGTGGACTACCGCGACCTCTATCAGGTCCCTCGCGAGGACTACTTCGACGAGCTGGACCGGCTGACCGGTGAGTGACGGCCGCTACGCGAGACTGCTCCGTGCCACCGCCAGGGAGCCGTCGGCCTCGACCATCACCTGCAGGTCGTCGCCGGACTCGTCGACCTGCCAGTCCACCCGTTCCTCGCGTCCGTCCAGCAGGAGTCGCGTGTCGTAGACGCCGCGCTTCGCCACGAGGGCCTCGGTCTGCCCCTTCCCGCCGGCGGCCAGCGCCACGTCGCGCTCGACGGCCGTGCGGTCCCCGTCGCGGACGACCAGTTCCAGCTGCCGGTCGGCGCCGCTCCGGTTGACCCACTCGAGTCGGGCGGGGTCGGCCACGTTCTCCGACGGGTCGCTCGACTCGTACGGGAGCGAGGCCGCCTCGCACTCCCCACTCGCCCGGTCCGGGAGGTCCTCGACGGGCCGTGTCTCGACGGAGAGTGTCCCGTCACCGGAGACGTCGACGAGTGCCCCCTGCGGGTCGTCGGCGCCGGTCGCCGTCGCGAGCGTCGTCTCCGCACTCGCGTCCCGGCCCAGCGACGCCCGTACCGTGTGGGTCGCGGCCTCGCGGAGGAACGCTCCGTACCGGACGACCGAAGCCGGCGCCGAGGGCTCCCACGGTGGCGTCTCGGCCACCAGTTCCCCGCCGACCGTCGCCGTGACGCGGACCGGGTGGGACTCGCAATCCCGGTTGCGGACGACGAGCGGCCGTGGGTCCGTGAGTTGCACCCGCCCGTACCGGCCGACGGTGCTGAACCGCGTGGTATCGCCACGCTGGGGCGTGATGCCGACGGTCGCGTGCCTGACGGCCGGGCGGGCCACGCGGACGAGCAGCAGGTCCGTCGTGATGTCGTCCGTGCCGGCGGTACCGGGGTAGCGCGCCGCGAGCGTCACCGTCTCGCCCGCGACCCGCGCCGAGACGAGTTCGAGGTCCGGAACGGAGGACGACTGGGACTCCTGAACGCAGACGACGCTCGCGGCGTCGTAGTCGGTCTCCCTGAGAAACGCGGGGGCCTCGCTCCCGGCTTCGTCGCCTTCGAGTGCGGTCGCGAGTCGCTCGCCGTGGCTCGCCGTCGTCGCCACCGCGAGGTAGTTGCCACCGACCGCGCGCTGGGCGAACGGGGCGTCCAGCCGGCCGAGTTCCGGCGTGCCGTTGGCGGTGAGCGTCCCCGTGACGGTCGCCTCGGTGCCGGTCGGCGTCGACCCGGCACCGGGCGTCGTGCCGCCGTCCACCGGCCCGTCCGTACAGCCCGCCAGGCCGGCGAGGGCGCCACCCGCGAGGGCGAGATACTGCCGTCGTTGCATGGGTGTCGAGGGGTCGCCAGGGGGTATATGCCTTCCAGAGAGTCAAGCCGCCGTTTGACCGGCCGGCGCCCGGGTGCTTTTCACCCGTCGCGGCGAACCGTCGGCCATGTCGAAGGTCACGCTCATCGGGACCCGGCTCGCGGAACCGGGGACCGAGTTCGTCTACGGCGGCGAGGCGAGCGGCTGTGCGGGCTGTCCCTACCGGAACCAGTGTCTCAACCTGACCGAGGGGCGCAAGTACCGCGTCACCGAGGTCCGGGACGGCGGGCAGACGCTGGAATGTGCGATGCACGACACCGGCGTCCGTGCCGTCGAGGTCGAACCCGCCAGCATCACGGCGAACGTCGCCGCCACCTCCGCGTACGCCGGCAGCCGCGTCTCGCTGGAGGGGCCCTGCCCACACACGGAGTGTCCGAGTCACGAGTTCTGCGAACCCGACGGCGCGGAGTTCGACGCGGAGTACCGCATCGACGAGGTGCTCGGCGACCCGCCACACGACCACTGCGCGCTGGGCCGGGACCTGGAACTGGTCGAGTTCGAGGCACCCGGGGAGTAGCGTGACCGACCCGGAGCACGACGCGAACCGCGACAGGAGTAGCCGGCGGGACGCCGAGGACGACGACACCGACCGGTTCGAGGTCGACGAGGCGTTCCGTACCATCGGCCGGACGTTCGAGGAGTACGCCGCGATGTTCGACCTCGAACCGGGAGCGCCGTCCGACCGCCGGGTACTGGACTGCCCGTCGGGGGTCGGTTCGTTCGTCGGGACCGCTCGCGAGCGCGGCGTGCCCGTCGTCGGTGCGGACCCGCTCTACGGGCGGCCCCGGGATGATATCGCGACCACGGCACGCGAGGACTGCGAGGCCACCGTCGAGCAGTTGCACGAGACGCGCGACCTGTTCGCCTGGGACTGGTACGGTGACATCGACGGGCGGGCCGACCACCTCCGGCGGGCCCACCGGCGGTTCCTGGCCGACTACCCCGCGGGCCCGTACGTCGCGGCCGGGCTCCCGGACCTCCCGTTCCCGGACGACAGCTTCGACCTCGCGCTGTCGGCCAACCTGCTGTTCCTCTACGACGACCGGCTGGACGCGGCGTTCCACACCGCGGCGCTCCGGGAACTCGCCCGGGTCGCCGACGAGGTCCGGGTGTTCCCGCTGGCGTCGCTGGACACCGAGCGGTCGGCGTTCGTCGAGCCGTCGGTCACGGCGCTCCGGGCGGACGGACTCGCCGTCGAGACACGCGAGGTACCCTACGAGTTCCAGCGCGGCGTCACGGAGATGCTGGTGGTCCGGCGCTAGCGCTCGGCCCGGGCCGTCGCCTCGCCGTCGGCCTCCAGTTTCCCGACGAGTTCGCCGGTGTAGCCGAACACGTCCTCGTAGCCGTAGGCGGACATCAGGATGGGATAGAACGGTTCGTCGGCGACGAGTTGCTCGCCGTCGACGGCCGCGAACGGCGCGTCCGCGTCCACGCGCTGGAAGTTCTCGACGAGGACCTCGTAGCGGTCGCCCCGGCGCTTCGGGATGCGCCGATGCATCCGGAAGATGGGGACCTCGTGGTTCTCGTGTGGCTCGCCCGGGAGCGCGCCGACGGCCGCGAGGAACTCCCGCACCAACCGCTCCGCGTTCTCGGCGGCCTGGTCGCTTCCCTGAAGCCCACACTCCACCTCCAGCACCTCGTCGCGCTCGATGAGCCGGCCCTCGGAGAACTGCGAGGTCTCGACCAGCGCGTCCACCGAGAGATACGGACACGCCGAGCGCGCGAGCGCGTCCACCGTGTCACAGAGCGCGAACGGCTGCGCGTAGGACTGGGTCGAGTGCATCGAGAAGACGACACAGTCGCGAAGCTCCGCCAGCAGTTCGTGGGCCAGCCGTGCCTCGTGGGTGTCGGCGTCCGGCGCACCCGGGAAGGCACGGTTGAGGTCCTCCTCGACGTACCGGAGGTTCCGCGCCATCGCCTCCTCGTTGGCGACGATGAACTTGACCGGGCGCGCGAGGTCCGGGTCGGCCTGCAACACTGCGTCGATGGCGCGAGGGCCGCACGGCTCGTCGCCGTGGATGCCACCCACCACAGCGATCTCCGGCTCACCATCGCCCAACTGCTCGACCCGCATTACACCGGGGTATCGACCCGAGCCCTATCAACGGCGCGCTTTCCGGGCGGTGTCGACCATCGCTGGCCGTCGAGACGGCGTGGTTTCCGAGTTACTCCGAAGATTATCGCTGAATCCCGGGAGTTCGCGACGGGATTCGAGCGTACGGAGTGGGACGAGGTCACTCCGGCTGCACGGAGAGTGTCAGTTCGAGGTCGGCGTCACAGCTCCGACACCGCCCGGTGTCGATGACATCTCTCAGGAGCTGCTGGTTGAAGCAGGAGGGACACGAGATCGCCTTCATCGTGCCGGGGAGCCCGGCGAACGTGTTGTCCCCGTCCAGTACGAACTCCATCGACCCGCCGTCCTCCGTCGACATGTGGAGCGTTGACGCACACCACGATAATGAAGCTTCGGCAGACGGACGGCGGACACGGCCGGGCATCCCGCATCGGACGGCCCGGTGAGCGTCACCCCGTGCGGGGCGGACAGTGCAACCGCCTCACGCCACGTCGCGGACCGCCTCGGCCAGCAGGTCCACGCCCAGCCGGACCTCCCGTTCGGTCACGTCCAGCGGCGGGAGCAGCCGGAGCGTCCTGTGGCCACAGCCCAGCGTCAGCAGGCCGTGCTGCATCGCTGCCGCCTGCACGTCGTCGCGCCGCTCCTTCGTGTCGAACTCGACGGCGAGCAACAGGCCGAGACCACGAACATCGGTCACGCCCGGCAGGTCGGCATCGGCCAGCAGCTCGCGGGCCTGCCGCCCCCGCTCGGTCGCGTTCGTCAGGAGGTCGTACTCGTGGATGGCGTCTAGCGTGAGTGCGCCCTGCAGCGAGGCCGCGATATCCCCGGCGCCCCAGGTCGAGGAGAGCCGGCTCTGCTCCTCGGGGAACACGTCCTTGCTGGCGACCGTCGCGCCCACGCGCAGCGCCTTCGCCGCCGTGATGACGTCCGGTTCGATGGGGTAGTGGTCGCTGGCCCACAGTTCGCCCGAGCGGCCCACGCCGGACTGGATCTCGTCGGCGACGATGTGGATGTCGTGCTCGTCACAGAGCGCGGCGACCTCCTCCATGAACGCGTCGCTGGGGACGTGGTAGCCGCCCTCGCCCTGCACCGGCTCCAGGATGAGGAAGGCCAGTTCGTCGGCGTTGACGTGGCCCCGCTCCGGGTCGAGCATCCGGCGGAGGGTGGAGGGCCCCTCGCCGTCGGGGTCGGGGAAGAACCCGCACCCGCACGCGGCCGGGTCACACGAGCGGTCCCGGCAGAACGGCGCGTCGTGGACCGGGCCGATCTCGGGGAACTCGCGGCGGTACACCTCCTTCGAGCGGTTGAGCGAGAGCGTCCCCAGCGTCCGGCCGTGGAAGGCGCCCTCGAAGGTGATGGCGTACTTCCCGCCGGTGTCGTCGTAGCAGATCTTCATCGCGTTCTCGACCGCCTCCGCGCCGGAGTTCGAGAGGAACACGGTGTCCATCCCGTAGTGGCTCGTCGCCTCCACGAGGCGGTCCATCAGCTCCGCCGGTCCCGGGAACTGCGGGTCGGCGGGCTCGCCCGCGGAGAGGTAGAAATCCTGCCCGGCGATCTTGCCCGGGTCGGGCAGGTCGAACTCGGCCATCGGCTCCGTGATCTTCGGGTTCTGGTAGCCCAGCGGCGCCGCACCGACGTGGCTGGTGAAGTCCATGAGGACGTTCCCGTCGACGTCCGTGCAGAACGGGCCGTCGGCGGGGGCGGTGTGGTCCCAGACGAAGTCGTAGACGTACGTGGCTGGCGCGGCGAACGAGCGGTGATAGTCGACCCGTTCCCTGGCCTTCTCGCCGGGCAGTTCGGCCACGCGTGGCTCCACCCGGTCACGGTCGAGACCCATACCCCGCGGCTACGCGAACCCCAAGCAAAAGGCTGTGGGGGGGCAGCGGGACAGAGCTACGGTGACGGAGGTTTATGGTCGCGCCTGCGAACCGCCCAGTATGCAGGTCCCCGTATCGAAGTCCCGCGCCGCGTGGTGGGCCCTTGGGGCCGCCGTGGCGTTCCTGCTCTCCTTCGTCGCGTACTCGTTCGTCGGGACGTTCGTGCTGGCCCTCTTCGTCTACTACGGGACGCGGCCGTTCTACACCCGGTTGCGCCGGCGGTTGCGGTCGAAATCCCTCGCCGCGGCCCTGGCGCTCCTGGCGCTTGCCCTGCCGGTCCTCGTGCTCGTGACCTACGCGCTCGCCATCGGCCTGCAGGAGTTCCAGCGCTTCCGCAACACTGCCGACCTCGGCCCGCTGGAGGAGGCCGTCGCACCCTACCTGGAGCTCTCGGACGCCGTCGGCGACCCGGCCACGTTGCTGTCGGACCCGAACGCCCGCGCCGCCATCGAGAGCGCACTCGGGCCCGCGCTCGACTCGCTCGGCTTCATCGGCAACGGCCTGCTCCACCTGTTCGTCGTCTTCGCGGCCGCCTTCTACATGCTCCGTGACGGTCCCCGGCTCACCCGCTGGGCGCTCCGACGGTTCGGGACCGAGACGGGCGTCCTCGGCACGTTCGTCGACCGCGTCGACACGGACCTCCACAGCGTCTACACCGGGAACCTGCTGAACGCCGTCTTCACGGCCGGCATCGGTGCCGTCGTCTACTCGCTGCTCAACTTCGTCGCCCCGCCCGGCATCTTCATCCCCTACCCGGCACTCATCGGCCTGCTGGCCGGTGCTGCCAGCCTCGTCCCCGTCGTCGGCATGAAACTGGTCTACGTCCCGGTGGCGATCTACCTGTTCGTCGTCGCCGGAGCCAACGACGCGTCGGTCTGGTTCCCCACCGCGTTCACCCTCCTCTCCTTCGTCATCGTCGACACCATCCCGGACCTGCTGCTCCGGCCGTACGTCTCCGGGCGTAACCTCCACGTCGGCCTCGTGATGTTCGCCTACATCTTCGGCCCGCTCCTCTTTGGCTGGTACGGCATCTTCCTCGGCCCGCTCCTGCTGGTCCTGACGTACCACTTCGCCGACCTCGTCCTCCCGGAACTGGTCGCCGGGAACGCCATCCGGCCGGCCGCGGTCGACCCGGGAACGACCCCTCATGACGAGGATTACCCGGACGCGATGGCCGATACAGCCCCCACCACGGACGAGTCGGCAGACGACGCGGCGGCCGAGGACGGACCGGACGACGCTCCCGACTCGACGGAACCACGCGACCGACCCGACGGTGACCCGGCCCCGAGCACGGATGGTGACCACCCGGACGGCGGCCCCCCGGGCGAGTAGCCCGGCGACTCACTCGAGCCGCGTTCCGTCCCGGGGACAGTACTCGTGATCGGTCGCCCGGGTCCGGTAACCACACGCCGGACAGGTCCGGACCGGCGGTTCGTCGTGCTCGTCACCACCCCGGAACAGGAACGGGACGAACGGCAGGAAGAGGAACAGGAGCAACGTGTCGAAGTAGACGTACGCGGCGACGCTCACGAGCAGGCTCGCCAGCAGACCGACGGCCGCGGTGAGCAGACGCGAACGACTGGGCACGTGGCATGGAAGGGCCTCATGCCCGGAAACGGTTGCGTTCCGTCGCGTTCCGGCCGCGAGCGGCAGTCGATTACCGCGTCCCGATGTCGTCCTCGTCCTTGATGACACGGACGTCGGCCTCGCCGCTGGAGACCTCGTTGCAGAGCTCGTAGAACTCGTTCTGCAGGCCGGCCGGGAACTTCAGCACGCCGACCCAGCTCCCGTCGGACTGCCACTCCTCGCGCTGCAGGTCGCCGAACTCCCGGACCTGCGCCTGGCCGGAGCCGGCGTGGTCCGCGGGCAGCTGGACCGCCATCACGACCTCGTCGAAGCGGATGGGGATGACCGGCCGGAGCGCCTCCAGCGCGTCGTCGACCTGGTTCTCGACGGGCTCCATCGGGTCGACCTTGAACCCGGCCTGTTCGAGCGCGCGCTCGATGCGCTCGGGCGGGTGGGGTGTGTCGTCCTGCTGGGGGTTGACCGCGTTCCGGACGATGGTGTTGACGAGCTGCTTGTGCTTTTGCTCCTGCATCTCCCGGCGCTGGTCGGCCGTGATCTGGATCTCCCCGCGCTTGATGACCTCCGGGATGATCTCCATCGGATCGGTCGTCCCGAACACCTCCTCCAGCGCGTTCTCGGGCGGCCGGTCGCCGCGCGAGGCGTCCTCGAACACGTCTTCGGCGGCGATGACGTCCTCGAGGTCGCCCTCGAACTCGTCGCGCTTGATGGCCAGTGCCGCGTCCGGGTCGACCAGCACCTCGAACCGCTCGCCGTGGGATTCGAGCCGGGCCGTCACGGCCTCGTCGAGTGATATCATACCGCCGGCTACGCAGGCGGACGGTTAAAAGGTGTGTCCCTGACGGCGTGGCCGCCGCTGGAGAGTGTGAGAACGAGTGGAGGGCGAGTGGGGAACGGGCGGGGATGTGGTCAGAGCGTGTCCGAGACCGTGTCGGTCGTGCCACTCACGGTGTCGGTGAGGGAGCCGCCGTCGCTGCCACCCGAGGAGCCACCGCCCGAGCCGCCGGTCGCGTCCGAAATCGGGTCGGTCGCGGAGGTGGGGTCGCTGGCCGTCTCGGTGGTCGTCGAGGTCGCCGAACTCGCGCTCGGCGTGACGGCGTTCTCGTTCGTCCCACCGAAGGTGGCCCGGTCGTTCCGGACGCCCTTCGACTCGGGAGCGTCGATCTCGACGGCAGCGGGCCCCAGCGTGGCCTGACCGCCGCTCTCCTGGACCTCGACCTGGTAGTAGAACTCGCGGCTCTCGCCGTCGTCGTTGACCAGGTCCGCGTCGTACTCGCCGAGGTCGACGATGACGCGGCCGTTCTCGGTCGTGAAGTCCTCGGCGTCGCCGGGACCCTCGACGATCGGCGTCCAGCCCTCGGGCAGGCTGTCACGGACCTTGATCGTGTCACCGTCGGACAGCTCCGTGACGTCGTCGAGCGTGACCCGCATGTCGACGGTGGAGCCGCCGATGTAGGTCTGGGTCTCGTCGGCCCGGGAGCCCACCGCGCCGAAGGTGGGCAGCTTCTCCAGCGTGAAGTTCGGCGCGAACGAGACCGTCGTCCGGGCGTCGAACCCGTTGACCAGCCCGGGGACGTTGACGAGCTTCGCGACGACCAGCAGCTTGCGCGTCTCGCCGTCACCCGACGCGGCGTCGAGCGTTCCGACGGCCGAGTCAGCCTGCTCCTGCGGGCTCTGGCTGCGGCCGTCCGTGTAGACCGTGAGCTGGCTGGCACTCCCGTTCCGGATCTGGGTCTTCGCGACGACGTTCGGCTCGCCGTTGGCGGCGGGGTTCTCCGCGTCGTAGACGAACACGTCGACGTGGGGGCCGCCGGCCGCCATGCCGGCGTCGGGACCCTCCAGCTCGCCGGCACCGACACGGAGGTCGAGCGACCCGCGCGGCGCCTCGATGAAGCCCGCGACCGCTCGGGAGTCCTTCGGGACGTCGAGGCCGACCTCGCCGCTGTAGTTCGTGGAGACCTCCTCGCCGGGTTCGAACGTATCGTCCGTGAGGGACCGGCCGCCGCCGTACATGTTCTGCGTGACGGCGTCGATGGCGGCATCCGGGTTGACGCGACCGTACCCCTCGAAGGGGTCGCGGTCGCCGTACTGGTACGAGGGCGCCTTGGCGCGGTGGTACGGAGCCGCGGTGAAGGCCGTCTCCGAGGCCGTCGCCAGGATGACCTGCTTCCACCGCATCACGTCATCGAACGTGGTGTCCTCGGGGGCCGGGAGGAGGCCGTCGTCTCCCTCGTCGAAGGCGTCGCCGTCCTCCATCGCGTCCGCGACGAGGCCCGCCACGCCGTTGACGAACGGGGAGGCCATCGAGGTCCCGGCCTTGCCCGTGTAGTCACGCGGCGTCTCGTCGTCGCTGAAGTCGGAGGTGTTGGCCTTCGCGGCCTGGGCGAGGTCGGTCAGCGAGCCACCGGGAGCGGTGACATCGGGCTTCATGTACGCCCCTTCGCCGTCCTCGTCGTTGCCACCGAGACCGCCGGAGGAGTACGCGACGATGCCGTCTCGCGGGCCGGTCGCGACCACGCTGACCGCCTCGTCGGCGACCGCGGGCGCACCGTTCCCGTTGGCCGGCGTCGCGGCGTTACCCGCCGCGGCGACCGTCATGATACCCTGCTCGGCCATCTCCTTGACGTTCTCGACGACGCCCCCGTCCAGGCCCTGCCCGAAGCCACCGAGCGGCAGTCCGCCGACGTAGCCCCAGGACATGTTGACCGAGCGGAGGTTGAACTGGCTGGTGAACGTGTCGCCGTGGTTCGCCAGCACCTCGACCGGCGCACCGAAGCCCTGCAGGCCGACCAGTGACGCGTCCGGCGCGACGCCGGAGTGGATGGCGACCCGTCCGTCCTCCGTGCGGTCGCCGTCGCCGGCGTTGGCGACGGATTCGAGGGAGCCGACCGCGAACTCCTTCACGCGGCCGACCGTGGGGGAGGCGCCGCCGAGCTGGTCGTCGGGGTCGACCTCCACCGACTCCTCGGGGAGCGTCTGGTTCCCGACGCTCTGCCCACCGACGCTGGCGGAGGCGCTCGGGGAGCCGGGCTGGATGCGAACCGTGTACGTCCCGGCCTTCTCGGCCGGATACGTGACGACGTTGTTGTCGAACTCGCTGGTGTCGGAGCCGACCGCCGACTCCGCGACGACCTCGCCCCGCGGGTCCTTGATCTTGATTTCCAGGTTGTCACCGTAGGCGGAGGCGAAGACGCCCTCACTGCTCTGGACATCGACGTACTCGACCTTCGCCATCCCCGAGAGGAGCGCCTCGGCGCTCTCGTTCTCGACGTGCTTGGTGACATCCTTGACCGTACTCGCGCGGCCGGAGCCACCCATGATGGAGCTGACGTGACTCCCGTGGCCGTCGGGGTCGCGGGGCTTGCTCAGCTTCCCGAAGCGGCCGGTGGGGTCGACCCAGCCGACCGTCTTGGTGTCCCCATCCCGGTAGTCCTCCATCACGTTCTCCGAGTCCCCGAGGGCGCCCCTCGGCCCTTCCTTCGTGTAGAAGCCGAGAGTCTCGTCCGCCTCGGCGTTCTCTCCGGGGTTGCTGTTCGGCGACTCCGAGGAGCGCACGTAGACGGTCGCCTCCGACACCGTGTTGACGTACAGTTCCGCGACGAACCGGTACTCCGTCTCTTCCTCGACCTTCGCGCCGAGGATGCGCTCCGGAACGCTCCCCGTCGCGGTCGTCGTGACCGGCTTCCACGTCGGGTTGTCCGGCGTCCCGGTGTTCTTGTCCAGCCGGAACTCCAGGTCGTTGGCGTTCTGCTGGCTCGGGGTCCAGTCGAGTTCGGCGTTGACGTACCGCATCGGGCCCGTGTTCATCGTGAACCGGACGACCTCGACCTCCTGGCCGGTCGCGAACGTCCCCGGCGTCGCCTGTGCGGTGGCCGGGAAGGCACCGGGGGTGCTGACGGCGTCCGAGAGCGGCTCGTCCGGCGTGTTGATATCCCGAACGGACTCGTCGACCAGCTGGAGTCCGTCGTCGCCGACGATACCCCGGACGCCGTTCCACGGGCCGAGGTCGGGGTGCCGGGCGTCGAGTCCGGAGTCGGTCAGGCCGATGGACCGGTTGGGGTTCCCGCGGTAGCCACGGTCCCAGACCTTGACGAGTTCCTGGACACGCGAGTTGGCGAGGTCGGACAGCGCGAGCTCCGAGTGACCGGCACTCGCGCTGTTCGCCGAGGCGCCGAGCAGGCCGGCGCCGGCCGCGGCGCCCGCCGC
>Ga0207757_101103_pt1 | contig 12952 bp, 15 predicted proteins | sample A23P3SouthBayCA_2_FD_187752 | JGI IMG/M metagenome (GOLD analysis project Ga0207757, IMG submission 187752) | Aerobic enrichment media microbial communities from Eden Landing Ponds, California, USA - A23 P3 (2) (SPAdes) | ecosystem: Environmental > Aquatic > Marine > Unclassified | place...
CGTCCGGGATACGGGCTATGTCGGCTCCTACCCCGTGGTCCGACCCATCGACGGCGACCTTGACCATCCCGGCGCCGAGGGCTTCGAGGTCGTCGAGGGGCACAAGCGCGTCTGGGCCTGCCGCCAGGCCGGCGTCACGACCCACCCGTTTCGCGTCGTCGACGTCGACGACTGGGCGGCCGCCCGACGGTTCGTCGCCGACCACATCCCCGATCGTGGGCAGACCGACGCCGATGGGACGCCCGGTGGGTGTTACGCCGGCGAGGACCTCGTCGCCGCCCTCGAGACGCTCGTCGAGCGCTGGGGTGACCGAGCCTTCGAACTCGACCGCGTCCGGTTCAACGTCGAGCGCCTCGACCTGGACGGCGCCGAGGCGGCCATTCGGGAGTTTGGCCAGCGCGTTCAGGAGGCTACCGACGTCGCCGACGAGTCAGATACCGGAGACGAAAGCGAGGGGTCCGACGTACACATCGATAACGGGGGGGGTCCCGACGTGTCTGATCTCCCCAATCCCACGACGAGTGGCGACCCGTTTCACGGCGAGGGTGCCGACGCTCGCGTCGATCACTCTGACGCCGACGTCGAAGCCGACCCGGACGATGGCGAGGACGAACCCATCGAGGAGGAGATCGGCGTCTACACGGCCCGCGACTACGGGCTTCCGCTGTCGTCGGTCGCGTCGCACATCGACGCCGACCGGGTGACTGTCGTCGACCGGCCCTACGGCGGCGACCTCGTCCCGGGGACCAACGTCGAGGGTCCGGACTACGCCGTCCAGGACCACAACGTTCAGCTCGGGAACCCCGGCCGGAAGGCGGTCGGTGCCGCGCCCGACCAGGACGTCCGCGCCGTTCGCGATGGCGAGGGCGTCCGCCTCGAACTCGTCGACGATCCTGCAGAAGGTGGGGAACAGACCGGCAGCGCCGAGGCCGCGACCGCCGACGGCGGCGTCGCGGTTCAGACCGCTGTCTCGACTGACACGGCAGCATCGGTGACCTGTCAGAACTGCGGGTCGCAGGTCACCCGCCAGTACGCACGGACCTTCGCGCCCGAGGACCAGGAGGACGTCGGCCCCCGCGTCTGTCCCAACTGCGAGGACAAGGTCCGGGATGGGAGCGAGGTCCGCCTCCGTCGCGACCAGGGCCAGCATCTGGAGGGTGACGATGACTGACGAACACGGGCTGGTCGGCCGCGGACTCGTGCTCCTCGGGCAGGCGATCGGCGTTGCGATCTGCGAGCCCCAGCTTCGACTCGGTCGCCGACGCCACGACAACATCTGCGACCGCTGCGGCGAGAACTGTGGCCGATACCCCTGCGAGAAGCTCGACTTCCCGCTTGACGACCTCGGACCCGACGAGACGACCACGCTGGAGAAGATTCGCGGGATGATGAACGCGGAGTACAAGCGCGTCTGCCTGGAGTGTTCCGCGGAACTGGAGGGTGACCATGACTGACGACATCGCCCTCGAGGACCTCCACCAGCTGCCGTGGTCGCTTATCCAGGGTGCCTACGTCCGCGTCCTTCAGGAGGTCGACGACCGCGACCCACTGGACCCGGCCCAGGACGACCGCAAGGACCTCGTCCACACCGAAGAGCGCGAGGGCGAACTCGTCGGCCGTGCCAACGGCTGGGGACTGTACTACGATAGCGGCCGTCACGAGACGATCCGCGACTCGATCGGTCCGGCCATCTACCTCGACACCCCCGAGGAGACGACGCTTGAGGTCCTGACGGACCGGCTTGAGAACGAACTGCTGGCGTTCGACCCCGACGTCGACGAACGCCAGGTCTGCCCGGAGTGTGGCCGACCCGCAGCGACGATCGTCGACGTCCAGGCGGTCGGCGACGACGGTTACGGCCCCGTCGACGGCGTGGTTCACGAGGAGCGTCTCGGCGAGGGCTACGGCGGTGGGTGGCGGTTGTACTGCCACGCGAGCGGTTTCGAGGATGGTGATTCTGCATGAGTATCCAATCGGAGCAACCAGACTATCGACAGCGTATCGCGGAGAAACTCGAAGAGATCGAAGACGATCTCGAAGCCATCGCGGCCACGGACACGGCGGCAGGTGAGCGCGCTCAGTCATCACTCGACTGGCTTGCCGACTACCGGGAGGGTGACGATGACGAGTAGTTTACTCGTACTCCATCGTGAATCGGACGCCGGGGACGTCGTCGGATGCCTCCTTGAAGCTCATCGCCTGTTCGGCGAGTTCCGGATGGTCGCGGATGAATCGCATGAGGTCCTGGTCTTGCTCCGACGCCGTCTCGGCCGCCTTGGCGCTGAACCCGAACCCGCACCACATGCACCGCTCTTCCCGCGCCGGCGTCTCCTTGTCACAGCGCGGGCAGACGACGGGGGCGAACTCGTCAGTCTCGTCTTCCTCGGCGACCTCGAGGCCCATGATCCGGGCGTACTCGTCGCCGATGTCCTCGTCGAAGATGGCCGTGTAGCGGGAGACAGCATCCGACCCGTGCGACCGACCCTGCCGGCGCTCGATGTGGCGGGCGTTCATCCCCTGCCGGCAGAGCCAAGCGAGGTTCGACTTCCGGAAGTTCGTCGGCGTGACGGTCTTCTCGATGTCGGCGCGCCCAGCGGGGCGCTTGAACATGTCGAGGTAGGAGTTATACGACAGCTGGTCGTTCGCGGTGAGTTTCGTCCAGAGCGGGTCGTCGGGGTCGCCACCTGGGTGGTCGGAGAGCCACCGGTTGACGTGGGGCGTCGACGGGATCAGGTCGACCGACCGCTGGCCGGTCTTCCCGTCGACGGACACGGACAGCCCGTGAGCCGTGTCCGAGATGTCGCCGATGGTCAGGTCGTAGAGTTCGCCGCCACGGAGTCCGGCGTCGAACTGGAGCGCGATGGCCGCCTCGTCGCGACTGTTCCGGCAGGCGTCGAGCATCGGTTCGACGTCGTCCTCCCAGCGGAGCATCTCGCTGGGGTCCGGACTGGGGTCGTAGTCTCGCGGGAGCGTGGCGTTGACCCAGTCGATGCTCGGCGGCGGTTCTTCGCCGGCAACGTCGGTCGCTCGTCGCCCGAACACGCGGAGGGCGACGCGGTAGTTCTGGTTGGTCTCGGCCGACGCTTCCAGGTCGTAGGTGTCGTGGATCCAGCGGACGATCTCTTCGGTGGCGTCGCGGTCTTCGAGCGCGTCAACGAGCGACACCGGGGCGTTCTCGGCGATGCGGACACAGTGCCGCAGGAGCTTCACATGCCGGTGGTGACCGTACGTCTCCCGGAGGAGCTTCAGCTCGTCGCTGAACTCCATGAGGATCTCGCGGTCGCGCTCGTCGTCGATGTCACGGTCGCCGTTCTGGATCTTCTCGCGCAGCGTGGCGACCTCGCGCTCGGGGTTGCGCATATTCCCATGTTTAACCGTTGGCTGTTAACCCTTTGGCTCAAAGCTCTGCCCTGGCTATGCTGGTTCTGCCAACAAGTCAACGCAGAACCCCCACATGGTAGGGGTGCTGCAACTGTCGAGCAGTCGGTAGTTACACCGCATCTCGCGATAGGATCACCGGGAGGTGTCGCCTGATGGGGGCCTCCTACGATGGTCCCGCGCTCGACGGGACCTACACCCATCTCTCGGAGGTCTACTCCGACCCCAACGGGGAGACCGTCGACGTCGTCGACGACACACCCGCGGGCGAGGCACGCGTCGAGGGCGTTTCGGTTCCCGACGACAGCGTCGAGCGCCCTGACGTCGACGGGCAGTCCACCTGGGGCGACTGGGGGTGGTCGGCTTGAACCGGATGGTTCTTCGGGCGGACGACGGCTACGGCTGTCACTTCGAGTCCGGCCTTTGGTACATCACGCTGTGCGGTCGACAACTCGATCCCGACGAGACCGACCGTGAGGAGTACGAGTGCCCGGCTGACCCCGACCATCCGCACGCCAGCCTCTGCTTCGACTGTTACTCAGTTCGTAACGGTGGGGAAATCAGCGATCGTCGGCGCGAGCTGCATTTCAAGGAGGGTGCGTCGGCGTGACGGACATCGGCTTCGCTCTCGAAACTGTCCCCGACTGTGCCGGCGACTCGGACGCTGAGGCTCGGTATGTCGACAAGCGCGCCGAGTACTTGGTCCGGGTCGCTGACCTCCGGAAACCGGTCGCCCGCGGTCTTGCGTATCGCGAGCTCGGGTACAGCCACTCGGGCATCGCGACCCATTGCGACGTCGCCGAAGGGACAGTCGACGCCTGGATGGCCGACGTCGCCGAGCGGTTCGGGAAGAACGCCCTCGAGACGCGCCCGCAGTCCGACCCGGTGGAGGTGCTCGCGTAGATGTCGCCCGACGGGCCCGTCGCGACGGTCGACCGTGAGCTCTTCCCTGACGCACTCCGCGAGCGCGAGTGGTGGGTCTGCTGGATCCTTGACGGCGAGGGCCGCAAACGCCCGGTCGCCCCCTGGCAGCGCGGCGACGCCTACCCGGTCAAGTGGCGTAACACCCTCGAGGACGGGGAGCGCCCGGAGACCGACTTCGAGACTGCCATGCGGTGGACCGGGTTCAGCACGGCCGACGTGCCCTGCCCCGACGACGTTCAGAGTGAGCGCCTCGAGCTCGGGCTCATCCTGCCGACTGACCGCCCTGACGCCGGCGAGCGCATCACGCTCATCGACTGGGACGACGTTCGCGACCCCGACACCGGGGAGATCCATCCGATTGCCGCTGCCTACCTGAACATCGGCAACACGTACGCCGAAATCTCCCAGAGCGACGGTGGGGCCCACCAGTTCGTCGTCGGTGAACTCTCCGACCGGGGGAAGCTCATCGCCGAGATCGACGACGAACCCTGGGTCGGCGATAACCTGCCGCAGGTCGAGGTGTACGACGGCGGCCGCCACGTCGCGATGACCGGGCGACACGTAACCGGCACACCCGACGACGTCGCCACCAACCAGGACGTCGTCGACGACATCGTCGCAGAGTTCGCCGACGACCCGGACCGCGAACCCGGCGAGGGTGCGGCCTTCGGTGGGTTCGAGCTCGAACCAACGGAGGAGCGGCCACCCTGCTATCACGCCGCGCTCCAGGCTCGCGCAGACCCACCCGACCATCTCGCGAACTGGGAACTCATCGGCTACGCCACGATGCTCGGTGCCGCGCACGGCCTCGACAACGCCTCGATCATCGAGGACCTCCGCGCCCACCCGGCGCCGCCGTACGGGTTCGACCCGAACCGCGAACCCAACGAGGTCCGCCGGCTCGCACCCCAGGTCCGCAGCGGCGACCGCCATCCTCCGAGCGCGCACACGCTCGCCGATATCGGGATTCTCCCCGATGCCACCGCCTGCGATTGCCCCCTCCACGACAGCACGGGTGACGGACACCAGCGCGTCGTCGAGTGCGAACCGCCGCTCGACGATCTCGAGACTGCCGACGTCGACGCGATCCGCGAGCGAATCCGGACGAGTATCTACGACGCGGCTATCGACCACGACGACGCGCCAACGGTGCTGGCCCACGACCCCGGCGCCGGGAAGACCACGACCGCACACCTGGCGGCCGACGACCGCGACCGGTCGCTCGCGTTCCTGTTCGACAAGCACCGGAAGGCGCACGAACACCGCGCTGACGACGTCACCCCCGACGTCGAGCTCCACCTTCGCGGAGCCGCCCAACCTCGAGACGACACCTGCGCCCAGGCGGTCTACGCCGACGACCAGTGTTCCCAGCACGGCCACACGGCGGACTGTCCGCGCATGTGTCCCATCTACGACCGCCCGAGTGACGACGATCTCCGGCAGCTGTTCGAGGCGATCGCCAGTGAGGTCGGCCCCGTCGACGCGCACGTCATCCTGGATCCCCACGACGGTGACGACTGCGCCTGGCTCGCGGCTCTCCAGGCGGCTCCCGACGTCGACTCGCTCGTCGGCGTCCACCAGTACCAACATCTCGACACGGTCTGTTCGCCCGGCGAGGAGGAGCGCGACGTCCTCGTCGACGAGAGTCCAGGGGCGCTCGCCGACGATCGCCGCCTCGACGTCGAGGACCTCACCCGTCTCGCGAACACGCTCGCCGACTGGACGGCCCGCACGGCGTCCGGGGAGACGCTCCGCCGGTTCGGGCAGTTTACCCGGCAGATCGTCGACGCGGTCATCGACGAACGACCTCTCGCCGACCTGGACCCGCCCGAGCCCGTCTTCGACGCCTACGAAACCTACGACGACGCGGCGGGCCACTACGCCGAGTACGTTGCCCCGGACGCCGACTGGCAGCATACCGAGGCGCTCGTTCAGGCCAAGCGGGCGTTCCTCGACCACCATCTCGCGAAGATTCACGACGACGAGTGGGACGGGACGCCGCTCGCGATAGACGCGCTGCTCGCCGCGGCCGCCGAGGCTGGCCTCAAGGGCGAGCCCGTTCGCCGCGCAGCTGCCCATCCAACGCGGCTGGTCACCTGCCCGGTCTGTGAGGCCGAACTCCAGCACGCCGACGGCCGACGACTGTGCGACCGGTGCGGTTGGGACGAGGCCGAGGACCTCTACACTGCCGGCGACGTCACCGAAGCGCGCATCCTGGCGTGGGTGGACGGCGACCCCAACCCCGGAGAGTCAGCTGGCCTCGTCCGGCGCCGGATCCCCACCCCCGACGACCTTCCCGACGACCCGGTCGTCCTGGACGCGACTGCGACCCCCGAGAAGATCGCCGCGCTCTATGGAGCCGACCAGGACGACGTCGCAGTCTACGGGGACGCCCAGCACGCCCTCGGGAACGTCCATATCACGCAGTGTCTTGACGGCCAGTATCACTACTCGACGATCACCAAGGCCGTCGAGGAGGACCGGTCGACAGCTAGGCGGATCCAGCAGCAACTCGACCGGGCTGGGGAACTTCACGACCGCCCGCTCATCGTCGGACAGCGCGAAGTGCGCACGCTATTCGACCTCCCCGACAACGCGGAGTTCATCCACTTCCACGGTGCGCGCGGCCTCAACTTCGAAGAGTGCGACGCCGTCGTCGTCATCGGTGCCCCCCACCCGCACATCCCGGACCTCAAGCGAACCGCCCGGTTGCTCGCGCAGGGTCGCGACGACCTCCGCGTCGGTGGCGAAGAACACTCCACACGCCGTGACTGCCGGAACGACCCGGTCTACCGAAAACTCCGCTACGAAGACGAGCACGGGACCGGGCGGGCCGTCGCGACCAAGCACTACACGGGACTGGTCGGCGCGCTGTTCCGGGAGGCCCGCGAGCACGAACTCGAGCAGGTCCTCCATCGGATCCGGCCGCTGCTCGCCGACGAACTGAAACACGCGTACCTCATCACCAACGTCCCGACGGACCTCCCCATCGACGAGGTATGCACGCTCGAGGAGCTCGCTGAACCGGCCGCCGCGATGCTTCCGGTCGCAGATGGAGCGCTCGATCTCGCCGAAGCCCTCGTCGACGTCGGCGCTGGCGAGGGTGCCGATGGGTTCCGTGCCGGCGCGCTCGTCGAACGCCAGGGAGAGAGTATCCGGTTCAAGATCCGCGAAGTGCATCGTCTAGCCCGCGCCTCGGGCCTGGACGTCTGCGAGCGAACGGTCCGACGGTGGGTCAAGGACCTCGAGGAGTTGAGTCTCGTCGATGCCGGTGAGTACGAATCCCGGTCAGGAGTCTCGTTTACTGCCGATACTCCCACTTTGACACAAGCATTATCCATTCTAACCAGTAACGCTGGTGTCGAAGTGGCGATGAAACGGCGTTTAGCGTCTCTCGCGCAGGAACTCGATTCGGCGAGTGCGTGGCTCCGTGCTGCTCGCGACGAACTCGGACTTACTGGCGATCGACGAGCGGTGAATCCGGGTGATCCACCGCCAGATGACACGGTCTGACCGGCTGTACACCGGTCTCTCACCCTTCGTCCATCAGCCACGGGTAAACTCATGAGCGAGACCGACGTCCCCTCACCGACGACCGAGATCGTCCTCAAGATACTCGAATACGAGGGACCGCTGACTCGCAAGGAACTCCTCGCCGAGACATACCGGTGCGAAACGGCCGTCGACCAAGCCCTCAATGACCTCGAAAAGCGGGGTCGTGTCTCTCGTAACCGCAAACCTGGCAACGCCAGACAGATAGTCCTCGAAATCCGGGACTGAAAGCGGACTTAACCTTTTCTGGGACTGATACATACGCGACCCGATGACCGCCACCAGCGTACCCCACACCCCACCCACCAAAACCCGGACGCTGGCTCGGCGGGAGGGTCTGGACAGTGTCCAATTATCCGCACCCGGTGCGGCCCCCCTATTTCGGTACATGAGCAATGCCATGTCTGTTAAACGAGACATTCGCGCGTACAATCGGCAGGTCGAGCACGCCTGTCGTACCCATCTGGGAGTTGGTATCGTGACCTGGCGGTCATTCAAATACGTGTTTTACATCACGACACTCGGGCTGACGCTGTATCTGCTCGAGTACCAGGACGTCGAACCTGTTCTGGCGATGGTGTTCTCGGCGGTCCTGATCAGCGGCCCGGACATCCTCGAATGGTGGCTGGTCCGCGAGGACTACGTCGACTACGAGGAGGTCAAACGGCCCGACGACTGAGAGCCATGTTCGACTTGATACCTGACAGTTCCGACGAGTCCGAGACAGAGCGAGATGGGTTTCTCTCGACCCGTAGAGAGATCCACGCCACCGCGATCGGCCTGGCCGTCGGCGTGGTCGTCGTGATGACTAACAGCTGGGAACTCGCCGCACTGTTCGTGTTCGTCACGCTGGGCGCCAAACTCGGCAGCCTTCAGTCGAGGGGCTTGCTCGAAGTCAGACGTGAACCCTGGTACGCGCTCGGGGCGTTTCTCGTCCCGATCGTCGTTCGGCTACTACACATCGTAGCCACGACCGGGATTTAAAAATCAAATAAAGTATGTACGGCATCAGTATCGACGACCGCCCGGACGCTCCGGTAGGTACACCACAGACTCGACGAGCGGTCGCGATACACTGGAACTGGACCACGGAGTACACACGCGCCGAGATGGCGAAGGCGCTCGGCGTTACCGAACAGACGATCCGGAAGTACGTCCGAGAGGGCCCGACCGACGCGGTCCAAGAGCAGATGGACGACGTCGAGTCGGAGGTCCGTCTCGTCGCGGTCGCGGAACTTCGGGACCAACTCCAGGCTGCCGGCTCCCGCGCGAAGACGGCTGAGAAGCCGGTCAAGGTCTACGAGAACGAGTGCGGCGAGGTCGAGGTTGACCACGTCGAACTGGAGGGTGAGGGCACGAAGAAGATCCCGAAGGTCCAGGACATCCAGTTGCTGCCGGACGAGCAGGCCCGGTACTACGCTCGGAGCGAAGTTCGGGACATCCTCGATCAGCTCGTCGACCTGGTCGGGGCGGCCGAGCCCGAGGAGGTCGAGGTCGGCTGGCGTGAGATGCTCGCAGGTGGTAGCGATGAGTGAGCTATTAGTCGGGATGGCGGTCGGCTCCGCACTCGTGCTCACCCACTGGCTCGCCTATCGCTGGGGGAGACACGTGGAGACCCCGTGTTTCTGGACCGATGAGGGTAGCTACATTTCGGAGACGTCGGAGGAAGACCCACGATGAGCTCGATGCCCCAGGACGTCGACCCGTCGCGTTACACCCAGGGCCCGGAGCGGTACGTCAACTTCGCCGAGGAGGTTCTCGACCTGACCCTGTCGCGGGAACAGAAGCGGATCCTCCGGGCACTGGCTGAGCACGAGCGGATCCTCATCCAGTCGGGCAACGGCGTCGGGAAGTCGTTCGGCGTGGCCGTCGCGAAACTCGCGTTCGTCGCGACCAACCTTGACAGCACGGTCCTCGGGACCAGCGGGTCGTACAGTCAGTACGTCGACGCGGTCTGGAGGCCCCTTAAAAAACTCCACAAGGACGCCAAGCGCCGGGTCGGCCTACCCGGAGAGACCTTCGACGGGGGCCAGCCCACACTCGAGATGGGCGACGACTGGTTCGCGAAGGTCGTCTCCCCGCGGGACCCGGGCGACCTCGAGGGCCGGCACGCCAACGCGGTGCTCGTCGTCATCGAAGAGGCGGACAAGGCGTACATCGAACCCGAGCACTTCGACTCGGCGGGCTCGTCGGTGACCGACGACGCCGACCGGATGATAGCCATCTGCAACCCGCCGCGCGACGAGACGAACGTCGTCGCCGAGAAGATGCGGGAGGACCGCTGGCACGTCATCCAGTTCTCGACGCTGGACTCGCACAACGTCCGCGTCGACGCCGGGGAGATCGACGCGCCGCGGATCCCCGACCTCACCTCGCTCGACACGATCATCGCCGACTGGGAAGCCTGGAACGACGAGGAGTGGCCCGGCCTCGACCAGGCCCGCGCGTGGTCGGACCCCGACAGCCCGGACTTTCGGGAGGACCTCGACGAGCGCTGGTACCGGCGCCGCGCCGGCGTGATCCCACCGGAAGGTGCCGAGGCCCACCGGCCGTTCACCGTCGAGGACGTCGACGAGGCGTGGAACCCGACAACCTCCACGCTCGCCGGGTCGGGCCAGTTCGCGACCGGGATCGACGTCGCCCGCAGCGGGGACCGGACGGTCGCCGCGACGGTCGCGGGAGACATCCTCCAGATTCGGTACAAACAGCAGGGAACCAACCACGTCGAGCAGGCCGAGGACCTCACGCACGGGACGCGGGACTTCCACGGCCTTGTCAACGACCCGGACCACCCTATCGCCGTCGACGCCGTCGGTGAGGGGTCAGGCCTCGAGGACATGCTCGCCGAGACGTTCCCGTCGACGATCCGTTTCGGCGCCGGGTCCGAGCCCCAGGCGGGCACGGAGTTCTACGACTGCTGGGCCGAAGGGATGTACCTGCTCGGCAAGTGGCTCCGCGATGGCGGCCGTATCGGCGACCGTGGGCTGTATGAAGAGCTGACCGTCGCCGCCCGGACGCTCGAGTACGAGGAGCGCCACCTCGCCAGCCGCGGCGAGGACGGCGCCGAGGTCCTCAAGCTCACCCCGAAAAGCGATCTGAAAGACCGCCTCGGTCGGTCACCGGACCTGCTCGACGCGGCCTACATGGCCATCTGGGCCCGCGACGCCGAGGGCGGACCCCGCGGTGTCCGCAGTTACTACGGCGACGAGGATGAGCCGGCCGCCGACTGGGAGTCCGCGCTGACCGGCGGTGGTGCCAGTTCTTACTACGAACCAGACTCATGACACTACGAACCACGCTGCTCCGATGGACCGCTCGACTGCTCATGACCGCGCTCGTCGAGGTCATCGACTGGGACGACGTCGACGTCGCCGCCCGATTCAGCAACGAGCGCCTGGCGGCAGCGCTGGACTGGGTGGAGGTCGACCTTCGGGACCACGTCGACGACGATCGCCTCGCCGGCGCGCTCAACTGGGACGCCATCGACGTCTACGACTACGTCGACGAGCACGAGCACCTGGCGGGCCCGGTCGACGTCCTCCACGACCTCGACGACGACCACGAGGACATCTACGTGTGGGAGGTCGCGACAGTCGAGGCCGAGGCCCAGCTCTCCCGGCAGATCCACGACGAGTACCGCCGGGAGTACGGGCGCGAACCCCGGGCGGCGCACTTTGTCGTGGCCGACCTCGAACGGCTTCGGGAGTTCGACCGCGACGACCTGGCCGCCTACGTCGACCCGCAACTCGTAGGAGGTGAGGCGTAAATGCCGGTTTTCTCACCCTCGCGCGGTGGCGCCAGCGCCGGGTCGGTCGACCAGGACGACCCGCGCCGCGGGAAGATCCCCCGACAGTTCGCGTTCAGCGCGAACCAGGGCATCCCGCGCTTCGAGGACCTCCTCTCGCTGCGCGTGCTCGAACGCTCGCCGACGATCTCCTTGCCGATGAACACGGTCCGGACACAGGTCACCACGCCGGACTGGGGCGTGCGTCCGACAGTCGACAACCCGACGAGCGCGCACAACGAGGCCGCCGACGAACTCGAACGCTGGCTCGAGGGCAACTTCAACGCCAACGAGCAGTCCTTCGAGAACCTGCTCAAACTGCTAGTCACCGACCTGCTCTCGCCGGACACCGGGACGCTCGAACTGGTCCCGACGGAGTCGGCGGTCTTCGACGACGGGAGTCACGCCGCCGCCGAGATTTACCATCTCGACGGCATCACGATGAGCAAGGAGCTCGACGAGCACGGGGTGATCCCGGAGCCGCCGGAGCCGGCGTACTACCAGTTCGCGCCCCGGTCGGCGATGCGCGGCCACGACTGGAACGACGTCCTCGACGCGCTCGGGAGTCATCGGACGTCGTCGATCCTCCGGGCCTACGGCCGGCAGCAGCACGAGTCCATCCCGTTCACCCGTGACCAGGTCGTCTGGCTGGAGCGCAACCCACAGTCGGCGACAAACTATGGCTTCGGCAAGGTCCAGCAGGTCCGCAAGTGGGCGGAGATTCTCCTGAACGTCGACCTCTCGAACGCGACGTACTTCAGCGACAACGAGATCCCCCAGGGGATCATGGCCATCCAGTCGGGGAGCGAGACGGAGCTCCGCCGGAACCGTCAGTACATGCGCGACACCATCAGGGGTGAGACCGACCACGTCGCGCCGATGTTCGACGCGTCGCCCGACCAGATCGACTGGATCCCCATCCAGGGCACCCCCGAGGAGCTGCAGTTCCTCGACTCCCAGCAGTGGTACCACAAACTGATGTGGTTCATCTTCGGGCTCAACCAGGGCGAGATCGGCGACTTCGAATCCGGGAACCGCTCGATGGGCGAGTACCACTCCAGACAGGTCTTCCGGCAGACCACGCGCCCCATCATCGACGACATCGTCGGGATGTTCAACGATGGGATCTTGCCGAAGAAGGAGGCTTACTGGCGGGTCGATGGTGAGCTGGAGTTCTTCGCGGACCTCAACCACGAGATGATGGAGGCACTGGAGCGCGAACGCCAGACCGAGGACCTCCAGCAGGGACTGACCACGCCGAACGAGGTGCGCCAGGAGCGCGGCAAGAAGGAAGAACTCCCGTGGGGTGATATG
>Ga0207757_101109_pt1 | contig 12882 bp, 11 predicted proteins | sample A23P3SouthBayCA_2_FD_187752 | JGI IMG/M metagenome (GOLD analysis project Ga0207757, IMG submission 187752) | Aerobic enrichment media microbial communities from Eden Landing Ponds, California, USA - A23 P3 (2) (SPAdes) | ecosystem: Environmental > Aquatic > Marine > Unclassified | place...
TTGAGTTCGTAGAGTTCCTCAAGTGTGGTCCCGTCGAGCCGACTCATTACCGGCCCTACTACGTACAGAGGTAAGTATTTTCCTTAGACACTATCAGTCATATCCAACTAGAGATAACTCAAGAGTGGTTCGAAACGGTCGCTGTCTACGATAATTCACGCCAAAGTTAACGCGACCCACGTTCCGCGACGTGGAGCAGGGCGTTTCGACAGATCGTTAGTACGGTCAAATCGTAACCCATCTGAGATTGGTCCCGACTCATCGTGTAGATGGGATGTGAATCATCACGATACATCAGGATAGACATCCTGTACGACGCGAAGGGACTTCATTGGTTGGTAAGAGCCTTGGAAGCATCCTCTAGTACCTTCCAGATCTGTCTGATAACGATCTTCAGGTCGAACCAGAACGACTGGTGGCGAATGTACGCAATATCGTACCGAAGCTTCTCTTTCGGTTTCGTCGACGAGGCGTCATTGATCTGCGCTAATCCGGTCAACCCGGGCTTGACGAACCACCGCTTGCGCCAGCTCTCGGCTTCATTCTCCAGCACCGTCTCCTCGTCGGTCCAGGCAGCGCGTGGCCCGACGACACTCATCTTTCCGGTCAAAATCGCGAACAATTGCGGTATCTCGTCGAAGTGCGTCTTCCGCAACACCCGCCCGACGCGCGTGATCCGGTCGTTCTCGCCGTCCTCGGTGGGTGTCGTATCCTCGTCGCCGACGGCCATCGTCCGGAACTTGTACACGGTGAACGTGTCGCCGAACTCGGCGGTCCGCTCCTGGCTGTACAGTAATGGCCCGCGGTCGTCAAGTTCGATCGCAACCGCGATGAGCGCTATCAGCGGCGTCAATACGAGTAGCCCCGACAGCGAAAAGGCCACGTCGAACACGCGCTTGGCGACATAGTCCTGCCAGTCCCACGGTTCGAGATTCACCTCGACGATGTCCCCGCCGGCGGTGGACTTCGTGAGGATGTCGTCGGCGTGGTCACGGTGAACCAGCGTCGTCACGCCGTGCTCGTAACACTCGTCGAGCGTCCCGAAAAACTCCGCGCGGTCGGTCTCGGCAAACGCCAGCAGCGCGGTGTCGATATCGTGCTTCACGAACACTTCGTCAAGGCGCGAGAGCCCGCCGAGGTTCGGAAGTTCGTCCAGCCGGTGTGTCACCGCGCCACCGTCGGACATCGTGGGCGCGCCGACCGCGCGCTGCTCGTCGGCGACGTACGACGACGGCGGCGAGACGTAACCCAGCACCGGTGCGTCCGTCGACCCGAGCAGGTCCTCCATCGCCTCCGGGTCGTCCCCGATGATGACCGCGCGCGTCTGTAAGCTCGGTCGCCGCCGGATCGCGACCATCCAGGCAGACAACGCGGCGACGAGTGCCGCGGTCATGAGCAGCAGCGTCGACCGGGGTAACGCGTAGCTGTAGTCGTAGTACCCTAGCGCGGCGAGCCCGACCATCGCCAGCAGAACGCGCTTGTGTGTCAACAGGATGGTGTCGAGGATCCGCCGCGGCCGCGGCTTGAAGAGCGGCCACATCGCGGCCAGCACGACCACGAGTGCCGTCGAAACCGCGCCGACCAGGTCACCGTTCGCCAGGGTGGCCGGCGCCGGCCGACCGAGGTAGGGCACCCGAGCGAACGCCGTCTGCACCGTAGACAGGTTCGCGACCCACACCGCGAGCACGGTGAGCGCTGCAGTCCCCACAACGCTCGTCACCCGGTACCGCCACCTCGGTGCCATTACGCATGTACGTGTACTCCCTCCAGTATAAGCTCTGCGACACGAACATCGCGATCTCTGGACGTTTTTTGAGGAGCCACGTCACTGTTGTTTCCGATCCACCGGCTACACCCTAATCTCTTACCTGCCACAGTCCGCCCCGCCGTCACGGACTGCCCGAGTCGATCGCCTCACTCTCGAACTCGCTTGCTCTCACACGTAGCGGGAACCATCCCTCTCCATCGATCCCCAGCAACGCCTCCGAGTACCCGTCGTCATCGTTCCCGGCCTGTGCCGTCCGTACCCAGTTCACTTCTCGCTCGCTCAACCCGAACCACTCCGCCAGTTTGTCGGCTTCTTCCTGCACGCGGTGGATCAGCGTGATCGAACACAGGTTCGCGATGGTCCGCGCTTCCGGCGTCAGCGCGAACTCGCCCCCCGTCTGCGTGATGAAATGTAACGAGAGGTCGTAGTGGCGACTGTGGCGTACCGCGGTCTCCAGAAACGACAACGATGCGGCGTCGTTCATCAGGTAATGGGCCTCGTCGACGACGAACACGACACGCTCGTCCGTGCCCTTCGCTCGCTCGTAGACGGCGTTGAACAGCACTTGCATCACGAGACTCGTCTCCGAACGTCCCGTTGCACCCTCGTCCTGATGGAGATCCAGATACAGCACGTTCGCGTCCAGGTCGAACTCCGTCGGCTTGGCGAGATTCGCCAGATCGCCGCCTTCCCGAAACGACGGTCGAAGATCCGTCAACAGCGACTGGGCGTCATTCTTCACCCGCTCTTGTTCCCCCTCGGTGGCGTAGCCGAAGGATTCGGGATCGGTCAGCAGATCTTCGAGAACCGAGATCACGTCACGGATCGTCGGCGACTCACGTGAGTGCGTCACCGGATCGCGAGTGATCCCACGCCGGTCGTACGCATCCTGAATCGCCCGCCGAAGCGTCTGTTTCCGCCCTTCCAGGGGATTCGTCGCGACCTGTGCGAAGAACGTCTCGAAGAAGGTCAACACCCAAGAGATCTGTTCGGACCAGGGATCGAGGTCAGGCACCGCCGCCAACACGTCCGACGGCGTCGCCCGTATCTCGAGCGGGTTGAACCCGCGCGTGCCACCCACAGTTATCTGCTCGCCGCCCAGTGCGTCGTTCACACCGGCGAACCCCTCCAGCGGGTCGAGCATGATGATGATCGTCTCGGGGTCGTACATCGCCCGCCGAACTAACTGGAGTTTCGTCGAGAAGGACTTCCCCGCGCCGAGTTGCCCGATGACCATCGTACAGTAGCCAGTCTCCCGCTCGAATCGGTCGAGGATGAGCGGGCTCTCGTTCAGGGCGTACGTACCGTACTCGATCCCGGGTTCGGCGAACGCGCCCGACACGAACGGGAACATCGCGCCGATAGCACCGCCGAGCATCGGTGTCGTCGTCGCCATCGATCCGCGGAGTTTGTCCACGCCGATCGGACTACCTGACACGAGCGAGTCCAACTGTGACCACCGCGGGACGACCGGCGTGAGATTCGCCGGCGAGTCGCGTGCGGTACTGGCCACAGCCTCCGAATCGATCCCGTCGTGTGTCTCCCCGCGTACGGACAGGTACATCGAGGTGTCGAACGCCCGCATCGACGTGTTCCGGAGGACGTCGTACAGTTCCCGGTAATCCTCGAGATCCTTCTGGACGCCCCGTGCGCCCGCTCGGCGTTTCTCCGAGAGGTACTCCACGTCGGCCTCCAGGTCCTCGATCGTGTTTTCGAGCGTATCGAGCATCGCGCTCGTCTCGCGCGGGTCGACGTGGAGACTGATGTCGGTCGTTCGCGTCTCCGCGGTCGCGTACACCGACTCGAAGAGCCCGTCGATCGGCATGTCCGGATACTCGCCGACCCACAGCGTCCGCACCCAGTCCTCGCCCGTCCGGATCGCATCGGGCGTACGCTCGATACTCGACGGCCCGACGACCGTCTGATGACTCCCAGCGATGTCCGGGAGCTCGCCCGTCGATCCCTCGTAGTCGACAGTCATCGACTCCGCCGCAGTCTCGACATCCTCCGTAGTCACCGCATCCTTAGCAGACCCCGCAGTCTCCGGATCCTTCCCATCGTCTGCCGTCTCCCCATCGTCTGCTGAACTTGGTTCCTCATTGCCCCGAGTCCGCCCAGGCAACAATGATCGGATCGTTTCGATCATCGCGAACGCCCTCGAACGAACGCGTTCGTTCGTAGTACCTGATCGATATCGCCGTACTCCTGAGACCCGCCGTCCCAGAACTCACCGACGATCCGGACTGCGTCGGTCACGTCGACGCGAGTCGCGTTGCATCCCTCGATCTCACGCAGTCCGGTTCGGACGCGACGCAACCGTTCGTCCAGTTCGTCACACAGTGCAACACGTTCGACCTCCCTGTGTGGAGCGTACACCGCGCGAACGAACCCACCGAACACTGGCACATCCGCCAGTCCGGCGAGCACGCCGTCCGCCTCGAACTGGATCTCGTCGGGCGCGACGGGAACGACGACGTAGTGGTCGCGGATGGTCATCCGCCGCTCCGCGAGTTCGTCGGCGTACCACTCGATATAGTGTTCGACGAGTGCCTCCAGCTGCGGGTTCGCGGCGACATCGGGATCGTCGAGACGCGCCTCGTAGTGTGCGAGGTACTCCTCGGCGGGGAAGTCACGCGTCGTCGAGTAGATCTGGATGGGAAACTCGACGGTCGTATTCAGAAAGTTCTGGAACGATTCCGTCTTTGCGGCCCACTCCTCATCCGTGGCGAGCGCCATCGTCGGCGGAATCACTTGGACCATCCCCACCATCGCGCCGTCCGTGCGCTCGATCGCACCCGCTTCGGGATGGATCCGTTCGACCTGAGTGTACTGCTTCGCCTCGTCGTGCGGGTGATCGGTAGACCCGCTGTAGAAGCCGAGAATCGACTCGGCCCACTCCATGCTCGTCGCGTACATGGGCGTCAACGAGACGAACAGGGCGCCGAAGAGAACGAGAACCCCGGCGACCGGGATCGTGAGGCTCTGGAGGTGATAGCCCGCGACAGTCAGGCCGGGTGGGACGAACAGCTGGACGCACAGGACCACCACCACGCCGGGAACGAGCGCCACAGCGACGTCGCTCAGCGTGAACCTGCCCAGTAGTTTCGCGTCTGTGCCGAGAGATTTGGGGATGCGTTTCGTTGGATTGCGTTCCTGCATGGTCACTGGATGTATCGTGGTTCGTCGTCGGCCGCGCCGTCTCCGTCCGAGTCCCGCCGAGTCCGGCGACCGGGCGATCGATCCCGGTCGCGGAGGGTCTCGAAGTCGCTGTTCCGGTTCCCGCTTGATTCCTCCCCTGCTTCTCCGCTAGCACTGTCGGCGCTCTTCCCGCCGTCACGCTCCCCATCGTTCGATCGACCGTCATCGCGCTCTCCTTCGCTCGATCGACTGTCGTCACGCTCTCCCGTCCGGTCAGTGTGGCCACTGCCGGTGTCGCCTGTCCGGCCCGCGCTGTCCTCCGTGGTGCTGGTGCCCGTCCCCGGCAACACCGACTGGAATCGCGCTCCGGTGTCGTTGAGTCGCGATCCTGCTGCGTGCGCCCGGGAGTTCCCGGAGTTCAAGACGGTCTGCCCATCGCGAGCAACCGCGAGGTCACCGCGGGACCCGCGGACGAAGGTGGCCCCCGCGTGTCTCGCTTCCCGACTCGCTTCGCGGCCGCGTCCGAGGCGGTTGCGCGCCCGCCGCGAGGACGTGTGATGGGAGGCTCGCTCGACCATGAAAAAGAGCGCACCCGCCTGCCAGAACAGGATGAATGGAGAGACGACCGCGACGATAGGGATAACCAGCGCCGTGAGCCACGCACCGAGCCCACCCATCGAGAGTTCGAAGTTCTCTCCGAGGAGCTGGCCGAGGCGAAAGAGAAGGGCCACCGGGACCGTCATGAACAGAAACGGGAAATAGAAGCCGGCGAGGCGCTTCATGAATCCCGAGACGAGCGCGAACGGACCCACACCGGGGATCCACAGCGCGATGAGGATGGGCATCATGAGCGTGAAGAGATAGAGGACGATCTGGCGCATGAAGTAGATGAGCGCGATGAGCACCAGCAAGACGAAATCCACCGAGAGGGTGAGCACCGTCCCGATCGCGCCCATTGCCCCGAACGACAGCGTCTCGAACAGCGCGATCTGAGAGAGGTCAGGCGCGAGGAAGACGGCGAGTTCGTGCATGAACTGACGGGCGAGTGCGTCCATCCACCACCACGAGAGAAGCCCGAGCAGCCCCGCGAACGCGCGGCGCTTGAGCTTCGCGCGGTGATAGCTACTGAAGAGATAGCTCGTCGTCTCCAGGAAGATGACCAGACCGATGGCCAGCCCCCAGAGCAACAGTGACAGCGGTGTGATGACGTCCCAGTAGTAGGTGTAGAGACTCGGCCACGCGCCGTTCGTCGGTTCCGCGAAGACGGCGTTCGGGTACGGCGTCCCAACGACGAGTTCTACCACGTCGTTGGCGTGGCGCTCGACGACCACCTCGATCGGCTGGAACAGGAGCTCGAGTGCTTCCCGGATCGCACCGACGATCGTATCGCCGAGCCCGCTCCCGAGGCCGAACTGCGTGATAGCTCGCGAAATCCAGAGTGTCGCCCCAGGAGAGGTCGTACTCAGGGCAAGCACGAACAGACTATGCATGCCAATCCTCCGGCGGATTGGCGCTCCTAGTCGCCTGTTCGACCCAGACTGGTGGCTGGCCCGTCCAGTCGGAAGTTCGGTCGGTCACAGTCCTCTCCAGGGCGGCCAGAGCGGCCACCCGGTGATCCGATCGATGAAGAAGACGGCGAGGAGAAACACCGAAACCGGCACGAACAACTGGGCGGCAGCACGCCCGAGCGAGAGAGACGTCCCACCGGCTATCGCGACATCGCTATCACCGACGTAGCCAGTCTCGACGTGCCACCAGGGCCCCGGTTCGAAGCGTGCTGAGACGCCGCTCCCGGCCTGTGAGACGGTCAGCGTGGCTGTCCCATCGGAGCCGGTGTCGATGCGTTGGTCGGCAACGGTGAGTGTGCCCGGACGGGTCGCTGTCTCGATCGGTTCGCCAGTGTTCGCGTCTTCGAGGGTGACGTGAACGGTCAGAGGACCTTCGGGTGTGGTTTCGAGTTCGATCGAGAGGTTGCTGCGATGGATGGAAGTTTCCTCGAATGCTGCCGGATTCGCGTCCGCACTTATACCACGGACGAGACCGCGACCGGTCACTGCTGAGAGGGGGACCGGTTCCTCTGTAGGTGAGTGTATCCGTGAGACGATTCTGGCGGTCGTGGTATACGATTCGGTGGGAACGTCGAGATGTATCTCATCGGGAAGGGACGGCATCGATCGGTTCTCGCCGTCCGTTTCGAGGATCGAGACGGAATTGCGTGGTGAGGCCGTCGCCCCGAGCGAAGTCGGATAGGCGTAGACCTGCAGCGGATGCACTGGCGAGTGTATCCGCCGCGACTGAGAGGCGTTCGTGATGGTGAGCGTATCCCAGTTCTGGTCGCGTGCGGTATAGAAGCGCCAGACCCCAGAGACGTCGCCACCGGGGACCGAATAGCCTCGCCAGGGCGCGCTCGCATTCACCACGATACCGAGGTCGCCGTTGGGATAGCGAGCGCGCTGGCCGCTGATGGTCAGCCTGTATTCGGTGACAGTGACCGAGTCGGTGAGGGTGATCTCCTCGGTCGGATACGTGGTGTAATTCGTCCAGTTGGCACAGTGGAGATCCTCGTCGTATCCCCGGCATTGCCGGACGTGCCTGCTGAGAGTGACGTTGACCTGGAGCGAGAGGGTGAGCGTATGCGTCCGGCCGGGATACTCGCGCAGCGAATAGGCGAACTGTGGGGTTCGACTTCCGGGTGCGGTAGACACCTCGCGGTTGTCAACCTGCAGCGTCGATATGTTGTATCGATGGCTGTGGAGCCCCCAGCGGACGCGCCGGTGAGACGTGTTGCGATTTTCTGGGACCGCGATTCGGTAATCCGCGCTCCCGAGGAGTTCGCCCTCCGGCGCGACGTACTGTCTGGGCTCATCCGAGGAGAGGTACGCCCACGTCGACGGCTGCGTCGCGAAGATCGAAACGTAGGCGTCACGAATGAACTCCCCCTGCGTGCGGTTGGCCGCAGACGGATAGATCGACGTATTCACGTCTGTCGGTGAGAGGTCGCGACGGTCCTGGCGATTCCAGTCGTCGACCTCGTCTGGTGGGTCGTTGAACGGAATGTCCGTCGAAGCAGCGAGTCGCTGGACCGGATGGTCGAAGCTCTCGGTTGTGTTTGCAGAGCCACCCGTCCCATCCGCGTCGCCAGACCAGAGGGCGTAGAACGTCGCCGAGTCGAGTCCATGCTCGGGTAGCGGTGGTGGATGTGCGGCTACTGGCGCCGGTGCGATAGCCACTGTGAGGACCACACCGATGACCGCGAATAGGACGAGTGACTCCCTCAGAACGTGCAACTGGAGCCACCTGCGACGACGCTCGTGAGCAGGAACTGGAGAATCGCCGTGCCGAGCGGTGCAACGATCACACCCCAGAGCAACGCCTGATTCCGTGCGGATTTGATCTCCTTTTTCATATCCACGCGGCGAATGATCGGGAGCACCACGGTCGCCCCCAGTGCGATCACGCCGCCGATGAGCGGGCCGCCGAACTGGATGAGATCGAAGATATTCGTGATCGTCGTCGCCATCGTGGTCTCGCAGAAGGCATCGCCCGTCGTCTGGGCGCTGACCGGGTCAACTGCGACGAGACAAAGCGTTGCTGTCGTGAGTGCAAGTACACGCATTGAACGCGCGATTCCACGCGAACCCGAGGGCGATGGGTGGTCATCCGAAGCCGATGCAGGAGCTGTCGCTGTCGAGTCTTCCGAAGTACACATATCTGTCAGGTAGTTTCGCAATCCATCGAAACACCGTACGGGACGGCCTTCGAGGTGCGAACGACGGTATTTCGATCGGCACAAGCAGACGGTAAATACATTCCTATTTTTGGCCGAATAAAGTACTATATTCTAATTGTTCTGCGTTAAACTGTGGTATAACCCAGATTAGTACGTTTACTCCTCTATTATGATTAATTTGGTTACCGGTCGGTCGATACACTCGACTGGCGTGGACGGAGGGGACTCTCCTCGTTGGTAAGAGATAGACATAGCAGACTCACTGTCGGCATCTAAGTCAATTTGTTCCCGATTAGTAGACTTAAATGATGTGTCGAGGTATACTGAATCCCGTCGGGAACGAACGTGAACTCGGAGGCTTCGTACTGGGCTCGTTTGGCGATACGACTCGTAAACTCAAGTGCAGTCAGTGGATGCATTCGACAATCCAGGGCACCCATCTGTGAGCGCCCCACCCCTGGTGGCGCCGACAAAATCCCGGCGGAAGTGTCAATCAGGTTCTCGGTCGCGATTCCCGGACCGTCCGCAGGGTGGGCGGAAACAGGCGGAGTAGTCAGTATTCACCGGTGTCGACGCTGAATCGATCCAAAATCCCGAACGACTCAGTCGCCCTCTGGTTCGAATCTCGGTCGAAAACGACCGCTGACCGCTTCGTCGCTATGAGTCCGTGAGCAGCGACCGCGCACGCTGAACGTAGCTGTTCGCATCCCAACTGCGAGCCGTGCTGATATCGTCGAGGAGCGAGAGCGCGTCGGTGGCCGACAATCTGTCTGTGCGAACGAATACAGAAAGGAGCGTCGGCGTCGTTACGAGTCGTGTATCGGCCAGCGACGCGTGGATGAGTCCCAGCCGAGTGAACTCATCGCAAAGAAACACTGCGACGTCGGTCTCGTTTGCCAGTTTGACATCCACCCCGCGCTAAAGCGCGAAGATTCCTCCGTTGGGGTTCGGCTACTGATCCACGGAGGTAAACCCACAGGTCGAACACCGTTTTGAGATGTTCCGTGGGTCCACTTGGACGGCTTCGATGCCCTGCGCTTTGGCTCTGTATTCGACGTATCGTAGAGGCGACGGAATGTCCACGGTGCCACGACGCCTCTAGCACGGTCTCACGGCGGGTTTGAAACGCAATTCAGCTGGTCGATGTCGTCGTCCTCGTACGCTGCCCGCCACATCGCATGGACTGCACGAGTGACGAGTGATACCTCTGTCACGTCGATACAGGACGGTTCGGCTGCCGTCGTGGCGGCGTCGGGCGGGGGATGGAAATGGATCTCGGGGGAGTGTGTATTCGGGTGCCGATCGAATCGCCAGTTGAGGTCGTCGCTGTCGACGTAGTGAAACGAATACATCCCCAGTTCGCTCCACTGGATATCAAGCCGGGCACTATCGGCGTCGCCGAGCCCATCGCTGAGGCTGATCTGCAGTTCCGTGGGTGCGACGACATCATCGTAGGACGTTGTATTGACTACCGGCTCAACTTCGAGCCAAAGGTTGCGGATCCGCTGGAGCGCCGGGAGATAGATCGGACCGAACTCGCCGGCGCGGTCGTCCTCACTCATACCGCAAGCTGGTGACTGGCCTCGTCGTAGGCGAGTGCAGCCTGGGCAACCGCGAGATTCTGCCGCGTCGTTCGCCACGCGGTGAGGTCATCCCAGCCCTCCGTCTCGTCGGCGTCAAGTTGCTGGCTGAGTTCTTCGGGAGAGATTACGTCATACCGGTCCTCATAGCGCCGGATCTCGGTCTTCATTTCCTTGATGGCGTCGAGCAACTCCGTTCGGTCGGTTTCCGTACGAAGCTCGCGGATCCGGGACAGCAGAATCCGGTCGCTGTTTCGCTTGTACAGTGTTGTTTGGCCGTCCTGTTCCATCTCGGCGAAGCCCGTGTTCACGAGCGTCTTGCAATGTCGACGTGCAGTCGGCTCGCTCACGAGCGCGCGGTCAGCGATCTCGGCTGCCGATTGCCCGTCGTGGGTTTGTTCGACGATTTCGTACACCCGCTCGAATGGCGTGGTATCGTCTTTCCAGTCCGCTTTGACTTGCTCGTTGACGTCGTCCCACGTTCCGGTCATACTGGGTGCTACGCCCTCTAGAAACAAATAATTTCCTGGGGTAGTTATTCTTATCAGCTGTGCTTGTACAGCGCGTTGTCCGGCCACCAACACCCCGAGCGTTTCCCGATGTCCGGACAGCGATGACGTGATGATTCCCGCCGCTGCATCGTCACTCCGACTCGCTATCCGGGAATTGCGTCCCACCCTCTGATAGAACTGCTCCACCGAGAGGTCACGAAACGTCGAGCGTGCTATCCACAGAAGCCGCCCCGAGTGTCATGGATCGATACGCGACGCTAGACAGTCGCTCGTCGCTCACTCTGGAAGCGGGCGCCGCCCGGTTCGAACACACTCCCAGCAGGGAAACGAATCGAAACAGTCCTCGCACTCTGTCTCGACGCTCTGGTCCGCGTCGCTCGATGCCGACGGGTCAGGTTGACCACCGTCAGTGACTGCGGGAGGTGACTCACCCCTCGCTGCTATCGCGTCCATGAGTGGTCTCCGGATCGCGACCGCAACCCGGTGCTTGCAGGCGCCGTCGAATCGCTCGTCTGCCGGACACGCACACGCGCTCGGAATCCCGTCTTCGAGGCAGACCAAGTATTCGTGGGCCGCCGGATCCGCGTGACTCTCGTTTCGAACCAGGATTCCGTCGTCGCGGAAGGTGAATTCGAACGCTTCGTACTGTGCTCGCTTGGCCACCCGAGTCGTGAACTCGAGTGCGGTGAGTGGATGCATTGGTCGATCCGGGACGCCCAGTCGTGAGCGCCCCACCCCTGGTGGCGCTGATAAAACGATCGTGCGGTCGTCGTCAGGAGTTCGCTTGCAATCGGGACTGTAGCCGCTATCAGGAGATTTCGTAGGTCACGGTCTCAGACCGTCCACAGGTCGGACACTGACTCGCCTGTGTATCGAGTGACTCGCCGCAGTGGCGACACTCGGTGACCGTCACATCGCCTCGACCTGAAAGGAGGGTGTGTATCCACGGAACCTTCATCCCGACCACTCCCCGCGCTCGGCGTCGATCGTATCTCGATGAGTTCGAACCGTGGCCGTACTCACACCTGCGGCTCTCGCGAGTTCGAGTTGGGGCACGTCGACGTGGTGCTCTCGGCAGGCCACCGCGAGACAGGCCGCCCCGAAACCCGAGGGATTGACGCCGATGCTCACGCCTGCTTCCCACGCCTGCCCAGCCAGCGTGCGTGCGAGTCGTTCCGTCTGCGTGGGCACCCCGAGCGTCGAGGCCTGGCCGGGAATGAACTCCCGCGGTCGCTGGGGCGGTGCTGGAAGGGCGAGTTCGCTATTCAGCACCCGATAGGCGTTCGTGACTTTTCCCCGAGAGCATTGTGCCACGGCGACGACCTCGCCGAGCGTCCGCGTGACGGCCGTACACCGACAGACCGCATACACACAGCCCGCCGCGACCGCTTCGATCGACCGGCCGGGAAGGAGGGCGTTGTCCTGGGCACGTCGAAAGAGCGTACTCGCCTGCTCGCGAACGTCTCTCTCGAGGTCAAGTGCCGCGACCAACCGAGCGATTTCCGTACAGCCGTGTGCCAGATTACGCTCGGCTTTGGTTTGCCACCTCGCCCGCGTGTGCTCGCGTCGGAGTCTGTGCAGTTGTCGCCGTTTCTTTCCGGAGAGGGTATTGCCGTTCCCGTCGCGACCGAATCCGATCTCAGTCGAGAGTCCGCGGTCGTGTCTCGCCGCCGTGAGTGGTGCGCCAGTTCTCTCTCGATCACCCTCGTCGTCCGCGAAGCTCCGACGCCCGCGACGGTCGAAGCGGGTCGAGTCGATAACGATCCCGCACGCCACACAGCTGATCTCGCCGCCCTCCGTTCGAAGTCGGCCGGTACACTCCGGGCACTCTTCGGCAGTGATCGATCCAGTCTCTTCGTCGAAACCGCTCTCGTAGGTATTTGATGCCATTTGGACACAGCGCGAGGCATGTCTCTGCCCCCCGCACCCCTCAGGGGGAGATAAAATGAACCGAGAAACATGACCGATTACTCAGATTGTCTCTAGAGGAGAGAATGTCATACAACGGTTCGCATACCCGTTGCACGCTCTCTCGATCTGCTCTGGAATAGAGATACCACTGATAGTGATTAAGACGGATCATTACCAGTAAGATACGGCCAGATGTTTGGTTCCGTGATCGCGCTCAGTCCGCGCGGAATGTAGTCTTTCAGC
>Ga0207757_101110_pt1 | contig 12868 bp, 15 predicted proteins | sample A23P3SouthBayCA_2_FD_187752 | JGI IMG/M metagenome (GOLD analysis project Ga0207757, IMG submission 187752) | Aerobic enrichment media microbial communities from Eden Landing Ponds, California, USA - A23 P3 (2) (SPAdes) | ecosystem: Environmental > Aquatic > Marine > Unclassified | place...
AAGATCGTTATCCCGCGGTCGTATGCCTGCTGTTGGGCTTGTCCCTGCATTGTATCACGTTGACTCTGACTCGAGATCGAGTTCGGTCGCGCCCGTGAAGTCCGCCGGCCCGGCCACGTCCACGTTGCCGTCGCGGTCGTAGCCACGCCGACGGTCGTTCTCGAACACGACGCGTCTCTCGGCCGGGACTCCGGCCCGGCGTCCTAAATACCTTTCTTCACAGGCCCGGATCGTTCCGGAGACGCCGCGGACGTGGAGGCCCACCGGGTGGCCGTCCACCTCGTGCACGCAGGCCAGCGCCGCCCGCGCCGGCCCCACCTCGCCACGACGGACGCGCACGAGCGCCTCGCCCGTGCCGCCGGCGAAGGAGAACTGCAAGACCCGAAGGTCGGCGTCCGCGCTCCCCGCGTCCCCGAGGAGGTTCCCCGCCGCGTACCACACCGCCCGCTGGAACGCGCCCCGCGAGAGGTCGGCGTCCGGCCACGTCTCCAGCCCGACGGCCAGATAGCGCCACCGCGGGCGGAGGTGTTTGGGGAGGTGTTTCATTCCTCGTACCGACCCCGTTCGACGCCCGGGCCAATGAACGACTCGGACTGCCGGTGGCGGTTGCGCTCGGCGAGGGTACCCCACTCGCGCAGGCCGGCCCGGACGGTGTCGGGGTCGAAGCCAACCACTTCGCCGACGGCGATCAGTTCGCGGGGCGCCCGGAGGTCGAGGTGCGAGGCCGGGTTCGCGCTGACGACGAAGGGGGCGTCGGCGTCCACGACGAGTTCGCGGAGTTTGCGGAGGTTGCGAAGCGCCTGCACGCGTTCGCCGCCCGTCGCACGCAGGACCGGCCCGAAGTCGAACTCGACCCGGACGCCGTTCTCGGCGGCGCGGTTGACGAGGACGTGATTCACGTCACCTTCGTCCGCCATCGGCCGCGTGAGCACGTCGACGCGCTCGTTCTCGACGGCGAAGCGGTTGAGGCGGTTCGTCCCGCCGCGGACACAGAGCAGGGTGTGGTCCGGACGGAGGCCGCCGACGGCGCCGCTGGCGCGTTCCGGGTCGGGGGCCACGATCTCGACGGCGTCGACCACGTCGATGCCCGACGCCTCGCGGATCGCCTCGTAGTCCGGCGTCGCGTCCCGCGCCCGGACCACGACGCCCTCGTAGCCCATGCGGGCCGCCGTCCTGGCGAACCGCGCCGCCGTACTCTCGCCGTCGGGGTGGGCGTGGACCGCCTCGTACATGCGTCGAGAGAGAGGCCCCGGTCGCTTGGGGATTGCGATGTCAACACTCGTCCAGCACGCTCGCCTCCACCGTCGCCGCCGCGTCGACGACGACGAAGAGCGTGTTGTCGGTACAGCCCTGCATGGTGAACGCGACGCTCGTACTCGCCGCGCCGTCCAGCGTCACGTCCACCGTGTACTCGCCGGCAGCGACGACGTTCTCGTCGGTCCGTTCGGTCCCAGCGGCCACCTCGAACCGCTTCTCTGTGACGAGGTCACCGTCCGACAGGAATTCGACATCCACCGCGTGTCGCCGGTCGTCGCGGTTGTCGATGCGGACGGCGACCTGCCCGGAACGGAGGGCGTCGAGACAGCCGGCGAGCGGGACCGTCGCGCAAGCCGACAGGACGGTTCGGCGCGTGGGACCCATACACGGGACCAGTCGACGCCGTCGGAAAAAACCTCAGCCGAGCAGGGCTCCGAGCGCGTCGGTCAGCGCCGTCGCCGCCCGTTCGACCTCCGCGACGCGAACGTACTCGCGGTCGGCGTGGGCGACGGGGCCGGCGTCGTCCGCGAGGACGCCCGGTCCGAAGACGACGGTCGGCGCGGGCGCGAAGTACGAGGCCTCGGTGGCGGCAGTGAACGGGCGGACGGCACCGGCCGCGCCGTCAGTCACGCGTTCGGCCGCCGCCGCGAGGTGTCGGACGACCGGTTCGTCCGCGTCCGTGGCGAAGGCTTCGAGGAAGTGCGTCGGACGCTCGGTCAGTTCGAAGTCGACGCCCACGGCGTCGGGCGTAGCGTCGTCGACGGCCGTCGCCAGCGCGGCGCGGAAGCCGTCCGCGGACTCCGGGGGAACGCTCCGCCGGTCGACCGTGATCGCACAGTCGGCTGGCACCTGATTCGTCGCCGCGCCGCCCTCGATGACCGTCGGCGTCAGCGTCGCGGGGCCGAGGTCCGGGTGCGGGTCGCGGTCCGCGTCGAAGGTACGGATGGCTTCGAGCGCGCCTTCGGCGGCGGCGACGGCGTTGACTCCCGTCTCCGGTTCGGCGGCGTGGGCGTTCCGCCCCGAAAGGTGGATCGTTCCCTCGAACCGCCCCTTCGCCGCGGTGCACACGTCCAGCCCGGTCGGCTCGCCGACGACGTAGGCGTCGGCGGTGGAGTCGGCTATTTCGGGGAGCGCAGTCAGGTCGAGCGCCGCCGCACCGGTGGAGTACACCTCCTCGTCGGGGGTGACGGCGAGGGTGAGGCGGCCGCCGTCGCCGACGCCGTCGCTATCGCCGTCGCCGTCGCCCGCGTCGTACGCGATAAACGCCGACAGGATGGCCGCGAGCGGCCCCTTCGCGTCGCAGGCCCCTCGGCCCCGGACGATCCCGTCCTCGCGCTCGTAGGGGACGTGCGGCGACACGGTGTCGATGTGGGTGTTGAGAACGACGTGGGGCGACCCCGATCCCTTCGTCGCCAGCGTGTTGCCCGCGTCGTCGACGAGGGGGTCGGCGCCGTGATCGGCGAGCGTCTCGACCAGCAAGTCGCGCATCTCGGTCACGTCCTCGTGGGATTGGATGCGGACGGCCGAATCGAGAAAGTCGATGGGGTCGAACGCGGCACTCACGCCGGCACCTCCAGATCCACCTCGAACTCGCGTTCGACCGGGCCGGTGAGCGTCGCCGGGCCGTCGTCGGGGACGACGATCACCAGATCCCCGCCCGGCGGCGACACGCGAACCGGCCCCTCGGTGTCGAGCCGACCGGTGCGCTTCGCGGCGGCGACGACGGCCACCGCGCCCGTCCCGCAGGCCAGCGTCTCGCCCTCGACGCCGCGTTCGTAGGTGCGCTGGCGGAAGGCCTCGGGAGCGCCGGGGGCGCCCTCGCGGGCGTCGTCGTCGATGTCGACGCGCGAGGCGAGCGTGACGTTCGCGCCCTCGGGGAACACGTCGGCGTGGCGGACCGGCGGGGCGACGGCCGCCAAATCGACGGCGTCCACGTCGTCGACGAACGCGACGGCGTGAGGGACGCCCGTGTTGACGGCGGTGACGGTCAGGCCCTCCACGTCCGTCTCGATCAGTGGCCCACCGGCGCCGTGGGCGAGGGGCACGTCTGCGGGGTCGAAGGAGGGGCGACCCATCTCGACGGTGACGCCCTCGCTCTGGACGACTGCGTGGCGGTCGCCAGCCGGCGTCTCGATGACGACTTCGCGGGCGCCGGTGGCGCGGGCGGCCCAGACGGCGGTGACGCGCGCGCCGTTGCCGCACATCTCGGCGACGGAGCCGTCGGGCTGGACGAGCGTCATCGTCACCCGGACGGGCGAGGCGGAGGGGTCGAGGTCCAGAAAGAGGACGCCGTCGGCGCCGGTGCGCTCGCCGCCGACGCCAGTCTCGCGGTCGCAGTGGAGCTTGGCGAACGCGGCGCGGTCGGGGACCGGGGCGTCGGCCGGGAGCACGAGGAAGTCGTTCTCGGTGCCGTGGTACTTCTCGGCGGTGACAGTGGTCGTCGCCGTCATCGCTCGGCCTCCAGCGCGGTGATGTCGTCGAGCGTCTCGCGTTCGCGGGCGACGCGCACGTCGTCGCCCTCGCGGACGGCCTCGGCAGGCCGGGGCCGGGAGTTGTACGTGCTGGCCATCTCGTAGCCGTACGCACCGGCGTTGCCGATGGCGAGGAGGTCGCCTCGCCGCGGCGTGGGCATGGGTCGCTCCTCGCAGAACAGGTCTGCCGTCTCGCAGACGGGACCGGCGACGGTGACCGGGCGCTCCGGGCGCTCGTCGGTCAGGTTGCGGATGGCGTGGTAGGCGTCGTACATCGCCGGGCGGAGGAGGGTGGTCATACCGGCGTCGACGCCCGCGACGACTGGCACCTTGCCCGTCGCACCCGCGTCGTCGACGGCCTTCACCGTGTTCACCCTAGTCAGGAGGACGCCCGCGTCGGCGACGACGTAGCGGCCGGGTTCGACGGCCAGTTCGGCGTCCACGTCCCCCAGCGCTTCGCGGGTCGCCTCGGCGACGGCGTCGAGGTCGAGCGGCGGTTCGTCCTCGTGGTACGGGACGCCGAATCCGCCGCCCACGTCGACGAACTCCAGCGGGCCGACGGACCGAGCCAAGTCGCCCATCCGGGCGACGAGTTCGCGGTGGGCCGAGAGGTCGTCGCCGGAGATGCCGCTCCCGGCGTGGGCGTGGATGCCGACCACGTCGAAGTCGGCGCGGGCGTCGTTCACGAGTTCTGCCGCGCGGTCGTAGGGCACGCCGAACTTGGCGTGGCCGCCGGTCGTCACCTTCTCGTGGTGGCCGGCGCCGACGCCGGGGTCGACGCGGATGGCGAGTCGACCGTCGAAACCGCGGTCACGGAGCCGAGAGACGGTGTCGCCCGCGCCGGCGACGACGGTCAGGTCGGCGCCGTCGCGCCAGCGGTCGAGGACGATGTCGAGGTCCTCCGCTGGCGGCATGACTGCCGTGTACTGGACTTCGTCGTAGCCGGCGTCGAGGGCGCGCACCACCTCGCCCGCCGAGGCACACTCGGCACCGAGGCCGGCGTCGCGGACGGTTTCGAGGACCGCCCGGCCCGTATGTGCCTTGACGGCGTAGCGCACATCGGCGTCGGGGAACGCGGCACGCAGGCGCGTCGCGTTCTCCCGCACCCGGTCGAGGTCGGTGACGTACAGGGGCGTGCCGTACTCGTCGGCCAACTCGGAGAGGTCGGCGGCCGACCACTCGGCGAGGCGTCGGATCGCGGGGCCGGCCGCCGCCTCGCTCATTCCCGAAGCGCCTCCTCCCGCTTCGTGGCGTCCCGCGTCTCGGCCTCGATGTCCATCGCCACGACGGCGGGCTTGTACGCTCCGCCCGCGAACAGGTCGTGGTCGCCGATGGAGGACTCCACCATCCGGGTGAAGGCGCGGCGCTCCGGCGGCAGGTGGCCGTAGAGGACCTCCTCCTCGACGAGGTCGTAGACGGGGATGCGCGGCGAGAGGAGCGTGTTCTCCCCGACCACGGTGTTCTCCCCGACGACGAAGCCAGAGGTGACCCGGCAGCCGGCGCCGAGGGAGACGCCGTCCTCGACGATGACCGGAGCGTCCTCGACCGGTTCGAGGACGCCACCGATGAGCGTGTTCGCGCCGAGTTTGACGTTCTCGCCGATCTGCGCACACGAGCCGACGGTGTCACAGGAGTCGACGAGGGTGCCGTCGCCGACGTACGCGCCGACGTTGACGAACGAGGGGCTCATCATGATGCAGTCGCTCCCGAGGTAGGCGCCGCGGCGGATGGTCGTCCCGTCGGGCGTGTTGCGGGTACCGCGCTCGCCCAGATCGCTCGTCTCGCGCAGGGGGAGCACGTCGTGGTAGTCGACGCCGCCGTAGGAGCGGGCCTCCGTGGGCCGGAGGCCGAAGTTGAGCAGGATGCCCTGCTTCACCCACTCGTTGGCTTCCCATTCACTGCCGCGCTTCTCGGCGGCGCGAATCTCCCCCGCCTCCAGCGCGTCGAGGAAGGCGTCGAGCGTGTCGTAGTCGTCGGGCGACGCCGTCTCGGCGTCGACTGCGTCGTCGTCGTAGCGCTGCCACAGATCGAGTACGTCGGATTCCAGTGTCATATCGTGTCCTCGAAGTCGTACTCGCCGGCCGGTCGGCCGACGAGCCAGTCGGCGGCATCGAGCGCCCCCGCGGCGAAGACGCCGCGGGATTCGGCGCGATGCGTGAGCGTCAGTACCTCGTGATTCCCTGCAAGTAGTAGTTCGTGTTCCCCGGTGATGTCGCCGGCGCGGCGAGCGTGGACGCCCACCTCGCCGTCCTCGCGGGGCTGTTCGCCCTCGCGGCCGTGGACGCGGTCGGCAGCCTCCCCGCGGGCGTCGTCCACGTCCTCCAGAATCGAAAGCGCCGTCCCCGACGGCGCGTCGCGCTTGCGGTTGTGGTGAGTCTCGGTGAGTTCGATGTCGTACTCGGGGAGGGTGGCGACGGCCTCACGGATCACCCGTCGGAGCGCCATCACGCCGCGCGCGAAGTTGGACGCGCGGAGGACGGGCACCGACTCGGCGGCGTCGGCGAGCACCTCCAGCTGTGAGTCGGAAAAGCCCGTCGTCCCGACGACGGCGGCGACGCCCGCGTCGGCACACGCCTCGACGTATCGCGTGCTCGGATCGGGGAGGGTGAAATCGACCAGCACGTCGGGGTCGCGTTCGTCGAGCAGGCGGGGCAGGTCGGCCTCGTCTTTCACCTCGTGGCCGGCAACGGGGCCGACCGACGTACGGTTGACCGCGAGGACGACCTCCATCCCCTGACGGTCGGTCGCGGCTTCGATCACCTCGCGGCCCATGTGGCCGCCGGCGCCCGTGACGGCCACTTGGATCACGCTTCGGCCTCCAGCGGGTCGAGGTCCGCGAGAACGGCTTCGAGGTCGTCACGTAGGTCCTCGGAGAGGCGGGTGAGCGGCAGGCGGACGTGGCCGGGTCCGTAGCCGCGGATCGCCATCGCCTCGTTGACCGGGATGGGGTTGGTCTCCCAGAACAGGGCGCGCATCAGCGGCCCGAGTTCGTGGTGGCGCTCGCGGGCGCCCTCGTAGTCGCCGTCGAGCGCCGAGTGAACCATCTCGACCGTCCGCTCGGGTTCGATATTGGCGACGACGCTGATCGTACCCTGCCCGCCAATCGAGAGAATCGGGAGGGTGAGTCCGTCGTCGCCGGCGAGGACCGCGAACTCCTCGTCGCGTGTGCGCTCGATGATCTCCGAGACCTGATTCAGGTCGCCGCTCGCCGCCTTGTAGCCCAGAATGTTGGGATGGGAGGCGAGTTCGACCGTCGTGTCGACGCTGATGTTCTGGCCCGTCCGCCCGGGGACGTTGTAGACGATCTGTGGCAGGTCGATTTCGTCGGCGATGGTCCGGTAGTGTTCGTACATCCCCTGCGGTTCGGGCTTGTTGTAGTACGGGGAGATGAGGAGAAGCGCGTCGGCGCCGGCCTCGGCGGAGCGTCGGGAGAGCGAGAGCGCCTCGGCAGTGTTGTTCGAGCCGGAGCCGGCGATAACTGGCACGTCGTCGCCGACAGCGTCGATGACCGCCTCGACCACCTCGATGTGTTCGTCGTGGGAGAGGGTCGCGCTCTCGCCGGTGGAGCCGACGGGAACGAGGCCGTCGACGCCGGCGTCGGCGAGTCGCTGGGCGTCGGCGCGAAGCGTTTCGAAGTCGATGCTGCCGTCCTCGTGGAACGGCGTGGTCATGGCGGGGTAGACCCCGCGGAACTCGGATAGCGTCATTGTTGGATGGGTGTCGTCTGCGCTGTTAGTCGTGTCGGAACGATACCGAAGATTGTCGTCCGTCGTTACCGGCCGGAAGCCGCCCGAGACGGGGATGCTACTCCCGCAACGAGCGAGGTTACCGACCGCGTTTTTCGAGGAGAGCCGCGAGGCCACGCGTCGCTGGCGAGGAGCGAACACCGGAACCGACGCGCGGCGCGTTCACACCCGAAAACGGGTGCCCGTTGGGTTTATAGCTTGCGTCTCGCTGGACAGCAGTCCGTCTCACTCCGCACGGTCGACCGTCAACAGGAGCCCGCCGAACAGGAGCAGGAAGACCACGCCGATGGGGATGGGCAGGCCGGGGAAGCCACGACTCAGGAGGAGGTACGTCGCCCCAGCGAACACGAGACCCGTCGCGAAGAGGAGAGTCCCGAGGACGCGGACTGGATCGACGGGCCACGACTCCGCCCACGACTCGGCGCGGTAGTAGAGAACCGAGACGACGAGCGCGACGGCGAAGACGGCGGCACCGACTGCCCAGACCTGATAGACGAGTTCGAGCGCTTGCCCGCGCTGGAAGGCGATGGCCGAGAGCGGGTCCGCAATCGTGGTGCCACTGGCGAGCGGGACGCCGAAACTGTACCGAATCTGGACGAGGGGAAAGCGGACGAACAGCAGGGCGCCGCGACCGATCCCAGACGAGTACGTCACGTTCCACGGAAGGAGCGCGGACAGCCACGTCAGGAGGACGGCCAGTTCGCCGGCGTACTCCGACCGGACCCACATACGCGTGGTCGACGGCTGGCGGTGGGATAAAACCCATCGGCCCGCCCTGAGCGGGCAGTCGATTCGCGCCGAAAGATATTAGAGATGATAATTGTGTCCTAATGATTATCACTCCGCTCGCGGTCGAATCGAGTAATGGGCCGCGGAACGACGGAGTTGACCGGCACTTCTCGGACGGAGCGGATGCGGGGCATTGGGGGGCCGGAGCGGAGGCAGAACCGACCTCGATACCTCGTCCGATAGATGTCGGCCCGGATCGAGCTTTCGGCGACGGTGTGCTGCGAGCGTGTGCATCCGGAGCCGGTCACGGCCGAACTCACGCTCGGTGGCGAGGAACTCCGCGTCGAGAGCGAGAAGCGCGAACTCACGGTCGCCCAGTCGGACATCTTCGACGTCAGAATCGCCTCGTCGCCGCAGGCTGCCGCCGAATTCTTCACCGGGTCGGTCCTGACGGTCGGATTCGACTGGAATGATCGCCGGGCGGTGCTGTTCGTCGACGGAGGGAAGCGCACCCTCGAGAAGTACGCTGGCCTGTTCTACCGGTGGCTACTCAACGAACTCGAAGTCGCCGTTCGCCACCCGGCGGAGGTGGGCGGCCGCGTGACCGGCGAGACGTTCGAAATCGGGACGTTACGAGTGACGCCCGGAAAAGTCGGCTGTACCGGAATCTCCTACCCGTTCGGCATCGGCCTCGAACGAATCGTCCACTTCTCGCGGTCGGAGGGGGAACTGCTCGGTGATCGGCGGACGATCATCGGCATTCAGTACGTGCGCGACGGGATGGTGGTCGCGCTGGATCTGTCGGTCAATCCGCCACGGAAACAGCAGTTGCTCGGTCGCCACCTCAGACAGACGTACGAAGAGATTCGACGGTCGGTCCGGACGCTGGACATCCCCGCGCCGGCCGTGCGAACGCTCTACAAACTCTACTCGCTCCGCGGCACCGCCACGCCGTCGGCGCTGTTCGACGGCCCGTCGGACACTCCCGTCGAGGTCCTCCGTGGACTCCGCAAGGCCGACCTCGTGGAGGTCGGAGACGGACAGGTCAGGCTCACCTCTCGCGGGTGGATCCTCGTCACGGAACACGTCGATACGACCGCAACGGCGACGACCGACCGACTGGTCCACGAGTGACGCCTGAACGGACGATCCGGCACCGTCGTCGAACCGCTCGCGTGTGGCGCACCATCCCGAGGGCGTTACGTTCATACCGCCTGAACTCAAAGGAAGGCGTAGGGAATGAGGCGCGACCACTTCGAGTTGGCGGCACACAACGTCGACTGGGTCGAGACCGGCGACGCGCCGGCCGAGCCCCGTGTCGTCATCGACTTCGACGGACCGGAAGAGACGCTCACGGACCGCCTGAAAGATCCGGAGGGGAACCTACTGGAGGCGTCCGAGACGGACGTGACCTTCCGACTACAGGACCCCCTCGACGAGCCGGACGCGACAGGTGTCGTCAGCGTCACCGACCGCATCACTGGCGACTTCCTCCTCGAACTCAACGAGGACGCCGACGACGTGTTGCGGTTCGTCCGCGCCGCCCGCGAGTACGGCCAGTCGACCGACGACGGCGGCCGATACAGCGTCGTCATCCGCATCGACGGCGAGACGGTCGCCACCTACTCGAAGAGTACGTTCCTCGTCTACGACGCCAACGGGAGTCTCCTCCGGTCCAAGAGCCTCATCCCGTCCGGCGTCGAACTCTAGATTTCCGTGCGTAACGTCACCGACCGCGTCAGCAATCCGTTCGGGATGCAACCACCCTGTGAGCGGTTCGTCCCGGGCTACGGCGACGCCAACGCCCACTTCCACGTCATCGGCGACCACCCCGGCGTCCACGGCGGCGCCGAGACGGGCGTCCCCTTCACCGCCTCCGACGCCGGCCGCCGTCTCCAGCGTGCCCTTCACGACGCCGGCCTCCTTCGGACCACCGGCGACGCCCCCGAGGTGGACAAGACGTTCCTCTCCTATCTCCACATGTGCGTCCCGACCGGCGATCCGACCGACGACGACTACGCCGACATGGAACCCTTCTTCGACGCCGAACTCCGCGCCATCGCCGCACACGTCCTCCTCCCGGTTGGCGAGCGGGCGATCCGACACGTCTTGGAGACGTGCACCGCCCACGACACCGCCGACATCGACGTGGCGAACCTCCACGCGACGGAAGTGTTGGGAAGCGGGTGGCTCGTGATGCCGGTCCGCGAGCCGACGGCGTGGTCCTCCGACGACGCGAGCAGCCTCGTCCACGCCCTCGACCGCCTCCAGTCGACCGACTACCGCCGCGAGAGCGACCTCGGCCGATTCATCGCGGGCAACGAGCCCTATCTCGTCCGCTGATGGCCGACCGGCCAGCCACCAGTCGACACTGTCGAATCCGAATTCGACCGCTCCACGGCGGCAGGTGCAGACATACGAACACTGTCTCCCCAGATAGTGGTAGGAATTAGTCTAGTCGGCAGATTTTTCACTACATGCGTAAACCTAGTCGCCGACGCGGTCGGTGTTCCACCGGACGCGTCACGAATCGCACAGCACATTGCGAGTCAGGTGCTCCTCGCAGTGGCTTGGTCAGTCGGACGACCACCTCGTGTGGTCCCGTACGTTCTCCGTTCGGGGGACGCCACGCGGCGTCTCCCGTTCGTTCGGAGACTTCGTTCGTCGTCTCCCGTTCGTTCGGAGACTTCGTTCGTCGTCTCCCGTTCGTTCGGAGAGCACCTATTACGAAACCTTGAAACGCGAACCACCGGTATCGGGAGGTATGGAACTGCGGGTCATCGAGAAGACCGACGAGGAACTTCGCATGGAGATCGCGGGCGAGGACCACACGTTCATGAACGTCCTCAAAGGAGCGTTGCTGGAGACGGCGGGCGTCGCCGCGGCGACCTACGACATGAACCCCGAGCAGTCGGGCGGTCAGACGGACCCCATTCTCTCGGTCAAGACCGAGTCGGGCACCGACCCCCTCGACGCCGTCGCCGACGCCTCCCGCCGCGTGCAGGACCTCACCGACGACTTCATGGCCGCGTTCGACGCCGCCGCGTAATCTTCTCCGGCAGGGCGTGCACCCCGACCCCGACGCCCAGCGCCGCCACGCTCACGACGCCCAACACCGGGAGCGTCCGGTAGGTCCCCGTCACGACGAACATCGCGACGAAGAAGACGTGAAAGAGCAGCGTCGCGCCCACTGCTGTCCGCGCCGGCCGGTCGGCGAAGGTGGGCGACCACCGAACGAGCGCGAGCGCACAGAGGAGTCCCAGTCCGATCAGAATCCCGGCCCCAAGCACCACGGAGTGGACGAACGTCGTCCAGAGTTCGAGCAGGACGAGCAGCGTCGCCAGCGCGGCGACGAGCGTCCCCCCGCCGAGCGCGAGGGGATGTGCGACCCGTCGGCGGAGGAGTTCGAACCAGCCGGCGAAGAGGAAGGCGACGCAGAACCACCCGAAGAAGTTGCCGAGGGGGACGCCGAACCACGGTCCCGGCGGCGTCCACGTCCAGAACGGCACCCGGATGGCGATGGCGTCCATCGACAGGTCGACGTGGAGGGCGTAGAGCGCGACGAAGCCCGGGAGCGACCGGAGGGGCACGCCGTAGGCCCGCGCAGTGGTCGTTCCAGCGTAGATGACCGCCGACCAGCCGAAGGCGATGGCCAGCGGAACCCCCAGCACGTCGAAGAGATACGCCTCGGCGGGGTAGGTGTAGGCGCCGAAGGCGACGATGACCAGCTTCTCCAGAATGAGGCCGTAGACGACGGCGGTGGCGTAGAGGGTCAGTCCCTCGCGGTCACCCCACGCGTCCCACAGACAGCCGAGCGACGCGAACACCATGGTCGCAGTGAAGAGGAGGTAGATGGGTTGCACGGGAGCGACTGTCGACGCCGTCGGGTAAATCCTGACGGTTCGACGAGCCCTACAGCCGAACCGGCACGCCCCGCTCGTCGAGGTACTCCTTCACCTCGCGGATGGTGTACTCGTCGAAGTGGAAGATGGAGGCCGCGAGCGCCGCGTCGGCGCCGGCCTCGGTGAACACCTCGTAGGCGTCCTCCGGACCGCCACACCCCGACGAGGCGATGACGGGCGTCGAGACGTTTTCACACACCGCCCGGGTGAGCGGGATGTCGTAGCCGTCTTTCGTCCCGTCGGCGTCGATGGAGTTGACGAACAGTTCGCCCGCGCCGCGGGATTCGACCTCTCTGGCCCACTCCACCACGTCGACGCCGGTGCCCTCCCGACCGCCCTTGATCGTACACTCGAACCAGCAGGACTCGCCGTCCACCCGTTCGTAGTACTCGCCTGCTTCGTCGTAGCGCCGCTTGGCGTCGACGCTGATGACGATGCACTGACTGCCGAAGGCCGCGGCGCCGGCGTCGACGAGGTCCGGGTTCTCGATGGCCGCCGTGTTGATCGACACCTTGTCCGCGCCGGCGCGGAGCGTCTCCTTGATGTCGTCGCGGGTGCGGATGCCGCCGCCGACGGTGAGTGGGATGAACACTTCGTCGGCCACCTGCTCCACGACGTGGCGCATCGTCTCGCGCCCCTCGGCGCTGGCCGTGATGTCGAGGAAGACGAACTCGTCGGCGCCCGCCTCGTTGTACTCGCGGGCCATCTCCACCGGGTCGCCCGTGTACTGCAGGTCCTCGAAGTTGACGCCGGTGTACACCGC
>Ga0207757_101116_pt1 | contig 12803 bp, 12 predicted proteins | sample A23P3SouthBayCA_2_FD_187752 | JGI IMG/M metagenome (GOLD analysis project Ga0207757, IMG submission 187752) | Aerobic enrichment media microbial communities from Eden Landing Ponds, California, USA - A23 P3 (2) (SPAdes) | ecosystem: Environmental > Aquatic > Marine > Unclassified | place...
CCAGACGTCGAGCGCGAGGATGGGGTGGCTGCCCCAGAGCGCGCCCTGGTCGTGCTTGTCGACCACGACGTTGCGGAGCTGGTTCGAGAAGCTGTCGTAGACCAGCAGGGCCCAGCCGCCGGCGTTACCGGCAGCGGCCTCGAACTCGCCCTTCCACGCCTCGTAGGAGCCGAAGTCCTCCTCGATCCGGTCGGCGAGTGCGCCGCTCGGCTCGTCGCCACCCTCCGGCGACATGCAGTCCCAGAAGAGGTCGTGGAGGATGTGCCCACAGCCGTTGTGGGTGACGTTCCGGATCGCGCCGGGCGAGGAGCCGAAGTCGCCGTCCGCGCGGTTCGCTTCGAGCGTCTCCTCGGCGCTGTTCCAGCCGTTCACGTAGCCCTGATGGTGGGTATCGTGATGCCAAGTCAGGACCTGTTCCGAGATGTGCGGCTCGAGGGCGTCGTAGTCGTACGGCAGTGGATCGAGTTCGTAGCTCATGATGTAACCTCCACACACAGGATGTATCGGCACGCTGTTAAGCTTTGAGGAAACGTACGCTAACACGTCGCATAGGGCGACGAACGGGCCTTACGTCGGTCAGGCCGAGTGGCGGGCGATACGACTCGTCGTTACCGGCGAGTCGGCAACACTTTATCTCGACTCACCGCTACTGATAGGCATTATCGGAAGTCGTCAGGGATTCTCGCCGGGACGGTCCCGGCGAGAATCGATGGACAGTTACGATAATCCCTATGACTGACAACGATCCGTAGAATGCGTGGATGGCACGGCGTCGGACTGGTCGCTGGCTGGCAGACGGTGGCGAGCCTCTGTTTCTACGCCATCTTCGCCGCGACGGCGTTTCTCCGCACGGAGTTCGTCCTCTCGCGGACGCTCGTCGGCGTCACCATCACCGTCACGATGCTCGGCTACACGCTCTTGCTGTTCGTGATGGGCGCGGCCGTCGACGGCTACGGCGAGCGACGGACGATGGTCGGCGGCCTCCTCGCACTCGCCGTCGGCGCCGCCGGCGTCGCCGTCGCGCCCTCGTACCCCCTGCTGCTCCTCGCTCTCCTCGTCCTCGGGGGTGCGTACGCGACGGCCATGCCTGCCACCAACCGGGCCGTCCTCGCCGTCGCCCCACCCGGCCGACGCAATCTCACCATGAGCATCAAACAGGTCGGCGTGACCGTCGGGAGCGGGCTGGGGGCTATCCTCGTCACGTGGACAGCCGCCACGCGCGTCGGGTGGCGCGGAGGCTTTTTCGTGGCCGGTGCCGTCGGCGTCGTCGTCGCCCTCGCCTTCGGCTACTGGTACCGCGGCGACGACGGTACCGGGTCGATGGGCCTGCCCGACGTGCGGGGACTGCTCGCTCGCCCCGACTACCGCCTGCTCGTCGCCGCCGGCTTCTTCTACGGCGCCGCCATCCTGACCACGACGGCCTACGTCGTCCTCTATCTCACGGAGTCCGTCGGCGCCGCCGCTGGCGTGGCGGGGACCATCCTCGCGCTCGTGCAACTCACGGGGAGCGCCGGCCGCATCGGCGGCGGCGCCCTCGTCGACCGACTGCCGCTCGACGACGCGCGGGCGAGCGCGCTCGTCCTCGTCGGGCAGTCGGCGCTGGGCGTCGCCTGTCTCGTCGCCGTCACTGCCGTCGACGGCCCACTCGTCGCCGCCACCGGCTTCGCCGCCCTCGGCCTCTTCGTCTTCGGAATTCCCGCCACCTACTACGCCTGCATGACGGCGCTGGTGCCCTCTGATCGCGTGGGCGAAGCGACTGCCGGCGGGCAACTCACCATCAACGCCGGCGGCCTCATCGCGCCACCCACGTTCGGCTACCTCGTCGACACCGCGGGCTACACGGCCGGGTGGCTCGCGCTCGCCGCCGGCGTCGGCGTCGCGGCGCTGTTGATGGGGCAGCTCGCGGTGGCGGCGCGGTGACCGACGACCGACGCCCTACGTCATCCACCGGTCGCGCTGCGGAGCGTATTCGAGGCCCGTCGCCACCGCGTCGGCCGTCTCGCGGTCCACAAGCCGTTCGATCAGGTGGAGGGCGAGATCCAGCCCCGACGTGATGCCCCCGGCGGTCAGCACGTCGCCGTCGTCGACGACGCGTGCGTCGACCACCGCGGCGTCGGTGGCACGCAAGTCGTCGAGCGCGCCGGCGTGGGTGACGGCGGGGCGGTCGTGCAGCACGCCCGCCCGCGCGAGGAGCATCCCACCGGTGCACACCGCGGCGAGCGTCGTGCCCGCATCGTGGAGCCGGGCGAGGGCGTCCGGAATCGCGCCGCGTTCGGCCTCGGCCCACGCCCCCTCGGGCCGACGGTCGTTCCACCCGCCGCCGGGGACGACGACCACGTCCGGCGGGTCGTCGAGAGAGAGAGCGTCCCGTCCGGTTCGACTCGGAGGCCGTGAGAAGCGGTTACGCGTTCGCGTTCCGTCAGCGTCACGAGCGACGTGTCGAGGGCGGCGCCCTCGTCGGCCGCCATCCCGAACGCCTCGAACGGGCCGACCGCGTCCAGTTCGTCGAAGCCGTCGTAGAGGAGGACGGCGATAGTCGTCGGCATGGAGGAGTGGAAGCGAGCCCCGAGTATATACCCAATGCCGGCGAAGGTGTCACTATGGCGACGATCAAGGACAGCGTCCACGACCACATCGAGGTGACGGGCGTCGCCGCGGACCTGCTGGACACGCCGGCGGTGCAACGGCTCCGCCGTATCCGACAGCTCGGAACCGTCTCGCTGGTGTACCCGTCGGCTAACCACACCCGGTTCGAGCACAGCCTCGGCGTCTACCACCTCGCGAGCGAGACGCTCGATCACCTCGGTGTGACCGGGCGGACGGCCGAACGCGTCCGCGCCGCTGCCCTCCTGCACGACGTGGGCCATCCGCCGTTCAGCCACAACGTCGAGGGACTCCTCTACCGGCACACGGGGAAGTACCACGACGACGTAGCCGAACGCCTCGCGGACGGGCAGGTCGGCGCCGTCCTTCGGGACCACGACCTCGACGCCGATGTCGTCGCGGGGCTCGTCGCCGGCGAGGGACGCTACGGCCAGCTCGTCTCCGGCGAACTCGACGTGGATCGGATGGATTATCTCGTCCGTGACGCCCACCACACCGGCGTCCCGTACGGCACCATCGACCACGGTCGGCTGGTGCGGGAGCTCACCTTCGTCGACGGCGAACTCGTCCTCGCGGAGGGCAACGTCCAGACTGCAGAGAGCCTCCTGCTCGCGCGGGCGCTGATGAACCCGACCGTCTACCAGCACCACGTCGCGCGTATCGGGCGGGCGATGCTCCGACGAGCCACCGAACACCTGATCCGCAGCGCCGACTACGACGCCGAGACGGTTCGCCGGTGGGACGACGCCGACCTGCTGGCGACGCTCCGACGCACCGACGCGACTGCCGACTTCGCCGACCGTCTGTCTACGCGCGACCTCTTCAAGCGGGCGGTGTGGGCGGAGCTCCCCGACGTACCCGAGGACGTGCTGGCTGCCGACCACGAACGGATCCGCGAACTCGAACGCGAGATTGCGACGGACGCCGACATCGACTCCGACTCGGTCGTGATCGACGTGCCGCCGCCGCCGGAGATTCGCGAGTCGTCGTCGCGGGTGGTAGTCAACGGCGAGATTCGGCGGCTCGACCGTCAGTCGCCGCTCGTGAGCGCGCTCCGAATCGCCGGCCGCAACCAGTGGCGCCTCGGCGTCTACGCCCCCGCCGGCGCCGCCGACCGCGTCGGACGAGCGGCCGTCCGGACGCTCGGGCTCGACGTGGACGGCGCGCCGATCACCGAGGTGCGCGGCGGCTTCGACGCGACGCTCGACGAGTTCGGGTAGGTTGAAGGGCCACGCGCACCCTGTCCCGGTATGGAGGTCGAAGGAACCGTTCTGCGCGGCCGCGAGTTCGAACCGGTCGAGGGCCGCGTCGTCGTCGAGGACGGCGAAATCGTCGCCGTCGAGGAGACGGACACGGAGTCGAACGCCATCGTCTGTCCCGCGTTCGTCAACGCCCACACCCACATCGGCGACTCCATCGCCAAGGAGGCGGGCCGGGGGCTCTCGCTCGACGAACTCGTCGCGCCGCCGGACGGCCTCAAACACCGCCTGCTCCGCGACGCGTCGACGGCGGAGAAAGTCGCGGCGATGCGGCGCTCGCTCCGATTCATGCAACGGTCGGGCACCGCGGCGACGGTCGAGTTCCGCGAGGGCGGCGTCGAGGGCGTCGACGCGATCCGACAGGCACTCGACGGGCTGGCCATCGAGGCGACGATCCTCGGCCGGGAGACGACGGCGGCGATGGCGGCGGGCGACGGCTTCGGCGCCAGCGGCGCCCGCGACGCCGACTTCACCACCGAGCGTGCCGCCACCCGCGAAGCAGGCAAACCCTTCGGTATCCACGCCGGCGAGCGGGACGCCGACGACCTCACCCCGGCGCTCGACCTCGATCCCACTTTCCTCGTCCACGTCGTCCACCCCGAGCCCGAGCATCTGGACCGGATCGAACGCGAAGGGGTACCGGTCGTCGTCTGCCCGCGGTCGAACCTCGTCACCGGCGTCGGGGCGCCGCCCATCGCCGACCTGCTCGACCGGACCACGGTGGCGCTGGGCACCGACAACGTCATGCTCAACAGTCCCTCGATGTTCCGCGAGATGGAGTTCGCGGCGAAAGTGGGTGGCGTCGGCGCCGTCGACGTGTTGCGGATGGCGACGATCAACGGCGCCGACCTCGTCGGCCGGAACTGTGGCCTGATCGAAGCCGGCCGGGACGCGAAACTGCTCGTCCTCGACGGCGACTCCGACAACCTCGCGGGCGTCCGCGACCCCGTGCGCGCCGTCGTCCGTCGCGCCGGTGTCGACGACGTGGACCGCGTCGTACTGTGAGCGTGTGAAGAGTTATGTAGTGAAATGTGCTACCATTACACATGGGCGCGTACGACCGGATTCTCGTTCCGACCGACGGCTCAGAGGGCGTGGAGCGGGCCATCGAACACGCTATCGAGGTGGCCGCGATCAACGACGCCGACGTACACGGGCTCTACGTCCTGAGTACGGACGCGTACGCGGGGCTGGCGATGGAGTCGTCGTGGGAGAGCGTCGACCGCCTACTTCGCGAAGACGCCGAGACGGCCGTCGCGCGCGTCCGCGATATCGCCGAAACGGTGGACGACACGGTCACCGTGGAGACGGCGGTGGTGGAAGGCAAGCCGAGCCGCGAAATCGTCCGCTACGCCGAGGAGGTGCACTGCGACCTCGTCGTGATGGGCACCCACGGCCGCGGTGGGATCGACCGCCTGTTGCTCGGGAGCGTCGCCGAGTCGGTCATCCGGGCGTCGTCGATTCCGGTGACGGCGGTTCCGGTCGGGAACGGCGAGAGGGGATAGGTCACGCCGGGCGGAGGTGTTCGCAGTCGCCGGCGTGGACGGTCCGCTCCCCCTCGGCCGTCCGGACGACGAGCGCTCCGGGGAACGCCACGTCGACCGCTTCGCCCTCGACGACGCCCCCGGGCGTCTCGACGCGCACCTCGCGGCCGAGAGTGACGGCGTAGTCGCGCCACGCCGGGAGGACCGAGTCGGGATCGGTCCGCAAGTCGTGGAACGTTTCGACGACCCGCTGGCAGAAGTGGCGCCGGTCGGCGTCACCACCCTCGGTACGGATACTCGCTCCCGTCTCTGGCAGGTCGGCCGCGTCCACGTCGACGTTCGCACCGATGCCGACGATCAGCCACGAGATGCGGTCGGCCTCCCCCTCCATCTCGGTCAGGATGCCCGCGAGCTTCCGCTCCGAGCCCGCGACCAGCACGTCGTTGGGCCACTTGATGACGGCCTCGACGCCCGCCTCGCGACAGGCGCGGGTGACGGCGACGGCCGCCGCGAGGGTGAAGACGGGCGCGTGCGCGGGTGGGCGGTCCGGCCGGAGCAAGAGGCTAGCGTAGACACCGCCGGGCGGTGACGACCACGGCCGGTCGAGGCGGCCACGGCCGCCCGTCTGCTCGCCCGCGACGACGAGGATATCGGCCTCGCCCGCGACCGCCAGTTCCCGCGCCCGGTCGTTCGTACTCGGGAGGCGGTCGTGGTACTCGACGGCGTAGGGGGCGTCGAGGCCGAACGCGATGGCGTCGCCGCCGTAGTCGGGGACGGAACGGACGGCGTAGCCGTCGGCGTCGCTCTCGATAGTGAAGCCCGCCTCGCGGAGCGCCTCGACGTGCTTCCAGACGGCGGCGCGGGAGACGCCGAGTTCGGCGGCGAGCGTCGGCCCCGACACCGGACCGTCGGCGTCCGCGAGTGCCCGGAGGAGCGAGCGGCGCGTGCCGCTCATTCGAGGACGATCAGCGGATCGCCCATGTCGACGCTCTCGCCCTCGCTCACGAGCACTTCGCTGACCGTGCCGCCGCTCTCGGCGACGATGTCGTTTTCCATCTTCATCGCTTCGAGGACGAGCACCACGTCGCCGGGCGCCACCTCGTCGCCCGGTTCCACGTCCACCGAGAGGATGGTCCCCTGCATCTCGGCGCTGATCCGCTCGCCCTCGCCGGCGGCGACGGCCCCGCCGTCGTCGTCGTTCGTGGCCACGTCGGGGCGTTGCATACCGTCACCGCCGCCGCCCGCCTTCGCACTGCCGCTCGTCGGGATGGCGGGTGCGCCGCGTTCCTCCAGATTCACCTCGAAGCGCTTGCCGTTCACCTCGACGGTGAACTCGCGTTCGGTCACCTCCTCGTCATCGTCGGCGCCGTCCGTCTCCGCCGGCCCCCAGCGCTCGACGGCGCGGTCGATGCGCTCGGGGTCGAGTTCCTCGTCGAGGTAGTTCGTGGTGTGGGTGCCCTCCGTGAACCGCTCGTCCGTCACCATCAGCCGGTGGAACGGGATGACGGTGTGGAAACCCTCGATGTCGAACTCGCGGAGGGCGCGTTCGGCGCGGGCGAGACACTCGTCGCGGTCGCTCGCGCGGACGATCAGTTTGGCGATCATCGAGTCGTAGTCCCCGCCGATGTCGTCGCCCTGTCGCACGGCGTCGTCGACGCGGACGCCGATGCCGCCGGGCGGATCGTACGTCGAGAGGTGACCGGTCGCGGGGGCGAAATCTCGGGCCGCGTTCTCGGCGTTGATCCGGAACTCCATCGCGTGACCCTCGATCTCCACGTCGTCCTGCGAGAAGCTGATCTCCTCGCCCGTCGCCACCCTGATCTGCTCTTTCACGATGTCGATGCCCGTGATCTCCTCGGTGACGGGGTGTTCGACTTGGATGCGCGTGTTGACTTCGAGGAAGTAGAACTCGCCCTCTTCGACGAGGAACTCGACGGTGCCGGCGTTGGTGTAGTCGGTCTCGCCCACACCCCGGCGGGCGGCCTCGCCGATCCGCTCGCGCAGGTCGTCCGAGAGCGCCGGACTCGGCCCCTCCTCGATCACCTTCTGGTGACGGCGCTGGAGCGAGCAGTCTCGCTCTCCGAGGTGGCGGACGTTGCCGTGCTGGTCCGCGACGATCTGTACCTCGATGTGCCGCGGCGCTTCGAGAAAGCGTTCGAGGTAGACGGAGTCGTTGTCGAAGTACGCCTCGCCCTCGCGCTTTGCCGCGGCCAGCTGGTCCTCGATTTCGTCCGCGTTCTCGACGATTTTCATACCACGGCCGCCGCCACCACCTTCGGCCTTGATAGCGACCGGGTAGCCGTGTTCCTCCGCGAACGCCTCGACCTCCGCGGGGTCCTCGACGGGATCGGTCGTTCCCGGCACGACCGGGACGCCGGCGCTCTGCATCACCTTGCGTGCTTTCGTCTTCTCGCCCAGCCGTTCCATCGCGTCGGACGGCGGACCGATCCACGTACACTCGCTATCCTCGACGCGAGCGGCGAACGCGGCGTTCTCCGCCATGAACCCGTAGCCGGGGTGGATGGCGTCGGCGTCGGCCTTGCGGGCCGCCTCCAGCACGGCGTCCTGATCGAGATAGGAGTCGGCGGCCCGCGCCGGCCCGACGTTGTACGCCTCGTCGGCGTAGCGGACGTGCCCCGCGTGTTTGTCGGCCTCGCTGTAGATGGCGACGGTCCGAACGCCCAGTTCCTCGCAGGCCCGCATGACACGCACTGCGATCTCGCCCCGGTTGGCGACGAGAACCTTCCTGAACATGTCCCCGTGTACGAACAATTACCCCGTTAGTGTATCGGTCGGTCGGACGATCTGCACGCTCGGTGCGTGCGTTCTCCGATTCGGGGCCAGATCATGCATTTTACTTCAGTCCGTCGAGTTCTAAGCCAGCTGTCCGACGAGAATCGCCCATTCGATCAGTTCGTGTTCGCGGTGCGACTGCTTCCGAATCCAAACGGCCTTATGTGAGTGACCCACACGGGTAATCAATGTCAGTACGAGTCGGCATCCTCGGCGCGACCGGTGCGGTCGGACAGCGATTCATCCAGCTTCTCGACGACCACCCCACGTTCGAACTCGCGACGCTCACCGCCAGCGACGAGAGTGCGGGCGATCCCTACCGCGAGGCGGCGAAGTGGCGGGTCGACTCGCCCATCCCGGTCGACGTGGCCGAGATGACCGTCCGCCGCACCGACCCCGACGAGGTGCCGGACGACGTGGACCTCCTCTTCTCGTCGCTGCCGTCGAGCGTCGCCGTCGACATCGAAGAGGACTTCGCCCGCGCTGGCTACGTCATCTCCTCGAACTCCTCGAACGACCGCCTCGCGGAGGACGTGCCACTCACCATTCCGGAGATCAACCCGGACCACCTCGACCTGATCGAAGTGCAGCGTGACGAACGTGGCTGGGACGGCGCGCTGGTGAAGAACCCGAACTGCTCGACGATTACGATGATCCCGCCGCTGGCGGCGCTCGACGAGTTCGGCCTCGAACGCGTCAACGTCTCCACCCTGCAAGCCGTCTCCGGCGCGGGCTACTCCGGCGTCACGTCGATGGAAATTATCGACAACGTCCTGCCCCACATCGGCGGCGAGGAGGACAAGATGGAGACGGAGAGCCGAAAACTGCTCGGCGAGTTCGACGGCGCGGAAATCGCGTGGCACGACGTGGACGTCGCGGCCTCCTGTAATCGGGTTCCGACGCTCGACGGCCACCTCGAGAACGCCTTCGTCGACCTCGCGGACCAGCCCGACGTCGACGACGTGGAAGAGGCGATGCGGGAGTTCCCCGGCGTCGACCTGCCGAGCGCCCCCAACCAGCTCATCCACGTCTTCGACGAGCCCGAGCGCCCCCAACCCCGCATGGACCGGATGCGCGGGCAGGGCATGCAGATCTGTGTCGGTGGCGTCCAGTCCACGCCGCAGGGGGTCAAGTTCAACTGCCTCGCCCACAACACCGTCCGCGGTGCGGCGGGCGCCAGCGTCCTGAACGGCGAACTGCTCTACGAGAACGGCTACCTGTAAGTCGCCGAAGACGACGCGCCGCTTTTCCTTTCCGTCAATCCATCAGCCGCGCTTCGGTAAAAGAGAGATACGCGAGAAAGGAGAGCGCGAGCAACAGGGTGCCGGCCATCATGAACACTCCCTCGTAGATGAACTTCAGGATCAACAGGACGGCAGAGACCAGTATGGTCCGAAAGAGGAGGGTACTCAACAGGACGTTGGGGTCGGTCACGCCTGTTCCATGTTGGCGCGCGAGCGACAAAAAGCCGCCGGGAGCGGCGCGGAAACCAATGGCTCATTACCCCACCGACTCGTGTGTTACCCATGAGCACTGAGGACGGGTCGGACACGGAGACGGAGGCAGACGTGGACGCGGGCGACGACGCGGACCGCCCACTCTCGGAGATGGGCGTCGGCGACGGCCGCGAGAAGCATCTCCACGTCGTGACGGCGAGCGGCAAGGAGATCGACCACGACGAGGTGTACCTCAAGCACACCGAGACGGAGTATCTCGTCTGCAGCGATTCCGACTTCCCGGCGGCCGAAACCACGCGCTACCGGAAGGAGAACCTCGCCCACGTGAAGATCACCCAGCACCACTCGAACTGTTTCATCACGACGGCGACGGCGGGCGAGGGGCCGACGCTCGACTCGCTCCGGGGCTTTCGGGCCGACGTATTGGCCCCCTCTCCGACCGGGCGAGGGTTGCTTCGGCTGTACGAGGCGATCAGTCCCCCCATCGCGGCGACGCTCGCTCGCCACCCCGAGTCGACGGCGACCCACCTCGTTCGCGGGCTGGTCGACCGCTGTGGCTCTCTCGCCGACCGGCGACGCGCAACGTCGGAGGATGGCGAGCGGGCAGCCCTGTCGGTCGCGCTGATCGTGCTCTACGTCGTCGGCGTCTGTCTCGGGGCACTCGCTCACGGCTGGCTTCGCGCCCGCGAGCAGTTCAACTGAAGAAGCGCTCGACGTTCTCGCGCGGATCGAACCCGGACCCGCGCTCGACGACGACGTCGAAGGAACGGTCCTCGGCGACCTCCCGAAGCGACGCGGCGAGGTCATCGGCGTCGTCGTCCTCGTGGAGTCTGATCGCGTGCGACCGCGATTCGTCGGCCGGATAGACGGTGAGTTTCGGCCGACCCATGAACCCGCCGCGGTGGAGGAGTACCCGGTCGATTGCCGCGTAGTTCAGCCAGTAGACGGTGTCGGCTTGGAGGAGCACCTCGTCGATGCCGTGAACGTCGTACACCTGCTGCATCGCGCCGGCCTCGCGCTTGTGTTTCTTGAATCCGAGCCCGAACATCGGCGTGATGTAACTGTACTCCGCGATGTGGAGCCCGTCGTCCGTGAAGAACATGTCGACGAGACGGAGCGGGAAGGAGCCCGCCATGCCGAAGTGAACGTGGAGTTCGGTCTCGATGTCAGTCGAAGGCAGATGGTCGAACTCCTCGGGATTGACGTCGTCGACTCCGGGGTCCTCGAACTCGACGGTGTCGGCGTCGTCTGATTCAGATGCCATTCGTTCCCTCCAGTTCGGTTCGGTAGCCCATGTACGCGAAGAGGACCGCACCGAGGATAAAGAACACGCCGGCGGTCCGGCTGACTTCGAGGAAGACGTAAATCCCGATGGCGAGCCCGAGGACGGCGGTCGCGACCGACGCACGGAGGCGCAGCGAGTACGACTCCGTCGGATCGTCGGCTCCAGTTCCGGCCTCCGCGTGGTCGCGGCCCACCCGTCGTTCCCCGATGTACGTCACGATCATCACGCCGAGACTCACGACGACGATAGCCGTCCGCGCACCGGGCGAGAGTTCCATCTCGAAGGCCCGCTGGAGTGCGAGCGGGATGCCGATGGCGATCAGCCCACCGAGATAGACGAACAGCCGATAGGCGACCAGAAAGCGCAGTAGCGTCTCGAACGGACGCCCCGACGGGCGCGTCTCGGATGCCATAGGCTCAGTTGACGATGCCAATAAATAAAAACGGTTGGTCGGTGGCCGTTACGAGAGGAAGCCCTTGGCGGCGTCCGCCCCGTCGACGGTGCCGGAGGCGCTCATCTTCGCGGTGGCCGACCGGTACATCGTGTAGATCTGCACGACGAGTGCGAAGACCCACAGCGCGTAGCCACCCGGTGCGCTGCCGACGACGCCGACCGTCGTCTGGAACATCGGGAAGCTCAGCCCGTAGGCTTCCGGCGAGTTCAGGACACCACCGATCAGCAGGATGGTGAAGTACCCGAAGAAGCCAGTGGCCCACCACATCGCGACGACGCGGCCCCAGCCGGGCTGGGTGTGCTCGGGCAGTCGCGTCGTGTTCAGGATGGTCACGAGCGCGTTGTACGGCCACATCATCGCACCAGCGATGGCGGCGCCGATGACCAGCAGGATCCACGGCTGCTGGAACTGCGCGACGATGATGAGGATGCCCCACAGCGTGAACAGCGTGAGTAGGCCGAGGAAGACCCGCGAGAGGTCCCAACCAGCGGATCGGCCGTACCCCTCGAAGATGATGTCGACACTGTTGCGGACGAAGGCTTCGAGGATGGCGTACTGCGTGCTGAACAGGGCGATGAAGATCACCACGTACATCAGCTGGGCCGGAATCGTGCCGAGCTGCGGGATGACTACGTCGAGCCACATGTTGATGGCCCCCTCGTCGGTCCCGGGCGCGTACTCGGCGGTGATCGTCATCGCGACCGTCGCCACGACGAGCAGGCCGACGACGAACGTCAGGAAGTGCTCCTGTTGGGTGACCTTCCACCACTGCTTCCAGCGGACGAGGTTCTTCTCGGTCGGTTCGAAGGTGAAGCCACCGTGGACCTCTTCGGGGTCGGCCCCGCGGAGCGGGTTCTTGATGCGGCCTTGGTAGGAACCCATGCCGTACCCCTTCTCGCGGGCCCAGACGCCCTGTGCGAGGTTGACGTATCCGCCGGCACCCGCGTACGCGAGGCCGCCGAGGAACGTCGCGATGTCCATGTTCTGCGGGAGCGCGCCGAAGTTGACGGCCCCGCCCGGGACGCTGGCGAACTGACCGATGGAGCCGGCGATGAAGGCGAGGACGACCGCGCCGAAGACGGCGACGATCATCATGACCAGTTGGGCCTTCTCGATGGCGTTGTAGACAATCGGACCAGCTTGGTAGCTGAGCCAGATCAGCACCATCGTGATGACGCCGATGATCGCCCAGTCCTCGCGCGGGACCACGCCGGTCCACGCGGCGAACACCTCTGACGCGCCGGCCGCCCAACCGGGCCACCCGACGTGGAAGAAGCCGGCGACGAGGAAGAACCACGGCCAGAAGCTGTTCATCCGGTCGAACGCCCGGAAGATGCTCTCACCGGTGGCAATCGTCCAGCGCTGAATCTCCGTGTTGATGAAGAACTGGGTGATCACGCCGACCCAGAACGCCCAGTACAGGCCCCAGCCGTTCTGGGCGACCAGCGTCGGCCAGAACATCGTCTC
>Ga0207757_101117_pt1 | contig 12794 bp, 14 predicted proteins | sample A23P3SouthBayCA_2_FD_187752 | JGI IMG/M metagenome (GOLD analysis project Ga0207757, IMG submission 187752) | Aerobic enrichment media microbial communities from Eden Landing Ponds, California, USA - A23 P3 (2) (SPAdes) | ecosystem: Environmental > Aquatic > Marine > Unclassified | place...
AGGCGGTGTGCCTCATCGATGACGACGATGGTCTTCGAATCGCTTTCCTGAGCCTGTTCGTATGCCTTTTCGATGCTCTGACTCAACTCCTCGATGTCGCCTTGGATAGATGACTCTAGTTCGAACCGGGTGACTGAGGCGTATTCTTCGAGGACTTTACCCAGGTCTCCATACTCAGGTTTCGGGTCTATGATCTTGATTTCGAGATTATCGTAGATCTGTGCTGAGCGAAGAAGCAGGAGTTTGGAGTGGAAGCTCTTGCCGGATCCAGTAGCGCCAGCCAGCACTGCATGACCTGCGTTCCAGCTGAATCGGTCGAGGATGACCGGAGTCTCAGTAGATTGATCGACTCCGAACAGGATACCGTTCTCGTCGACAGCCGAGGCCTGTGTGAAGGGGAAGCCACTCGCAGCGCTTCCCGCAGGCATCAATTGATGTTCGCCCAGTTTGTCTTGAAGGCCTGGCGTCGTTGACTGGTAGGCCTGATCAGTACGTAGAGCGGTGTCGTTGTATTTGATGCCGAGCGTCTTCAACCGGTTCTGAATCTTTCTCAGTGTACTCTCGCATTCCTTGCTGTTCTCTCCATAGGCCGTGATGTAGCAGCCGTAGCTGACGGGTTGGTCGTCTTGATCTGCAAGCAGGTTCTGGAACCAGTCGACGTCTCCGAGCAGTCTTTCCAGTCTTTTGCTACTGCCGTACCCTTTCCGGACTAAGGATTCGTTCTCGGCTTCGGCTTTATTCTCCAGTTTCTGGAGCTTGGAAACTGTATCTGCTGAAGCCTTGGGGTAGACAGTCTGGGTGATGTCGACGAGGCCTTCGACTTGGAGGATCTGAGATATCCAGGAGAAGTCTATGTCTCGAGGATACTCCGAGATGTATAGCGTCTTACTGCAGCCTTTTTCCTCTGAACTGGAGTGTTGGATGTGACTGGGCAAGATCTCAGGAGTTTCCTTGATTTCATCGTTGTCGATCTCGGTGACTCGGTACGTGGTGAGGCCTCCTGAGGTCAGATGCTCCAGAATTTCCCCGACACGGTTCGACAGTTCTTCTCGGTCGTCGTCTTCGACACGGACCTCGATGTAATGTTGTGTCTTACTCTTCCCGCCTTCTACGAGGTCTTCGCAGTGTCTCTGGTAGTCGTCTTGGAGTTCGTCGTCGGTTTCGAGGTTGTCGAAGTACTTGGCGAAGCTGAAAGGGTTTTGAGTGCTGTAGAGTGTGATGGGGTAGTCGACGGATTGCAGTAGTTCTTGGTACAGTTTGTGGAGCGCGGCTTTCTCCCTGCCAGATTTCAGCTCCATATTGACTGGGTCGACTTCGATCAACGCGGCCACGGAACTCTCTGTGTTCAGGATGTCGCCCTTGACTTCCGGCGTCTGGATGCCAGTTCTGTTCTTCAGCGTCCAGCGAGCTGCTTGGTACAGATTCTGGTCAAGGGAACGTCCGTAGGGCTTCCAGAGTGCCCAGACTCCTCCGATACCTGCTGCGAGTCCTGCACCGGCAAAGGCTCCAAGGGATGGGTTTGGGGCCTGATATAGGTATGCGAAGGCTGTTGACGTGGGGATTCCCAGCCGTGCCAGGTCTTTGGTGTCGAGCTTTCCGAGCAGCTTTAGTGTGACCTGGTCGAGGTCCGCTGGCATCCGAACCTTCTCAGTCATCGCTTTTACCTCCAGAATCTGGCGTCCAGTTGGCGCGGAATTTTTCGGCTTTCTTGTATTTTCGCTGCCTGTAGCTCATCACCCGGCTCATCTCGTCCTGCGAAAGCCGGTACCTGTTATCATCCATATCCTTACCGCGTTTGAGGCGGTAGGCCTGTTTCGCCCGGTTTTTGAAGCCTTGGCTGATGGAGTAGGCTTGTCCGACGGCGGCCTGGGAAGCTCCATAGAGTTGGTAGGGTACGAGGATGAGGAGTGTGAAGGAGGCGACTCCGAGTATCCAGTTTGAGATGCTTGCTGGGATTCCTGCTCCGTTTCCTTTGAGGAGTGCGAAGCTGAACTTCAGGACAAGCATATCCAGTGGTGCCATGGCGAGTGCGGTCCACCAGCCGGCGATGAAAGTGTCTGCGTATCTTTTCGCACGAGGAATGCTCCAGGTCAATGCGAGTAATGGGCTGATGGCGGCAACGAACATGATGTAGACGTTTCTGATGATGAACATCACAATGACCGCGAGCAGCAAGGTTGAATTGACAACCCAGGCCAGCACGAGTCCTGCCGAGAGGCCTGCCAGTTGAGTGAGGCTCATAGATAGCTGCGTGGGTGCGAAGGCGTGGATCAGTGCGTTACTCAGTTCGAGTGCGTACTGAAGCAGGGGAAGTGAAATTGTGGAGAAGATTAGTGCGGCAAGTATCCGGGGGAGTATCATCCGGACTTGGGTGTAGCTGATTCCGAATAGTGGTCCTGTGATGTAGAGGAGACCTGCTGTCATGAAGGCGATTCCAGATAGTAGGTAGGTGACCAGCAGGACGTGGCTGTGGACGTCTTCGACTGCTGGGTTTGGATGGATGTCTGGCGTATGTAAGAGGACGAGAGAAAGGATTTCTAAGAGTTGCTGGGCGAGAAATTTGAAGGGTTCGAAGAGAACTGAGATCAGGATCTCTTCTAGGGTTTCGTCCCAGCTGCCGGTGAATTGTTCGAATGATTCTGCGAGGTCGTCGATGGCTTCTGTTATTCCGGAGAGGTCGATGAGGGTGTCTTCGTCTTGTTCTTCCTGTGGAGTGGTTTGTGCTGTTGCTGGTGCGGATAGCAGAAGTACTGCTATGACAACTATCAGTCCAGTTTTGGTTGCTTGTTTCTCTATCATGTGCAGAAGCTGGGGCTGAGCTGGGTGATCAGGAATGCTACTACCATGTTAGCGGAGGCGAGGATGACGACGCCGAGAACCGTGTTTTTCGCTACTTGTTTTCCTCTGCGGACGTAGTCTTCTCCGAACGGTCCTGCGATCATCAGTCCTCCAACTGATAATCCGATTACGCCGAGTGCGACTCCGCCGGTGAATGCTAGTGTCTCTAACGTGGAGAGCAGGTCGAACAAGGGCTGCAGTGAACTCGGTATTGTACAGTTTTCTGTTCCGGGTGCTGCTGAAACAGGTGTGCTCAACAGTATCAGGCCTGCCAGTAGTGGTATGTGTTTGGCCAGTGCTTGATTCAAGCCTGGTTGCAGGTTTGAAGCCATTGCGTCCTTGGCTATTGGCCGTACTTAATTGATGGTTGACAAATTTGGAGTTTTTCTTTTGGTGAGAAGGCGGTAGAAGCGCTGAGACTTGTTGTTGGAGGGAATGCTGTAGATTGATGTAGGGTGATGTTTGGCGGGAGAACTGCGGAAGTTTATAGTTCTCTACTTGGTTAGAAATTTCTATATGAGTGATGAGGGCTCGGACGGCGGCGATTTTGATTGGGACTTACAGTCTTCGAAGGTGAGAGCCGGAAACAAGATCCCGATTCCTGAAGGCCTTCGCAAACATGTTGTTATAGACTCGGGTTCTGAAGATGCTACTTGGTGGGGCTACGATAAGGAGACAGGGTATGCGTTTCTATCCGATCAGTACACTCACGCAGACCGGTATATTATTGTAAATAACAGGAGTTACAAGTTAGAAAAAAGCAGCCGTGTATCTCTACCAAAGAGTAATGACGGCAATATTGATGAAGGCGTTCTTGCTAAAAGACCAGATGAGGGAAATAGTGTCTATTTTTATACTGATGATGTTGTGTTGAAATCGCGTCCATTTTCTGTTTTGTTATTAAGCGAAGAGCAACTAATGGAGCTTATAAACCCGCCTAATGAAGAAGTTGAACAACTACCCGAGTTTAGTAGGAATATAGCGGAATTAAATAGAAACATTGGTTATTTGGAAAGTGTGAATGATGAAGCCTCTCTTTCGTCTATTGAAAATGAGATAGAGGACTTGACCACAGAAACTGAGCAGAGTTAGATATAAGGATCAAAGTAATTCTTTGAGTTCCTTACTTTCTGAGAGTTCCTGTATTTCTCTTTCCAAGCTTCTTTTTTCGGCGAGAAGCTCTTGTTTGTCGTTCCAAAGCGATTGTTCTGCGTCCCACTTTTCTTGATATAGATCTTTAAGCCTGTGTCTGATCTGTACGTCATCGTTTCCAGGGCTTCTTTCAGCTGATTCTAATCGGTCTTTCTGCCTGAGTATCTCTGATTCTATGGACTGAATCTTGTTTTCGTGTATTTCTTTTCTTTCGTCCAGCTGTCGGTAAATCTGTTCCAGTTGCTGTTCTAACCGTTCGTGCTCGTTGAGTATGCTTTGTTCCAAGAAGCCGTCGACGTCGTCCCAGGATGATTGAGTGTAGAGATCGTAGTCAACAGAGTCTTGGATGATGTAGTCGAGAGAAGCCGACATTTTGATTAATAGTTGATGTTTCTACAGTTCTTTTTAAAGTGCTGCTATGTAATACAATAACAGATGGGTATTTCCTTGTGATCTCACATCAGAGAAGTGTAGTTTTTAGGCCTTGCAAGAAATGCGGTAAGAATGTTAGACTTTCTATGAAGAAAGTCCAGTCTGCTAATCAGGATGTCTTGTGTCCGGTCTGCAGTCTCTTTGAAGAGGTGAATCCGGGATCGCTGTAAGAACGTTATTGGTTCTTCTGTATAAGTTGTTGAAAGGCTTGTTCCAAGTCTTTCAGATAGGAAGGTTTGCAGTGGTCAAAGGTTTATTCCGTGTTAAGGCCTTGTTCTCCCGGAATCTAGGTTTCTGGGGTTGGAGTGTTTTAGCGAGTGTATTGTTTTTTGAGCACCGGGATAAGATTGAATTGGCTATAGAGCAGGGTTCTCCAGAGCCTGTTCTGGTTTCATACGGTACTCACCTCGGAGAGAGTATTCAGGAGACGTTGACTGCGTTACAGGGTGTGCCTTCGGCTTCTGGCATGGAGTTTGTTGATATCGGGTTTACTGTCTTGGCTGCTGGTGCTCATGTTCTATGGTATTTCAAGGCGTTTTATGTTCTAAGTGTCTCAGCTTTTGGAGAGAATATACCGCCGATCTATATCTTTTTAGTCAGTGTTGTAATCTATTTCTTGGTTGTGTTTGCGGCTACTGGCTGGGTTCCGGATGCTGGAACGTTTGAGGCGTTGTCGAATCTGCCTGAGTTGTTGGAGTTTGAACGTGCCAGTCCTTTGTTTGATCCTTTGAATGGGTCGAATGTGACTGGTGCTGGTAACTCGAGTTTGAGAGAATTGGTTTGAGGCCTGCCCTTTAAAAGTAATACTTACTAGTATAATTAACAGTAATGGTGGAAGAGTTGGATCACAGCCTAAGCGAACTGCGTTTCGCAGAATACGCAACCGGAAAAGTCTGGGAAAGAAGCGACAACGGCCAGAAAATGCTTACAGTCGATTCCAACTCCAACATCGAACCTGGTGATGACGTTGCGGTCATCAGGGAATCATTGTTTGAACGAATCCGAGAGGTACTTGATATATGAAGACGAGAAAAATACTAATTGCAGGTCTTTCACTGATTCTTTTAGCAGGAATTGCAGCAGCAGATTCAGAAGAAATCGTTTTACAACCTTTGAACAAGACAGTTATCGATACTGATCCCTCTATCAATACCTCGAATATTTCTCAGAACACGTTTCCGTTCCCATTGGAGGTAGGTAATGATTCGATCACGGCCAATGTATCTCTTGACTTTCCACCACAGACCTACACTGGAGAAGTAGTTCTTGAGAACAACTACAGCCACAGCTACACGATCAATGTTCTACGGTCTACAGACTGGTCGCTTAACAAAGACAGTATAGAACAAGTTGTGAACGTGGGTACGTCAGGCAGATTCACAAACCAGAGTCTTTCCTTAGAAGGAAACAGCAATGCTACGATCTCAACAGAACTCACTGGGAACGTTTCACAGTACCTGGATGTAACAGATCGAACCACGGTCTTCCCAGGTGTCGACAGCAGAATCGTTCTCTCCTACCAAGTACCGAGAACCACGGAATACGGAAACTACACAGGATTTTTGAACCTGACCGGGAGCTACGGACAGTACGAGGAAATACCGCTGGATTTCCAGTTTAAGGATAATACAACGCCTGAAATAGAACGTGTTGAGACGCCAGATTTTGATGCTACATTCCCGGAAGAGTTCACAGTAGAGGCCTCAGACAATATTGAGGTTGGGAGTTTGGAGGCAACAGTTCTCAAAGAAGTAAGGAATAATGGGACTCTTGAGAACAGGAGTGTAACACGGTTAGAGTTCAGTTCTCAGAAGAATACTGATCTGTGGACTGCTGAACCTCCTGCAAGTGAGAACGGGACGTACTATCTTGAGGGAGTGGTCGTCGATGAAGCAGGCAACAATCAAACCTTCATTTCAAGCTACAAGGTTGATTCTTTGAATGCTGTCAGTGTCGATCAATCTCTTGAGTTGAGGAACTACCGTGTTGAATCCGAGATCTTGGAGAAGTTCGGCAGTATCAATCGTTCTACCAAGATGAACGTCAGGCTGGATTCCTTCAGTCAACCGTTGCAAAGTCCGAATGAGACTTGGACGGTAGCTGTACAGACCAGTAACGGGAAGCAGTTCTTGAGAGATGAGTCTTCAACGGTTACTGTTCGTGGACCTACTGATCTTGAACTATTCGTCTACAGTAATTCTGCTGAAAGGTTCAATGGCAGGCTCAGTTTCAATCCTGTTGATCAGCATGTTCCTGTGAACGATGTCTCCTTCAGCGGTAGCTACTTGGAGTGTACTGTTCCTGAGGAGAGAACGTTCAATACGTTCAATAAGACGATCAGGTACAGTCCTGTCGACAGTGAAAACTGTAATGACGCAGGGTGGAATGTCTCGTATTTTGTGTCAGCTGACAGTATTGATGCTGATGCTGATCTTGAGGACAGTACGAGGATCTACATTCCAGAACAGGTTGAAGAAGATATTGATCAGACTTGGAGACAGCGTCTCGAGGAAAAGAAAGATGAACTTCAGCAGGCCAAGGAAAACGTTGACTCAGAGGACTTCTGGGGTGACTTCACTCTCGCAGTATTGTTTGTAGCTATCGCTGGAATATACTATGAGCGTAAGGAGGCACCGACTTACTACTATACTCCTTTGAAGGATACAAAATCATTTAGAGAAAAGATGTCGCTGTCAAATGACGATGAGGACAGCGGTATCTTCTGATTTGAGGTAAATCTATACTATGGTAAAAGAAGCATTTGTAGTTGACAGATTTAAAGGCGAGTACTTTGGAGGTCTTGTAGACTTTGAAGGCTCGGAGGATTATCCGGGTCGTAAAAAACCGGTTATCAAATTGATGAGGACACATCCTACGGAAAATATATCCAGAGCTGAGAAAGCAGAGTTCCCGTATTCTCTGACTGAGGAGAATATCAATAGGTACGATGACGGTGATTTCCCGATTATCTACTTAGAGCCTACAAAGGATGTTCCTGAGCTCACTGAAGAACAGTACAAAAAGACGCACGGGTACAAAGAAAAAGAGAGTGATAAAGAAGAGATAGAGCGGTGGAAAGAGAGATACCGTGATAAGGAGAAAGAGCTTGAATCTTTGAGGAAGGATTTGAGGACTCTTAGAAGTGTGAAGGAAGAGCAGGAAGAACGGGAGAAAGCATCTACATCAAGTCAGTCTAACGGTGTGAAATGCACTGGCTGTGATTCGTCAAATCCTGAGCAGCGTTGGGAGGATAACGGCGGTTACTGTCCAAGTTGTGGTGATGTAACATTGGATGAGGTCAAAGGGTGATATCAAGTGAGTACTGCGATTGACAAAAGTGCATTTGAGAAACTTGAGCAGGAGATGGTTGAAAATCAAGACTTGTCTATGGCTGTTGAAGGCCTGAAACAGGATGTTGAGAAAGAGGTTGGCGGTGACAAGACTGTCGGCCATTACAATATAGAGCGTGAGTTGGATAGTAGGGCGAGAACCATCGAGTCTGGTTTCAGTAATGCACTTGCTCAAGCGAAAAGCGTGACTGGGGATTCTAAGGATTTTGCTGAAAGAAGAAAGGAAGATGAGTTCCAGAAGAATATGGAGAGGAACGCTGTTGACAGTGAAGATATGAAGACGCTTTTGAATATTAACGATCAGTATCAGCAGTTGGTTTCCCGGCTTGTGCTTGTGTTGAAGATCTACAGGGATGACAGGCAGTTACTTCGTTCCGGTATCGATCTTCAGCAGACCCGTGCTAACGAATCTGAAGTCATGGAGATGACTAAGGACTTGATCGAGTCTCAGCAGGATTCGATTCAGGCACAGCAAACCGAGTTCAAGAGTATGGCGAGGGAGATGACTGATGAGCTGGTTGAAAGGCTTGATAGAACGCTTGAGGCAAGAGATAATTCCAGTGAAGAGCAGAAGCAGTTGCTTCAAGAAATGAGGGAGACGGCCCAAGAGTTGAAAGAGGCCCGTCAGACTCCTCAGAAGCAGGTCGTCGAGACTCGTTCAACACAGTCCTCTGAGGATACTTCTTCGAACAATTCAGGCAAAGAAGTTTCAGAACAAGTTGAAGAAGAGACCTCAGATGATGGGGGAGATATTGATGAGGACTTGACTCCTACACAAGCGGAACTGTACAGGCTTGTTCAAGACAACCCGCAGAAGGGGGTACGGTGGTATGCTGGGAAAATGGATCAGAAGCCGAGAATGCTGAAGATGTGGAGAACTAAAATCCAGAGAACGGATGGTTATGAGGATTTCTCCCTCGAATAATTTAGAGGTGGTATTGAGATCTCTTTGATAATCAAAAAGCTGCGGGATAACAAGAAGCAGAAAGCCGTAACGGTCGATGATGTTCCTAAGGGTAGATTCGATTCAGTCACAGAAGTCTCATTCATTGATGAGAAGTATAGGAAACATCGTTACAGGCTGTATGAGTATCTTCCCAGTACCACTCTTGTAGAATCTGATTACGTAAAGGACGTTACCAAGTTTAACGGCCCTATTGAAGACTCTCCTGTAGATATTTACAGCCAAGAAGACGGTGAGACTGTTGTTGATTTAGATAGACTGGTTCACCAGGTTGTACAGGAGTTTGGTGAGGGCCGTATCAATGTATACAAAATCGGAGGCACACCATCTTATGAGAGTGTTTTCCAAAGAAGGTTTATAGAGGAGATCTCATGATTGAGTTCGCTGAATCACATTTACTGATAGCAATTTTCAGTATGATCCTCATTCAAGGAGTTGCAGTTATTAACGGCGAAAAATATGGAGGTACCTTTCTACTTTGGTTGGCTGGTACTGTTGTAGGTTTCTTCGCTTTTTGGGCACTGATAATAATTGTTCCACAGGTGATTTAGCGTGGCGAGACTGAAGGATGTCAGGAACTTTGGGTTTATTCTTATAGCAGCGTTTGTATTGAACTCATTTCTCGAGATAGTACCCGTATTTCCGCATCTATTGGTTATATTTTGTGGCCTCACTGCCTTGTTTCTGTATAAGAGGTTTGACGGTGATGGTATAGACTTCACGTTCAGTGGTTTTGATCCAGGAAAGAGTGACGACTCAGGTCCTGAAGTGCTAGTAGAGCCTGTTGAAGCACCTCAAAAGTTGAATAAGAAGGTGAGGGACCGCCCTGGCCGTAGAGAATTGAACTTGGATAAGACTGACAGGGATAATCTTGATTTCTATGATGAGGCTCGTGAGGTCAGTATTAACGGAAAGGAGAAGTTGATTTGGGGTGTTGTTGGCTACCCCAATAATCCGAAGTACGGTGAGTTGATCGCTTATATTTACAATCTTTCTGATGACCGTATTATGAGGTACAAAGGTAATGTTCAAAGTGTGGAGGGAAGGATTCAGCCGTTCAAGGATTACACTTGGTTTACGGCGAGAGGGTTCAACTCTACTCGTAAGTCTTCAAAGAGTAGCGGTAGAAACAAGTTCATCATTGATCAGAGGGACAATGGTTCTGATAGCAGAAGCAGTGAGGGTGATAACTGATCGGAGTGTTGGATAAGTTGTGGGATGCCGGTGATGATTATTACAGTGACCGGTTTAAACAGGTTGAGGAGGCAGCTGAGGTTGATTACAGTAATGGTATTCCTGTAGCCCGTAACGTGGAGACAGGTGAACTGGTGCGGATCAAGTTCGACAAAGACGATGTTACTGCTCGTATAGGTGTTTTTGGCGATTCAGGCTCTGGTAAAACGCTTGGCTGCAAGAGGATTCTGTCTGCGATGTATGACGATGGATGGAATCTTATGCATTTCTCCGATGTTAAGCACGACTTCTACGACATCTCGCATGAAAACGCTGCTGCCAAGGGCATGATTGATACGTTGGGCCTTGCTCCTGGAGAAGAACCTCACCCTGTTCCAAAGAAAATCTGGCAGCCAAAGTTCCTGCACGATGAATACAGCGACGGCAAACCCAGCTACGTAGAATCCTTTTCACTGGGCTTCAAGGATATCACTGAAGCAGATTTCAAGTCATTGTTCACTACTACGTCTCCGTCGCAGGATACTGCACTCACGAATTTATTAGCCAACCTCGATCTGCAGAATGAGAACTACAGCAGTATTGAGCATGAGCTGGACGACCTTGATCTTCAGAACGACAGCGGTGATATGTTGAAAGGGGCGTTGAGTGGAAGCCTTACCGAGATGAAAAATGAACAGCTAATTAGCTCCGATTTCAGGAAAGATCTCTTTCGATATGCGGATTCTTGGCGTTGTCATGACTGTGAGACCTTTGTTTTCCCAGGTGAAAAAAAGCAGCACGAAGATAAAAGTCATGAGTTGGAGGAGAGAAGCACAGTCTTGGTCCTCGGATTGGAGAAATATAGAGAATACTATCCTAATGAGAAGTACAAGTTCCAGTTCTATGTTTCTGCAGTTCTAGACAATTTCATTGATGCAAAGAAAAATAGCCGTATTGATGGGCCGTACATGGCTTTTTTCGATGAAGCCCATTTCATAATCCCGAATGATGAGGACTCTCCAGCGAAAGAAAAGGTAGACAGCCTGGTCCATGTAACGGGTAGAGATAACGGTGTAGGGCTGATGATTAGTACACAGAAACCTTCTCAGATTCCTATGGGTGACAAGAGAGATCGTTTTGATATTGTAGGTCAGTTGAAGCAGATATTTATAGCGGAGAATGTCAGCAAGACGGAGTGGCGTCCAGCATTGAACTCTTTCAATTTCTTCAATGCTTCAAATCAGCAGGCCTGGGCTGAGAGAATTGACTCAATGGATGAGAAGCAGTTCCTTTTCGTCGACACTACAAAAGATATTGACGGGCCTGAAGATTGTCCTGTGGTAGAGTTTCTAAGTCCACTCTGGCGACATCCGTGGCACACATAAATTTGGTCTCACACGGGGTGACCCCTCTGTTTTAAAAACTCTGTTTGGTAATTTTTTGATAGGCGGTTATTTTCGATGGGTAAGAAATATCGAGTGAAGGCTGGTTGTGAAGAATGCGGAGAGATATGGAAGACACAGAAGAAAGATGATTGGTCTTCTCCGAATAAGTGCCGTAAATGCGGTAGTTCAAAAACTTACAGTATAGATTCGTGGCCGGTACAGACGGATGATTGAATCAGTGGTGCAGGCGGTTTTCCAGAATCCGGAGGTTGCTGTGACACTGGCTTATCTGGCTGCAATTGCCTTGAGTTGGAATAGGGTTCCGGCGACTGTACCGTTTATCTCGAATCTGTATGTTACCGGTGCTTTAGTACTGACTGCGTCTGGTTTCTACTTTTTTGCTGTCGGTGATCCAAGCACTGGTGTTGAAAGACTGTATAGGGCAATCACTGATGCGATATTCCTGAGCTTTGCAGTACTGGCTTTGAGAGAGGTTGTGAAGATTAAAAGAGGGTGATTCAATAATCGATAATAGACGTAAAGGAAGCACGGTTTCGAAGTTTGTAGTTGCTGGAGCTGTATTAGTTGTAGCTGTTTTAACGGTTTCAAGTGTCTCTGACCTGGGTTCTTTGAATACTGTTGATACAGGTGATGGCTGCTGGCATAAGATCTCGATCAACAATAATACGTTCTCTTCCCAAGGAGAGCTTTCTGAATATGCTTCTAATCACGGTAAATCAGTTCCAACTAATATCTCGTTCAAAACCATCAACGGCACTCTGTATCAAGAGGCCGAGTGCATAGGTGGAACAAGTTGAATAAAGGTCTCAAGGCCTCTATCCTCGCATTCTCGTTTGTCTTGTTCGCTTCTTTTGCAGCGGCGGATACGACTTCTGCTGATACTGTGAATTATGATAGCAACAGCGAGTTCTTCAGCGGGAAGGTTTTGCAGGTTGGTTATATTTCTAATTTTGCTACGGACAAGATTGATGTCTACCTTGGGCAGGATAAGATTGAGGAAAGTACTGGTGCTGTGGCCGGTGAGGATCTCCGGTTCAGTGTTTCTCATCAGGAGACGTATGCTAAGTACGGTACGTTGGATTCTGGTTTGCCGAGAGTGTTCAAATGGGAGGCGGTGAAGAAGACTGTTGATTCCAAGGATCAGCTTTGGAGCTGGACTACTGCGAATTGTGCGGATATCAATGATGGTGGTGAGTTCAGTGTGGAAGGCTATGGATCTACAGATGTGAATGCTCGAGCAAAGTCTTGGACCGACTTCTGGACAGGGCAGACCAAGTACGATATCTGGTGTTTCCGGAAGAACGGTAACTACGGCGCTCCAGCTGACATCTCGAGTCCTGACGAAATCTTCAGGACGGAATGGCAGGTCCAGGCTGGGGATAAGAGTCCGCAGACTGCTGTGATTACGAATGGTGCTGGCGGTGACGGAGTCGTATCAAGTCTGGGGCGTTATGCGAAGGTGAAGTGGCAGGGAAGCTT
>Ga0207757_101118_pt1 | contig 12794 bp, 14 predicted proteins | sample A23P3SouthBayCA_2_FD_187752 | JGI IMG/M metagenome (GOLD analysis project Ga0207757, IMG submission 187752) | Aerobic enrichment media microbial communities from Eden Landing Ponds, California, USA - A23 P3 (2) (SPAdes) | ecosystem: Environmental > Aquatic > Marine > Unclassified | place...
CGACTTCGTCTCCTTCGGGACGAACGACCTCACGCAGTACGTCCTCGCCGTCGACCGCAACAACGAGCACGTCTCGGATCGGTTCGACGAACTCCACCCGGCCGTCCTCGACATCATGGGCGACACCATCGACGCCTGTCGGGCAGCGGGCGTCGATACGAGCATCTGTGGACAGGCCGGCTCCCATCCCGACATGGTCGAGTTCCTCGTGCGCAAGGGGATCACCTCGATCAGCGCCAACATCGACGCCGTCGGCGACGTGTTCGAGGAGGTCGACCGCATCGAGGAGCGACTGATCCTCGACTCCGTGCGGTAGACCGGAACGCAACGGCTAAACGGGACCGCTGGCTGTGTGGTGGCATGGAGCCGGCGGTCACGCAGCCCCAGACGTTCGACCACGTTCTCTCCAGCATGTGTACCCGTCCACATCCTGTGGCACGGGCGGCAGCCGAGCGCTTTCTCGCGACCAATCCCGGCGACCCCGAGACGTATCGCGCCGTCGCTGGCCTGGAACGGGACGTCGTCGACCGGCTGGGTGAGATGACGGGGCTCGATCGGCCCCACGGCTACGTCGCCAGCGGGGGGACGGAGGCCAACATTCAGGCGGTGCGGGCGGCGCGCAACCTTGCCGAGACCCCCGACCCGAACGTCGTCGCGCCCGAGAGCGTCCACTTCAGTTTTCAGAAGGCCGCTGAAGTCCTCGGCGTCGACCTGCGGACCGCGCCGGTCGACGCTGACCGCCGGGCCGACCCGGATGCGATGGCCGAACTGGTCGATTCGGACACCGCGCTGGTCGTCGGCGTCGCGGGGACGACGGAGTACGGCCGCGTCGACCCGATTCCGACGCTCGCGGCGCTGGCGGCGGACGCCGACGCCCGCTTCCACGTCGACGCCGCGTGGGGCGGGTTCGTGCTTCCTTTCACTGATCACGAGTGGCACTTCGACCACGCCGACGTGGACACGATGACCATCGATCCACACAAACTCGGGCGCGCGGCCGTGCCGGCGGGCGGGTTCCTCGCCCGCGACGCGACGACGATGGACGCGCTGGCGGTCGAGACGCCGTACCTCGAATCCACGTCGCAGGCGACGCTCACGGGCACCCGGAGCGGCGCCGGCGTGGCGAGCGCCGCGGCGGCGCTGGATGAGCTCTGGCCGGCGGGCTACCGGCAGGCGTACGACCGCGTGCAGGCGAACGCCGACTGGGTCGCGGACGCCCTCGCGGCCCGTGGTTTCGACGTGGTCGACCCCGTCCTTCCCTTGGTCGTGGCCGACCTCCCCGGGGCCCTGTTCGACGCGCTGACCGAGCAGGGGTGGCGACTCGCCCGGACCGCGAGCGACGAACTGCGGATCGTCTGCATGCCACACGTCACCCGCGAGATGCTGACGGCGTTCGTCCGCGACCTCGACGACTGTCGGTCGGGCGCCGGTGGAACCTGAAAGACTTACGTCATCCCCGTCGGAGAGGGAGGTGTGGAGACTCTGGTCCCCCTGTTGGCACTCGATTCCGCCGGTTTGCCCGGACTCGAGTGGCTGACGCGCCTCGTCGAGACGGCCACTGGGTGGGGTGGACTGGCTATCATCTTCGTCTACTCGTTTCTCATCGCGTTCGCGCTCCCGGGCGTCAGCGAGGTGGTTCTGCTGGCGCCGCTGGATCTCGGCCTGTCGACCGAACTGCGACTGGCGCTGATCATCTTCACCTCCGCGGCCGGAAAGGCTGCCGGGAGCGTCTTCGCCTTCCACATCGGCCAGGAGGCCAAAGAAGCGGGCCCGATCATCAAGGCGCTTCGCCGCTCCCGGTTCGACGTGATCGCCTGGTCCGAGCGCCGAACCGTCGAGATCGCGCGCCGCTGGGGGTACGCCGGCCTCGCGATTGCGCTCTCCGTTCCCTTCTTCCCCGACACGCTCTCAATCTACGCGTTCGCGGTGCTCGAAGAGGACTACTACCGCTTCGCGGCCGCGACGTTCGCCGGGAGCGTCGGCCGCCTGTTGGTCACGCTGGGGCTGAGCGCGGGCGTACTGGCGGTGTTATAGCGCCTCGGGCGGGCCGCCCGACAGCCGATCCCGGTCGTGGCCCTCGGTGAAGTCGACGTCCGGGCCGGTCGGCACCAGCCGTTTGGGGTTCAGGTCCGCGTGGCTCTCGTAGTAGTGCCGGACGATGTGGTCCATGTTGACGGTGCGCTCGATGCCGGGTGTAGTGTAGAGGTCCTTCGTGTACTCCCAGAGGTGGTCGTACTCGTGGATCGCGCGGCGGTTGCATTTGAAGTGGGTGTGGTAGACGTGGTCGAAGCGGACGAGCGTCGCGAACATGGCGAGGTCCGCCTCGGTCAACACGTCGCCCGCGAGATAGCGCTGCTCGGCTAGGAGGTCGTCGTAGTGGTCGAGCGCCGCGAACAGGTCGTCGACCGCGCGGTCGTACGCCGCCTGCGAGTCGGCGAAGCCGGCGCGGTAGACGCCGTTGTTGATAGGCTCGTAGATGTCGTCGATCAGGCGGTCGACCTCGTCGCGGTAGCCCTCCGGGTAGAGATCCACGTCGCGGGTGGCGAGTTCGTGGCCCGCCACGTCGAGAGTGCGCATGATCTCCGCGGACTCGTTGTTGACGATAGTTTCGGTCTTCGTGTCCCAGAGGACGGGCACAGTCGGCCGCCCGGTCACGTCCGGGTCGGCGCGGACGTACAGCTCCCGCAGGTAGTCGGCGCCGTACAGCGGATCGGGGTAGGTGTCGGAAAACTCCCATCCCTCGTCGTAGCGGACGGGTTCGACCAGCGAGAGGGAGATGGCGTCGTCGAGCCCCTTCAGACTGCGCGTCATGGCGACGCGGTGGGCCCACGGGCACGCGCGGCAGATGTAGATGTGATACCGGCCGGCCTCGACGGGGTACTCGTCGGTGCCGAGCCGACTCCGGAACACCTGTTCCTGGCGCTGGAACTCCCCGTCCTCGTCGGTCTCCAGATCGGCCTCGGCGACCCACTCGCCCTCGACGAGTCGACTCACTGCTCGGTCACCTCGTGCATGGCCGTCCGTGGGGGACGGACGGCGAAAAGCCTTCGGCGGCGTGGCGCAAGCTATATCAACTACTAAGTAATATTACTGGGTGGTATGTCTTCATTCGGAGAATTCAGCCAGGTCGGCGAAGCGGATGTCACGCGCGCAATCGGACAGGAGTGGACCGAGGAGTTCATGGACTTCTCGGATTCGGACGTCCTGATCGTCGGCGGCGGCCCCTCGGGGCTGATGGCGGCGAAGGAGCTCTCCGAGCGCGGCGTGAAGACGATGGTCGTCGAGAAGAACAACTACCTTGGAGGTGGATTTTGGCTCGGCGGTTTCCTGATGAACAAGGTGACCGTGCGGGACCCCGCCCAGGACGTACTGGAGGATCTCGACGTGGATTACAAGCCCGCTCAGGACACGGAGGGGCTGTACGTCGCCAACGGGCCGGAAGCGTGTTCGGGGCTGATCAAGGCCGCGTGTGACGCGGGCGCGAAGATGCAGAACATGACGGAGTTCACGGATATCGTGATCCGCGAGGACCACCGCGTCGGCGGCATCGTGATGAACTGGACGCCGGTGCACGCGCTGCCCCGGGAGATCACCTGTGTCGACCCCATCGCCGTCGAGGCGGACCTCGTCATCGACGCAACGGGCCACGACGCCGTCGCCGTCACGAAACTCGACGAGCGGGGCGTCCTCGACGCGCCGGGCATCCAGCACGCCAAGGAGCACAACACGGGCATGGACCAGACGGACGACGACTCCTACGGCGCCCCGGGGCACGACTCGCCGGGCCACGACTCGATGTGGGTCGGCGAGAGCGAGGACGCCGTCGTCGAGCACACGGGCCTCGTCCACGACGGCCTGATCGCGACGGGCATGGCCGTCGCCACGACCTACGGCCTGCCGCGCATGGGGCCGACCTTCGGCGCTATGCTCGTCTCGGGCAAGCGCGCCGCGCAGGTCGCCATCGACGAACTCGGCGTCGACGCCTCGGACGTGGAACTCACGTCGCGAGCGCCGGCGGACGACTGACGAGATGAGCGGCAGTCGGGAGGCGTAGATGGTCGAAACCGTCACCCTCTATCGTGCGCCAACCACCCCGGCGGACGCGGACGCCATCGCGGACTGGCTCCGCCGCCGGATCGACGCCGAGGTGCGGGTACGCGACCGGCTGTTGGGGGGGCTGGCCGGCGGTGACGGCCTCGCCGAGCAACTGGCCGCGGCTCGCGTCACCGACCCGTACGACCGCGAGACGGGGAACACGATGCTCGGCATCGTCCGCTACGAGGAGCGAGCGCTCTCGGATCCCGAGCGGGCGGGTGGCGTCGTCTACGACGGGCGAGCGGTCCAGCGGGCGCTGAACGCCCGGCTCCCCGAACAGAGGCTGGACCACCTTCACCTCCCGCTGCTGGACCGCGTGATCGGGACGTGGGGCGACCACGACGGCCGCTGGCACAAGCGCGTGGCCGTCCTCGGACAACCCACCCTGCTCTCGGTCCCGGGGCTGTACGAAGCGCCCGCCAAGCCCGAGGCGTACTACGAGGCAAAGAGCCGACACGCCCTGGTGACGGGCGACGCGCCGCCGCGAGAGGTGCTGGAGGCCGAAATCGAGGGCGACTTCCTCGTCGCCGACGACCCGCGGACGACCGAGGCACTGAAAGGGTACGTCCTCGCCGCGGTGGACCTCCTCGAAATCGGGACCGCGTTCTGTGACGACGAGCGGTGTCGACTGTACGACGCCCACCGACAGCCCGGGGTCGTGCGCGCGCAGTTGCGAGACCCCGAGTTCTGTCCGGCGCACGCCGAGCGCTACGGCTGACTCCCGGCGCTCAGGTAGGCGAACCCACCGACCCGCGTTTCGTGGACCGTGTCGGTACAGGCTTCCAGTGTCTCCCGATGCGCCGCGGCGACCCGCCGGTCGAGAACCCGCGTCGGCGATTCGCCGTGGTGGGTCGCCGTTCCGGGCGGCGCCGACGCGCGGACGGCGAGACGGAAGAGGGGGTTGCACGTCCGCCCCAAGAGCCGGTGGCTCCGCGCGAGGTCGAGGAGGGCGATCCGGTCCGGATCGAGGTCGGCGAGCCAGTTCCGGACCGTCGCGGCCGGGTCGGGCAACATCCCCATCAGGAAGGTGGCGACGACGGCGTCGGCGTCGGTTAGAGGGAGTCGCGTGGCGTCGCCCCGACAGACGGCGACGTTCGCCCACTTCTCGGTTCGGTCGCGGGCGCGAGCGACGGCCCCGGGGGCGAAGTCGACGCCGAGGACCGATCCCTCTGGACCGACCCGGTCGCGGAGGTACGGGAGGGTCGCACCCGTCCCACAGCCCACGTCGACGGCGGTGTCGCCGGGGTCGAGGTGGAGTGCGTCGACGAGGTCGGCTCGGAGGCGACGGATGCCGGGCGCGTGGCGCGCGAGGTAGTCGTAGCCGGGCGCCCACCGCGAGTAGAAGTCTCGGGCGGCGGCCGCGCGGTCAGGGTCCGGTGCCGTCATCCGACGAGGTCGCGGACGATCCGGGCGACTGCCGGCGCGTCCGGCCCGAGGACGTACGTGATCGGTTCGATGCCGAAGCCACCGGTCTGATAGAGGACGAAGGGGGCGTCGGGATCGGCGTCGCGGACGGCGTCGACGACCGCCGGGCGAGCGGCGTCGCGTCCCGACGCGTCGCGGCCGACCTCGAACTCGACGGCGGGGGAGCCCGCGTCGCGGACGGCATCGACGAGATCGGGATCGTACCTGACGTTCACGGCGCCGCGGACCGACGCGCCGGCGGCACGGGCCGAGAGGAGGACGGACGCGACGTGTTCGCTGACGCCGAACTCGGGGTCCGAGGGCACCGTCGCCGTTCCCCGAACGTCGAAGATGCGGCCGGGGACGCCGGCCACGTCCTCCACGTCGGCGGCGTCGGGGAGGCACTCGACGAGGTTGGAGCCGACGTTGGGGACGAGCCCGGCGAATCCGGAGGTGTTCCGGAGGATGCGCAGGCCACGTCGGACGGAGGAGCGGACCTGTTCGGTCGTTCGCGCCCCGCTCTCGGGATCGTGGACGTCGAAGGAAGCGTCGTACTCGCGGAGTTCGGGCATGTGTTCCCGGTGGCGTTCGGCCAGCAGGTCGCCGTTCTCCAACTGGCGGATCAGCACCTCGATCTCGATGAGCGCCTGCACGCGACTCATATCGCCCGTCGACAGTCCGTCGCCGATGCGTTCGACGAGCGCCCGGACGCGCTCGTCCTCGCTGATGGCGTCGCTGGTCGCCACGTCACCGTGAGCGTACTTCGAGACGGCGGACTGTGAGATACCGAGGGCGTCGGCCACCTCCCGCTGGGTGAAGTCTCGCTCGCGGAGGTCGGCCGCGAGCATCGACCGGACGGTCGGCAGGAACTCCTCGACGACGATCTCTTCGACGAACTTCATGACTCGAATTCGGGGTCGGCGCCGATGCGGGAGGCCTGCGGGCCGTCCTGGTCCTGATACTTCGAGCCACGCTCGCTCCCGTAGGGCCGTTCGGCGGGCGAGGAGAGTTCGGTGAAGACGAGTTGAGAGACGCGCATGCCGGGCGTGAGCGCGACGGGGGCGGTGCCGAGATTGGAGAGTTCGAGCGTCACCTGGCCCCGATAGCCGGGGTCGACGAAGCCGGCGGTGGCGTGGACGACGACGGCGAGCCGGCCGAGCGAGGAGCGCCCCTCGACGTTGGCGACGAGGTCGGCGGGCATCTCGACGCGCTCTTTGGTGGTTCCCAGAACGAAGTCGCCGGGGTGGAGGATGAACTCCTCGCCCGCTTCGACGACCGTCTCGTCGATGTACTCGCTGACTTCCCGTTCCCGAGTGGGGTGGATACAGGAGATGTTGGTACGCTGGAACTCCAGGAACTCCGAGCCGAGTCGGAGGTCGACGCTGGCCGGCTGGACCTGTTGATCGATATCCGCCAGCGGGTCGATCACGAGGTCACCCTCGCGGAGACGGGCGAGAATGTCGGTGTCCGACAGGATCATACCTAAGCGGGGGGTGTCGAGGGGTAAAATCCCCCCGGTCGGTGTCGTTGCGGGGTGACCACAAGTCTCCTGTCGAACTCCCGATTCGTCGTCCGTCGTGACGAATGGGTGAGGGAAACGGCAACGCTTTTTTGAGACGGTCCGAAACCGGTAGGGTATGTCTGATGAGGTCAAGCGGGGGCTGGAGGGTGTAGTCGTCTCCGAGTCCCGGCTGAGCTACATCGACGGCGACGCCGGCGAGTTGGGCTACCGCGGCTACGCCATCCAGGATTTCGCACGCGAGGCGAGTTTCGAGGAGGTGTTGTCGTTGCTCTGGAATGGGAAGTGGCCGACACCTGCCGAACACGACGCATTCGCCGCCCGACTGGTTGCTGAACGTGAGCTCGATCCTGCCGTCTACGACCTCATCGAGGAACTAGCCGCGAAAGACGAAAACCCGATGGCGATGCTGCGGACCGTCACCTCCGCCCTCTCGGCGTACGACTCGGACGCCGACGCCGATCCCGCCGACTCCGAGACCAATCTGGCGAAGGGCTGTCGCATCACCGCGAAACTCCCGACGGCGCTGGCGGCGTTCGACCGACTGCGTTCGGGCGACGACCCCGTCGATCCCCGCGAGGATCTCGGCCACGCCGAGAACTTCCTCTACATGCTGAACGGCGAGTTGCCCGACGACGTGGCGGCCGACGCGTTCGACACCGCCCTCGTCCTGCACGCCGATCACGGCCTGAACGCCTCGACGTTCTCGGCGATGGTGACCACCTCGACGCTGTCGGATCTCCACAGCGGCGTCACGAGCGCCATCGGCACCCTCGCCGGCGCCCTCCACGGCGGCGCCAACCAGAACGTCATGCGGATGCTGAAGGAGATCGACGAGAGCGACCAGGGCCCGGACGAGTGGATCGAGCGGGCAGTCGAGGAGGGACGGCGCATCCCCGGCTTCGGCCACCGCGTCTACAACGTTCGGGACCCCCGTGCGGCCATCCTCGCCTCCTACTCCGAGCGACTCGGCGAGGAGTCGGGCGACCGCAAGTGGTACGACTACTCCGTCGCCGTCGAGGAACACATGGCCGAGGAGACGAAGTTCGCACCCAACGTCGATTTCTACTCGGCGTCGATGTACTATCAGATGGGCATCCCGATGGATCTCTACACGCCCATCTTCGCGCTGTCACGGGTCGGTGGCTGGATCGCCCACATGCTCGAACAGTACGAGGACAACCGCCTCATTCGGCCGCGCGCGAGTTACGTCGGCGAGCGTGACCGCGAGTTCGTCCCCCTCGACGAGCGGTAGCCGAAAGGCCGAACTCCACGGCGCCCCCACACGGCCTATGGACGTCTTCGTCTACGGGACACTCACCGAACCCGAACGGGTTGCGGTGGTGGTCGACTCCTTCGTCTTCGTCGGTGCCGCCGTGCTGGAGGGATGCCACCCCGTCTCCGGCCGGTATCCGACGCTCGCGCCCGGCGGCGAGACGGCCGGCCGCCTCCTTCGGACCGACGACGTCGACGCCCTCGACGCCTACGAGGGAGTCGATTCGGGGCTCTACGTCCGCGTCTCGGCCCGACGAACGGACGGCGGGACGGCCGCCGTCTACGTCGGCGACCCCGACCGACTCGACGCCGAGGCGCCGGTGGAGTGGCCCGGCGATGGTCCGTTCGCCGACTGCGTCCGCCGCTACTTCGACCGTGACGACACGGTCGTTCGGCCGGAACACTCTTGTTGACTCGCCGTCAGCCGCACCGACACCCCTGTGCTGTCATCTACTTTCACTTTCACCGCGCCTTCATGACGTTTATATCCCTCCACGACAATCGGATAGACGCACGTCACACGCGTGCATTCCCCCTTCCTCATACTCCGGAGCCGTGGCGCCACACCGGGCTACATAAACCGTTAACAGCCACCGACGGGTACGGGTGGTATGATCTCGTACGAAGACGTGCTCGACGCCCGGGACCGGGTCGCGGGCGTCGCGCGTCACACACCGCTGGAGTACTCGTTTGCCTTCTCGGAGATGACCGGTGCGGACGTCTACCTCAAACTGGAGAACTTCCAGCGCACGGGCGCGTTCAAGATTCGCGGCGCGATCAACCGTATCGAGACGCTCCCCGACGCGGCGAAGTCGGCGGGAGTCGTCACCGCGAGCGCTGGCAACCACGCCCAGGGTGTCGCCCTCGCCGCGACGCGGGCGGGCGTCGACTCGAAGATCGTTATGCCCGAACACGCGCCGGTGTCGAAGGTGAAAGCGACCGAGCGCTACGGGGGTGAGGTCGTCCTTCACGGGACGGACTACAGCGATGCACAGGCCGAGGCCCACCGTATCGAGGACGCGGAGGGGCGGACGTACGTCCACGCCTTCGACGACGAGATGGTGATGGCCGGACAGGGAACCATCGGTCTCGAAATCGTCGAGGACTGCCCGGAGGTGGAGACGGTGATCGTCCCCATCGGCGGCGGCGGTTTGATCTCGGGCATCGCGACGGCGGTGAAGGCCCACGATCCGGACGTGCGCGTGATCGGCGTGCAGGCGGAAGGAGCGTCCAGCGCGGCCGAGTCGCTGCGTAAGGGGGAGATCTACGAGCGCGAGAGCGTCGACACAATCGCGGACGGCATCGCCACCCGCCGGATCGGCGACCGCACGTTCGAGGTGATCAAAGAGCACGTCGACGAGGTGGTGACCGTCGACGACGAGTCCATCGCCATCGCCTTGACCTACCTGCTCGAACGCGAGAAGGCGCTCGCGGAGGGCGCGGGCGCCATCTCGCTCGCGGCGCTGCTCTCCGGCGCCATCGAGTACGAGGAGGACGAGACCATCGTCCCCGCGCTCTGTGGCGGGAACATCGACCTCAACGTCCTGACGACGGTCGTGATGCGAGGGCTGGTGGCGACGGGCCGGTATCTCCGCTTCCGCACCATCCTGAAGGATCAGCCGGGCGCGCTGGTGGAACTCGGGACGATCATCGCCGACCACCGGGCGAACATCACCGCCTTCCACCACGACCGCACGTCGCGGGACGTGGCGATGAACGACGCGCGCGTCGAACTCGAAGTCGAGACGCGCGGCCCGGACCACATCGACGAACTCCTCTCCGCGCTCCGGTCGGCGGGCTACGAGGTGGAGATCGTCAACGGCTACCAGATGTCGGTCTGATACGGAGTACTGTAACTGTATCCCGGTGGCTCGCCGGACTGTCTCGGCGAGCCACCGGTACTGACTTACAGTAAACCGTATGAACCGGACACCACCCTTAATCCGTCACCACCCCACCTCCGACCATGGTCGCCGGTATTGAGGCCGAGTTGCTGGATCTGCTCGTCGTCTTCATCCTCGCGGCGGGTGTCGGTGTCGGCGTCGCGAAAGTCGGGAAGTTCCCCTACACCATCGCGCTTCTGCTCGCGGGACTCACCGCCTCGGTGCTCGGCGTCGAGTTCGGTATCGCACTCTCACACGACATTATCCTCTTCGTCCTCCTGCCGCCGCTGTTGTTCGAGGGGGCTGCGACGACCGATCTCGAACAGTTCCGACGGAATTTCTCGCCGATCATCGCACTCGCCGTGGTCGGGCTGATCTTCTCGGTGCTGGTACTGGGATACGTCGGGCAGCGTGCGTTCGGCTTCCCGCTGCTCGTCTCGTTGCTGTTCGCGGCGATGGTGCTTCCGACGGATCCGGTGTCGGTGCTCGCACTGTTCGACGAACTTGGCGCTCCGGACCGTCTCGCGACGCTCGTCGAGGGGGAGAGTCTGCTGAACGACGGTGTCGGCGTCGTCGTCTTCTCGGCGCTACTGGCGCTCGTACAGCAGACGGGCGGCGGCGCCGTCGCGTTCACACCAGCCCTGATCGCCGAGGTGAGCGTTGGCATCGTCGTCGCCAGCGTCGGCGGGACGGCAGTCGGCCTCGCCGCCGGCTACCTCGTCTATCGGGTGATGATCAATCTCGACGAACACATGACCGAAATCGTCCTCACGGCGATTCTCGCGTACGGGAGCTTTCTGGTGGCCGAACACTACCTCGGCGTCTCGGGCGTCATCGCCACCGTCGTCGCGGGGCTGTTCATCGGTAATCGGGGCGCGGAGTACGCGATGAGCCCCCGAACCAAGATTTCGATTTTCAACACGTGGGAGACGGCGGCCTTCATCGTCAACACGTTCATCTTCGTGGCCATCGGGACGACGACCCCGGTCCAGCAACTCCTCGCGCACGGCCGACTGATCGCGCTCGCCGTCGTCCTCGTCCTCGTGGTCCGCGCGTTGGCGGTCTATCCGATCACGGCGTTCGTGAATCGGTTCCGGCCCATCGACGTATCCCTCGACTACCAGCACGTGATGGTTTGGGGTGGTCTCCACGCCTCCATCCCCATCGCACTCGTCCTCGGCCTGCCGCGGACGCTGCCGTCCGGCGCGCCCTTCCCCTACCGCGAGGAACTGCGCGCCATGGTGTTCGGCGTCGCCGCGTTCAGCCTCGTCGTGCAAGGGCTCTCGATGGGGCGACTGCTCGATCGGCTGGGCATCGTCACGCGTGCCCCGGCGACCGAGGTGTACGAACTACTGGTCGGGCGGTCGAAGGCCGTCGCCGGGGCGCTCGATGCTGCCGAGGACCTCCACTCGTCGGGACAGCTTTCGCGCACGACTTACGAGGACTTCACCGCGGAGTACGAGCGCGAACGGGAGGATCTCGACGAGTCGATCCGGCAGCTCCTGAACGAGTACCCCGAACTCAGACACGAGGAGTACCTCACGGGTGAGCGACAGGTGCTCCAGCGGGAGAAAAGCGCCGTTATGGACGCGGTTCGGTCGGGGGTTATCGCCGACGACGTGGGGGACCGTCTCATCGACGAAGTCGACCTCAAACTCGACAGAGTGCAGTCGGGCGAATCCACCGTCGGTGAGGAAGAAGAGGCGTACGAAGAGTTCTGGCGGACTCGTGTGGCGGCGTTCGGTCTCGGCGCGGCGGAACTCGAGGACGACGAAACGGAGGCCGAGGAGGCGTAGTCGTGCGAGCGCAGCGACCGTCCGTCGGGCGAGTGTGTCGTCCGGCGGCGACAGCGACTACGGCAGGAATTCCGCGGACCTGTGCTTTTAAACGGGTTCCCCGTGATCGATCCACCGTGAAACGAACCATCAGCACCGACGACGCCCCCGCTGCCGTTGGCGCGTACAGTCAGGCAACCACGAACGGATCGCTTCTCTTCACCGCGGGCCAGCTCCCGCTGACGACGGACGGCGAACTCCTCGACGACGAGTCCGTCGCCACCCAGACCGAGCAGTCGCTCGACAACGTGATGGCCATCCTCGCGGAGGAGGGTGCCGACGCGAGCGACCTGTTGAAGGTGACCATCTTCCTCGGCGACATCGAGGACTTCGACGAGATGAACGAAACGTACGGAACGTACTTCGACGCGGAGCCGCCGGCCCGGAGCGCCGTCGAGGTGGGCAACGTTCCCAAAGGTGCGGCCCTCGAAATCGAGGCCATCGCCGACGTGGAGTGAGCGGACGGCGCCGCCGATGAACGCGAGACAGAAGTCCAGCCTCCTGTGGGGGCTCGTGGGGACGCTCGCATTCCTGGTGCTCGTCCAGGGCTACCACCTGCTCGTCGCGCCACTGGCGGTCAGTCCCCCGACCGTCGGCGGCCTCGCACTCCTCGTCGGCGTGGTGGCGGCCGGGCTCACTCACACCCTCGAACCGCGGCTAAACGGAAGGAGTTAAAAGGTCGAGCGGTTAGTCGTAACTGCGAGCCGGGATGGCCGAGTGGTAAGGCGCACGCCTGGAAAGCGTGTTCCCTCAGGGATCCAGGGTTCAAATCCCTGTCCCGGC
>Ga0207757_101127_pt1 | contig 12709 bp, 13 predicted proteins | sample A23P3SouthBayCA_2_FD_187752 | JGI IMG/M metagenome (GOLD analysis project Ga0207757, IMG submission 187752) | Aerobic enrichment media microbial communities from Eden Landing Ponds, California, USA - A23 P3 (2) (SPAdes) | ecosystem: Environmental > Aquatic > Marine > Unclassified | place...
CGCGACCGGCGTCGACGGCCTCGACGAGGCCCTGGGCGGTGGACTCCCGGCCGGCGACCTCGTCGTGCTGGTGGCACCGCCGACCTCCGGGGCCGAGCGTCTGCTGTACGCCTTCGGGGCCGAGAACCCGACGCGGTACTGCTCGACGCTCCGGCCGCCGGCGGAGGTCCACGGTGCCATGGCCGCCGTCGACCTGCCGGAGGGGGCGGTCGATGTCCGACGGGTCGACGGCGACGGCCTGCTGGACGACCCCGCCGACCACCTCTCCGGCCTCGACGCGGGCTCGGTCGTGGTCGTTGACCCGGTGACGGAGCTGGAGCGGGCGGGCGAGGACCGCTACCGATCCTTCCTCGACGACCTGAAGGGCCACTGTCGGACGACCGAGAGCGCCGCGGTGCTGCACTGCCCGCGGACGACGCCCCGCACCCTCCGGCGCGACCTCACGCTCGCGCGTGCGGACACGACGCTGGTCCTCCACCGCGAGGTCGACTCCGAGGGGAGCCGGAGCTACCTCGACGTGGGGAAGTTCCGCCACGGGCTCCCACCGGCGGAGCCGATTCCCGTCGATCTGCGGCGGAGACCCACCACGCTGGATGGATGGGGCGTCTGAACGCTCGGAATCGCGGGTGGGCACGCCGGAAAGGGGCCCGGGTACACACGGCGGAACTGACTTGGTGGTCAGCCCCGCTCGAACGGACGTGAGCGACGAACGCCTGTCGACAGGAATCGGGGGGCTCGACCGGGCACTCGACGGTGGTGTGCCGCCGGGCAGTCTCGTGGTCGTGACCGCGGGGGCGGACTCGCCGGGCGAACGGATCCCGTACGCCTTCGCCGACGCACACCCGGCCCGGTACTACTCGACACTGCGACCGGGCGGCGCCGTGGACGAGGCGATGGCCGCCTCCTCGGCCGGCGTCGACGAGTTCGAGTTCCGCGACGAGGAGGACAGCCCGACCCGGGTCCAGGACGTCCGCCGTGGGGACCTGATGGCGGGCCCCAGCGACCGATTCGCGAGCCTGTCGGCCGGCGAGACGGTCGTCGTCGACCCGGTGAACACGCTGGAGCGAGCCGACCGCGACGACTACCGCGCCTTCCTCGACGGACTCATCGCGGGCCTGCGAACGGCCGGCGGCATCGGCGTCCTCAACGCCCACACCGTCCCCGACACGCCCGCGGGCCGCGACCTGACGCTGGGGCTGGCCGACGTGGTGCTCGACCTCCGGATGCTCGTCGAGGACCGCGTCTCCTGGAAGCTGGTGGTGAAGAAGTGCCGCCGTGGGTCCATCCCGCCGAAACCACTCGCACTCGCCTTCGACGAGGGCGTCCGCGTCGACGAGACGCGGGAACTGCGGTAGCCCGAGCGCCCGGCTTGCCGTCCCAGGACCCACACACCTATCGGCCAGGCGGTTCTCCGGCCGGACATGGCAGACAACTACGACGTCACTGACCCGGACAACCCGCAGGTGACCCTCCACACGACCCACGGCGACATCACCATCGAACTGTTCGCCGACCGCGCGCCGAAGACGGTCGAGAACTTCCTCGGCCTCGCGCGCCACGACCCGGCCGCGGACGCCGACCCCGCACGCGACACGAACACGTGGGCGGACCCCGAGACCGACGAGGTCCGGGGCGACTCGCTGTACGCCGGCGCCGAGTTCCACCGCATCATCGGCGGCTTCATGATCCAGGGCGGGGACCCCGAGGGGACCGGCCGCGGTGGCCCCGGCTACCAGTTCGACGACGAGTTCCACGACGACCTGACCCACGACGGCCCGGGCATCCTGTCGATGGCCAACTCCGGCCCGAACACGAACGGCTCGCAGTTCTTCATCACGCTCGACGCCCAGCCCCACCTCGATGGCAAGCACGCCGTCTTCGGCCACGTCGTCGACGGGATGGACGTCGTGGAGGACCTCGGCTCCGTGCCGACCGGTCGCAACGACCAGCCGCAGGTCGAGGCGAAGATCGAGGACGTGACCGTCGAGGAGTGACCTGACTACGCCCGTTCGTCCAGCCAGTCCCGGTAGGCCGACTCGTTCAGCACCACCACCGTCCCGTCCATGCGGGCGTGGCCGGAGCCACAGAGCTCCGCGCAGTAGAGGTTGTACTCGCCGGGCTTCGTCGCGCGGGTCCGGGCGACGGACCCGCCGGTGGGGAAGATATCCTGCTTGATGCCGAGCTTCGGGACGAACAGCGAGTGGACCACGTCCCGCGAGGAGAGTTCGAACCGGACATCGCGGTCGGCGGGGATGGCGAGGCGGTTCTTCGTGGTCACGTTCGCCTCGGGGTAGGTGAACTGCCAGCCCCACTGATAGGCCACCACCTCGACGGTCAGGTCGTCGGCCCCCTCCGGAGTCGCCACGTCCGCACTACCGGCAGCCGCCGGCGTGATGTAGGGGTTCGCCATCACGAAGTACGCCGAGACGCCGACGAAGAGGAGGATGACCGCCGTCGCCGCCGTCCAGGTCGTCTCGAGGGCGGGGTCGTCGACGGTCGGCTTCGGGTCGTCGTTGTCGTGGAAGCGGTAGATGGCGTAGACGAGCGTCAGCTCGACGAACAGCGTGAGCGGCAGCGCGACGTACAGCAGCTGCGTGTTGAGGTCGTCGATGGCCGCGCGGTTGACCGACTGCGCAGCGGCGGGTGACGCGAGGGCCGCGAGCGCGGTCACGGCGCCGACGAGGGCGACGAGGAGGACGGGTGCGCGCGGACGCTCCATTGTCGACCACTGCAGCGACGCGACGGAAATAGGTTCGGGGCTGGCCGGGCGTCCCCGCCCCGTCGGCCGGATTTATGTGCGAGGCCGCGGCACGCCCGGACGATGACCGCCCACTCCAGGCGCGCGGGGGTCCAGCGATGAACCGTGCGTTCGTCGAGGTCGGCGCGCTCGCGGTGCTCGGGCTGGCGGTGCTGGGGCTGTGGGTCCGGTCGCGCCGGTCGACCATCGAGAGCGACGGTGGCTACCCCACCCGCGAGGGGCTGGCCCTGGAGCTGGGTCGCCTGCGCGAGCGACTCGTCCACTACCTCACGACGACCGACCACCGCGACATCGGCCTGCTGTACATCTACTTCGGGACCGTCGCGGCGCTGTGGGGCGGCGTGGACGCGATGATGCTTCGAACCGAGTTGCTGACGCCGCCAGCGGACATCTGGACGCCCGAGACGTACAACGCGCTGTTCACGACCCACGGGTTGACGATGCTCATCTTCTTCGTCGTCCCCGTCTTCTTCGGCATCGGCAACTACGTCCTGCCGCTGCTCATCGGCGCCGACGACATGGCGTTCCCCCGGCTGAACGCCATCGGCTTCTGGTTGCTCCCGCCGTCGCTGCTGCTCGTGCGGGGCGGCCTGTTCGTCCAGGTCGCCGGCCAGCTCCTGAGCCGACTCGCGCCCTGGGTGGACGCGGCCTTCTTCTTCACGCTCCGCGAGGTCAGCGTCGGCTGGACGCTGTACGCGCCGCTCTCCGTGCGGAGTCAGAACCCACAGCTGGACCTCCTCCTCCTGGGCCTGCATCTCAGCGGCATCGCCACCACCGTCGGCGCCATCAACTTCATCGCGACCGTCATCTACGAACGCGCCGACGGGGTCCACTGGGGGAACCTCGACATCTTCTCGTGGAACATGCTCGTCACGAGCGCGCTCGCGCTGTTCGCATTCCCGCTGCTGGGTGCGGCGCTCGTGATGCTCCTGCTCGACCGGAACCTCGGGACGACGTTCTTTACCGGCGACGGTGGCGGCCCCCTCCTGTGGCAGCACCTGTTCTGGTTCTGGGGCCACCCGGAGGTCTACATCCTCTTCCTGCCCGCGACGGGGCTGCTGAGCACCATCCTGCCGAAGTTCGTCGGGCGGAAGCTGTTCGGCTACCGCTTCATCGTCTACTCCACACTGGGGCTGGGCGTCCTCTCCTTCTCCGTCTGGGCCCACCACATGTTCACGACGGGTATCGACCCGCGCATCCGCGCGAGCTTCATGGCCATCTCCATCGCCATCGCCGTGCCGAGCGCCATCAAGGTGTTCAACTGGCTCACGACGATGTGGGACGGCGACATCCGGCTCTCGGCGCCGTTCATCCTCTCGGCGGGGGCCATCGGCACGTTCATCATCGGCGGCGTCACCGGGGTCTTCCTCGCGGTCATCCCCGTCGACATCCTGTATCACGGCACCTACTACGTGGTCGGCCACTTCCACCTCATCGTGGTCGGCATCATCCCGTTCCTGATGATGGCGGCGGGCTACTACTGGTACCCGCTCATCACGGGCCGGTGGTACGACCGCCGGCTGGCGCAGTTCCAGTCCGTCCTCCTCGTCTTCGGGTCGACGGTCACGTTCACGACGATGCTGGTCGTGGGCGGTCTCGGCCTCCCGCGCCGGCAGGCCATCTACCCGCCGGAGTTCCAGGTCGCCCAGCAGCTCGCCACCGTCGGGGCGTACGTCATCGGCCTCGCGGTCCTGCTGTGGCTCTACAACATGGTCGCCTCCTACTGGCGGGGCCAGCCCGTCCGGACGACGGACCCGTGGGAACTGAAGGCGACCGGACAGTTCACGCGCGAGTGGCAGTGGTTCGAGGACCGGCTGGTCGCGCAGTACGACATGGAGCCCGCCGAGCCCGAATCGACCCGGCGCTCCTACGCGCCGGAGGCCGAGCCCACGTCGCTGCTCGGTGGTGCGGTCGGGAGCGTCGGCCGGACGGTCTCGCGGAACGCCGCCCTCGGCGTGGTCGGTGGACTGGTCGGCACCGTCCTGATGACCGGTGGCCTCGGGACGGCCGCTCTCGTCGGCGTGCTGGACCCGGCCTCGTTCGGTGAGCTGGCGACCCTGGTCGGACTTCCGGCGAGCCCGCTGCTGGGTGCGGCCCTCTTCCTCGTCGGCGGTACCGTGACGTGGCCGCTCCTCTTCCTCACGTTCCAGGAGTACCTCCCCGGCCGACTGCTGTTCGAGACGGGGCTGACCTTCGCGACCCTCATCTCGACCGGGTTCGTCATCGCCTTCTACACCGGCCAGTCCGGACTCGAACTGCTCGGCTACATCGGCTTCGTGCTCGTGGCCCACTGGGCCTACGGCCTCGGCCTGACGGTGACGTTCCAGTACCTCCGTCGGCGGAACGTCGAGGTGGTAGACGGATGAGCGACGGGGCGAGCGGGAGCGACGAGACCGCGGGAAGCGACGACGGAAGCCCCGCGAGCGGCGAGCGGCACGCCGAGGCGGTGGAGGACGCGAGCGACCCGCCGCCGACGGGCCCGCCCGACGTGAGCGACGACACGGTCGGCGCGACCCTGTTCACCTACGGCGCCCCGTTCATCGGCATCCTCCTCGTGGCGGTCGGCATCGGCGCCGCCGTCCCGGGCGCGTACGGCCTCATCCAGCAGGACATCGCGGACTGTGGCGACCCCTCTATCTCCGTCGACCCGGCCGCCGAGCAGTTCCAGGGCCCGCCGCCCGACAGCCTCACCCGGCTCACAGTCGAGGAGCTGGCACCGCGCGAGCGCGCGGCGTTCCGGCGGGCGCTGGACGACCCGGTCGGCGAGGCCCACGTCCGAGGGGAGGTCCCGCATCGCCCGGCGTTCGAGAACGGGACGCTCATCGAGGATACGGACGGCCGCACCTACTACGCCACCATCGTCGCCGAACACCCCTGCTTCGGGACGGCCCCGCTCCAGTTCCCGCTCGGCGTCTTCGCCATCGCGCTGGGCATCGTCGGTATCCTCACGCCGCCCGGATATCGGCGACTGGTGGCCCTCGAAGAGCGCATCCGGGAGTGACCGACTGGACGGACGGCATGCCACGCTCCGGTATACGCGCCAACGTTCGGTGGATATCTCCGAGATTCAGAACGGTATTCCAGCTGCTCCGACATACAGCACGAGTACGAGGAATATCCAGACCACATCCACGAAATGCCAGTAGAGCGAGACGGTCCGGATGCCGGCGTCACGCTCGGGCCCGTACGCGCCCCGGAGCGCCCGCACGAACACCACCGCGAGCATCACCACGCCGGCGGCCACGTGGAGGCCGTGCAGCCCCGTGAGGCCGTAGAAGGCGCTCGCGAAGCCGCCGCTGGCGAGCGTGAACCCCTCCGCATGGATGAACTCGTAGTACTCCAGCGCCTGCCCGCCGACGAACACCGCGCCGAGCGCCGTCGTCAGGCCCAGGAGACCGAGGAACCGCCGTCGACGGCCCTCGCGGAGCGCCTCGTGGCCGTAGTGGAGCGTGACACTGCTCAGTATCAGGAGCGCCGTGTTGATGGCGACGAGCGAACTCAGCAGGGGCGGCAGTTCCGAGGGCGGCCACGCCCCGACGCGGACGAAGGCGTAGTAGATGAAGCCGCCGAGGAACGTCGCCACGTCGGAGACGAGAAAGAGGACCGTGGTGCCCCAGTAGAGCGAGCGCCGGTCGGCCGCTCCCGCCGCATCCGTGGCGGGGCCGAACGCCTCGTGGACCCACCCCGCGATGCCGACGAGGAAGCCCAGCGCCCCGACGCCCGCGAGGCCGGCCGCCAGCGGGAACGGGACGAGGTCGACGCCGACGAAGGCGAGGCCGATACCGGCGTACAGCGCCGCCGCCGCGAACGCCGTGAGCGTCGGCCAGGGGCTGTTGTGGTCGTGCCCGTCCTCGGCGTGGGCGCCGTCACCGTCCCCGGACTCGTCGTCGACGTGACCGCCGGCCACCTCGCTCGTGCCCATACGCGCGGGATGTCGGCCGGGCGGCATAAACCGTCGTGTCGCCGTGCGTCACTCGCCGTCGTCGCTGGTGTCGTCGCTGGTGTCGCCGCCCCCCGCCTCGTCCAGCGGGACGACCTGCTTGCCCGTCTCCGTCGGCACCACCCGGCGGTCCGCATCGGCCCACTCGCGGTCGAGTTCGCGACCCTCGAACAGCCGGTCGAGGAAGACGGCCAGCCCCGCGACCTCGGAGTGGGGCTGGTTCGTGACACCGATGTTGTAGTCCGCGCGGTCGTACACCTCGAACGGTACCTTCTCGGCGCCCAGCACCACCAGCACGGGTCCCTCCCGATGGTCCGCGCGCACCTCCGTCTCCACGTCCTGTACGGGGAGCCCGTACATCGTGAGGTGGACGACGGCGCCGGGCCAGTCCCGGAGGACGGGCCGCCAGTCATCGCGGACCTCCACCTCGAAGGGGCCGCCGAAACGACCCGTGATATCGCGGATGGTGCCGGCGGGACCGGTCGCCTCATCCGGGAGGACCACGCGGTCGGCACCCAGCGCGCGCGCCGTCAGCCCGACGTGGGTGGTCATCCGGTCGTCCCGTCCCGGCCGGTGGCCGAGTCGGAGCACCGCCACCTCCGGTTCACCCTGCATGCCCCCGACTGGTCGGCGCGGGGGGGTAGACCTGTCGCTTCCCGGACCCCGATGGCCGAGCTTTATCTGAACGCTCGTTCAACACTCTTCGAATGCCCTCCGCTGCCATCGAGACGACCGAACTCACCAAGCGGTACGGGTCGGTGACCGCTCTGGAGTCGCTGTCCCTGTCGGTCACCGAGGGAACGGTGTACGGCTTCCTCGGACCGAACGGTGCCGGGAAGACGACCACGATGCGCCTGCTGACCACGCTCTCTCGGCCGACGAGCGGGACGGCCACCGTCGCAGGGGCCGACATCACGGACCGCGACGCCGTCGCCGCCCGTATCGGCTATCTGCCCGAGGAGCCGCCGCTGTACGACGAACTGACCGGGCGCGAACAGCTCACCTACGTGGCCGGGCTGCGGGACCTGCCCGACGAGCGGACACGAGAGCGGGTGGCCGAGCTGACCGACCTCCTCGACCTGGATGCGCTCGACCGTCGCATCGAGGGGTACTCCAGTGGGATGCGCCGGAAGCTCGGGTTCATCCAGGCGGTCCTTCACGAGCCGCCGGTCCTGTTCCTCGACGAGCCGACCAACGGGCTGGACCCGCGGGCGGCCCGGACGCTCCGGGACACGCTCGACCGGCTCGCCGACGGCGGGACGACCGTCTTCCTCTCGACGCACGTGCTCCCGGTGGTCGACGAGCACGCCGACATGGTGGGTGTCCTCTCCGATGGCCGGCTGGTGGCCGAGGGACCACCCACCGAGCTGAAGCGCCGCGCCGAGGGCGACGGTGCCGGGGACCGCACGCTGGAGGAGGTGTTCCTGGAGGTGACCGCCGAGGACCCCGCGAGCGAGGCCGCTGCGGAGGAACCGGCTGCAGCCGAGGAGTCCACGGATGGCTGAGACGGGGTGGTCCCGCCACGCGCTGCGGGTCGGGTTCGTCGAGTGGCGTCGCTCGGTTCGGGCGACACGGACCGACGCCGCGCGCCTCGCTCTGTACGGCGTCGGCGCGCTGTTCGGCCTGCTCGCGCTCTCGCTCGGCGTCTACCTCCTTGTCGCCGTGGCCGGCGACCTCTCGGGGGTCCGGGTCGGCGACGGCGTCCGCGGGAACCTGGCGCTGTTCTGGTTGTTCCTGACGTTCATCGTCGGCCAGCGGGCGATATCGCTGTACGACCGCGTCGACGCCGAGGCGCTCGTGTTGACGACCGTGTCGGCCCGAACCGCGGCCGTGGGGCTCGTCGTCGCCGAGACGCTCCGGGCGCTGACGGTGGTCGCCGTCCCGGTGCTCGTGCTGACCGGCGCGTTCGTCTACGCGACCGGTGCCCTCCTCGCGGCGGTGGCGGTCCCGTTCGCGGTCGGCTGCTTCGTCGTGACGGCGGTCGTCGTGGGGGTGACGCTGGGCTGGACGGCAGCGCTGCTGGTCGCCACGGTTCCGTTCGTCGCGCGGCACAAGACCGCGCTGGGGAGCATCCTCGTGCTCGCGTTCTTCGGCGGCTACATGGCCTTCCAGCTGGGGTCCGTCGGCGCCCCCGTTGACATGGCCCTCCTCGGCGTGCTCCCGCCGGGATGGGTCGCCGACCTGCTCGTCGCTGGCTCGCCGGTCGGCGGGTCGACCCTCCGGGCCGCCGCGGTCGCCGTCGGCGCCCCGCTCGCCGCCGGGGCACTCGGCAGCGTCGCCACGCGGGTCACGACCGCCTACTGGTACACCGACCCGGTGTACCCGACCGACGATGGGGAGTCCGACGAGGTCGCGGCGCCCGTCGCCGACGGCCGCGACGCCCTGGCGGCGGCCGTCGCCCCGCTGTCGGTGCCCGCATTCGGGGGGCAGCCGACCCGGCGGGTGGCCCAGCTGGCGCTGGTCCGGACCCGTCGCCAGCCCGCGCGGCTCTCCTTCCTGCTGGCACCGCTGCTCATCGTCGGGTCGACGCTGCTGAGCTACGCTGGCGCGAGCGGCGGCGTGGGGCTCGACCTCGCCCCGGTCGTGCTCGCACTCGCACTGGCGTGGCTGTCGGGGGCGGCGTTCGGCCTCAACCCACTGGGCGACGAGGCACCCCTCCTCCCAGCGACGCTGCTGTCGACGGTCGGCGGCCGTCGGTTCGTCCGGGGACTGTGCCTGCCGGGGCTACTGGTGGGTGTCCCGCTGGCGACGCTGGTCACCGCGGCGGGTGTCGTCGCCGCGGGGCACGCGCCGCTCGACGCTGCCGGACTGGTCGGACTGGCGCTCGTCCTCTCGCTCGGCGCGGTCGGCCTCGCGCCGGGCGTCGGCACACGGTTCCCCCGGTTCGACGCGGTCACCGTGGGCCGGTCGCGCGAGGTCATCCCCCCGGCGCTGTCGGCGGTCGCCGTCTACTCGCTCGGCGTCGGGCTCGCGGGCGCCGTGGCGGCCGTCTCGCTGCTCGCCCCCGACGTGGCGCGGGCGCTGTGCGCGGCGCTCGTCTCGTGGCTCCCCGCACTGGTGCTCTCCGTGCTGGCCGAGCAGGGATTGCCGACCGCGGGGCTGGCACGGACGGTCGCCGCAGCCGCGCCGCCGATTCGCTCGGTGCCACTCCCCGCCGTCCGTGCGGTCGGCTACGCCGGGCCGCTCGCGCTGGTCGCGCTGGCCGGGTACCGCGGCTATCGGCGGGCAGCCCGCCGGTTCGACGACTGCCAGCTGGACTGAGCCGATGGCCGCGGGCGTCGGGGCCACGGCCGCTCAGAACAGCGTCCGCGCCAGCCAGTACGCGACCGTCGTCGGGAGCAAGACGGCCAGCAGGACGAACGAGACGGTCCCCGTCGCCAGTACGTCCGTCGTCGCGGTGTAGGCGTACAGGGCGCCGGTCGATAGCACGCCCGCCACAGCAGCGACGAAGCGAGGGTCGCGGGGGTCGGCTGGGAACTCGTCGAACACGGGCGGACGCTCGCTGCCGGGCCACTTCACTCCCGTGGCGGCCACGACCCGAAGACACAGACCCGTTCGACCCGAAGCGGTGGGCATGGACCACCTCGCCGCGGGGCACGTCCCCGTCTACGAGACGCCCGACGAGCAACGCGCCGTCTGGGAGCGCTGCGCCGGACGGGACCAGCCCGTCGTCGCCGTGCGCGACGCCAGCCGGGGCTGGATCGTCCGCTACGACCTCCAGCATCTCGACCGCGAACTCTCCGACGCGACGCTCCAGCGGCTCCGTGACAGCGTCCTCGACTACCGCCGGCTGGAGCGACGCGCCGATACGGGCTCACAGACCGAGCGCATCGGCGGGGACGTGGGCCCCGTCTCCGGCGAGGTCCACCAGCCCAGCGAGCGCGAGGCCCGGGCGCTCGCCTCGCGCCTGTCGGAGCTGGTCTTCGACGAGCGCAACTGGACGTAACCCCTGCGGCCCGTCACTCCCCACCGAGCAGCGCGAGCGTCGCCTCCAGGTCCGCGATGGAGCCCGCACGGGCGCCGGTGATGCCGTCGAGGTGGATGGCCGACCAGCCGGCGTCGCGAGCGCCCTGTACGTCCGGCTCGAAGTCGTCACCGATCATGACGTGGCGGTCGGCCTGGATGCGTTCTGCGGCTTCCTCGAAGATAGCGGCGTCGGGCTTGTGCGCCCCCGCACCGTAGGAGGTCACGACAGCCTCGAAGCGGTCGGTGAGCCCGTGTGTGTCGAGTTTGCCGGTCTGCCACTCCGGGAGCCCGTTGGTGAGGACGCCCAGCCGGCAGCCCGCCGCGTCGAGCCGGTCGAGCAGGGCCGGGACGCCCTCGCTCACACGCATCCCGGCGTACTCCGCGCGCGAGAGCGTCGCCACCATCTCGTCGACGTTCGGCTCGCCGACCGGGTAGCCGTCCTCGTGGGCCTGCTCGACGACGGCCCGCATGGCCCCGCGGACGGGCGCCGGCTCCATCGACACGAACCGCTCGTAGAACGCCTCGTCGTAGGCCTCGACCAGCTCGTCCGGGGCCCGCCCGAGGTGCGTGTCCAGCACCTCCGCCACGAAGGTCCCGTACGGGCGGGTGAACTGGAGCAGGGTCCCGTCGAGGTCGAAGTGGACGGCGGTTGTCACTGGCGTACCAGTCGCTCCCGCCGGTGATGTGTGTTGTGACGACCCGGCGGGACCGAAAGCGCCAACCCGCCCGCCCGGGTGGGTGGGGTATGCTCTCGGTCGCGCTGGCGGGCAAGCCCAACGCGGGCAAGTCCACGTTCTACACGGCGGCGACGCTCGCGGACGTCGATGTCGGCAACTACCCGTTCACCACCATCGACCCGAACCGCGGGGTGACCCACGCCCGGACGCGCTGTCCCTGTCTCGACCGCGAGGAGCGGTGCGGCAACGACAACTGCCACGACGGGAAGCGCTACGTCCCGGTCGAACTGCTCGACGTGGCCGGCCTCGTTCCGGGCGCGCACGAGGGGCGCGGCCTCGGCAACCAGTTCCTCGACGCGCTCACCGGCGCGGACGTCATCCTCAACGTCGTCGACGCCTCCGGCGGGACGAACGCCGAGGGCGAACCGGTCGAGGTCGGCGAGTACGACCCCGTCGAGGACGTGGAGTTCATCCAGGAGGAGCTGGACCTGTGGCTGGCCAGCATCGTCGAGAAGAACTGGGAGGCCATCCAGCGCAAGTCCCGCTCGCCCGAGTTCGACCAGGAGGAGGCCCTGACGGAGATGCTGACCGGCGTCGGCGCCACGGAGTACGACGTGATGATGGTGCTGCGGAACATGGAGTACCCGGACGACCCGTTCTCGTGGGAGGACGAGGACCGCGAGCGCCTCGCACGCGACCTCCGTGCGCAGACGAAGCCGCTCGTGGTCGTCGCCAACAAGGCCGACATCGCGAGCGACGAGAACATCGAGCGCCTGCAGGACGCGGCCGAGCACGTGATTCCGACGACCGCCGAGGGGGAACTCGCGCTCCGCCGGGCGGTCGAGAAGGGCGCCGTCGACTACGACCCCGGCGACGCGGACTTCGACATCGTCGCCGACCTGAGCGACGCGCAGGCGCAGGGTCTGGAGCAGATCCGCGGCGTGATGGGGGAGTTCGGCGGCACGGGCGTCCAGACGGCGCTGAACTACGCCGTCTACGACCTGCTCGACCACTTCACCGCGTACCCGGTGCAGAACGAGACCCACTGGACCGACGGCCAGGGGAACACGCTGCCCGACGCGTTCCTGCTGCCGGAGGGGTCGACGCCGAAAGATCTGGCGTACGCGGTGCACTCGGACATCGGCGATGGGTATCTGCATGCCGTCGACGCCCGGGAGAACCGTCGCATCGGTGAGGACCACGAGTTGAGCGAGGGGGACGTGGTGAAGATCGTCTCCACGGCGAACTAGGGGACAGGGAGAATCGTTGACCGGGTGCGTTCGGCGGAATCGGGGCGGCTACTGAAGCCCTCACCCGCTCCGGAGGCCGCGAGTCGCTGCGCGCTTCCCATTCCGGGCCTGCGGCGGG